>SDBU01000509.1_pt1 | contig 54055 bp, 40 predicted proteins | sample 2277071 | NCBI WGS metagenome assembly SDBU01 (sample SAMN10397929, study PRJNA504765) | marine sediment metagenome | isolation source: marine sediment core GS08_GC12, 126 cmbsf | place: Arctic Ocean: Gakkel Ridge, Loki's castle | collected 2008 | reverse complement strand
CTATCAGTTTCAACAGGAGCAGCGCCGCCGCCGCACCCAGCATGAGCTGATTCAGGAGTGCGCCCTCGATGACATCGTAGCCGACGTTGAAGATCTGTGGACTGCGATCCCACGCAATGCCTGTCACAAATGGGTAGGCCAGTGCCAGTCCACCCAATAACGCCCCACCTATGGCAGGTTGCACCCACTCAGGCACTCTCTTTAAACGGACGAACAGATCTTCTGACCAATAGAGTGAGCGGACGAATACTACACCTGTGAGAGCTGCCAGTACTCCTAAGATCGGATAAAGGCCGAACTCCCAAGCGCTTTCGATGTGATATTGCGTGGGCAACGGGAAGGCTGGAACATCTCCAAACACCGCCTGGCCGATCACACTGGCCGAGACGGCCGAGATCACAACAGTGCTGAAATACCGAATGCTGAACGAGGGCAGGATTATTTCCAGCGCGAAGAATACGCCTGCAATGGGTGCGTTGAAGGTAGCTGCGATGCCGCCCGCCGCCCCACACGCCACCAGGTTTCGTACACGGTCATCGGACAGGCGTAGCGCCTGTCCGATGGATGAACCCAATGCTGCTCCGATCTGGACGATGGGTCCTTCTCGCCCGACCGACCCACCGCTGCCAATGCAGATCGAGGAGGCCAGGGATTTAATGAGCGCTACAATGGGCCGGATACGCCCTCCCTTCAGGGCCACAGCCTCCATGACCTCGGGCACGCCGTGCCCTTTGGCCTCGCGGGCGAAGAAGTACACCAGGAGGCCGACCAACAGACCACCCACGGTTGGGACCAAGACGACATACGTCATGCCCCAACTGCTGGTGACGTTCGGTATCCAATCGTATCCCACCCATTCCACGCCACGAATCAAGTAGCGAAATGCCACTGAACCTATGCCCGTGGTGACACCGACAAGGAGCGCCGTAACAATGAGCACCACTTGTTCTGAGGGTTGGAGTCGATCTAGCAAACCACCTAGCTGGGACGGAAGGCGCCCTGGAAAGAATCGCGGACCGGATCGTGCGGTCTGTTCGATCTGTGGTTGTCTCACATGTGCCAACCTTTAGGACTGGTGTGGGGGGCCATTCGACTATGCAGGCCACAGAAGCACAAACAGCGTAATTATAGCGGAAAGGCTTCTGAATATCAAACCCCGCTGTCCCTCCTGGCGAGACCGATTATCTGAGGTGGGTGCTGGGATTTTCTGTGGGTATAGGCCCTGCTACGACGGCGTCTGTAGTCAAGTCGATGGAAAACAGTCCTATCGAGAAGGAAATGCAGAGGTGGCGTGGATGGCTGATGAGATGAAATAGCGAAGGGCGCGATCATCTCGCGCCCTTCGTCCGGCAGTTGAGCTATGCCGCTGAGACTGACTACAGTCCCCCCAGCAGTCCCAAGGTGGCTGCACCCGCCAGGCCTATAGCAGCCAAGATCGCTGCAATGATGGCGAAGACGATCATGAGCGCGATCCAGCCGATGATGGCGGTGACGATAGCCTTACCGGTGCTGAAGTCCAGTGCCTGCCGCAGGGCGACGATCCCTGCCACCAGCGCCCATATGGCGCCGATGAAGGCTATCAATCCTCCCAAAACGGGGATGAAGATTAGGATAGCAAGCACGTTGGGAGAATTCGCGTAGCCCAAGGCTCGCAACATTTCTCCGTAGTCTGCCGTGCCTCCGAGAGCCTTGCCTACGATCAACGAAACGCCTGCCCACACGAAGTACCCGATCAGTGCCGAGATGGGGGGGCCAATCAGGCCGCCGATTATGACCCCTACCCCGACGCCTCCCCCGATGAGGGCGGAGATGATACCCCCGATGGCCCCGGCAATGGCTACGATGATGACCACGGTGATGGCCTGACCGGTCAGGGCGGTGTTCGCCTCCACCTCCTCATAGAGCGCGTTCTCTAGCTTTGCCGCACGCCACATGCGATTCCAAATGCTGTCCACGTAAATCCTCCTTTCATAGTGGAGAGGTTTTTCTAACCTCTCATTGCGATGGTGCTCAACCCGACTGAACGGACTTCTGGAAAACCGTCCTACGAATCGTGAGAGTCTCCGCGCCACCTCCTTTCACTCCTGAGCCGCGAGCGGTTGAGAATGGTCAAGCCTGTCAATATTATATCACAAATGGAGGCCTTTTTGGTTTTTCCTTTTCCTTCCTTGAAATGGCTGGGGCAGCGTTGGATTCCATCGGTTTAGGGGTGAAGCAGGCAGCTGTATTTCTGTTGCCTCAATCAACTGAAACACCCGTGAATTCGATCAGTTGCGAGGCTTTGTTCCCGCTTGACACATGGAGCCTTGAAACTATACTTGGTAGAATCCCGGAGGGTCTTGTGGATAGCCACAATATCGAGTGTGAGAAGGCTTCCGCCGGCGAGGTGCTGCAGCAGCTCAAGTTGGTGGGCGATGCTCCGGGTGGTCTCTTCATGATGGACCGCGAGCTAGGCAAGCGGGTGTTTGCAGCGCCGTCTGCGGGGTCGGAGTAAGGCGATAGGGCGAGTCTGTCTCGGTTTCGGCGGAATCTTGGGACGGGCATGGCCTGAGATCGAGTGGGTCGTGTGCCATCTGGTGAAATGATTTCTGTCGGATGGGCGCTCTGCTGCTAGTCGGGGTGTGCGCCTTTTGGAGTTGGCGAGCCTTCGATCTTCACGATTCTATAATACGGAGGGTAGCGAAATGGAGGGGCTCCTCACGGCCAGGAAGGTGAACGAAAACGTCTACTGGGTGGGAGCGATCGATTGGAGGATCCGCAATTTTCATGGGTATTCCACCGAGCGCGGGTCGACTTATAATGCGTATCTGATCCTGGCGGATAAGGTCACGCTTATAGACACGGTGAAGGCCCCATTCAAAGAGGAGATGCTTTCTCGCATCGCCTCGGTCATCGATCCCAGGGATATCACCTACATCGTCTCCAACCACACCGAGATGGATCATTCGGGATGTCTTCCCCAGGTGCTGGAGGCGGTGGAGCCCGAGAAGGTGTTTGCCTCCATCATGGGCGTCAAGAACCTGTCCGAGCATTTCCACCTGAGCCGGGAAGTGACAGCGGTCAAGGATGGGGAGAGCCTGAGCCTGGGGAATCTCGAATTGTCGTTCTTGGAGACCCGGATGATTCACTGGCCGGACAGCATGTTCTCCTACTTGGTCGAGGACAAACTCTTGTTCTCCAGCGATGGCTTCGGACAGCACTGGGCCACCAGCGAGCGGTTCGATCATGAGGTTGATCGCTCGGAGCTTATGAGACAGGCGGCCAAATACTATGCCAACATCCTCCTGTTGTTCTCGCCTCGTATCGACAGGCTTCTGGCAAAGGTTCGGGAGATGGGCATAGCGATCGACACCATTGCGCCGGATCATGGTTTGATCTGGCGTAATCCGAGCGACATCCTCCAGGCTTATGATCGGTGGAGTCGTCAGAGGGCCAGGGATAAGGCTCTGGTAGTCTATGATACCATGTGGCACAGCACGGAAACCATGGCAGTGGCCATCACCGAAGGGCTGAGCCAAGAAGGCGTCAGCGTTCAGATGATGGATCTGGAGGACAATCATCGCAGCGATGTGATCACCGAGCTCCTCGACGCCAAGGCTGTTGTTCTCGGGTCATCTACGCTCAACAATGGGATGCTCCCACGCGTGGCGGACCTGCTTTCCTATATGAAGGGTTTGCGTCCCGCGGGCAAACTGGGGGCAGCCTTCGGTTCCTACGGTTGGAGCGGAGAAGCGGTGAAGTTGATCAATGAGGCGTTGGAGGAGATGAAGTTCGATGTTGTCGATCCGGGCGTCAGGTCGAAGTTCGTGCCCACTCATGGCGACCTCGAGCGCTGCGTTGAGTTGGGTCGCGGGGTCGCCAGGGCGATCAAGGTGGGTGACTGAGCGTAACCCTTGCGGTGAGCCTATGAGGTTTCGCAGCTACGATGAGCAACGAGGCGCCCTCAAGTATCGCTGTCCTCGGTCCACTACGGAAGGTCCATCCTGTCAGTATTACGGATGCACTGATGGACTTGGTTACACTGTCGATCTCAAGATCGCTGACGACTATCGAAGACTCTGCCAAGTTCCTCGTTCCACAAAGCAGTGGGGTGAACTCTACAACATGCGAGTCTCCGTTGAGCGTGCCTTCTCTCGACTGAAGGAATTCCGCAAGCTCAACAACTCTCACGTCAGAGGACTCCCCAAGATTGAGATTCATTGCTGCCTCGCGGTTCTGGTGATGCAGTCGATGGCTCTGGGTAAGGTGAAAACCGAGGGCGTCCAAGAGGTTCGGAGTAACGTGAAGAAGGTGGCGTGAATGTGCAATACTATGGTAACCAGGCTCACTTCTTGCGGTGACATTCGCACCGATGAGAGCTGGTCTTTCTTTGCCACAATAGGGTCATAACTGGGATGAGGAACAGGAAGTCTGAGATATGAACAGAGACGACTTGCAGTGTGTTTCTCGATTGAAGGTCAAAGAAGCCAAAGCTCTTCTCGAAGAAGGGTACTTCTCAGGCGCATATTACCTGGTAGGGTACGCCGTAGAATGCGCATTTAAGGCATGTATAGCTAAACAGATCAAGCGTTATGATTTTCCAGACCGCAAGTTGATCAAGGATAGCTATACACATAATCTGGAAACGCTGCTTAGACTCTCTGGTTTACAGGCTGACTTGAACGACGAAATGCGGAACAGGCCGAACCTGGAAGTAAGCTGGACCATAGTCAAGGACTGGTCAGAGCAATCGCGCTATTCTACTGACCAACCTGAGATAACTGCAAGGGATCTCTATTCGGCTGTCGCAGGAAGAAGAGATGGAGTGTTGGCATGGGTGAAGAAGCGGTGGTGAAAGAAGTCTTGACCGAAGAAATGATCAGTGTAGGTGCTAAATTTACTCATCTCCTAGATAAGACTGGTCTGACGGTTGGAGCTTCTCTGTGGCTATATGTACCCGAATCCAACATCTGGCAACTAGTAATCGCGTCGCCGGAGGTCAGGACACAAGGCCCCAAAAAGGTGTATAAGCGGATTCAATCCATCCTGTCGAGGATCCCTGAAGGACAACCTAGTGTAGAATTGCGATACATAAGTGTGGTTGCAGAGAATCATCCTTGGGTGTCATTACTACGCGTAGCTATAAAAACAGGCGACGGTATATCTGGAGTAAGGTTTTCGAGGAATACTATCAACGGCATTTTTATTGAGGACGCATATATCTACCGAATGTAGGTCTGACGGCGCTCTAGCCGCCCCGAAATCTCCCCCTGCTGATCTTAAGTCGTCCACGAGAGATGCTTGTAGCGAGTTTCGCAACTGGCTAATAAACTCTTCCCTATTGACACCTCGGTTATCCTATAGTATCATATAGGATAGTATTATGTGGGAAATTGCGGCTTGGCCCATTTTGGCCGCTTCACTGGAAGCGGGGGTGGTTCCACGGCGGGCAAGCGGCTGTCTTTTCAATTCCGGTGGGGAGGTAGCGGACGACAATGAGGAAGTTGCTGGCTGCGGTGACTGTGCTCTCTTTCTTGGTGATGGCGACGAGTTGTGGGACGCCAGGCGGCGAAGATGGACCCACGCAGGAACCTTCCGGCGGCGTTGCCGAGGCGACTCCCACTCCCGCTGCACTTGCCACTCCCACTCCCAGGCCTGCCCCTCCCACTCCTACGCCCATTGAGCAAGGGGAGGAGGTGGAGGGATCAGGTGTGGCGGACGTGATGATAGAGATACCGGCTGGGCCTTTCATCATGGGCAGCGATGAGGGCGATCCGGAGGACGGGCCAGCGCACAGCGTGGACCTTCCCGCTTATGAGATCGACAAGTTCGAGGTGACGAACGCCGATTTCGAGAAGTTCGTGGAGGCGACAGGTTACGTAACCTACGCGGAGGAACAGGAATATCGAAGCTGGCGCGACGAGTGGAGTGAGGGCGAGGATAATCACCCTGTGGTGATGATAACCTGGAACGACGCATCGGCCTATTGCGAGTGGCTGGACAAGCGGCTGCCCTCCGAGGCGGAATGGGAGAAGGCGGCACGGGGGGATGATGGCCGCATCTTCCCCTGGGGCGATGAGTGGGATCCGGACAAAGCCAACGTGAAGGAGAGGGGGCTGCGAGGGACGGCCGCGGTGGGCAGCTTCGGCGTTGGTGCCAGCCCCTATGGAGTTGAAGACGTGGTGGGCAACGTGTGGGAATGGACGGCCGACTGGTACGAGGCATATCCGGGCAACACGGCCGGAGATCCGTACTATGGGGAGAAGTTCAAGGTGACGCGGGGTGGGGGTTGGTTTGAAATTGAGCCACAGGCCACCACTTTCAATCGCAATGCAGCCGACCTGGAGAAGACGGCCATCGATGAGCTCGGCTGCCGCTGCGCCCGCTAGCGAGTGGCACCTACTGTCTGATTGTAGTGTGGTTCGCAAGGGCGTAGTGTGTTGGAAAGGGGGGATGCGTAGCGAGGTGTGAGGTGAACTCTGTGCAGGTGTGTTCTGGTCCGTAGGCATATCTGAAATATCATGAAAGGGAGAAAGAGAGATGGGCAGAAGAGTGTTTAGTATTTTCATGCTGGTTACGTTGATTCTGGGGCTGCTCCCTGTCGCCGCGGCAGCTGCGCCGGCAGCGGCGGAAGGCAAGGTCTATACCATTCAGAAGGATGACTGGCTATCGAAGCTGGCCGACAAGGAATATGGCGATGGTTCGGCTTTCTGGGCTATCTACTACTTCAACAACTTGGAGGCCGTGGGCGACAGCACCTTGGCCTACATCGAGGACCCCGATCTCATCGAGGTGGGCGACAGCCTCTACCTGCCCGCCGCCGAGGAAGTTGAAGCTTACATAGCCGGCGAGGCGGGATCCGAGGCCGCGGTGGAGGTGGTTCCACTCAAGATCGGGGCGATGCACGCCTTCAGCGGCGCCCTGGCGGAGTTTGGAGTACCGGAGCAGAACGCGGGGCTGCTGGTTCAAGGGCACGTGAAAGCGGGCGGCTACGAGATCGAGCTGGTCGTCGGCGACACCGAGACCAGCGCCATACCGGCGGTGGAAAATGCACGACTGCTAGTTGACGTGGAGGGCGTGCAGGTCATCATCGGTGCCGCCGCCAGCGGCGTGACCATTCCCATCGCCGAGTCGGTGGCCATCCCCAGCCAGATACCGCAGATCTCCTACGCCTCCACCACGCCCCTGATCACCTACCTTCCTGCTGATGAGGGACAAGATTTCCTGTTCCGCACCTGCCCCTCCGACGCTCTGCAGGGGCCGGTCCTGGCTAACCTGCTCTACGATGAGGGCCTCAGGAGGGTTTCCGTGATGTACATCAACAGCCCCTATGGGCAGGGGTTGAAGGATGAGTTCAAGAAGGCCTATGAGGCCCTGGGGGGCACGGTGGTAGCCGCGGTGCCCCATGACGAGGAGCCGGCGGCCAGCTACACAGCCGAGCTGCGGCAGGCCACCGAAGGGGACCCGGAAGTGCTCATCGCCATCAGCTATCCGGGTCACGCTACCGTCTATCTGAAGGAGGCCATCGAGGGCGACTTCATCAGCGACTTCCGCTTCGTGGACGGCACAAAGTCACAGGACATCATGGCTGCCGTGGGCGCCGACGCCCTGGAAGGGATGTGTGGCACCGCGCCTGGCGCGGAGGCGACATGGTCGCTGAAAATGTACGAGGCCGCCTATGAGGCCGAATACGGCGAGATCCCGCCGCTGCCGTTCATGGCCAACACCTACGACGCAGTCGTCGTTGCCTCGCTGGCCGCCTATGAGGCTCAAATGGCCGGTGAGGAGCTCACGGGCGTGGCCGTACGCGATCACCTGCGCAGCGTCGCCGGCCCGCCGGGCTGGAAAGTGATCGCCGGTCCGCACGGCATAAGCCTGGCGCTGGAGCTCCTGCGACGGGGCGAACACGTAGACTACTTTGGGACCGCCGGCGAAGTTGACTTCAACGAATACGGGGACGTGGTGACCCCGGTTGAGGTCTGGTGCTTCGAAGGCGGCGAGATCGTCTCGAAGGGACAAGAGTAGAGTAGTCGAAACAGTAGCTCTATTTTCACACAACGGCCCGACCATCATGTGATGGTCGGGCCGTTGTCATTGCTCAAACCGTGGCCGCGGCTTGAGTACCTTGGGATGCGAATTATCCTGCTTCACATCATGCGCGACACTTGCCTCTCCTCGCCCAGGACGCCCTGAGGCCGGCTGAGCATAATGCCCACCAGCAGCAAGCCGATGAGCAGCAGGCGGAAGTAGGGCGCCCGGGCGCCCAACGTGGCCGGTAGCAAGTGGCTAAGGGCGTAGCCTGAAAGCGACCAGATGGTCCAGACGATGAACGCTCCCAGGATCGCTCCCTTGTTGTTGCCGCTGCCCCCCAAGATGAGCATGGCCCAGATGATGAAGGTGCCAAACAGGGGGGTGAAGACGCTGGGCTGGATGGCCCGCACCGAGTGGGCGTACAGCGCCCCGCCAACGCCCATGATCACCGCTCCCACGACCAGAGACTGCATCTTGAAACGGAACACGTCCTTGCCGACGGAGCCGGTGACGACCTCGTCCTCGCGGACGGCCCGCAAGACGCGCCCCCAGGGCGAGCGGACGCCCCGTTCCAGGGCGACGTAAATTACCACCAGGACAGCCAGCACGATGGCCAGGTAGACGAAGTTGTAGTAGTTCGGTGGGAGCAGTTCCCCCAACGGCTGGTCCAGTCCGACCATCCCCTGGGGTCCGTTGGCCAGCCAACGCTCGTTGTTGAATATCCGGCGGATGGTCTCGGCGATGCCGATGGTGGTGATGGCCAGATAGTCACCACGCAGCCGCAGCGTGGTGAGGCCGATGGGAATGGCCAGCAGGCCGGAGACCAGGCCGGCGGCAACTACCCCCACCAGGAAGGGCATATCCAGCCCGATGGCCTGTTCGACATAGTCAGCGAGGGGGCCCGTGGGGAGCGGGCTGGTCACCAGCGCCGAGGTATAAGCCCCGATGGCGAAGAAGCCGGCGACGCCGATGTTGAACAACCCGGTGTAGCCCCAGTGAACGTTCAGTCCCAGGGCGAAAATCGCATAGATGCCCGCCATCATGGCGAAGCCGGCCAGGAAATGAAGGATGCGCATTATCTCCATCAGGTCCCTCCAAAGATGCCCTTGGGGCGAAATAGCAGAATGAGGATCAGGATGATAAAGGCCACGGCTGGCTTGTAGGTTGGCATCAGCCACAGGGTGGAGACCTGCTGGGCGATGCCGATGACCAAGCCGCCCACCAGGGCGCCGTAGGCGTTGCCGATGCCGCCCAGGACGACGGCGGCGAAGAGCGGCAGCAACAGGAGCCAACCCATCTCGGGCCGGACCTGCGAGTCGATGCCCAGCAGGATGCCGCCGGCCGCGGCCATCCCGCCGCCGATGATCCAGGTCAAGGCGATCATGCGCTCGGTGGGGATGCCGGAGATCCTGGCCAGATCTGGGTTATCGGCCATGGCCCGCAGCGCCTTGCCCATCTTCGTTCTCCCCAGGAAGGTGTACAGAGCGGCGACCAACGCCCAGGCTGTGATGATGATGAAGATCTGGTCGGGACGCAGCTTGATGCCCAGGGGCAGCATCAACATCGGCCGCAGGCCCTGGCTGAAGAAGTGGAAGTCGGGCCCCCAGGCGATGTAGATCAAGCTGCGGAGGACGAAAGTCATGGCCAGCGAGGCGATGGCCAGCATCACCCTCCCCACCCGCAAGTTCCGCAGCCGTCGGTACACCAGCCGGTCGATCACCACTGCCACCGCCCCTGCGATGAGCATGGCCGGGATGAAAGAGATCAGCATCACCCAGCCGAAGGAAAGGGGGCCCAGGGGGCTGTCGGATATGCCCAGGGCGGGGAAGATGCCCGTCGTCAGCAGCAGAGCCATGTAGGCTCCCAAGGTCATCAGGTCGCCGTGGGCGAAGTTGGCGAAATTGACAATTCCGTAGATCAGCGTCAGGCCGACCGCCCCCAGGGTGATGATGCTGCCCAGCACGACGCCGTACCCTATCAGCTCAGGTAAAATCGCAAGTCTATCCATCGCCTCACTTCCCCAGGAATAATTCGCCGATCTGCTGGTCGGCCAGCAGGGCCCGTCCTGGACCGTCTATGCGGTTGCGCCCGTCGACCAGCACGTAGGCTCGATCCGAGTTCTCCAACGCCTTGCGGGCGTTCTGCTCGACGAGCAGGAATGTAACCCCCTGGCGGTTGATGGTTCGAATGTGCTCGAAGATCATCTCGACCACCATGGGAGCCAAACCGGCTGAAGGCTCGTCCAGCAGCAGCATCTTCGGGTCCAGCATCAACGCCCGACCCAACGCGACCATCTGCCGTACCCCGCCGCTCAATTTGTCGGTGCGTGAATTGCGTCGGTCCTTCAGGTCCGGGAACATCTCATAGATCTCTTCCAGGCGCGACCCGTAGTCGTCGTCCCGGATGAAAGCGCCCATCTCCAAGTTCTCCTGTACCGTCAGCGAGGGAAAGATGTTATCTACCTGCGGAACGTAGCACATGCCCCGGCGCACGGTCTGCTCGGGCATCAGGCGGGTCATGTCCTGGCCAGCGAATACGACGTGCCCCTCCCAGGCCGTCAAGAGCCCGAAGATGGTCTTCATCAGGGTTGATTTGCCTGAGCCATTGGGGCCGATGATGGAGACGATCTCCCCCTCCTCCACCCGGATGGAGACGTCGTGCAGGATCTCCATCTCCCCGTAACCGGAGACGACGCTCTCCACTTCAAGCAGATTCATCGGTGTTGTCCTCCCAGATAGGCCTCCAGCACCCGCGGGTCGCGCCGAATCACCTCCGGCGGCCCTTCGGCCAGCTTCTCACCGTTGCTCATCACGATGACCGGGTCGCAGATGCTCATCACCAGGTCCATGTCGTGCTCGATCAAGAAGATGGTCATACCCCGCTCGAAGGCCAGCTGCTGAATATACTCCACCAGGCGCTTCATCAGGGTGGGGTTCACGCCGGCCCCGGGCTCGTCCAGCAGGATAAGGTGTGGATCTGCCATCATCGTGCGGGCCAACTCCAGCAACCGTTTCTGCCCGGCCGACAGGCTGCCGGCGTATTCGTCCTTGAGGTCGATCAGGTTCACGAAGCGAAGCACTTCCAGCGCTTTCTCCCTGAGCTCTCGTTCCTGAGCACGCACTCGCTGGGGCTGAAACCAGGTGAATAGGAGGTTCTCACCGGTCTGGCCTGACGGGACCAGCATCAGGTTCTCCAGGACGGTCATCAGCTTGAGCTCGCGGGTGATTTGGAAGGTGCGACAGATGCCCTTGTGGAAGATCTTGTGTGGAGGGAGGCCGTCGATGCGCTCCCCGTTGGAGTAGATGGCGCCGGCGTCCGGCCGGTACCGCCCTGAGATCAGGTTGAAGAGCGTGGTCTTGCCGGCCGCGTTGGGGCCGATCAGGCCGGTGATGGTGCGCGGCCTCACCTCCAGCGACATGTCTTTGACAGCCATCAACCCGCCGAAGGATTTGCGCACCTTCTCAACGTGTAAGATGGGCGTTGCTTGCTCCCCGGTTGCCTGTGACGGCTCTGCCACCTCAGCGACGCTGGAAACAGTCTCTGGCATAATGTCGGCGCTCCTCAGTATATTGATACCAGGGGTGCAATCACAGCCGGCGCGATTATACTCGGTTCTCGCCGATTGTGCTAATCAGCGGGTCTCCATCGATGAGTGTGATAATTGGGGCCCCTGCGGTCACGCTCGATCTTGCATTGCTCAAAGGGATCCGAAGGGGTCTTCGATTTCCTGAACTACGTCCACCTATAAAGAGCGGGCCCAAGTCAATCGGTTTGAGGGGGAAGACCCTCCTGGCAAGGAAGCCTTCCGCCGGAATTGGAAATCTTGCCCTGGGAAGAGGGGTATTCTCCCAGCTTGCCGGGTCGAAGGACGCCCAAGATGTCCGCGAAGGAACCATAGGGTATGAAAGGAATTCGGTTCGCCTTACAGTAGTCGGCGAGGAGCCCTTTGGCGAAGATCCAGCTGGCCAAGATCGCGCCTCCTCGGTCCGAGAGCCCGTCTCCGATGTATACGATGCGGCGTCCGTTTCGCTGGGCTTCCCTGCTCACCATCCACTTGCAGTTGCCGCACATCCGGCATTCCGGGTTCTGATTCGCGAACTCGAGGATCATGGTTCCATCCTCGAACGACAGGTGATTGGCCACGTATTCCAGATGGCCCAGGTCATGCTGGGAGAGGATCCGGTCGATGCAGAAGTCAAAGCCGTCGCTGACGATCTTCAGGTTGTGTCCGTTCCGTCTGCACCAGCCCACGAAGGCGGGGAAGTGGGGGTCTATCGCCACCTGTCGCACCACCTTTTCCAACTCCTCCTCGCTCGTGTGGAACAGGCCGAATTGCCGACGGACGCGATCTTCGGTGGTGATCTCGAAGCGCCTCCAGGCATCGTTGATGGGAATCCATCGTTTGCCGGTGAAGTGGTTCAGGATCACATGGCTGGTGTCGTCTTGGGTGATGGTGCCGTCGAAATCGCACAGGAAGGTCAGTCCGCTCATGTTCGCCTCCTCTTTTCGTTGGGCGTCTTTCATAGAACCTCGAGTCGCGCCAGGCTGGCTAGAAGCCTTTTCACCCCCTTGCCCTCGAAGGCAACGGTGATCTCCGCATCTTCGCCTTTGGCCTCACTGCTGATGACTACGCCATCGCCGAACCTGGGATGGCGAACCCGCTCGCCCGGGGCGAACAACGGTGGAGGCGATGGCTGGGCGGATGAAGATTCTTTCGGGTGTGAGATCGAGGGCTGCGCGATCCGCAGGGCCCCGCTGGGAGACTCGATAAGGTTCGGTGGAATGTCCAGCAGGAATCGGGAAGGTCCTTCGGCATTGGTCCCGTAGGCGGCCTGGCGGAAGGTGTGAATCAGGTAGAGCCGATCCTGGGCCCGGGTGATGCCCACGTAGAAAAGGCGCCTCTCCTCCTCCAAGGAGTCGGGGTCGTCCAGCGATCGGCTATGGGGCAGTACCCCCTCATTCAGCCCCACGATGAATACGGTGGGGAACTCCAGGCCTTTGGCCATGTGAAGGGTCAGCAGCGTGGGGGCTTCCGTGGTCTCCTCCAGGTTGTCCACATCGGAGACCAGAGCCACCTCTTCTAGGAAGGTGGCTAGGCCTTCCGAACCCAATTCGGCGTATTCTTGGGCCGCATTGCGAAGCTCAAGGATGTTCTGCCATCGATCCTCGCCCTCTTCCGTCCCGTCGCGGATGTGGTTTGCGTAGTCGGTTCGCTCCAGGACCTGATCCAACAACGTGGGAACGTCCACCCGTCCGGCGGCCTCCCGAAGGCCTGTGATCAGGGAGACGAAGCGCCCCAGGGCCCTCGCGGCGCGCGAATCCAGCATGGATCTGCGTTTCTGGCAGTCTCCTTCGTCAGGGATATCCGCCAGGGCTTCCAGGGCTTCCCACAGGCTCCGACCCGATTTCTCTGCCCACCTCTCCACCAGGTCCAGGGTTTTCTTCCCGATCCCCCTGGCTGGGAGGTTGACGATTCGCCTCAGGCTGACGCCGTCAGCCGGATTGTGGATCAGCCGCAGGTAGGAGAGGAGGTCCTTTATCTCGGTGCGGGCATAGAATCGGGTCGCCCCTATCAGCCTGTAGGGGATGCCGAATCTCACGAAAAAATCCTCGATGGCGCGGGATTGGGCATTAGTGCGATACATGATGGCACAGGTTCCCATCGGGCAGATATTCTCCTCCGCCAGGCGCTGGATCTCGAGGGCCACGAAACGGGCCTCCTCTGCCTCGTCGTAGGCCTCTAAGAGCATGATCTGGGCTCCTTGGTCTTTTGCCGTCCACAGCGTTTTCCCCTTGCGCAGCCGGTTCCGGGAGATGACGCTGTTGGCAGCTCCCACTATGGTCTTGGTCGACCGGTAGTTTTGCTCGAGCAGGGTGAGTGTGGCGTCTGGGAAGTCCCGTTCGAAGTTAAGGATGTTGCGGATGTCGGCGTTGCGCCACGAATAGATGCTTTGGTCGGGGTCGCCTACCACGAACAGGTTCCGATGTCCTCCGGCCAGGCGCTTGACCAGCTCGTATTGGACCACGTTGGTGTCCTGGAACTCATCCACCAGGATGTGTTGATAGTGCCTTTGATAGTGCTCCAAGACGTCAGGGGCCTGGGCAAGAAGCTGGGCGGTGGTCATCAAGAGGTCATCGAAGTCCAGGGCGTTGTTAGCCGCAAGGAGGCCCTGGTAGCTGGCGTAGACCCGTGATGCGATCTCCTCCCAGTAGGTTCGCGGCTGGTAGGTATCTGGGGTGACCAGCTCGCCCTTGGCGTGGGAGATGGCGGACAGTATGGCCGGCGGCTTGATGTCCCGATCGTTGAGATTCAGGCTGGCGATGGCTTGGCGGATCAGGCGCAACTGATCGTCTCGGTCGAAGATCACGAAGCTGGGATTTTTCCCTATCTTGGAAAGCTCGCGCCGGAGGATGCGCGCGCAAATGGAGTGAAACGTTCCGACTGTTAGGGCTTCCAACTGCGAGCCGATCAGCTGGCTGAGTCGACCTTTCAGCTCTCGGGCAGCCTTGTTGGTGAAGGTGACCGCCATGATCGACCAGGGGCTTACCCTGCGTTCGCCGACGAGGTAAGCCACTCGGTGGGTCAACACACGGGTTTTGCCGCTGCCGGGGCCTGCCAGGACCAACTGGGGCCCACCAGGATGCTTCACCGCCTCAAGCTGAGCGGGATTCAATGTATCCAGAATGGACACGCCTTCTCCTTCCTGCGATTCCATCGCTATGCCCTGCTTCGATCTCGGGGGATGCCCGTTCCGCGGGGCGGGGAAAGGGTCCCTGGGAGGTCGGATGGGGGCCGCTACTTGACGCTATGTAGGGCGACGAACCGGGCGATGGACCGGTCGTAGGTCCTTTCTACCTCGGGCGGGAACACGCACGCGGGTAGTTCGTTGTACTTCAGATGGTAAGCTATGCATTCGCAACAGACGCCCTTGCGGCTGCAGGGCTCATAGGTGCAGTTGCAGGTATTCAGGTTCCTATCCTTGTGACATTCAGCCATTTAAGTCTCCTCCACGATCTGCGCTTGTGCGGTGTATTCGAGGCCTGTTTCGATGGTTCCTTGGGCCAGAGGGCAGCCATCTCGTAGGGCCCTGGGGCAGATGTCCATGGGATGCCGGCCGGGCGCGATGCCCATGGCCAGCAGGGCGCGATGGACGTGGCAGAGAGGGAGGCCGACGACGTTCAGGTAGCAGCCTTCGGTCCTGGCCACAGGCTGGAACGATTGGCTCTGGATGGCATATGCCCCGGCTTTGTCCAGCGCTTCCCCGCTGGCGATGAAGGCGCCGATTTCCTGGTCGCTGTAATCTCGCATCCACACGCTCGTTTCCACCCCTTGCACGCTCGGCGGCCCGGACGGGCCCAGGATGGCGATCGCGGTGATGACCCGGTGAGCTCGGTCCCTCAAGGATCGCAACATCCTGCGGGCATCCTCTTCGTCGCGTGGCTTGCCCAGGATTCGCTCATCCAGGGCGACGATAGTGTCGGCCGCCAACACAACCTCGCCCCCCGCGTCGCGCACTGAAATGGCTTGGGCCTTGGCCAGGCTCAGCCGGAGAGCTAGCTCTCGGGGGCTCTCGTTGGGTCGTGGGGATTCGTTCACCTGAGCGTCCACGACGCGACAGTCGATATCTAGTTGCTCCAACAACTCCTGCCGCCTTGGCGACTTGGAGGCCAGGATGACGGGATGCTTGACGGATTCCACACAGCAATTATAAGGGTTGTCGCCGTTGGCACAAAATGTGTGGCTAATCCCGGCTTTGAACACGGGCTGGGCTTGACTTGGAGCCGGTTGGTGGCTAGATTGGCGCGAGCGCCCTGGATGGAATGAATATCATAGGCGCGAGGGATCGGATAAATGGTGGGGCGACAGGGGGGCGTAGAAAACCGCTGGGGCTACTGGCTCGCGCTGTTCCTCAGCTTGGTGGCACTGGCGGGACTGTTGTATTTTCCGTCTTTAGATGATTTCTTCTTCGGCGATGATATGGGGGAGATATCCTTCTCCATGCTGGATGCCCCGCGATGGTTATCGGGCACCTTTGACGTCCGTGTCGTCGATCACTGGTTCAGGCCGATAAAGCGGATCATCTTCCTGGTGAACTTCCATCTCTTCGACCTGAATCCTGTGGGCTACCACGTGGTGAATCTGGGGTTGCACATCCTGAATGGATTGCTGTTAGGACTTGCGATGGCGCTGTGGACGGGCAGGCGTTTCCTGGGATTCCTGGCCTCGTTGGTCTTCGTCAGCCATCCGGCTTACAGCGAGACGGTTTCGTGGATCGCCGGGGTCAATGAGCTGACGGCTGTTTTCTTCTACTTGCTGTGCCTGATCTTTTGGGCTTGGTACTTGAAGCGGGGAGGGCGCAGGCGGTACATCGGAACCCTGATCGCCTTTTCGGGAGCGCTGCTTGCCAAGGAGACGACGGCGCTATTGCCTGCGCTTATGCTCCTTTACGAGGTGATCACTTGCGGTCCCAGGTTGGACTGGCGACGTCTATGGGTGAAGCACGTGCCCTTCGGCGCCATCTGGGCTCTCTACCTGGTGATGGAGCTGGTGGTCCAGAGCCGGTCCTACTTGATGGAGAACAGCCGCTATACGGTGGGGTGGCATGCGCTGAGAAATCTGGGCGACTATCTTGCGATGTTGGCCTACCCGGTGTGGCCCATCGAAGGGGAACTGGAGGCAATCGCTGCCAGGGTGGGTATGGCGGTCCTGGCGATAGTGCTGGCCTATTATCTGGTCAAGGGGCGCGCGATTCAGCGCTTCCTGGTGGCTCTCACTTTGGTGGGGATATTGCCTTTCATCTTCTTTCGAGAGGGGGTGTGGCCTCGATACTCCTACATGGGGGGGCTGGGCTTCGCCGCCATAGCGGGCAGCGCGATATGGGATGGGAGCCGAGCGCTCTGGGCGGAACGAGGGAGGGATCTGGTCCTCGCCGTCCTGGTCGTCCTGGTCAGTGGTTATGCCGTTCAGACTCGGGACTACCAAGATGCCTATGCCGCTCGTTCCGCTATCTACGAGGAGAGTTATCGCAAGCTGGAGGAGTCGGCTGCAGACGTGGACTTGGGCGAGAAGGTCTACTTCGTCAATTCGCCTTTCGATGCCTGGATGCCCACGACCATGCTGCAGTTGGCGCGCAGAAATCCGTATCTGGAGGGCATCTTAGTGATGGACGGCGCCAGGTTGTTCTCGTGGGGTTGGGGCGAGAATCGGATGGTGGCGCTCGAAGATGGCCCCCTGGCTGGGCCCTTGCACCGAGATGATGGTACCCACCTTATCTACTTCGAGGGATCCAGGTTGGGCAAAGAGGAGACGGGTTTCGAAGGATGGCGAGTGGTGGATGGCCCCTCGCACCTGGTTATGGTGGAATTCGGGGGGTTGGTGCGACTGATTGGCTACGATGTGGATGAGCTGGCGAGCGAGGGTTCGGCGCTGAACCTAGTCCTCTACTGGCAGCGACTCGGGGAGCTGGATCGCCAGCATTCGGCCTTCGTACACCTGATCGATGACGAATGGCGGATGTGGGGTCAAGCTGACGGCATCCCGCGAGTGGGAGCGGACGTTTCGGACGAGTGGGGAGATGGTAGGATGCTCAGGGACGCGCGGACCATCGCGATCCCGGCCGATGTCCCCAGCGGGACGTATCGCCTGGAGATCGGCGTTTATCGGCCCGATACCATGGAGCGGTTGAAGCTGGAGGAAGCTGGTCAGGGGGATCTGGACGACAGGGTGCTGACCGTCCCAGTGGTAGCACCGTAGCCCGCAGCACATCTTCGTTCTTGCCGCCGTGAAGTTTGTACCTCAAGCCTCGAGCGAAGCCTCTAGGCGGCGTTCCCAGCACGGGCTCGGCAGTTGACGGGCAGTGCAATAGCCGTCTGAGGTGCGACGCCAACTGGTGCAGGCAGCCTGGCGTCTGTGGGCTGCGACCCGCGTCCGGAGCTTCTGTTGAGGCTGTGGCTCCCGAGAATCACAGCTCTGCAACACCGTGGATGCGACATCGGGCACGCGAACTCGATCCGAGCGTACGGTGCCGCGACGGATCTCGACAGCCCGGCTTGCTAACATCTCGGTCGCTGGTGTAAACTGGCTGCCGCCTGTGCCGAGGAGGCCCCGACGATCTGGGGCACCACCTGGCACGCAGTAAACGCGCATTTTGACGAAAGGCGCAAGAAGAACCAGTGCGACCCGACGATCAGATCGAGATGGATCCCGCTGCCTACGTGCAGAGTCTGCACCCAGCCTGGCTTCTTGGATTGAAGCCAGCACAGGCGAGACTTCGCGCCTTCCCTGCAGTTGAGATCCTGCTCGGTTTGGCCGCGGTTCTACCGGCGATCTACCTGATCTACGCCGTCGTGAGGTTCCCGGTGAACGTGCCTTTCTGGGACGAATGGTTGCTCGTCGACTTCCTTGACAGAGCAAACTCAGGGGCACTCACTCCCGCCGACTTCTGGGCTCAGCACAACGAACAGCGGCTGGTGCTGCCCAAGGCCATCATCCTCGGACTCGCCCAGCTGAACGGCTGGGATATCTCGCAAGAGGTGCTCGTTAGCGTCTTCTTCGCCATCTGCACGTTCGGTCTCGTGGTCTGGCAGGCCAGAGCCACGTTTCACGCCAATGGGAATCCCCGAGCGTTCTACTGGTCGCTTCCGGCCATCTCGCTTCTGTGCTTCTCGATGAGCCACGCCGAGAACTGGCTGTGGGGATGGCAGATCAACGTGTTCCTGGTCTTGCTCGCGGCCACCGCCGGCCTCTTTCTGCTCGCCGACCCGAGCGCCTCTCCCTGGCGCTTCGCCTGCAGCGTGGCGCTGGGGTTCGTCGCGGTGTACTCGTTCGCGAGTGGGATGGCCTACTGGGTGGTCGGGCTTGGGGTCCTCGGCATCCACCACGCGGTAAGTAGGCGAGGCGTCGGAAGGCTGGTCATCTGGGCCTTGGCGGGCAGCGTGGCGATTGGAGGCTACCTGTATGGATTCCAGTACCCCAGCTACTACCCCGACTCGTTGTCGGCCTTGCGCAGCCCATTGGAGACCCTGCTGTTTATGCTCAACTACCTGGGCCAGCCCATGGCGCTCTTTTCCCATCAGGACCAAGCCGCGGCTGTGGGGGGGCTGGGCCTTGTGGTGTTCGGACTGACCGGCTGGCACCTGGTTTCCGTGAAGAAAGCGAGACTCCTGGATCTGATCCCCTATGCGGCACTGGCTGCGTTCGCCGTGGGCGCCGCGGGGATGGCCGCCCTTGGACGGGTAGGATTCCACGGCAGCGAAAGCGCCTTCCAGGGTCGCTATGTTACGCTGGCCACCCCGCTGTGGGTAGCTGATGTCGTGCTCCTGGGGCTGCTCGTGGCCCCAGGACATGGAAGCGCGCCCCGGGCCACGCTGGCCAGAGACCTCGGAATAGGGACGCTCGCCTTGGTGCTCCTGTTCGCGGCCAGGAGCTGGGCCGACGGCAACAGGCACTACCTGTGGCAACACGGAGTCAGGGTTGGAGTTGCCCGCCAGATGCTGCAGCTCAATAACCCCGAGCTACTGGAGCGAGTGCGGGCCTCAGAGGTCGTGAGCCCGGAGACGCTTGAGCGACTCTTCTACCCCGCATTGATCGACCGGTATCTTCCCCTACTCGTCGAGCACAAGTGGTCCCTCTTCCACGGCGCGCCACCGGCTGGGCCGCAGTTCGTGGCGGTCACTGACTTCGGAGGCAAAGTCCGACTGATGGGCTACGATCTGGAACCCCTCGAAGCGGAGGCGGGGCAAGCTCTGGAGGTCACTCTCTACTGGCAGCAGCTCTCCGAACTGGAGCGGCCCTATTCGGCCTTCGTCCACTTGGTGGACGGCGATTGGCGGATGTGGGCCCAGGCGGATGGGCCGCCCGGTGGTGAGGGACGGGGGGGAAGTGGCTGGGGCGACGGGCACTTGCTGAAGGACCACCGGCGCCTGCAACTTGCGCCGGACCTGTCTGCCGGGCCGTATCGAATCGAGGTCGGTGTCTATGCAACGGACACGCTCGAGCGGCTTGATGTCAGGGGTCGAAGTGAACTGCCTGACAGGCTACTGACCGTCCCAGTGATAGCACCATAGCCCGCAGCATATCCTCGTTCTTGCCGCCGCGAGGGTCGCACCTCAAGCCTCGCAGCTGTGGATACTGAATATAGCGCTGCTATCGCCTCTTATTATTGACGATCATATTAGCATCATTGAGAGAGTAAATAGATATCTGATATTTACAGTGCTGACCGTTATCGCTCTTCTGGTGGTACTTAGCTGGACGGACGGAAACCAATATTACTTGGAGTTTTACGATAAGCGCTTAGAAGCCCGAGAGGGGCTTCTCTCGGCAAACAATGCCGAGCTCTTGGAGTATGTGCGCACTTCCGATGTGGTGAGAAGGGATCTGTTGGAGCGCCTGTTCGCGGTAGATTATATAGATAAGCATACACCTACCATTGTTGTGCGCAAGTTGTCTTTGTTCAGAGACGCTCCCATGGCTGCACCTTCTCATGTGGTGGGGGCAGATTTCGGCGAGCTAGTGCGACTGGTGGGATACGATGTAGCAGAGGACGTAGTGGCGGGCTCGCTGCTGGACGTTACGTTATACTGGAAGCGCCTGGAGGACTTGGACCACCAATATTTGGTTTTTACTCATCTGATCGACGAGGAATGGCGGATGTGGGGACAGAACGATGGCATTCCTCGTGTGGGCTTCAACGTGTCCGACGAATGGGGGGATGGGAGAATGCTTGAGGACGAGCGCTCGATCCTCGTGCCGGACGATGCTCCTGATGGAGTCTATAAGGTGGAAATTGGGGTCTACGATCCAGTTGCCGTGGAGCGCCTTCGACGCGATGAAGTTTCCAAGGGCGAGCTGGACGATAGAGTGTTAACGATCCCGATTAGGGTGCTCGCAGATGATTAGGTTTCTTTCTCCTAGCTCCAAGATTCGTGAATCTCTGATCCTGGCTCTGGTCTGTCTCGTCTTCCTCGCAGTTGTCCTCTTCCTAAACAGCTACCACACGGAGCCCCTCTTCAAGAAGCTGCCTACGGAACCTGATTTTGTTGGTCAGTACCTACCGGACGCCTATCGGGTATTGGAGGGAAAGCCTCCCTTGGATCGTTGGCGAGGGCCTTTGTATAGCGTCGTGCTAGCCCTTTCCAGCTTTGTCCAAGAGGATCTCTTCGAGAACGCCAAACTCATCTCAGCCTTGAGCGGGGCAGCATTCTTGATAATCACCTATCTCATCGCTCGACAGGTTTCGGATCGAAACGTGGCTCTTCTGACCTTATTGCTCGGCGTGTCCAGTCCCATCGTGCTTCTGTACAGCTGCGCCGTGGGTACCGATATGCTTTTCGCTGCCCTGACCTTCGGCTCACTCTACCTGTACCTGCGGGCGATGGAGAGCTTGAGATGGACTTGCCTCTTACCGGCTGGGATTCTGGCGGGACTGGGCTTTATGACCCGAGGGAGTGGGGTGGTGTTGCCTGCGGTGGTGGTCGTGAGCTTGTTGCTGAGTCAGGCTGATTCCAGGAGTAGAATCTGGGGGCTGGTTGCGTTTCTGGTGCCCATGCTCGTCGTATGTATCCCCTGGATCTACATGAACTATCAACTCTATGATGTGCCTTTTCAGAGTGATGAATACCTGACCGTGGCCTACACGTTCTACGGAAGGGGGCAATGGCAGGCCTTCTGGCAGGACGAATTCATGGCGGAAGATCGCACCTTTCGCTCTTGGGTGGAAGTCCTGACCCGGGACCCAGTCCTTTTGTTGACCACTTGGCCCAGATTCCTGGTACGGGATCTGGCGTACTTCGCACGTGATATGGGGTGGACCGTGGCTGGACTGGCCTTCTTGGGCATGATCCTCGGAACTCGTCATGGGCCTTGGTCTCGACAGGTCAAGGTTCTTTTGGCATTTGGAGGCGCGTCTCTGCTTCTTATTTCGCTGGTGTACTATGATGCAAGGTTCTATCTGGTGATCCTGCCTCTTTGGTTGCTGGCGGCGGCGTGGGCTATATCTTGTGGCTGGCGCTGGGCCGCGGAGCGGATCGGGCAACAGCGCTGGCTGTGGTTGGGCCTTGCTGTGGTCGCGCTACTTTTGGGGTTTTCTGTTGTGGCCTCGGTGGAGCTCGTCTGGCGAGTCTTCACGTCTCCTAGCGAAGCAACTGCGGAAGACTACCTCTGGTTTGCGGAGGGGTATCGACAGAATGGTCTGAGGGGGCTGGCGGTGGAGTACTATGACAAGGCCGTGAAGGCGGAGCCCGATTCTTGCCTGCCTTTGGTCGATTTCGCGGAAGCCCGTCGCTTTTGGGGACAGGAAGAGGGAGCCCTAGCTCTTTACCGGAAGGCGCTGTTTCTCGACGGTGGATGCTGGCAAGGATATCTGGGTTTGGGCAAATTGTACCTTCAGAAGGGGAAGATCTCCGATGCGGCCGTGTCTTTCGATATGGCAGCCAAAGCGGCGCCGGACCCAGTGGATATCTACGTGGAGATAGGGGCCCTGTACTTTGCCAGCGGGCTTGCTGATGATGCGCAGATTTTCTACGAACGGGCTCTGAATCGGGAGCCGCTCAACCCCTTGGCTAACGTCGGGCTGGCAAAGGTCCGTCAGGAGCAAGGCGATCGAGAGGGAGCGCTGTCGTTGTATGAGCGGGCGGTGACCGCAGCTCCCGATATGGTGGAGCCGTACCTGGCTCTGGGGAAGGCCTTTCGCTCCTGGGAAATGTGGAAGGAAGCCTTGGAGACTTATGTGAAGGGTCTCGAAGTTCACCCGAGGGTAGTCGAGTTATTATTGGGAATGGCTGAGGTCTATAGGACTCAGGGCGAGATGGAACTGGCTTTGATAAAATGCCAGGAGGCCATCAAGCTGGCCCCCGAAGGGGCGCTGCCGTACCTATCATTGGGCGATATCTATTCGGACTTGGAGATGGTCGGGGAGGCTGTCGATGCCTACCGGCAAGCGGCCCGACGCCTGCCACCGTTGCCTGTGGTGCACTTACGCCTGGGCAACTTATATCGGAATCATGGGAGGGAAGAGGAGGCGATAGCTGCGTACGACGAGGCCATTCGGCTGGATCCGGCGTCCTCATCATTGTATCTGATCAAGGGCGATGCTTGTCGGCGGTGGGGCAGGGTGGAGGAAGCGATGGCCAGTTATGCTCGCGCCCTGGAGCTAGACCCGGAGCTACGAGGTGATCTGAAGGGTTATGAAGATTTGGTCAGCTTCCTGGAGGGGCGCGTTGTTCTTCCCGGGGATCTGGTGGCGTTCAGCAGGGATTGGCAGGAGCGTTTTCTGTGGTACTACAGTGGGGGGCGAGTGGATATTGAGGAGGGTTCTCTTGTATTGGAGGGGCTTTCTTTGGAGGGAGTGAGGCCAGAGATCTCCTGGGTGGAGTCGGGTGCGGGGAAGGTGTGGCTGGTTTTATTTCGTCAGCCGGAGCTGGATCCTCAGAGTCAAGTTGAGAGGATGCTGGACGAATGGGGATATCGGGCCGTCAACCAATGGTATGGGGAGCATCGGCTGGTTGTCTACGGGTTGCCCATGGACGGGTCTGGGGGGGAGTGGGCCGAGCGGCGGGTGAATTTTGGCGATGAGGTGATGGTGGAAGGGTACAAGTTGGAGAGGTCGGAGGTGAGGGCTGGGGGGGGGGTGAAGCTGGCCGGGAGGGGGCGGGCGTTGAAGGAGGGGGGGGTTGGCTACAAGGTATTTGTGCACCTGGTGGGGGCGGATGGCAGGGTATGGGGGCAGGTAGACACGGTGCCTGGGAATGGTTTGGTGCCCACGAGTGGGTGGGAGGAGGGGGACGCGGTTGAGGACAGGTATGGGGTGTTGGTGTCGCCTGATGTCGAGCCTGGGACCTATGAGCTGAGGATTGGCATGTACGATGAGGACGGAGGGAAGCGGTTGGAGAACCTGACCGAGGCTTCGTCCAGCGATGCTCCTTTGGATTACTGTGCATTGGCTACGGTGGAGGTGAAACCCTGAGAATCCTTCAGGTGGGCAATGGATTCTCGTCTGGGGCGGAAGCCATGAAACTGTACGTGCCTCTGGCCAAGAGGAACTTCTTCGGAGCCGACACGGGAATCATGGTTCAGAACGTAGGAGCGACCACAGGTACGGTCTACGTCGAGTATACGACCACGGGCGGTACGGCTTACAAGAGCAAAGATTGGGGATACTCGCTTGGAGCAGGTGCTTCCAAATCCTTCTGCCTGCCCAGTGAGACCGGGCTGCCCTCGACCTTCTTGGGATCGGCCATCGTCACCGGGACGCAGAACATGGTGGCCATCGTGAACGAGGAGACAAGCTCGACCAGGACCGTCAATGCCGCTTTCGCGGACCTGTCCGCGAGCACCTTGGTCTCTGTGCCGTTGGTGAAAAAGGCTTTCTTTGGGAATAACACGGGCATCATAATCCAGAACGTGGGCGCAACCACGGCCACTGTTGACGTGGCATACAAGCGGAAGAGCGATGGCCAAATCTTCTACAGCAAGGACAATCCCAAAACCCTGGGGCCTAGCGCTTCCTACTCGTTCTATCTGCCCAACGAAACTGGGGTTTCCAATGGCTTCCTGGGTTCGGCGACGATCACCGGAACGCAGGATATCGAGGGGATCGTCAACGAGAACAGTGCCAGCATGGACTACTACAGTACCAACGCATTCAACCTGACACCGTAACAGTCAAAAGCGGCCAAGATCTCTGAGCGGGTTGCCGGGATTCTCGACAACCCGCTCTTTTTGTCTTCCGCCCTTTGTCTTTTGCCTGGGTTTGCTCTAGAATGAGATGGAGCTTAGGAGGGTCGGTTCCTCGGAACAGCTCGAGTGGAAGGGGACATTCAAGGAAGGGAAAGAGCGTTCTATGCCCAAGCGTGGCAAAAAGGCCAAGACGAAAAACGAGGGTGTGGAGGAGCGTCGAGTCAGGTTTTCATCCGATGGAAGGGTGGCGATCCTAACCTTGGATCACCCTCCAGCTAATATCTTGGACTTCACGACTCTGGGAGAGCTCAATGGGGCGTTGAGACAATCGCTGAGAAGCGATGAGTTCGGGGCCGTGGTCATCGCTGGCAAGGGAGATGCTGCCTTTGTCGGCGGGCTCGACATGGATGAGTTGCTGAGGCTGGAGGATAGCGATGCCGCCAGGGAGTTCGCTGCTGCGGGACAGAAGATACTGGGAGGGATCGAGCAGGCCCAGAAACCGGTCATCGCTGCGATCGGCGGCCTCTGCCTTGGTGCCGGCCTGGAGTTGGCTGCGGCTTGTCACCTTAGGATAGCAAGCGAAAATTCCTTTTTCGGGTTTCCTGATATCAAACTGTCTTTGATCCCACACTGGGGCAGTACGCGAAGGCTTCCTCGTCTGATAGGGATGGCTAAGGCCCTGGAGCTGATTTTAACGGGCAGGGTGGTCGATGCGCAGGAAGCCCGTGTGATCGGGCTGGTGAGCGATGTGGTTCCCGATGGGGAGGCCCTCTCGGCCGCGTTGGCGCTGGCGAAGGAGATAGCTTCCTATGAGAGCTCGGCCGTGATCGCAGCACTGCGAGCGGTGGAGAGGAGCAGCCGAGTGAGCTCCTCCAAAGCTTCCACCGAAGAGGCCGATGCTTTCGCTTCGCTAGCGGTCTCGGAGGAGGCGCGGCGCGCGATTCGTGCTGCCCAAGCCAGGCGCAGGCCTGAGGATTCGGAGAACGAGTGGTGATAGGTGCTGGGAAGCGGTTCGCCGCCGGCCGGTTCCCGCTGTGGCTGAGGTCCCGGACGACATCGAGCGGAGTTTTGGGATCGCCTCCTGAGCTTCGCTGATCAGTGGCCTGTAGAATGCTGGAGAGCCGGCTTGAGACATCTACTGGTTGATCTTGACGAGACTCTGTACCCTAGGGAAGCTGGGATACTGCTCGCGATTCGACATAAGATCCACGAGTTCATAGTCACCGAACTGGGCATAGACTCGGATCAGGCCGAGTCGTTGCGCCTCCATTATCTGGAGAAGTATGGCACGTCTATGCGAGGCCTGATCGTGCACCACAAGATCGATCCGGAGGCTTACCTAGCCTATGTGCATCGGGTTGACATCGCAAGTCGCATACAGTCAGATGGTGAATTGAGGAGTTTCTTGGGGAAGGTGGATGCCCGCAAGGTGATTTTCACCAACGCGACCGCGGAGCACGCCGATCGGGTGTTGGATGCTCTGGGGGTAGGAGACCAGTTTGATCGTGTCATTGACATCCGCGATGTGGGCTTCGTGGGGAAGCCGGAGGAGGCCGCGTTCCGTAAAGCTCTTGAAATCCTCGAAGTTCCGGGCCATCGATGCCTGATCGTGGACGATTCGATTCGGAACCTCGTTACCGCTGCGCGACTGGGCATGACCACGGCTCTGGTCAATGGAGCTGATGGGGGAACGGCAGACATCGTGGTTTCTCGGGTAAGCTGAACTCGAGGAGCCTCTAGAGCGCATGGGGTGGCTTCACGAGGGCTCCTGACGCTCTTTTCCACATGACCGACACTGGCACGAGAAGCGCTGGATGTGTCGGGGGAGAAAGAATGCCGGTTCATCCTGTGGCCATCGTAGCCAGGCGGGAAATCCGGGACACCTTCTCCGACTGGCGCATCGTTGTTCCCCTGTTGGCGCTCGCTGTCGGGTTCCCTCTGTTGGTGTTGTATGGCATCAAACTGGGCGCGCCCATGCTGGATCGCCCCGACCTAGCTGATATAGTTTCGCGGCTGATCACCTTCGGGGCTCTGGTGGTTGGCTTCTTCCCTTCATCCTTTTCGTTGGTCATCGCGCTGGAGAGCTTCGCGGGGGAGCGGGAAAGGGGGACCCTGGAAGCTCTCTTCGCTTGTCCTCTATCTGACGGCGAGCTCTATGTGGGAAAGCTCCTCGCCGTGCTGTTGCCTCCCATCTTGCTGAGCCTCTTGGCGCTCTCCATCTACAGCTTCGGCATCCAGATCATCCTGGGTGAGGGGCTGGCGTTCGATTTCTTCATCCAGGTTCTGCTGCTGAGTGCCGTCGAGGCTCTGGTCATGGTTGCAGGAGCGGTGGTGGTGTCCAGCCACACGACAAGCGTCAGGGCCGCGAACCTCTTGGCCAGCTTTGTCATCCTTCCTATCGCTTTCATCGTTCAGGCCGAGAGCCTGCTGGTCTTGATGGAGTACCACAGTGTTCTATGGCTGGTGGTGGCTGGGTTGTGCGTGTTGGCCGTGATCCTGGTGCGAGTTGGCCTGCACACTTTCAGCCGTGAGGAGCTCCTGGGCCGGGTCGAGGAGCGCGCTCATGTTGGCAAGCTGGTGAGGAAGCTTGGCAGGTTGATCGTGCAGCCAGCCGCGATGCGGTCGCGATCTCGACAATCATGGCACCTTCCCTTCCCGGTTCGGCTCTACGTTGAGGATATACCCATCTTGTTGAGGTCCCACTGGTTGCCGCTGTTCATGGCGCTGATGGCAGTTGTGGCGGGACTGGTGGGAGGATACGCATATTCTTTTTCGGAGCCTGTCGGGTCCATTTTGGACGACCTGAGGCCTCTGATCCAGACGATGGAGCTTCCGGACGAGCAGGTTGAGATCAGCGCGGCGGGCATCCTGCTTCACAACTTGCGCGCCTTGCTCATCTACGTCGTCCTTTCTCCTCCGACTTTCGGCGCGGCTTCGCTTTTCATGGTACTGCTGCCTTCGGGATTGGTGGGACTACTCGCAGGATTGCTGTCTCAGGTAGGTTTGGATCCTTGGGTGTTCCTCGCTGCGTTCGTGTTACCTCATGGGGTGGTGGAGTTCACCGCCGCTATCATCGCCACAGCTTTTATCCTCCGAATCGGCGCTTCGAGCATCTCTCCTAGACAGGGAAATTCGATCGGCGACAGCATTCTGGTGGCATTCGCCGATTTTGTGAAAATGTTGGCTGTCATCGTGCCTCTGTTTGTCATCGCGTCCCTGATCGAGGCCGAGATTACGCCCCGGGTCGCTAGCTACTTTCTGGGCGGCTAGCTGTCGTGCTGCTCGTTTTCAGCCCCTGAGCGAGATGGTGGGGCGTTTCCCCGTCCGATTTTGCGGGGCATTGCCGGGGGCACTTTCCCGTGGCATAATAGAAAAAGGATTCAATCGCGGCTGAGACGCGCGGCGGAGGCCTGATGACCGAAGGGGCACCTGAGCTGAGCCCACGGGAGATGGAGATCGTCAAGTTGGTATCCAAGGGGATCACCAACCAGATGATCGCTCGAGAGCTTTCCATCTCCGAGAACACGGTCAAAGTTCACCTGCGCAATGTCTTCGCCAAGCTGAACGTGGAGTCGCGCACCGAGGCTACACTCTTCGCCATCTCTCACGGATGGGTGGAGGTGGAGGGGTCGAACATTCCACTCTCGCTCGAAGCGGCGGATGGGGCTTCCCATCCTTCTTTTGTTGGGCGAAGGTGGATCTGGACTCTCTACCTGGCTCTCGTTGTGGCCCTGGCGGCTTTTCTGGTCATCTTTGTCGTGCCTCGCATCACGGCCTGGCAAGCACCCGCTCAAAGGGGCGGGGAAGGGTCTTCGGAAGGAGCCGCTAAAGGGACTAGGTCCACCCTGCTGCTTCCTCCCGTTCAGGCGAGTCCGACGGTTGCGGCTGGGCTGGCTGCGAAGCGGTGGAAATCGTTGGCGGCCATGCCCTCGGGGCGATGGGGGTTTGCCACGGCAGTCTTTCGGGACAAGATCTATGTCTTCGGTGGAAAGGACTCCGATGGGGGCAGCTCCTCGGTGCTGGCTTACGATCCCGGAGAGGATCACTGGTCTTCCTTCACGCCTAAGCCCATAAGCGCTTACGATGTCGGTGCCGCAGTCGTAGGCGGCAAGATCTATGTGCCGGGGGGGTGGATGGCTACCGGGGAGTTCACGTCCACCCTTGAGGTCTACGATCCCGTAGCTGACGTGTGGACGCGTGGAGCGCCGATGCCTTCACCTCTGGCGGCCTATGGCCTGGTCAGCTTGGAGGGGCGGCTGTTCGTCATCGGCGGTTGGGACGGGCGTAGGTACCGAAGCTCCTTGTACGAGTATGATCCATCGAGGGACCGGTGGCAGGTCCGAGCCGATATGCCCACTCCTCGGGCCCATGTGAGCGCGGAAGCTGTTGACGGAAGGATATACGTGATCGGAGGAGCCAACAGCGGGGGAGATCTGGATATCTGCGAGATCTACGATCCCACGCAGGTTGTGAAAGGAGGATCTCCCTGGAGCACCGGCGCCCCGTTGCCTGAGCCGCGCAGCCGCGCGGCCAGCGCGGTATTGGGAAGAAACATCTACATTGCAGGGGGGCGTGGAAGAAGGGCTTCATCAACCTATCTCCGCTATGATGTCGGAGGGAGCCGGTGGCTTTCCTTCGAGATACCCTTCGCCGGGGAATGGTTCGATCTGGGGCTGGAAGCGCTTGACATCCGACTGTACGCGCTGGGGGGGTGGCCGGAGGAGAACTCTCGGGCGTTATGGGAGTATCAGGCGCTCTATCGAGTCTTCATACCGTAGATTTGAGGGCTTTCAAGGGATGGGGTATGCCATGCGGTTGCGATGGCGCTGCCTGTCGCAGCCAGTTGTCGGGAACTTGATCGCATGATCGGCGCGACTGGGTCGGGCGCTGGACAGATGAAGCGGGGTCTCAAATAAATCCACTCTGGAGGGGAAATGTACGCTTCCATTTACTCTTATGCCTGGGATGTGAAAGACGAAGGGGTGGAGCATTTTCTGGACACGATCGCTGGAAGGGGAGGGGCCGGAGGAGTGACCTTGGCCACCAGCTATCATACGGGGCGTTTTCTCCTGCCACATAACCCTAATCGCAAGCTCTACTTCGTGGAGGATGGGGTGGTCTATTTCCATCCGGAGCGGGCTCGCTACGAAGGAATCCAGATCAAGCCTCATGTCGCGACGGTGGCTCAGGAGTGGGATCCACTGGGAACGGTGGGCGAGCGGGCCAAGGAACGTGGCATGAAGGTGGTTTCTTGGACGGTCTGCCTGCACAACACGCGACTGGGGATGCAATATCCTCAATGCACTCAGGTGAACGCCTTCGGCGACCACGATTTCTCTATCCTGTGTCCGGCCAACGAGACGGTGCGTGCCTACGTGCGAGCTTTGGTGAGCGACATCGGTGCCAACTATCCTGTGGATGCGATAGAGTTGGAATCACTTTGTTACCATGGGTTCGACCACGGATACCATCACGAGTTCTCTTTCGCCGCCACTACCGCCCGGTCCAAGTTCTTGCTGGGGCTCTGTTTTTGCCCCTCGTGCATGGCCAGGGCCGAGGCTAGCGGAATTGACGTCGAGAGGCTGAGAAGCTATGTTCGGGCTTCCTTGGAGGAGTTCTTCGAGGATCCTCCGGCGGTCGATCCTCAGCCCGTGGTCACGCGGGATGATTTCGATGCTCTGGCAGGCGGAGAGATGGGCCGATTCCTGGATATGAGGGAGGAAGTGGTAACCAGCTTGATGAAGGAGGTGGTGGAGACGTGCAAGTCGGAATCCTCCGCCGAGGTGACACTTCTGGATATCGGCATCGCCCTGAAGGGCTTCTTCACGGGAAGGCCCACGGGAGACCTGGGTGTCAGAGCATCGTGGCAGTTCGCCGCGAACCCCGAGAAGCTAGTAGCCGTCAGCGATGGCATAACGGTGGCGGGATACGTCAATTCCCTGGATCGCTTCGGGCAGGAGATCGAGGCGTATCGGGAGCTTCTTCCCGCTGATAAGAGCCTGGCGGTGACCATGCGGCCTACCATGCCAGATACCGACTCATCGGGCAATCTGGCCGAGAAGATCGCTTTGTGCCGCCAGTTGGGTGTGCAGCGGGTGGGATTTTACAACTATGGATTCTTCCCCCTGAACAGGTTGGACTGGATCAAGGAGGCGCTGGCTGGTTAGTGGCTCGTCGCCTCAGCTTCCAGTGTCGCCGGAGGAATCCAGCTGATCGCGCGGGTCAGCCTCGGGTTTGCGAAGGGAGAGGGCCACGAACCGGAGGTCTCCTTGTGCCGGGTCTTGGCCCTCGTACCTTCCCCCGTCGGGGTATCTGTCTCGCGGGTGAAACCATATCTCGGCTCCATCCTCGACCGGCCAATCTTCCGACTCGAGCTGAAAGAAGAAGGTCTTTCCTCGAGAGCCTGGGATGGCGGGAAAAGCGAAGGCGTCGTACCGCGCTTCGGCCGCTGGCTCCTTGAGGATATCTACCGAGGCCACCTCGGGCCCTGATGGTGAGCCCTCCCTGAGGCGCAGCAGAATGGGTTGGGGCCTTGATCGTGGGCGGCTGACCAGAAAGACGTCGATGCGGGCCAAGTTCGCGTTTTCCACCCGGAAGGTCTGGCCGGGCCTCGAAAGGCCGCCGACATTGCCGTCTAGCTCTCTGGAGTAGCCCTGGTGGGCATCTAGGGAGTAACCTCTCGCTATCGGATTGTCGTATCCGGGGACGATGACCAGACACAGAACGCTTAGGTTCAGGATGAGCATGGCGCTGGGCAGAAGCCTCCCGAGTCGCGTCCCCCAGACGCGTGGCGCGGAGCCGAGGAGCCCGGAGACGATGAGCATGGCTATGGGGCCCAGGGCAGGCATGAGCATGCGGCTGTGGGGCTTGTAGGTGGCAAGGTTGTTCTTGAAGTAGGCTGCGAAAGCCACGGCGCTGGCGGCCAACATGAAAGCCAGCAGAATCCTGCGGTCGCGGTCTTCGACTCGAAAGAATTGGATCGCGGAGCTCAACAGGCCAAGGCCAGCTATGATCCCCAGGCTCCGGGTCAGTTCCATGGGGGCTTCGACCCCTCCCCAGCCGAACTTGGCCCAGAAAGTCTTATTGGTCTGTACCACGACCTCGTAGAAATACTGCGCCGGCGGGTCCAAGAGATCCCACCGTATGTGGGTCATGCGGCGGGCGACATTTCGAGCCACGATCCCGGCGTGGCCGGGGAGGAGGAAATAGCAACCGGCGGCCAAAGCCAGGGCGAATGTGACCAGCAGGAGGGTGCACAGAAACGCCTGGCGGCGGGGCAAGCTTCGAAAAAGTCGGACGACTCCGACGATCATGGCCGCGGGAAAGAGAAAGAGAGCCGTCATCTTGGTGAGCAAGGCGACTCCCAGCATCAAGGCCACCAAGATCCACAAGCGGATCGCGGGACCGCCTTTGGAGACGAGGAGCTGGATCAGGAACATGAATACGACGGTCGAGACCAGGATCGCCAAGGGGTCGTTGCTGATGGAAGCCATGGTGAAGGTGAACTGGGGATTGAAAGCCACGAAGCCAACCACGGCTGGGATCAGCCATGGCCTCTCGGGAAAGGCCAGGCGTGTGGCTCGGCCCAGGGCGATCAAGGTGGCGGCTCCGAATGCGACGGAGATGAGTCGCAGCAGGCGAGGTTCCCATTCGGCGGGGCGACCTCCTGCGACGGAGGGCTCGGGGGGCCAGAAGAGCCTGCGCTGCACAGGGAAGTAGGGGTTAATTGCGGGGAAGTCGGCTGCCTCGTATCGGTAACCCATCTCGTCCAGCACTCTGACCGGCAAGGAGGCGGCCAGGTAGTACAACGGAGGCTGATACCACTCGTAGGTGGATAGGATCAACTCCTCCCCATACCAAGGGTCGAAAGCATTGGGGGTCAGAGAAGGCCTCTCCGGCGGACGCCCCGTGTCCGCGATGTGCCGGATGCATAGGAAGTGGGAAGGCTCATCTGGAGCTTCCCATAGTGGGACTAAAAAGCTGTATGCGGAGGCGACGGCCAGGTAGATGACCAAGATCGACAATAGGAAGCTGCGTTGCGAGGTCGATTCCACTCTGGCACCTCACCGAGTCAATAGGCTATATCGGAACGCGTCCACCAGGTTGCTGAGACCCTGCGCCAGCGCCCTGGCCAAGTGTTGGCCTCTGTTGAACAGTAAGCCTGTGCCAGCCGCCGACCCATAGCGCCGCACAATATAGCCTCGATCGGGGAAAAGATAGCTCTTCACATCCAGCAGACGGATGGGCCGGAAGAAGAGCCTGGAATTCAGCCTGTGGATGGAGCGGAGCGGGCCTGAGCCCGGTGTGCAGACTAATCGTCGGAACAGCCAAAGCTGCCATCGGGCAAGCTTCCGCGGGGCTGGAAGTTCCGGGGGCAGAGGGGACCGAAGGAGCTGGTTGGCTGCCCGAAGGATGATGCCCAGGGCTTCGTGCGCGCCCCAGTCTTTCCCTCGCTGGTAGAGTTGTTTCCAGTCCAGCTCTTCTCGCAGCCGGTCCAGGACTCCAGCGATATCGCAGAGCCAAAGGAGTGCTCCTGCGTCCAGTACGTAGTCTTCGAGACGGCGGCTCTGCGAGGCAGCCTCCAGATGCGGGCAGTGCTTGGCGAGGTGGACGCACAGCGATAGTAGGAGATCTTCTGGAGACACCACTAGGCCGTTAGAGCCAGCGACCATCGCCGGCTCCGCCCGTCGAAAGATGCCAGTGTAGTCAATGGTCAACAGAGTGTATTTGTGGTCAAGGGCCCAATGGATCTCCACCGGGGTCTTGTGGGATGGATTCACATATCGCAGATGCAGGTGGTTTCGTTCGTAGTAGCGATCGGGCAGGGCTCGTGTTGGCTTTGCGTATCCCATTTGGGAGAGCAGTCGTTTGGCTTGCTGGAGGTCGTTTGGGAGAAGGAGCAGGTCGAGATCAGCCGCGGGTCGCAGCGACGCGTCTTCGTAGATCCTGTTCGCCAAGGCGCTCCCCCTGAGGGCGATGCAAGGAATCTCCGACTCATGGAAGGCCTCGAGGATGCGGTGAACCTCCTCGACGAGCAGCGTCGTCTGGAGGTACCGCCTCTGGTAGGCCTGGCTCAGGCGCTCTCGGTGAGGTGATGGCATGAAGACGTCCAGTCCTTCTTCGACCAGGCGGCGATGGAGCAGGCTGTCCACCCGATTTTGTGCGGCCAGCCTGATGACCTCGTCCCAGTCCAGGCCTCCCTCCCTCACCTTCGTCCGGAGGCAGCCGGTTGACTCCGACCCCGACCACGCGGCTTGGATGCAGGTGAGGAGGAACGCCTTCTCGGGACTGCTCATCGGCCTGCTTTGCCTGTAACCGACCGGAGAGCGCGTCGAGTGAATGTTTTGCAGGCATGGAAGATGACCTTGAAGGTGGTCTCGGGATCGCGCAGGGCGCGGCCGGGCAGGTGGTACATTCGCACAGACCGAAGGAACTCTCGTGGTTTCATGTTGTGGAAGTAGTCGGAACCATTGACGGGCAGGACCACCTCCTCTCGGATTCGGCGCACGAGTTGTTCGAATCTGACGTCGGACATTTGGGTGAAGTTGGCTGCCCGGATGGCATCGTGGCCGGTTTCGTCGTTCCAGTAGTCGGCTTCCACCCTCCCATCGGCCACCAGTTCCTGGAAGAGGCGGCTCCCTGGATAGATGTCCAGCTTCGACAGCAGGATGTGAGAGGGCTTAATGGATCTCAGGAAGCGCACGGTTTCCTCGAGATCCACCTCCGTTTCCTGGGGGAAGCCCACGATGATGTTGGCGGTGTAGCGGATCCCGGCGGCTTCGGTGAGACGGGCTGCTGCCAGGTTCGCTTCCACGGTTACGCCCTTATTCATGCTGTCCAGGATCCTTTGGGAACCCGATTCGAACCCGTATTCCAACTGCAAACAGCCCGCTTCCCTCAGCAGACCCAACAGCTCTCCATCCACCGTGTCGGCTCTGGCCTGAGCGACCCATCGGATTCGCCGGGAGATGCCGCTGTGAATCATCTCTTCGCACGACTTCACCGCCCTGGATCGATGGGCCAGAAAGTTCTCGTCCACGAGGTATAGAGCATCCACAGGATAGTGGCTCAAGATGTGTTCGATCTCGGCTAGAACGCGGTCGACGGAGTGGAATCTGATTTTGCGACCAGAGGTGAGGGACTCCACGCAGAAAGCGCATGCGCGATTGCAGCCTCGGGAGGTCAATAGGGTGGTGGAGCGCAAGGTCACGTTGCGAATGGGGGATGCGCTGGGCTGAGTGTAGAAAGACATGTCGAGGAGATGGCGAGCAGGGAAGGGCAGGCTGTCGAGATGGAGATCGTTCTTTCTGGGCGAGGTGAGAATCGGCTCTCCGGAAGGTCCCCGATAGGCGATATCTGGGATTTGATCCAGCGGAACCCCTTCCGCCAGGTCTCGCATGGCAAGCTCTCCTTCGCCCCTCACGACGATGTCCAGCTCTGGGCAAAGCCTTGATGTCAGCTTGGGGAGAGCGGTTGCATGGTGGCCGCCCAAAACGATGCGGGCATCCGGCCGTGCTTGGCGTGCGATCAGGGCCGCGCGTTTCACGTCCGGCATGGCCTGGCTTGTGGCGCTGAATCCGACGATCTGAGGAGCAAAGGCCGCAACTCGGGCCTTCATAGTACGGTCTATCTCCTGCGGAGAAAGGCCTCGCTTGCGCGCCAGCACATCCCTTTCGAAGATGGTGACCTCGTGTCCACCCCTCTCCAATTCGGCGCCGATGTAGGCAAGGCCAAGGGGCGTCCAGTGCGGGGCTTTCCTCTGGACGTTGCGGGAGAGGCTGTCGATCAAGAAGATTCGCAACCGGTTGTCCCTCTCAGAGCTGTCGCTCCCGAAGTTGCTGTCGGGAAGAAAAAGGGGGAAGTCTACTTTGACAGCCGTATCGATCCGTGCTACGATTTCGGCGACGACTGCAGGAATATACACGCCATCGGATATCCTGTCAAGGGTATATCCTGTAAGGGCATCTCCGATGCGCCAGACATAGGAGCCAGTCGATGGATGAGATCCAGCGCGATACCACTTTCGTCAAGAAGTCCAGCGTGGTGTGGAGAGACTTGGACGGAGAGTCCGTCCTTTTGGATCTGGACAGCGGCTCGTACTTCAGCTTGAACAAGGTTGGCACCCTCGCGTGGGGGTTATTCAACGATGGAAGAAGCGTAGCCGAGGTGATTTCGGCCGTCTGCGACGCTTATGAAGTGGATGAGAAGGAGGCGCTCTCAGATATCATCGCTTTGGCGAGGAGCTTGGTGTCTGAGGACTTGATGCGCATAGGCTCGTGAAGGCACTGGATATTGCGGGGGAGTTGATTCGTCCTCCTAATTTCGCCCTGTTCGTGCGCCTGCTGGGCCGCATGGCGCTTCTCAGGCTTCGGCTGCGACTCCAGACGCCTCAGGAACTGCTGGCGCGGCTTCCTCGCGTCCAGCGACGCTCGGAGGGCGATTGCGATTGGGATCGGGTCGAGAGGATCGCGAGTTACAGCCACTGGATCGCGCGCGGGCTGTTGGCTCCCTCGAAGCCGTGCCTTCTCCGCTCGCTCGCTCGCTACCACTTCTACTCCGAAATGGGACTGTCGGTTCGTATCCATTTTGGAGTCAAGCCGGATCTGAAGCGGCGCATCGAAGGGCATAGTTGGCTTACCCTGGAGGGGCGGCCGCTGTGCGAGGTGGGCCGAGCCTTGGAGCAGTACCAGAGCATTTTCTCCTATCCTGAGGGAATGAGCGGCGTTGACTGAGCCCGAAGCTTTCTTCGATGCGGAGTATCTCATTCACGGGATCGCGTTGCATTTGTCGACGAATAGAAAGGCGATCCTGGACTCCGTAGACCAGTTGATGTTTCCATTCCGAGCCTCGGCTGCGGAGAGCACCTCCTCGGATCATCTGAGCTTTCGCTTAACGGCCTTGGATCGTTCAGAGGATATCCCCAAGCTGGTGCCTCGCCATGCGAGGGTCCTCTATCGCTCCTCGGATAGGGATACCTTCGATCTTCGTGAGATCTACGGCCTGACCCTGGTCTGTCATTTTGATGGGGGGATCATCTACTGGGATTTCGGGGAGCGGGGGCTGGTGACCTGCGACTCGCGGGCCGGCCAAGCCCGGGGCTTCCTTGTGGGGGCGGAGGAAGTGCCGAGGTCGCTGATCTCCCACACCTTCTTCTTCCAGAGCCTGAACGAGCTTCTTCGCGCCCGGGGAGTGTTTCCTATCCACGCCGCCAGCGTATCCCTGGAAGGGATGGGAGTGTTGATGTCCGGCCTTTCGGGCAGTGGCAAGACCACCTGCTGTATATCGCTGGTGCTGGGAGGCTTCGATTTCCTCTCCGACGACAGGAGTCTTCTCCGCTGGAACGAGGGGGCCTTGGAGATACTGTCCTTTCCCGAGGGAGTTGATGTGACCGAAAACACGGTGGCCATCTTCCCCGAGTTGAAGGCTCCGCTGGGGCACCAAGAGATGCGCGGTGTAGGAAAGAGGTCGTTTCTGATGGACTCGGTGCGGCCTGGCAGCTTGGCGGATCGCTGCGTGCCCAGGCTGCTATTCTTCCCGGTGGTCGTCCCCCATGCCAAGAGCGAGCTGAAGCGAGTCTCGAAATCCTGGGCGCTTCAACAGCTTCTCCCACAGAGCTTGCTGGTGTTCGACCCCGAGGCTGCCGCTCGACAATTCGACGCCCTGTCTTCATTGGTGGAAGCAACCGAAAGCTACAGCTTGCGGTGCGGCCGGGATGTTCGCGATTTGCCTGAAATGGTCCGGGGCTTGCTCCAGGGCTGAGAGCCGGGTGAGCTGGCCCTGAGCTACGCCTTTTGGAAAGGGAGCGGATTGGCTTGACACTTCTCCACTTCGCAGTATACTTTTCTCGCCTTGCTAGTAAGCGATTCGCATCCTAAGGAGGTCAGCCTATGAAGGAGAGCTACGAGAAGCTGCTCCTGGTGAAGCATGAGCCTCTCAGGGATGTAACTGCGGGAGTGCCTTCGCCCTAGGAATCTCTGGGGAGCTCATCGATACCTTGTGGTGCCTGTTCCCCAAGTATTGGCGATTCCCTGGACTTGTGTTAGTATGATTTCAAACTTGGGGTGCAATCGCCGTCTTGTCTTGCCGATGGGACGGCCAAATTTTGAGAGAGGGTCGAGGTATAGAAAGGAGTGAGGTGAGGTGGATGTTGTAAGTTTCGGAGAGACTATGATCAGGCTGTCTCCCCCCAATAATCTGTGCCTGGAACAGACGCATCAGCTGGACGTGAATGTGGGCGGGAGCGAATTGAACGTGGCCGTGGGCGTGAGCCGGCTAGGTCTAGAGTCTCGCTGGGTCAGCCGACTTCCCAACAACTCTCTGGGGCGGATGATCCGAAACAAGGCGCGAGAACAGGGCGTGGACACGTCGCACATCGTGTGGAGCGACACCGATCGGTGTGGACTCTACTTCGTGGAGTACGGTGCCAGTCCTCGATCCAGCAGCGTGCTGTACGATCGAGCTGATTCGGCTATCAGCAAGATCAAGCGGGGCGATGTGGATTGGAACAAGGCTCTTGCTGGCGCCCGCGTGTTCTTCGTGAGTGGCATCACTCCCGCGCTGAGCGACTCCGCTGCTGAGGTCACCATGGACGCTCTGCAGGCGGCGAAGAAGGCGGGCTGCGAGGTGGTCTGCGACCTGAACTACCGGGCTCGCCTCTGGACCGGCGAGAAGGCGAGGGAGGTCCAGACTCCCATGATGGAGTACGTGGACATCCTCTCGACCACCGAGGAAGACACCGAGCGGGTCTTCGGCATCACGGCGGAGAATTATAGCGAGGTGGCCAAGATCCTGGTGGACAAGTTCGGCTTCAAGGCCGTCACCATCACGTTGAGGACCAACCTGACCGTCTTGACCAACAAATGGACCGCCATATGCTATGCTGACGGCAAGGTGTACGATGATCGGGAGTACTTCTTGGAGTTGGTCGACCGGGTTGGCGGCGGCGACAACTACACCGGTGGGTTCATTTATGGCTACCTGACCACCGGCGACTGGGAAAAAGCGGTCCAGTATGGCAACGCCAACTCGGCTCTGAAGCAGACCATACCTGGAGATCTCAACTGGGCCACTTTGGCCGATGTGGAGAAATTGGTCAAGGGCGGATCAGGTCTGAGGATTGCGAGGTAAACCATGTCAAACAAGTATGATATCATCGAAAGAATGCTCGATTGCGGCATCACCGCCGTGATCCGTACCGATAGCCCAGAGGAACTGGTCAACGTCGCTGAGGCCATAAAGAAGGGTGGCGTAGACGTGATCGAGATCACTATGACCACGCCGGGCGCCCTGGACGTGGTGTCGGCGGTGGCCAAGAAGTTCGGCGACGAGGTCCTCATCGGGGCGGGGACGGTTTTGGATGCGGAGACGGCGAGGGCCGTGTTCCTGGCTGGCGGGGAGTTCGTGGTCAGCCCTGTGTGGAGCCCTGAGCTGATCGCCATGTGTCGCCGGTATTCGAAGCCCTGCGTTCCTGGTGCATTCACTCCCACGGAGATCATGGCGGCCTGGGATGCGGGCGCCGATATGGTGAAGGTCTTCCCTGCCTCTCTGGGTGGGCCGGCGCTGATCAAAGCCATCCGCGGGCCGCTGCCCCAGATACCTCTCGTTCCTACGGGCGGGGTCAAGCTGGATAACACCGCCGAGTTCATTCGGGCGGGTTCGGTGATGGTGGCTGTGGGCGGCAACTTGGTCAATAAGGACTTGGTGAAAGCGAAGAAGTTCGACGAGATGACCGAGTTGGCCCGGCGGTTCAAGGAAGAAGTGGCGAAGGGCCGCAGCTAGTTTCCGGAGGCCGAGATTCACGGAGCCAGGACTCTCTCCAAGAGTCCTGGCTCCGTTCGTCTGTGCGGGTTTGGCCGGAGATCCTGGGCGATGCTCTCCGGCTTTGACAAGAGATGTTGTGCCGGTTATACTCGCGCCATGTTCGCCTTCAGTGGGAGCAAGGAGACCTGAGAGTGCGGGATGGGCCCAAGGTGGTCGTGGTTATGCCCGCCTATAATGCCGCCAAGACCCTGGAAAAGACCTACAGGGATCTGCCCAGGCGAGTGGTGGATCGCATCATCCTGGTTGACGATGTGAGCCATGATGATACGGTGGAGGTCGCCCGTCGTCTGGGTCTGAGGGTGGTGGCGCATCCTCAAAACCGGGGTTACGGGGGCAATCAGAAGACCTGTTATATTGAGGCCCTGAAGGACGGGGCTGACATCGTGGTGATGCTTCACCCCGACTATCAGTATGACTCCCGGCTGGTGCCGGAGCTGATCGCTCCCATCAAGGAGGGAGCCGCTGATCTGGTCCTGGGCTCTCGGGTGATGGGTGGCGGCGCGCTGAAGGGAGGGATGCCTCTCTATAAGTATGTGGCCAACCGGTTTCTCACTTGGGTCGAGAATCTGGTCTTGGGCCAGCGCCTCTCGGAGTGTCACACCGGGTTTCGCGCCTACAGTCGCACCTTCTTGGAATCGATTCCTTTAGGGCTCAATTCGGACGATTTCGTCTTCGATTCGGAAATCCTCGCCCAGGCAGCCGCCTGCGGCTTTCGTATTGGAGAGATACCGGTTCCCGCCCGCTACTTTGCCGAGGCCTCCTCCGTGAACTTCAGGCGGAGCGTCGTCTATGGTCTGTCCACGCTTTGGGTCTTGGTCCGGTTCTGGCTGGATCGAAGCGGATTGGTGCGATCGGACCAATTCCGGCGCATTCCGGCGACCGGGCAGGTAAACGGGCTTCGGAAACGTGTTTCCTCGGGGCAGCAGGCCGACGGTGAGAGGGGCATCGGTTCTCCTATTTGAATAGGGGAGTTCTCAGCGAGGGATCCGGGGGCCGGGGAGGTTTTCTTCGGCCCCTTCGCTTCTGACTCTTTCCAGGTTGTAGACGGGATATGAGAGAATTTCAGCCTCGCCTTTGGGCTTTGCTCTCTGCGCTTGTCATCGGGTCGGCTGCATTTGGCCTGTACGTGTCAACCATGGCGCCATCGCTGGGGGGCATGACGGACAGCGAGGAGTTTCAGCACACGGCTTATACATTGGGGATCGCTCACCCTACCGGCTATCCTATCTATCTGCTGCTGGGCAAACTGTGGACGATGATCATCCCCTGGGGCGATGTGCCGTGGCGGTTGAACCTCATGTCCGCGTTCTGGGGCGCGCTTGCGGTGGGGGCACTATATGTCGTGGTCCATCGGTTGACGGAGCGGCAGGGGTCCGCCATGGTGGTGGCAAGCGTCTTGGCGGTCAGCCCCATGTTCTGGCGGGAGGCGACCGTTTCGGACATCGTTACGTTGAACGCTTTCCTGGTCATCGCCTTGCTGGGCATCTTGCTGCTGTGGCGGGAAGGGCGGATGCCTCTGGAAGCGGTGGGAGCCGGCTACGGCCTGTGCCTGGCGCATCATCGTTCCACGATCCTGCTCTTGCCAGCGTTGTTGTTCTTCATCTTTGAGCACAGGAGTCGATTGGGTGGAAGATCCGCCGCTTGGAGAGCGATCTTGGCTTTCTTCGTGCCCCTTCTCCTCTACCTGTATCTGCCCATCCGAGGAGGATCCTCTCCTTGGTACGAGAATTCTTGGACCAGCTTTCTTCATCAGGTTCTTGCGATGGATGCTTCGAGATATTTTGTGGATGTGGCTGCCCTGCCCGAGCGACTTGCATCGCTGCTGGGTGAGATCACGCTCGGATGGCTGACTCCCGTCGGCGCTCCGCTCGTCCTGCTGGGGGTGGCGACTCTGGCCTGGGGCCGGGGCTCAGCGGTCAGGATGGCTATGGAGGGCAGGAAGACGCTGGGCTTCTTGATAGTGGCTTTTCTTCCCGCTTGGGCGTACGCGGCGCTCTTCGATGTGGCCTATGTGGATCGCTACATGCTCATCCCCCTATTGGCGGCCCTGTTGCTGATGGCAGTCGGGCTGGCGGGATTGGTGGAATGGCTCTCCGCGCGGGGCAGGAAGCGATTCGCAGGGTTGCCTCTCTTGGCATCGGTTGGACTGCCTTTGATGCTTATGGTGGTTCCTATCTCCTCGGCGATGATGCGGTACACTGCGATGGATCGCAGCCACGACTACCGAGTTCAAGATTTCTGGGAAGAAGCGCTGGCGGCTCCCCTTCCGGTGGGGTCGCTGATCATCACCGACTGGGGTGGGCTCAACGCGGTTCGATACTATCAACGGGTGGAAAGCGTGCGACCGGATATCGTCGCGATCCAGGCCGCTTCCACAGCCGAGGAGCAGGGTCGAATCGTGGAAGCTCACCTTCGTCGAGGAAATTCGGTCTACATGACGGTCGGGCCTCTGCTGCCCGAGGGAAGGTTCCGAGTCTCATCTCTGCCTCCGCTTCTGGAGGTGGCCCTTCCGGAATCCGGGCTCGACGACGCCTCTTCGCCGCGCGAGATCAGGAACTTGCGCTTTGGCGGCGATATCGCCTTGGTCGGATTCGATATCTACTCTCCTCCCTGGCAGGGAAGGCCCGCCGAACCCGCGTTTCGCGTGGAGCAACCCATTCGGGTCCTTCTGCACTGGAAAGCGGAGAGGAAAATGGAACGAGACTATCAGGTGTCGCTCCGATTGGTAGATGCCGAAGGATTCGTGGTGGCGCAGAGAGATGCCATGCCGGTTTCCTGGTACTATCCGACTCGGTTCTGGGCGGAGGGGGAAGTGGTCTTGGACGAACGCCTTATGATGGTTCCTAGAGGGACGCCGCCTGGAAATTTTGAGATCCAGATCGAGATATATGACCCCTCTTCTGGGCAGGTTCTGGCGCCCTCGGAGGCGGAGACTTCCGGCCCGGTGACTCTGGCCGTGATCTCCCTGGAGAGGAGCATCGCAGGGGACGGGTTCGATCCACGGCATATCACCGCTCCCACTTTTGGCGGACAGCTGCAGCTGCTAGACTATGATCCTCAGGCGCGGGACTGCGTTCCAGGCGGATCCCTGGTCATAGATCTGATGTGGCGTCCAATCGATCGACTCGATGAAGGCCTGGTTCTGGCCTATCGCCTGATAGATGCTGGGGGGGACACGATAGATGAGCGCGAGTTGGCCTTGGCATCGCAGAGCTACCCGGCCAGCTCTTGGACCCAAGACGATTGGGTCAGACGCCGCTATCAGCTTCCCGTGTCGCCTGGAGTCACATCCGGCGATTATCGCCTGCAGATCGGGGTGAAAAGCTCCTCATCCGGGGGGATGTGGAAAGTGAAAACGGGACCGTGGAGAATCTGGCCCGAGGGCGAGTGGATGGATCTTGTCGCTGTTCGGATCGAGGGCAGAGAGCACTTGTTCCAGCCCCCTTCCATTCAGCATATCTTGGCCCGCGACTTGGGCGAGTGCATTCGACTGATGGGCTACGATCTGGAAACGCGGCTGGTTTCGCCAGGGGATGAGATCCATCTTCGCCTGTACTGGCGGTCTCGCTGCGAGATCGGAACATCTTACAGCGTCTTCATTCACCTTCTCGATGAGGAGGGCGCCATAAAGGCGCAGAAGGACGGCATTCCGGCCGGCAGGGAGATCCCCACCACGTACTGGGTGGCGGGCGAGATCATCGTGGATGAGTACGATATAGCTATACCGCCGGAGACGGCCGAGGGCGATTATGCCCTCATCACGGGCATGTATGACCCCCAGACGGGGAATCGGCTGCCCATATGGGATGAAAGCGGTACCTCGTTGGGAGATCCTGTGGTAATCGGTCGCGTGTACGTCGACGCTGGGGGGTAGTTGAGGCATTCATGAAGCTGATTTCCAGTTTCGGGCTGAAAGAGCGGAGAGTCGAGATCATCGCGCTTCTGGGGGTGATTCTCTTGGCGTTTGCTCTTCGCGTCTACCGCCTAGGCCACCAGGAGTTCTGGTTCGACGAGGCGGCGACCTCCTTCATCGCCTCTCGTAGCCTGGCGGGCGTCCTGGAATACGTTCGCGGAGCTCCTTTCGAACATCCTCCCCTTTACTACATCCTGCTTCGGTTATGGCTTTGGGGAGCCGGGGAAACGGGGTTCGCCTATCGATTCCTATCTGCCTTTTTCGGCGTGTTGCTGATCCCCCTGACCTACCGCCTGGGCAAAGCGTTGTTCGGGAAGCGGGTTGGCTTGCTGGCGGGAGCCTTGGCAGCCTGGTCCCCTTTCCTGGTGGATCAAAGCCAGGAGGCCCGCATGTACACGCTTCTGGCTTGCTTGGGTGTGATATCGGTCTGGTGTTTCTGGCGCATATTGCACGGGGGAGGGTGGTGGCACTGGGCGATTTTCATCCTCGCGACGCTCGGCGCCTTGGGCACTCACTACTATGGCCTGTTGCTGCTGGCATTCGAGAACGCCTTCTTCCTGGTGGCGCTCTGCAGAGGTCGGCGCTGGGAGCTGGCTCGCCGTTGGTACGCGGTCCAACTCGCGATGGTCGTCGTGCCAGCTCTCTACATCCTGGCGGCCCCGGGCCTTGGGCGCACCCTCTCAGATGTCCTAGGCAGACCGCTGGCCATGGGGCGAACCTGGGGCGAGGTGATCAAGTTCTGGTCGGATATGACCCTAGGAGCTGTCCCGGGGGCGGCGGCAATCCGGGCGATCTCCATGGTTTTCCTGGCACTTGTGGGGCTGGGCGTGTTTGCGGCATGGCGATGGAGGATGTCTGAAGAAGACGAGTCCCCCGCCTGGCTCTTCGTCGCCCTGTATCTCTTGGTGCCTGTGATGGCGGCTTTGCTTTTGCCCCACATGTTTCTCGCCCGATATCTCATCATCATGGCGCCCGCCTATTTCCTGGGGCTGGCACTGGGGCTGGTGACGCTTGGGAAGCGATGGTGGGTCCTTCAGGCTCTGGGTTTGACCTTCGTGGTGGGACTGTCAGCCTGTTCCCTGAAGGCATACTATCACGATGAGGGCAAGAGCCAATACGGGACCATGATCGAGGAGCTGAAAGCCAGGGAGCGAGATGGGGATGCCATAATACTGGACAGTCCATGGCAGTCGATCCTCTTCCAGCATTACTATGATGGCGACTCGTCCGTCTATCCGCTGCCCAACCAACTGCCGCCAGGGGATGATCCTCCGCCTTTGACCCCGGAAGAGGCGGGCCACGTGCTTTACACGCTGAGGGGTTTGTATCCACGGCTCTGGTTGTTGCTGGCCGACACGGAGATATCCGATCCGGAGAATCTGGCTGAGCGATGGCTGGCTCGGAATGCTTATCCGGCCTTCAAGAGGTGGTATACCAACAACACTCGGCTGTACTATGCCTTCTCTCCGCTGGAGAACCCCGACTGGATCCGCGGAGGCGGGCCGGCCAGTTTCGCGGGTCGGGTGGAGCTGGTGGAAAGCAGGGTGAGCGGGAGGGGGGTTGCCCCACGCGACGCCGTCCTGGTGCGTTTGCGTTGGCGCTCTCTGGTGCCCATCGAAGATCGGCTCAGCGTGGTCTTGCGCCTGCGCGATGCGGATGGGGTCGAGTGGGCCAAGGATGCGTGGGAGCCGCAAGGAGGGTGGAGGCCCACTTTCACCTGGCAGCCTGGAGACGAGGTCGAGGATCGGCGCGCCCTCATCGTGCCTTTGGGCACCCCGTCCGGGGATTATACGGTGGAGGTTGAGCTGTTTTCCTCTCAAGATGGCAAAGGGCTGGACGTGTTGGATGAGCGAGGTGCGCCCGCTGGCACCTCGCTCGCCTTGGGCTCGGTGCGGGTGGTGTCTTCTCAGGAGCCGGTTCCCGATGTGGCGCTTCCCAGGGAGCGGATGGAATCGGTCCTTTTCGGCGGTCGAATCGATCTCCTGAGCTACGAGCTAGACGGCGGAACGGAGGTTTCTCAGGGCGATCGGCTGCCGCTCACCTTGTTGTGGCGCGTGCGGGAGGCTCCGGAAGCCGACTTTCGGCTGGTGCTCTCCCTGGTGGGCGAAAACGGTGAGGCGGGGAGCGAAACGTTCTTGCCCCTGAGCAAGGTCGATTATCCCACCGGGCGATGGCGTGCGGGGGAGGTGGTCATGGGGCGCCTGACGTATCAGGTGCCCTTGGACGTCCCTGCCGGCGCTTACGGGCTCTTTTTGGGCGTGGAGGACGTCGCGACCGGTCGCCGCCTGGTGGGAGTCGGGAGCCGTTGGGAGGCCGCTTGGTGGGTCTTGGGTGGGGAGAAGGTCGCCTTCGAGACCGAGGCGTTGCCACTGGCTGAGCTGACGGTCCGGGAGGCCGACAGAGTTTTCTCGGTGCCGGAGATTTCCACCCCCATGCATGTTGAGATGGGTGACGCCATAACGTTTCTGGGATATGATATGGCGGAGACGCTGGTGGGGTCGGAGGATCTGTGGGAGCTGACCCTCTACTGGCGCTGCGAGAGCGCGATGACGACGGATTATAAGGTGTTCACTCACGTCTTGGATGGAGACGAACGGGTGTGGGGCCAAAAGGACAGCATGCCGGATGAGGGGAGGCACCCTACAAGCGGCTGGGCCCCGGGAGAGGTCATCTCGGATCATTACAATATACCTATGGAGCCCGGGACCCCCCCCGGCGCCTATCTGGTGGAAGTGGGGATGTATGATCCGGTCACGGCGATCCGCCTGCCCGCGTTCGATGAGGATGGGCGGAGGCTGAAGGACGACCGGATCCTGTTGGAAGAGGTCCTGGTGGTGCCCTGAGCGCATACGCTCATCGAGCGTGGTGCCCGGGCGGCGACGTTCAGGTCGCCGTTTGATCAGGGCGGAGCGGGGTGTGGGGATGTTTCGAAAAATGCTGGGAGACTCGCGGGTCCAGAATGGGCTGAAAGTCGGCGTCAGCCTGGCCTTGCTGGCTCTGATCCTAAGCCAAGTGGGCCTGCGAGAGACCTGGAGCACGATAGCTGAGGCTAACTGGTCTTGCCTGTTGGGCGCGTTCGCCATCTACCTTGTGGGCATGGCTGTGCGGGCCTTTCGGTGGGGGATCCTCCTTTCCTCCCTGGACCTTCACGTTCCCCAGCGTCGGCTCGTCTTCCTCTACTTTGTGGGAGCCTTCTTCAGCAACGTGCTTCCCACGGGTTTCGGAGGGGACGTGGTCAAAATGTATGAGCTCTCGAAAGATGGCTCGAACGCGGGCCTGGCCGTGAGCACCGTCCTGGTGGATCGGCTCAGTGGCCTCCTGGTCCTGTTCGCCATGGCGGTGGTCGCTTCGGCATATTGCTATCGTCTGATTCCTCTTCCTGTGATCGCGCTCGTCTTGGCCATCGCGACGATCAGCTGGGGAGGGGTAGCCCTGTTGCGCCAGAGGAATCTCCTTCTGCGGCTGGTCGCTCCCCTGGGTCGCATCTCTTTCCTCCGGCGCCAGGCTCAACGCGCTTCGGTGCAGCAGCTGTATGAGTCCATTTACATTTATAGCCGGGGGGCGCTGGCCGGATCGCTGGGCACCTCTCTGGTCTTCAACCTGCTCCTGATCGCTTTGAACTATCTGCTCGCCCTGTCCTTCGGCTATAGGATACCTTGGGTCTATTTCTTCGTCTTCGTACCCGTGATCTCCTTCCTCCTGGTGCTCCCCGTATCGTTGAATGGTCTGGGAATACGTGAGGGGGGATACGTATTCCTCTTCTCTCAGGTGGGCGTGCCCGCGAATGTCGCCCTCGCCATGTCCCTTTCTTTCTATGCCATCATCGTCGCCACGGGGCTGATCGGGGGTGTACTCTACGCGGTGCAGGGGCTTCGAGGATATGCAGAAGCCTAGCCGGGCCTCTGGCCTGAGCTCATCTCCTCGCCCCCAGGTGAAGGTCGCAATCGTCTCGGTGCTGCTGGCCTTCTTGGCGCTGGCTGCGGCGTACAGCTTCCTGTTCGCATTGGGGGAGGGAAACGACGAGGTATCCCACTTTCGCTACGTCCGCTACGTTGTGGAACATGGCAAGGTCCTCTTGACTCCGGAGGAACGCCGGCAAGTGGGTACAGAGGGCGGCCAGCCCCCTCTGTACTATCTGATCGCCGCTGTGGCGACGGGCTGGGTCGACGTGCGGGAAGTTCCCATGCTTAAGGTGATGGACCCACAGGAGTATCCAAGACACCTCCTGGCCAGCGACGTGTGGGAGCGGAAGGCGATTTTGCACACCGAGGACGAGCTTTTTCCTTACCGCGGCATCGCGCTGGCTTGGTACCTCACCCGACTCCTTTCGGTCGCCATGGGCGCCGTCACCGTGTGGGCGACTTATCGGATCGTCCGCGAGATTTTTCCGGAGAACGATGCGCTCGCCGTTGGGGCTGCTGCCATCAATGCCTTCATTCCTCAATTCGTCTTCCAGAGCGCGGTGGTGAGCAATGACGCGCTGATCTTTCCACTGGCCGCTCTGACCCTGCTCATGCTGGTCCGCCTGATCCTCCGAGGCTTCTCGCTCAGAGAAGGGGTGCTTCTGGTGCTGTTCGTCGCTCTGGCGGTGGCTACGAAGCGCAATGGAATATTGTTGGTCTTCGAGTCGCTGGTCGTAGCGGCGGCATTGGCAGCGGCCCGAACAACCCGAGCAAGAGGTCGGCTGCCTCTGGCGACTCTATTGCCCTTGGCGGCGGTGGCGGCTGCCTCCTTCTTCATCTGGCCCGTGTGGCAGCTCATCGACGAGGGCTTTAGAGCCCTGCTGAGTTCCCCGTGGAGCCGGGCAGGCGACCCCGTGGGCACGCTGTTCCGCTCGTTCTGGGCCTTGTTCGGCGGTATGGCCATTCCGGTGGATGAGTGGATTTATCTGGCGATGGGGGCTTTCTCCTCTCTCGCGTTGCTGGGGTTGGTTCTTTCCGCATTCCGACTCGATTGGCACCGGGATCTATTTTCCAGACGAGGTCTTGCGGTAGTTCTCATCGTGGCTCACCTGGGGGGCTTCCTGGTGATGACCCTGGCTCGATTTGGCATCTATGGGCGCCTCGATCTGATGCAAGGACGGTTCCTCTTTCCGGCGATATCCTCGGTGGCGATACTTCTGGCACTGGGCTGGATGCAACTCATTCGCAAGCGCTGGGTCGCCGCCACCATCTTGGGAGGTGGGCTTCTGGCTCTGTCCATCTACTGCCTCCCCACCTATGTTGCGGACGCCTACGGCCAACTGCTGCCCGTTCGTTCCCGACCCCCTTCAGATGCCGATATTCAGCTTTCCAGGGTCGAGTGGGAGCGGGGCCCCACGCTGTTGGGCTACGATCTTCCGCAGGTTTCCATGAGGGCGGCGGGCGGGGTGCCGCTGACGCTCTATTGGGAAGCAGAGGAGGTGATGGATAGCAACTACCTGGTTCATCTGCAGGTAACTGACGAGGAAGGCGAGGTCTGGTATCGCTGGATCGGGCATCCAGCCGCCGGACGTTACCCGACTCGGGCTTGGGATCCGGGGGACGTGGTGAGGGATGAATATGTTCTCTATCTCCCCTCTCATGCGCCTGAGGGAACCTATCGCATCGAAGTCGGACTCGGTGCCGACGACGACTCGGAATTGCTTCGCGTTGTCAATGTGGATGCGACTGGAAATCTGGCGTCGTTGGCTTCGTTGATCGTGGAAGCCGAGTCGACCTGGGAAGCTGCACCTCCCAATCGGCTTGAGGGCAACTCGGCGCTCCTGGGGTATGACCTTCGCCTCCACCCGGCGTCGATCGGAGGGCGCGAGGCTCGCTTCCAGGATACCATCCACCTGGATCTGTATTGGAAAGTGCCACTTCTCGGGGTCCGCGAGCCGGAGTCCGAAGTTGAGTTAAGGGATGAGAAGGGCGAGACATGGGCCGTTTCGACGGTGCCAGTGTCCATCTCGGAATGGGAAGGGATCGGACAGGTGGGTTTCGCCTCTCATAATATCCTGGTGGATGCGCGGACGCCAAGCGGAAGGAGCCGCATCTGGGCGAGAATCGGGGAGGAAGAAATCTCCATCGACGCAGGGCTGCGGGTGAGGAACCGGGAGCGGCGGTTCGAAGTGCCGGCTATGGCCCATACTACTCATTACCAGCTGTACGATAAGGTCGTGCTGTGTGGGTTCGACTTGAGCAGCGCTTCCGCGACAACCGAGGGAGCTGAAGGGGGCGACCGTTACCTGGCACGGCTGCGTCCAGGCGAGACCATCTCGTTGACTTTGTGCTGGCGGGCACTGCGGGAGATGTCCGAGAGCTACACCGTTTACACGCACCTCCTGGATTCCAGTGGACAGATGTGGGGGCAGCACGACAAGCTGCCCCTGGATTTCTATCCCACCCTCTTCTGGGCGAGCGGCGAGGTGGTGTTGGATCATCACGCTATAACCGCCGACCCGTTGGCTCCTCCGGGGACATACCGGTTGGAGGTGGGGATGTATAGTCGCGGCAGCGATGGGCGATACGAGCGCCTGCCGCTCCGGGGCGGCGGGACGATAACCCTGGGGCCTATAAAGATGCTGCCACCCGGTCCACCTGTGAGGGCGGCGGAGATCCCATACCGTCTTGACGTGCGGTTCGAGGACGAGATCCGGCTCGAGGGCTATTCCCTGGAGGATGCGCTTGTAGCTCCAGGAGAGAGCCTGGACTTGACCCTATACTGGCAGGCATTGGAAGCGATGGACGAGAATTATACCGTTTTCGTCCACGTGCTGGACCGTGACGAGAGGCTGGTGGCGCAGCAGGATAACCAGCCAAGGGGAGGCCGATACTCCACCAGCATCTGGGATGAGGGAGAGATGGTGGAGGACGATTATCGAATCCCGTTGGATCCAGATTTGCCCGCAGGAAATTATGTCATCGAGGTGGGCATGTACCGGCAGCCGGAAGCTACCAGGCTGCGAGCCTATTCGGATGGAATCAGGCTGGAGCAGGACAGGGTCCTGTTATCTGAGATCACCGTCGAGGCCAGGGGATGAGATCGGCGACGGAGCGGAGCGCGTGGACAGCTCGAGTGAAGCGGCATAAGTGGCTCTTAGATGCCGGGGCGCTGGCACTGATCTTGGCTGTGGGGGCCTTCCTCAGATTCTGGCGCCTGAGCAGGGTGCCGCCGGGGCTCTTCCACGACGAGGCGTTCAACGGCCTGGATGCTCTGCGGGTCCTGGAAGGCTACTGGCCGATCTTCTTTCCGGCCAACGCGGGAAGGGAGCCCCTTTTCATCTACCTTCAGGCGGCGGCTGTGGCGGCGTTTGGAGCCGGCCCGCTGATCTTGCGCGCGACGTCCGCGCTGGTGGGACTGGCGACGCTTCCGGCGATCTACTTTCTGGGGCGTGAGCTTTTCGGCGGCACCAGCGTCCGGAGCGGCCGGGCCGTCGGCCTCCTGGCAGCGGCGACCATGGCCGCCTCGTATTGGCACTTGAGTTTCAGCCGTCTCGGGTTCAGGGGCGTCCTGCTCCCTTTTCTTTCCACGTTGGCTTTCGCTCTGCTGGCCCGCGGGTTCAGGAAGGGAGGGATGGGAAGTTATCTGGGCGCGGGGCTCTGTCTGGGGCTATGCGCCTACACCTACCTGGCTGCTCGGTTCCTTCCTCTGGTGCTGGTGGCATCCGCGGTGGTCTGGGCGGCGTCCAGAGCCCGTTTCCGAAACGGCATCGGTTGGGAGGTGCCACAATGCAGATGGCGTTGGGGGTTGATCCTGTTTCTGGGAGTCTCGCTTGTCGTTCTCGCTCCACTGGGCATCCATTACATCACCCACCCTGGGGACTTCGGAACGCGGACAGGGGACATCGCCCTGGGATGGGATAATCAAGGAGCCTCGCTGTTGGACATTGGATCCAACGCTCTGCGTGTCGCGGGGATGTTCGGATGGCAGGGCGATGCCCACCGAGTTTTCAACCTTCCGGGGAGGCCGGCGCTCGATGCTCTGTCGCTGGCGGGGTTCACTTTGGGCCTGGGTATGGCAGTATGGCGATGGAGGAGGGCTTCCTACAGCCTGCTTCTCGTTTGGCTTCTGATCATGTTGCTGCCCAGCATACTGTCCACGGAGGCGCCCCACACCCTGCGCGCCATCGGCGCCCTTCCGCCGACCTGCCTTCTCACCGCCCTTGGGTTGTGGGCCCCGCTGGAGTTCCTTGTGGGGAAGGAAGACGGTCACTGGCGACGGGCGGTTCCAACTTTGCTGGTGGGGGTGGTTCTTCTGGTCGGCGGGACCCTGACGTGGCGCGACTACTTCGGCCGTTGGGCCGGGGATGTTGACACCTACTACGCTTTTCAGGGGGATCTTTGGGATCTGACACAGGATATTCTCGACATAAGCGATGAGGGGGATATCGTTCTGCCTCTTGTGCTCTACGATCATCCGACGGTCGCCTTCGGGCTGATGACAGCGTTTCCCCGGAAGGTGGGGCTCGAAAGGCCTGAGCTCCAGGAAGCGCATTCCGTCTGCCTTGTCACCTCGGAGAACGCCGAGGGCTCACCGTTCGTGCTGCTCCATTCCAATGGAGGCCAAGCCCACTTTCTCCCTCCTCTGGAGGATAATGGCCAGCGACGAGTGGACGAGAGCTTTGACAGGATGCCGTCCCGCTCCTTGCAAGACACCTACGGGCGGCGGACGGCTGGAGTCCGTTGTCTGGCGGATGAAAGCGGGACGTTCGAGATTCCTGCTGTTGAGATGATTCCTTTCGAGGCGACCTGGCAGGGAGGCGTGGGCTTGGCGGGCTACGCCGTGACCCCTCGCCGGGCCGAACCCGGAGATGAGGTGCGGTTGACCCTGTACTGGAAGGCCGTGCGCCCGGTGGGGGAGGACTATCGGGGCTTCGTTCATCTTGTCGACGTCGAGGGCAAGACCTGGGTGGGCGTCGATAGCGATCCGGTGGCAGGGGTTTATCCCACCAGCGCCTGGGCCCAAGGACAGACCCTGCCTGGCACCTTCAGCCTGACGGTGCCCTCCTGGGCGCCCTGGGGACGGTACGCCTTCGAGGTGGGCCTGAAGAACCCGTCCGTCGGAGGTCGGGTGGCGCTGCTGGACTCGGATGGAGGGACGGCGGAGAATCGAGTGCTTTTGGGCTCGCTCAAGGTGAGGACGGCAGAGAGAGTGTCTCCCATGGATATTGAGCATCCATTGGAGGTTCGGTTGGGCTCCTCGGTGGATTTGTTGGGGTACGACAGCTCTCCTGCCCCGGTGATTCCTGGTGGCGAATTGAGCGTGACATTATACTGGAGGGCCAGGTCCGCCATGGACAGGGACTACACCGTGTTCGTTCACCTGCTGGATGGGAACGGGCGAATCGTCGCCCAACGGGACGGCCAACCTGGCGATGGCTTCTATCCCACGTCCATCTGGGATCCCGGTGAGGTCGTGCCCGACGAGTATGCTATAATCGTGCCGCCCGACCTGCCCGCCGGTGACTACGAGGTGGTGGTGGGGATGTACTACTTTCCCACGGGCGAGCGGCTGCCGATCGTTGATTCATTCGGGGCGGAGATGGGAGATCGAGTGGTGCTGGGATCGATTCTGGTGAGATGAGCGGTTTGGAAATCAGCAGCCGAGGGTCGGGTCGTGGGCGCCCGGCGTCATCTGGAAAGGGGCCTTCGGTGCCGAGCAGCGGGTGGGCCAGGAGGCTCCTGCCTGACTTGGCTGCGGCCATTCTCCTGGCGTTCTTGTGTTTGCTCTTCTTCTGGCGGATCTGGGCGGTCGGCCTCCCCCCTGGGGATTTCCTGGACCAGTTCTACGCCTTCGGCGTCTACGAAGCCGCGGAGCTCTTCCAGGGAAGGCTGCCCCTTTGGAACCCCTATGCCTATGGGGGCAGCCCCTTTCTGGCCGATGTGCAATCGGCCATCTTCTACCCGCTCAGCCTTCTGACGGTTGGACTGAGCGGCATCAGCGGGGGCTTTTCGCCCGCTGGGCTGGAGATTGAGGCTCTCCTCCATTTCTTTCTGGCCAGCTTTTTCACTTACCTTTTCGTTCGCCGGCTGGTTGGCTCCCGTGTTGGGGCGCTGGTGTCCGCGATCGTTTTCGCCTACGGTGGATATCTCACGTCCTACCCCGTTCAGCAGCTGGCGATCCTCGAGGTGAACATCTGGCTGCCGCTGGTCCTTCTTCTGGTGGACTTGGCGGTCGCGACGGGCCGGAGGCGCTACACGGTGCTTGCTGGCCTGTCGCTGGGCGTCTCCCTCTTGGCTGGCCACCCTCAGTCTTCGATGTACCTCTTGTATTTGTCGGCCATATACTTGCTGGCGAGAGCGCGTTGGGCGGGAAGGCCGCTCTCGGCTTCGGCCGCCGACCTGGGCCTCTTCCTGGTCGTGGGCATCGGACTGGCGGCGGTTCAGTTGGTGCCCAGCGCCGAGTATATGTGGCTATCGACCCGTTCCCAGGCCGCCTATTCCGAGATGGCGAGCGGGTTGCAGTTCTTCGATCTTCTCCAGCTCCTCCTTCCGGGATCGGTCACCACCATGTGGCCCATCTACGTGGGGATCTTGCCCCTGGCGTTGGCAGCCGTGGCGTTGGCGATCCGGCCACGAGCGCAGGCCATCTTCTGGGCCTCGGTGGCTGCGGTCGCTCTGGTCCTCTCCCTGGGCGGCAATACCTTCGCTTATGGGCCTTTCTATCTGTTC
>SDBU01000508.1_pt1 | contig 54079 bp, 57 predicted proteins | sample 2277071 | NCBI WGS metagenome assembly SDBU01 (sample SAMN10397929, study PRJNA504765) | marine sediment metagenome | isolation source: marine sediment core GS08_GC12, 126 cmbsf | place: Arctic Ocean: Gakkel Ridge, Loki's castle | collected 2008 | reverse complement strand
GTAGGTTACCTTAAATACCTGGGATGGTGGGAATGGTCCTCCAAGCCCTCTATATGCTTGGGGTTATAGCCTCTCTTACAGCGGTAAGAAGTCTGTGGGCTGATGTCAAAATGGCGGCATGTAAGCCGAACATTGTGACTACGAGAGTTATAGTAATCAAACCATTTAAGCCTTTGCCTGGTTTTCTTTGATAGCTCAACCTGGAGCCTCACCAGGCGAGAGTCTCCAGGAACTACTCCATTTATTATCCTCATAGTAACATTATTATAGTGTCACCTATCTATCTGAACTAACTCAGTTTGACATTTGCCAATTGGCGAATTATAATTTTAGTTATGGACAATGATTACAAAAATCACCTAGGCGGAATAATCAAGCAGCAAAGGATTTCGCTATCACTAACACTCCAGGGGCTGGCAGCCAAGGCAAGCGTATCAGCATCGCACCTAGGTCGCATAGAGAGAGGGGAGCGCTTCCCATCAGCCCACATTCTACTGAAAATTGCCAAACCTCTAGGTTTTGAGGAGGATGAGCTTTTTACCTTAGCCGGATACTTATCCCCCCAATCTCCTATGATAGCTGAGAAAATCTCAACCTATAGTAATACGCGACTGGACCCTTATGTAGCTAGGGTATTAGCCCAAGAGCCGGTTGAGACGCAGCGTGCCGTCATCGGAATCCTCACTATCTTAAAGAGTATTGCCAAGAGCACCAGTAAAGAAGGCAGCTGATAGCAAGTTTGAGTAACATTTGCCTTGCTGTATTAAATAAGGGGCATCTGTAAAAGAGGAGTACCACTGGTACCAAGGCAAATTGTTAGCTTTTTAAATACTGCTCTCCAAGCACCCTCAAATACTGTAATTCATTTCTTCCCCATCTGAGTTTTGAAAGTCCAATCTCTCCAGGCAAGACAGGGTTTAACAAATCAATATTTAGTGCTATAGTAACTACATAGCTTTAAGATTAACAAGATGAGTAAACGTCCAAAAGCTAGAGAGAGTAGACTTTCGCCAAAACTTCTTATTGGCATAATACTGGCTCTGCTCTTCGCTACCTCCTTATGCCTCCGTGTTTACCTTCCCTATGATAAGGTCTTTAGTGGTGACTGGATAAAGTTTACCGGGGTTGATGCTTACTACCACATGCGCCTGGTTGACAATCTTGTCCATAACTTCCCCCGCCTGGCAGCCTTTGATCCCTATTTGCTTTATCCTGGTGGTGCCGAAGTAGGCGGCGGCCACTTCTTCGATTGGCTACTTGCCGGCATTATCTGGGTGATTGGCCTGGGTTCACCAACTCAGCACACTATTGATGTAATCAGTGTTTATTTCCCAGCAGTTCTGGGCGCTCTCACCGTTATCCCCGTTTATTTCATTGGCAAAGAGCTGTTTGGCCGCTGGGCTGGAATGCTGTCGGCTGGTCTAATCGCCCTGCTGCCCGGTGAATTTCTGGGTCGGTCAATACTCGGCTTCACCGACCACGATGTTGCCAATACGCTGTTCACCACCATAACCATACTGTTTTTGATTCTGGCTATTAAGACGGCGAATCAAAGACAATTAACCTTCAGCCATCTTAAGCGCCGGGATTGGGCAACGAGTGCCAAACCCGTTATTTATAGCCTGCTTACCGGCATTTCCTTAGGAATCTATCTACTGACCTGGGCAGGGGGATTACTCTTTGTCTTTCTCATCTGGGTCTACTTTATTATCCAGTTCGTCATTGACCACCTAAAGGGTAAATCCACCGACTATCTATGTCTGGTTGGTGTTATTTCCTTTTTTATTGCTGCAACACTGTTTCTACCAATTTCCACAGGCATGCTTTATCCGGCTTCGCTGCTTATCGCTTTGCTTACCCCACTGGTCTTGAACGGCATCTCCCGGCTGATGGAGAGTAAGAAGATAAAACCGGCCTACTATCCATTAACCCTAATCGGGCTTGGGCTGGCTGGACTGGGCTTATTTTACTTAATTAAGCCCTCTCTATTAAGCTCAATGCTGAACCTTTTCACCATCTTTACCCCTAGAGGTGCTCAGCTTACCACCATAGAAGTGCAGCCCCTTATCAGTTTCAGCTATGATAATCCCTTCAGGCTTGCCTGGGGCAATTTCACCACCGGTTTTTTCCTCAGCCTCGTCTCTCTTGGCATCCTAATCTACCTTGTTATTAAACACGGCAGCGCCGAAAAAAACCTTCTGGTTGTATGGAGCCTGGTAATACTGGCAACTACCCTCGGGCAGCGTCGTTTCGCCTCCTACCTAGCGGTCAATGTGGCTCTGCTTACCGGCTATCTGTCATGGCAATTCCTGAGACTGGCTGGCTTTGAGAAATCAACTCCCAAGGCTGTTAAAGTAACAAAGGAAGCGGGAGACAAAAAAGCTAGACCGAAAAATGGTGGCTTTCACATCACCACTAGACAGGTAAATATGGCTTTAGCCGTGCTTATTGTCTTCCTTATTGTCTTCTCCCCTATTTTTCTCTTCCCCACCCCCAAGACAGCACCGCTAATCCCTACTGCCAGTGGGGCACCTTTCGCCCCCAGCGATGCCTGGATTAGCTCTCTCTACTGGTTGAAGGAAAATACCCCTGAGCCATTTGGCAATCCTGATTTTTATTATCACCTAGAAAGCCATAAATATCGCTCACTATCCTTGCTGAAGAGAACCGTCCCAAACCCCTCTGGCGACCCAGATTTCTATTACCAGCTAGAGAAAAGCTACCCATACCCTGAATCTGCCTATGGTGTACTGGCTTGGTGGGATTATGGCTATTGGATTACCCGCATTGCCCACCGCATACCCAATGCTAACCCCGGTCAAGACGCCCGGGCTCTAACTAGTGTGGCTAGCTTCTTTACCTCCCAGGATGAAAGGTCAGCCAATGAAATAGCACAAGAATTGGGCTCAGCATATATAATTATTGACTACGAGACAGCCACCAACAAATTCTGGGCAATTGTAATGTGGGCAGAGAAGGAACGGAGTGAATTCTTTGATACCTACTACGCGCCACAGGAAACCCAGCTGTTACCGGTTCAGCTTTACTACCCTGAATACTACCACTCATTATCTACCAGACTCTATAACTTTGACGGTAAGGCAGTCACCCCCGAAAGCTCAATGGTGATTTCCTACCAGGAAGGGACAGACGAGAAAGGTACCCCCTATAAAATAATTACCAGCGCAGAACAATTTGAAAACTACGAAGAGGCAGAAGCTTATCTCTTAAGCCAGGAAACAGCCAATTATAAAATAGTCAGTAATAACCCATTTATCAGCCCGGTGCCTCTAGAAGCGCTGGAACACTATCAGTTAATTCATAGCTCCAATAGCACAATAACCCTGCCAAGCGGGGCGACAATACCAAAAGTAAAAATTTTTGAATATATAGACTAAGTCCCTAAGTATAAACAGCTACCACCACCGCCTCTTTGGCATTGTGTTCATCAAAGAAGACAACCGCTACCTTTCTACCCAGCGTCATCTCTGCCGCAGGTATATTACGAGCCACAGCAATACCTTCCAAATAAACCTTATAGCTGCTAGCAAGTTGAACGGTGGCGGTATAATCACCAGAGCTAAAACTCTTCAGTATCCCTTTCCTCAAGCTCATTTCACCCTTACGCCTCCTTCTAATATTTTTAACCCTATCCTCTTAATCCCCTTCCCCTTAATAAGGGGAAGGGGAAGATTTTCTCTGAAGAGGGGCAAAGCCCCTCTTAAACTCTCCTTTATATTTTCCTCTCCGCTAGCAAGGCTTCGCCTTTCTTCAATTCTTATTCTAATTTCGGCCTATACTGCCCCCAGTGACAGCCGTTGCTCGTATTCCCCTCGGCTAGGATTATAGACCAAGATTAGCCCTAGCACCCTCTTTTTCTCAGCACTAAGCCCAGCCCGGCTGTCAGTTATGTCAACAACATCGTATAACTGCTGACCACAATTAACCGGGACTCGCATAGCGCCACTGGCTGATTCTATCTCGGCTTCTCTCAAATAAGTCTCGCCCCTCTGCTCAGCTTTAGCCACGGTATCTATATTCCTATCCTCCAGTTGGTTCAGCCTATCATAGAGCCTGGCTATCTGGCTCCAAACGAAGGTATCTTTAACAATCCTCTCATCTTCTACAGGGTCGTAGCCCTCGACCTGAACCCAATTAAGCTCCCAGGCTCCTTCTCGATATTTACCCTCCAAGATGGGATGGGCTTGTCCATAGGAATAAACCGAACTGTCAGAAGATTGGAGATTCACCACATAAGCTTTATTGCCTTCAATAAACAGCACATCAGGGACGAAGGATAGCAATTTTTTGATGATAATGTCGCCCATATTATCGGGGTGGATGATGAAATCAGGGTAATAGCTAGTTATAACGGATGATTGAGATTTTACCTCGAGCTTTAAGCCAACCCTGGCCAGAACAAACTCAAGGATTTGCCTAACGTTCATCTCGCTGGAGGCTTTATTCCACCGAAACTGGTGCCTGGCTCTCCAAGTATTTATCTCTCCCCATCTATCTTGAGCGTAGAGAACAAGGCTAGCCTTACCCCCTGAGCTGATGTACTCATATGTTTCTAAGGTAAAGGTTTGTCCCGAGCTGGCTTCACGCCCCTGAGAAGTTAGATATCCGGGGCTGACCTCTAACTGGCAGCCAATATCAAGCGGTGACGGCAACGAGGCATAGCGTCCGTCATCGTTTCTGAGCTCAACAGTCAGCCTTCCCTGACTCCCTGTAGTCTCCTGCCTCATGGACAAGATATCAGCGGTTAAATCAATGCTTTCCTCTGTTAGTTTGGCTCGCCACACACCATAAGGAGTAGATAGCCAACAATAATCACCATGGTGAGCAATAGCCAGACCATACTCGCTTGACAGGTCAAACGGGACCGGCTCATGCCACAAGCTTTCCAGAAAGCTAGCATCCGGGACGGAGTGAGACCAGAAGGGACGGTTATAGGCTTCGGTGCCACTAAATTTCTCAATATAAAAGCACCTATAGGTATCCGGTTTATCCATGAATGCTCTACAGTATTCAAAGTTACCATCTGAGGGAGCTGAGGCGAACTCTTTAAGGGCTGACCAGATGCCAGAGGCTACATCGCCACCATCGCCGTATATCAAGCTCCATAGCTTAAGATTGCCCGCCGAATCCTTACCGGTAACAAAGAGATTCCAGTCAGTATCATAGACGGCAGCTACACCTGAAAGGTTACCGGTAGTCTTATCCCAGGCAGCTTTGGACTGCCAGCTACCGCCGACGTGCTTTTTAACATAGAGGGTGGCCTGGTCAGCAAAGAAGATAGCCAAATCACCATTAGGCTTGTAGGCAGCAGCCAGACCGTAGATGGCGGTGGTGGGAGAGTAGTCAATAAGCTCAGGGCTACCCCAACTAACACCGTAGTTCGTACTTTTTATGCGCCGGATTTCCCGGCTGGAGTTTATCCAGAAAATAGAGACTTCAGCCCCCAGAGAAGCGGCCGCCACAACCACACAGTTATACTGGTTGATGTAAGTCCAGGTACTGAAATCCGATGAAGGGCCGGGATTAGCTATCCTCTGTCTATAGAGCTTCCTGCCATCGGTGGGTAGGGTTATCCTGACTCTAATAAGCGAGCCATCACCAAGCATGGTCAAGGCGTGGAAATAGTCATCCTCACTACCGGTATATAACCTCTCCCAGTCAAGCCTGACCACACCAGCAATCTTATTTTTAGCTTCCACCTTAACGTAAGGGGTATGGGCGGCTTCCTTCTGAGCAGTTAGTAATGTTGAAGTTAAGCTTCTCATCGCTTCACTTTACCCTTCGCTTCATTTGCCCTTTTGGTCTGGGATATATTCAGTGCTTTATACAAGTCCATCTTCTTATAACAAAGCTGCTAGGGTATCAGGAAGCGGCTTATTGGCTTGTCGGTAGTGAACTGCCAGGTGTTTAGCTGCCTGAAGAATTTGCTCCGGGCTAGCATCCACTCTCTGCCCACGATAATCTCCCGGCGATAAGGCAGCTACCGCCGCCGGCATCCGCTCCCAGTCAACCGTCCTCTCAATATCAAGCTTCCCTTTCAGAGCCCTAAAGATGCTCTTCCTATGATGAGGGAGCTTCCAGGTCTCAGGGTCTTCTGCATCTCCAACGATGGCAAACGCCTCCTTTGGCAATCCCCCTTCGGTCTCAGGTAGCCCTTGCTTAACGGTCATAATAATCACGCCCCCTTAATTAGGTAGATTTAGATATAAAGATCTGCTGGGTTCTAACCCTCTGTCTCCTGCCTAGTCTCTTTAGTCTCTCCTTAAAGATGCTCAGCCTCTCATTTCCCCACAACCTGAACTCCTTGGAGGTCATAGTCCCCCCAACATTGACCCTGTTTATAGTATAAGCTGCCCACTCTATAGCGGCGTAGCCACAAGCCCCGGCAGCGACTAAATCCTCATACTTGGCAGGGATAGTCGAGCCATTAGCATCCAGGTTGTGCAGAACCCCATAATAGACATAGCCGTTAGAGCCGTTAGGTTCATCGCCGCTTATTATGGTCAGGGTGTCCCCCCAAATGGAGAACTGCTGATATTTAGGGGGGAACTCACCTACCGGATACTCTATAGCTTCTACCATAACCCGGTCAGAGAGACTCGATATATCAATCTCCCTTGAGCCTGGGGTAGTAGGCAGGGTAGCCTTAGCTAGTAATGGGACCCTCTCCGATAGCTCCCTTACTGCCCGGTTAATATGCCTGGTTAGCTCATCATCTGACCACTGGTAGTTACCACTGTCTTCATCATGCAAATCCTTCCTAACCAAGGCTATCATCTGAGATAAATTCATAAATTCACCTCCTTAGATGGTATTCTTACCTGACCTAAGCCGGCAGGTAACCTCATATCTGTGCCGGTGGTCTCTATCAGAGCTCTCAGAGCATCAAAACCACTGCTCTCATCAACGGCAAGGATGGCTTTCAGTAATGTGCCAAGGTCAGAGCCAAGCCCCCCATCGCCTGAGCTGAGCACCGTGATTAAAAGAGCTACTTCCACACTTGAGCCTATCTCACTAGCAGCAAGCAACCTGGCAATAACAACTTCAACCCCTGAACCAGAGTCAAAGGCGGAAAATACTTTTGAAGCAAATTCCAAACCTAGCCCAGTCTCCCCAGTCCCAATAATCGCTGCTACTAATGAAGAGGCACCCGCCCCACTGCCCGCCTCAGCTTTGAATAATGTAGCTAGAGGCTCACCTGTCTTCTTGGCGTCTGCTCCTGAGCCAGTGTCAGATGATGTCTTTGCGGTTACTTCCTTCAAATCAAGATTTTCGCAATAAACTGTTATTTTATGGTCAGCATATCCATCATTGAAGGACTGTGTAACATATACATATCGGAAATCCTGCTTCTCTGTAAGTGTAACGGTTAAGGTATCTAGTAAGGTAGTCCTTTCCGCATCGGAATAGACATAACAATAAAGCGTGCCATATGTTCCAACTCCCTCATCACGCTTGATTTTGAGATAATATGTAGTATCAAGCGAGCTATTATACGAGTCATAGGTCAGGCTTCCATTGTTGCACTCTTCTATGTATATATCGTCTGAGAGGAAGAAAAGTCCGTTATAATCGCCACTGGCGTCCCGTATGCCCTTAGCATCATCAACGAGGTTAGTCAATGCCCAAGCAAAACATATGCCTGTGCCCTCTAGTGCGTCTGCCAGTACGTCAAGCAGGTGCTCATAGTCGCCATCAAAGTGGTTAGCCCCTTTGTCACTATAGACAAGCTCGTCCACACTCCTTGGCAGAAGAGCAACACTTGACCTGTCAGTAGTTACAGTCGTATATACAAGCGGGTCTGGAGATATTGTGTAGGTAGTTAGGTCTTCAGTAGGCATTAAACATCCTCAATATCAATTTGCCAGGCTGTTGACTGCTTAAGCAGCTCTCTATTCTCCAATAATCTCTCAGTAATCCTATTAGATATAGGCTGAAATACATTAGCTGTAAAGTCATCCCACTCAGCTTGATTCAATCGTGCCTTGTATGGATATCGGTTTTTTATCTTCTGGGGGAATCTATCCCACTGGCTCTCAGTCAAGCCTTCCCTATACCACTTACCCATTGTATTGTGTAATAACCTGAGTAGTTCTTGAGCACGGTAAGCATATTCAGTTCGTCTTCGTGGTGTATCACAATCGGCTGGATATCTTAAAACCATTTTACCCTCCTACTACTAACTACTCCTAGCTTAAAGTTATTGACACTTCCAGAGTCCAGGTGCCGACGCTCTTAGTGCCTAAGTTCTCAACCTTCCTGTTAAGGCAAATGGCACTGGTAGACTGCTTGACTACCCACTCATTCCAAGCATAATTAGCATCATCAGTGCCAAAGCTAGCCTTGAAGGTTACCTTCTGGCTCGTAGAGGTAGGATACCCACTTTCCATGCCCTTGTAGGTCTTGTTGACAGCAGCTTTGAGGTCCGTATCAGTAGGGTCAGCACCAGTTGAGGAGTCCCCAACGCCAATCTGAGCGTAGGTATTATCGTAGATGTGGTCGTTCCCAGAGACTACTCCGGTCACTAAGTCCCACATCTCGTTAATGCCAGTGTTAAGCAGGCAGTTTCCCTCACCCTCTATCACCTCGTAAGGCTTAAAAAGCTGGTGAAACTCGTCTTCTCTACCCCGGTACGACGCAATGTCCTCATGATACTTGCTGAGCTTGAACCGACATAACCAATTTACCAATTCTAGTTTTTCCATATTTACCTCCCTTGTCAGAATAGGGGCTGAGGCTGTCATCAGTTAGGAACCCCAGCCCCTTTCAAAGTAGCCTTTCGGCTAGATTACTACCTCTCAAGGCAGTTATGCTGTGCTATCAGCCCGGCTGTTCAAGAAGAACATAACCTCAGTCGCCGAAAGAGCAATGCCGATAATGGTATTGGCGTCACCAGTGGTAGATGGTGCCGTTTCCGTAATCTGACCGTTATTCGACCCCTCATCCACATAGATATAGCCATCGGGTGTAGCCCCAGAATAACCACCAACCACAGGATTGGCCGATACCGGGACTTCTTCGCCATTCTTACCAGCAACCAGAGCAACGAGTCTGCCCTGAATTACCGAGCCAGTAGTGGCTAACGCCCTTTTCCATCCTGAGCTATAACCCAGCACATCGCCACACTTGCAGTCCTCAGCCAGTGTAACCTTCTCGGGTTCGGTTCCCCGACCTGAATCCAAGATAACCCCTCCCTTTCCCGGGTCTGAAAAAGCCATTTTAACTCCTCCTTAGCTAAATTTAGTGGCGGCTGATTGAGATCCAACCGCCAAAACCTTTTAGTCTTGGACACCGATTAAGGCGGTTGCTTTGATGGTTGAGAACAACGCCAGGGAGCAGTACCACTTAATCCTAGTTCTGGTAGCGTCCTTGGTCTCAAGTGAGCCGATAGTCTCTACGGTGAGATGACCTGGCGCCGTCAAGCCACAGAGTGCCCCTTCCCCAAGCTGGATGGCGTAGATTGTGGAGCAGTCATCGCCAGTGGTGGCCGTCTCGACACTGCCGCTAACTACGTGGGTATCCAATATCCAGTCATTGACGCCAATGGCGACACCATCCCAGAACTGGATGAAATTACCCCACTTATCGCGGTCGGTCTCCATCATACCACCAGAGGCTCTGACCAGGGCGTTAATCTTACGTCTGGAGCGGCGGCTCATCAGTAGTATATTAGGCTTGCCCCCCTTTACGGCATCAATAAGCTCGTCAAGCATAGACAAGGCTAGGGTAGCCCCGCTAGCACCAGCAGTAATTACCTGGTCGCCAGCAGTAGTGGTATCAATGAGGTTCCTTAGACCATCGAACTGCTTGGGATTAGCCGTGGCATCACCATAGATAAAGGTCTCCTCAAATTTATCCTTGAGTGCCTTAGCCTTAAGCTCAACGACGGCTGCCTCCATGTCCTGGAGATTAGAGCGGGTTGCCTTGAGGAAGTTATCCACATCAGCATCCCCTCCCATAATCTTCAGGTTGGCTGTTTTTTGCTCGAAGGTTGGTGTTGATTCAGCCCATGTATCGCCGACATCATAGAAATCAATAGTAGGTAAGGTCTTCTCCTGGTTATAAGTTAGACCGTTACCAACAATCTCAATGAAGGGCAGCTCCTTTAAGACAGGCGAGTCCTTAACAATAGTTTCCACCACTCCTTGAAGTAGCATATCGTTTGACAGTTTAGCTGCCTCTGCTAAAGTTAGTGCCATTTATCTTTTACCTCCTATTGCATATTGAATCTTTTCTCGCGGGGATAGAGCTGATAGGTCAGGCGATGTCCTTTCCGGAGCTCCAGCCGGAACTCTAGTCATTGAAATTTCGGCCTCTAATCCCTGCCTTACTTTACTAACCAGGGTTTTTGCTTGCCCCAAGGACTCATTGATAGACTCGATGGTGTCCCCAGTGATGAGTTCCTCAACGACTTCTGGATTTGCCTGAATCACTGTAGCTTTGTAGCTGGTTACAGCCTTAGCCAGAGAATCACTGATGGTTGTCAACCTCTCCTCTAACTCATCCTTAGACTGCTTCAGGGTAGCAATCTCGTTATCTTTACCAGCTACAGCTTGCTCTAGCTCAATAAGATGGGCATTAGCTTTAGTTAGCTCTTCATCTTTTTGAGCTATCAGGCCTTCATGCTCAGCAATACCGGCTTCGGATGCCAGGCTCTGTCCCAACTCCTCCACCTCAGGTGGATTCTGGTCGCCAGACTGTACCTCTAGCGAGTTCTCTTTCTGACTTACCTCATTTACCAACTCTTGTCCTCCTTATTTCGTCCTTCCTGCAACAAAGTCTGTCGATTAATCTTTATCTGCTGATAGACCTTGTTAACATCAGGATGAAGATTCCTCAACGACCTCTACCTGGGGCTCTACAGCTCTCTCTCTCGCTCCGCCCCTAGTCGGTCTCAGATTAAGTTCTTTATTCATCCTGAGAATTGTCTCCCTTTCCTCAAGCCATCGATTAAACTCCATCTCTGGGTCTTTGACTCCTACCTCCTCCATAGCCCTACGCCTTGAATGGATACCATTCTGAACCAATGTCTGCTCAGTAGAAACCAGTTTGGTTAAATCCTGCGGTAGCACCGGGCCCCAAACAACCTTCAAATGGTTATCACCAAAGTTCTCATTCTGGTATTTCTCCAGGAGCTTAAGAACAAGCCGGTTCCTCTGGTTATAGACGGCTGTTCGGATAATCCTTTTTCGCCTCACCTTCTGCAGTAGCGGCTGAAGCTCAATCTCGAGGGCTATACCGGACAAATCCCTCTCAGTGCCACCAAAGGCAGCCCTGGGCGATTCCGACACATCGTGTAAGATCCTATATAGTAAATTGATGTAATCTATATGTAGACTGACCCCACCACCCTGGAGCAAGTCAAGCAGATAGGCTTTAGCATCCTCAGGTATATTCCAAACTGCCCCCGGCCTAACGGCGATATCTTCGGATTCCTCTACATTTTCCAGGACGGCAATAGGATTACCGGATAGCTCTAAGATTTTTGATAGTTGCGATGTTGCCCGATTAAGCTCTCGTTGCGGTTCCATAATCTGGGATATATCAGATATACCCCAGAACTTCTTCGGCTCTCTCAGATTAGGATAAATGACGAATGGTATGAAACCATAGGGGTTAGGTTTCCTCTCCACCTGAGTACCATCAATCCACAACTCAAAGTCTTGAGATGTCCATACTTCAATAATGCTAGCCGTCTTGTCCTTAGGTTTTACTTTATACAGGTTTTCGACCATGTCTGCGGTGAGGTTATACTTTGAGGCTACTCTCCACGTCCTTGAGGTATTGTCCCCCACCCACCAGGTATAGATGCCCTGAATATCGGGAGCAGTAATCCTGACACTTCTTGTCCCCTGGTCCCAGATAACCTTGTAGCAGGCATCACCGAGGATAGCGCAATCAATCTCAGTCTCAAAGTCAAGCTGTTCCAAATTATTATCTTCATAAACCTGATATAAGGTTGCCTCTGCTTTCTGAGTTCTGGTTCTAGCCTCATCTGAGTCTTCTATAGGGTCAACAACAAAGTTAATGCCAGACATTAGATATGAGGTAACCTTATCTATGAAGACCTTAGCGTAGTTAAAAGTCAGGCGTTTCTCACCTCGCCTCTCTCTACCATCCCAGTGAACACCGTGATAAAAATCAAGGAGTTCTTTATAGCCCTTCAGCCTGTCCGTATCACGGCGGGCTAACTCTGCAGGGTTAAAACCTTCAACCATTCTTCTTGACTCCTCTCTTAGTTGAATCATTCATGGCAACTTTTAGTGCTCGCTGCACAGTACGCTGGCTGATTCCAAACATTAGTGCCAGCTCCTTTATCTCCTTCCCCTCAGTAGTAAACAGTCTTGTCATCTCTCTAGCTCGCAACCTCTTTAACCAGCGCTGCTTACCTCCAGTCTCATCATAAATACACCTTGTAAACGGGCAGTTGAGGCAAGAGTGCGCCAAATCACAGCCCTCATCCCGATAGTGGCAATACTCCGGTGGTAAATCCAGTTCACCATCTGTGTTCTCAGAAGACTCATAAATTTTTCTGCGTGCAACCTCATTAGTTTCTTCCAACTCCATAACTTACTCTCCATAACATACCTCATGTTGATAAAAATAGCACATATGTTCTATTCCAGTCAATGGTATTTTGTCGCATTTTGCAGAATGTTTAGAGGCTATAAAAAGAGAGTTTGACAGCGCCCGCTACTTGGCTTATGGTGTGAATGCCGCTGATTAAGTGAGGTGCATAAGAAGGCAATGATAAGAAAGATGTTCGGCTTAGCCAAATCAAGCGAAAGCACTACAATAAATAGTCTCGCCAAATCTAGAAATCAACTAGCAGTAAAGGGCTTTACATTTCCCAACCAAGACCTCCTATTTATCTCCGACAAGGATCCAAATAACATTTCGGTTGGCCCATCCATATCAATATCAATCTCATTTGATGATGGTGAAATAAAATTCAATAACAATGAAAGCGACGACCCAAGTACAATTTTCCTGAAACTGCCAATCAAGAAACCAACCAGGCCTGATAGCGTAGAGCCCCTCGGATATTACCCGAGTTATGCTTCCTTGAGACCAGAACAACGATGGGTATATCTTAATTGGTTGCAGAATGTGATCGAAGAAGTGGATATTGGATATGTATTCATCTATTATTATGGCCTCGAAAGGCAATTGCTAACTGGAAAATTCGACAGAGCTTTTGACGAAATACTTAAACTTAGACGATATCATCGAAACAAATCATTCTTGTCCTACAGCGAATCATCCTTGGTAAATTCGTCATTACTAATGAAACGTCCTGATAAAACAACTGAATTACTTGAAAACAATTTCATATCCGATTTCAGTAATTCCCTATTTTTAATTGCTTATTACAATAAATACAATCTGTCTTCAGAAAAACTTATGTTAATCTTCGACAGGATGTCAGGGTTAAATAAAAGATACTTCAGAGAAGACCGACAACAATTTCAGAATCTCCTTTCTGAGGTATTGAATGAGTTTTTCAACGTTGATTCTTTTCCCTTTGCGGATAATTATGATGTCGGCGAAACACCATGCGCTCGATACCCCTTATTCGCAAATATTTCGTTACCGGATAATATAAGGACTCCAGACTGGCCAAACTTCTATGTACACAAAAGACTGATGGATGACCTCAAAAATGTCTTTCAGACAACCCATGAGAAATTCAAGACTTGGAAAACAGAAAACAACAGGACAAAGAAATAAAAAGCATTGCCCAGATATATAAACAAGGAAATTGACAGTTCACACTAGTTGGCTTATGGAAAATAAAAAAGGCTTTACGAGGTAGTTTGTATGCGAATAGGGGCTTTCTTTCCACCAGTGGAAACAGTTTTGGAAATCGAACCAGAAGAGCTAGCGGTACCTCTCCTGAAGTGCCTAATTCAGTCACCAGAAAGTGGCAGCGATGAGTTGAATTTGCACAACTTCGTTATAAGTCCAGACCTGCGGGATTACTCAGGTGATAAATATAACGAGGTAGCTGCCGCCCTAACAGAGGCCTGGATTTGGCTGGAAAAGGAACTAATGCTTGCACCTACTCCGGGAAAGGAGAGACAGTGGTTGTATGTAACCAAGCATGGGAAAAAGCTCGCAGAGGAGTCCGACATAGGTAAGTACAAAGCCGGCAACATAATTCCGCCAAATTCGATTGACCCCATCTTGGCCACTAAGGTTCTCCCGCTGTTTATTCGTGGAGATTACGATACGGCTGTGTTTCAAGCTTTTAAAGAAGTCGAAGTTCGTGTTAGAAGAGCTGCTTCATTATCGCAGGAGTTGTTTGGTATTGACCTGATGAGGAAAGCCTTTCATTCTGATGACGGCCCCCTAACCAACATGAGCGCTCTCAAAGCTGAACGAGAAGCGGCAACTCATCTATTCGCTGGAGCAATAGGTTTATTCAAGAATCCCTCAAGCCACCGAGATGTAGACTGGGGAGACCCTATTGAGTGTGCTGAACTTATCTATCTTGCAAATCACCTGCTAAGGATGGTAGAAAAGAATAGTTTGAGCTAGCTAGGATTCTAGTCCTATGGGAATGTCAGAGAAAAGGACGGGAGTTTAAGAGGGGCGACAGCCCCTCTTTCTTTTTCTCTCCCTTTGGCAAAGAGCCTGCCCTGAGCTTGCCGAAGGGGCTCAAGCCCGAAGGGTTAGTCCTTTGCTAATATCAAGCTCTGGTGATATAATCGCTACACTGATTAAAGTAAGATAACTATTTTTAAAGGACTCCAGAAATGTCACAGAAAAGGCAGAAAATCATCGCTGTTATTGGTGGAGCACAACCTTCACCAGGGGAAGCTAAACTAGCTGAAGAGGTAGGTCGTGAGCTAGCCAAACAAGGAGCTACCTTAGTCTGTGGTGGCTTGGGTGGGGTTATGCAGGCAGCCTGCCGAGGTGCTAGCTCAGAGGGCGGGGTAACTATCGGCATTCTCCCCGGGGACAGTCCCCAGGCAGCTAATCCCTATGTCCAAATTCCCATAGTTACCGGTATGGGCTATGCCAGAAATATCTCTGTAGTCAAATCAGCCCAAGCTGTTATCGCTATCGGTGGCAACTATGGCACTCTCTCCGAGATAGCTCATGCCCGACAAGGCGATATCCCTGTTATCGGCTTGAATACCTGGTCACTATCCAAAAACGGTCAGCAGGATAACTCAATTATTCTAGCCCAGAATCCGACCGAGGCAGTTAATAAAGCTCTTAATTTAGCTGAAGACTGATAACCTGCCGCTTGAAACTGCGGAGGAAAAAGTGCCATCTATTACCCATATTAAAGCCAGAGAAATCCTGGACTCCAGGGGCAACCCCACGCTAGAGGTTGAGGTAGAGCTATCTGATGGCACAATAGGTCGAGCGGCCGTGCCCTCCGGAGCCAGCACCGGCAAGTATGAGGCGGTAGAACTCCGCGACGGAGATAGCTCCAGGTTTAACGGATTCGGTGTCCTGCGTGCCGTAAATAACGTTAATCAAGACATTGCCATTGCTATAGTGGGGATGTCAGTCACCGACCAGACAGCTATTGACCATAAGCTAACCGAGCTTGATGGCACTACCGACAAATCACGCCTGGGAGCCAACGCCATTCTGGGAACATCACTGGCTGTAGCCCATGCAGCGGCTAATCTAACTCGTACCCCCCTGTACCACCACCTGGGTAGAACCAGTACCTATACCCTACCGCTACCGATGTTGAACATCTTGAATGGAGGTAAGCACGCCGCCAATTCAACGGATTTCCAGGAGTTTATGATAGTGCCTGCCGGAGCCAGCAACTTCCGCCACGCCCTGCAAATAGGCACTGAAGTCTACCACTACCTGAAAGCGGTGCTTAAGAACAAAGGACTGAATACCAATGTCGGCGATGAGGGTGGCTTTGCCCCTTCCCTAACATCAAATGAGCAGGCAATAGAAGTAATTTTGTCAGCCATTGAAAAAGCAGGCTACAAACCAGGTAGAGATTGCTTTATCGCCTTAGACCCGGCAGCCAGCGAATTCTATAAAGATGGTCGATACATCCTATCCAGGGAAGGTGTTTCGCTGAGTAGTAATGAAATGGTTGAGTATTATGTCAAGTGGGCATCAAGCTATCCTATTATCAGCCTTGAGGATGGAATAGCCGAAGATGATTGGGATGGCTGGCAGCTACTGACTCAAAAATTAGGCAGCAAAATCCAGCTTGTTGGTGATGACCTCTACGCTACCAATGTGAACCGCTTAAACAAGGGCATCAAGCTAAAAGCGTCTAATTCCATCCTCATCAAACCAAATCAGATTGGCACCCTTACTGAAACAATGGCTGCTATTCGGGTGGCACAACAGGCAGGCTGGACAGCAGTAGTAAGTCATCGCTCAGGCGAGACAGAGGATACCACCATTGCCGACCTGGCCGTAGGCCTGAATACGGGGCAGATTAAAGCCGGCGCCCCTTGCCGCTCCGAACGCACCGCCAAGTACAACCGCCTCCTCCGAATAGAAGAGGAGCTAGGGCCAAGGGCCAACTTTGCCGGCACAGGGGCATTCTACAACTTAAAGCTATAGACGAATAAACAAATCCTGCTATTATCAAGCTAAAAATTATAATGGAGGTAAAAATGACAACCAAAATCGGCATTAACGGCTTTGGGCGTGTGGGCAGATTAACCCTCAAGGCAACCAACCAGTACCACAGTGGTAAACTAGAGATAGCTGCGGTCAATGACCTCACCGATACTAAAACCAATGCTCATCTACTAAAATGGGACAGCACCTACGGTCCCTATCCAGGTAAAGTAGAGGCTACTAAGAATTCAATAATTGTTGATGATAAAGAGATAAAAGTGCTCTCAGAACGTGACCCGGCTAACATTGCCTGGCGGGATTACGGTGTGGACATAGTAATAGAGTCAACCGGGCTATTTACCGATGCCACCAAGGCGGCAGCTCACCGACAGGGTAGTGTCAAGAAGGTACTCATTTCAGCCCCAGCCCGTAACGAAGATATAACCATCGTCCTCGGGGTTAATGAAGACCAGTATATCCCAGATAAGCATAACATTATATCCAATGCCTCCTGCACTACTAATTGCGTTGCTCCAGTGGTCAAGGTATTGCACCAGAGCTTCGGATTAAACAAGGGGTTGATGACCACTATCCATGCCTATACCAATGACCAGAAAATCCTGGATACGTTCCACAAAGACCTGCGACGGGCTCGAACTGCCGGCATGAACATTATCCCTACCACTACCGGTGCCGCCAGAGCAGTAACTCAGGTTATTCCTGAACTCGAAGGCAGAATTCACGGATTAGCCTTCAGGGTTCCAGTACCTGTTGTCTCCGTTGTTGACTTCGTCGCCGAACTGGATAAAGAGGTTACCGTGGAACAAGTCAACCAAGCCTTTCAGGTAGCAGCTGAAGGGTCTTTATCTGGAATCCTAGAGTATTGCCAAGAGGAGCTAGTCAGCATGGATTTTAAGGGTAATCCTTCAAGCTCTATTATCGATGCGCCTAGTACTATGGTTATTGCTGGCAATATGGTCAAGGTGCTCGCCTGGTATGATAATGAATGGGGCTATAGCTGCCGCTTGGCTGACCTTGCTGCTTATGTAGCTGATAAAGGGTTATAGCTGGTACTGACCATTACCACTACTAAATTAAAGATTGACATCTTCCTATAAAGACACCTAAAATAGTTATGGTTACCTGGAACAAAGGTGAAAAATGAAATTAGTGGTTATAGGTATTGGACAATGTGGTGGCAGAGTTGCCGATGAGTTCTCCCGACTGAATAGGAAAGCACAGAGCCAGCGTGGAATTGAAATAGTCACTAGCGCCTTCGCTGTTAACACAGATATCGCTGATTTAAGTGGGCTAAACCGCATAAAGCCTGATTACCAGCACCGAATCCTCATCGGAGATCGAAAGACTGGTGGCCACGGTGTAGGCAAAATAAATGAACTGGGTGCTGAGGTTGCCAGAGAAGATGCCGACAAGGTTATAGATGCTATAAGAACAACCAAACGATTATCCGAGGCAGATGCCTTTTTACTAATCGCTGGTGCTGCTGGTGGCACCGGCTCCGGAGCAATACCAGTAATTACGCAATGTATCAAAGAACGCTTCATGGATAAACCAGTGTACGCTGTTGCTGTCCTTCCTTTTGAGCATGAAGAGCAAACAGAAGAAAGAACTATATATAACGCCGCCACCTGTCTTAAATCTACTTACTTAGTAGCTGATGCGGTAATCCTTGTTGATAATCAACGGTATGTTGCCAGGGAGTCGTCGATTAGAAGCAACCTGACTAAAATTAATGCCCTAATTGCTGAGCCATTCTACAATTTACTCTGCGCCGGTGAAGAGAAAAAGCCCCAATACATCGGGGCCAAGCTACTTGATGCCGGTGATATAATACAGACTCTGGTAGGATGGACGGTAATCGGTTATAGCAAATCATACATCTCACTACTCAAATCTCTCTTCCAAAGGACGTACAACTTCAGGAATAAAGTAGCTGAAACCCAAAAGGGAATTCAAGCTATAGATGAAGCCATAAGCAGGTTATCAATCCAGTGCAATACTGTAGACTCAAGGAGAGCCCTATATCTAGTCTCGGCGCCAGCCAAGAAAATGAATGTGGACTTGATTAAGGAACTAGGGCTCCATCTCAAGAATTTGGCCCCAGAGGCCATAATAAGGAGTGGCGATTACCCAAGGGAAAGAGGCTCGCTGGATGTCTCTGTAATCCTGTCTGAACTTAGCGATGTGCCAAAAATCAGAAACTACTTTACCAAAACGCTCAATCTTATTTCTACTATGCAAAAAAGGCAAGAAGGCATAGAAAGCGAGCGTATAGGAATCGACGTTACCTTAAAGGATATACCATCGTTATTGTAGGCTCTCGTTAAGGAATGTACCTACCCGGGATGCCCGCTACCTTTTGACCTTAGAATAGATTGTCCAAGCTTGCTCGACAGTCTCCTCACGGACTTTCCAGGCTTCCGCCATAGTCTCGTCTCGAGCGCTCAAGGTTTGTGCTACTACCTCTTCACTAGCCTTCTCGGCTTGTTCACTAGCCTTCTGGTAGGCTTCCCTGGCTTGCCGTTCAGCCTCCTCACAACCCTTCAAAGCCTGCGCTATTGCCCCATCGCGGACTTTCCAGGCTTGTGCTATGCTCTCTTGACAAGCCTGGTTAGTTTGCTGTTCAACCCTCCTATAGGCCTTGGCTACCTGCCGCTCATTCTCTTTATAAATCCTTGCCACTTCCCGCTCAGCTTCCATATAGGCCACGTAGGCCTTTTCGGCTTGCCCCAGAACTTCATCAAGCGGTTTCATAGCTGGTTCTTTAACTTCCACATAAGACTCCTCAACTTGTTCCTGAACCTCTTCAAGCGGTTTTACAATCTGCTCTTCAGCCCCCTTGTAAATCTTTTTGGTTTGCCCTTTTACGTGCGCCACAAAATACCTCCTCTAATCTAAGATTCCCTACTCCATCTATTAATACGATACGCTTCCCGGTCCTCAGCACTTAATCAGCCGCTCACTTAGGTTGTTCCTCGGTTGCCTCTGTATCTTCTGCCACAGCCTCCTCTCCGGCTTGCCCGCCTTTTCTTGTCTCATACATTCTTGCCAAGAATTCCAAACGCGACTCAATTTTCCCTTTAGCCTCCCCAACCTCTTTTTCTTCCTTCACTTCAGTTTCCCCAATTTCTTCAGCCCTGCTTACTATCTCGTCCAAGTCTCCTGTTGGTACCTTATCAGTCTCACCTGGCGGTTTACCTGTTGCTTCAGCCTGGCCTATCACTTCCTCGAAAGCTCTCATCGATGCCTCAGCCATCTGCTTAGTCAGTTTACCTGTTGCTTCAGCCCGGCTTACCGTCTCCTCGAAAGCTCTTATTGATACCTGAGCCGCCTCCCTAGCCGCTTGTGTCGACGCCTCAGTAGCCTCCTTGGCTACTCTTATCGATGTCTCAACGGTCTTCCTGGCTTGTTTTGTTAGTGCCTCAGCCGTTTTTTTGACTGCTTCTGCTGATGCTTTAGTAGACACTTCCACCGCTCTTGTTGATGTTTCAGCCGTCTCCTTGGCCACTTTACTAATTTCCTCAGCCTTACTTATTGCCTCTTTGGATGCCCTTACTGATGTCTCTATCGCCTCCTGGGATACTCTTATCGACGCCTCAACCGCTTTCTTGGCAGTTCCAGCCAATACCTCAGCCGTCTCCTTAACCACCTTGCTTGTTGCCTCAGCTCGGTTTATCGCTTCCTCAAAAGCTCTGGTTGATGTCTCGGCCACTTCCCTGATCTGTTTATCTATTTCTTCAGCTCTATTTATCGCCTCCTGGGACACTCTTATCGACGCCTCAACCGCTTCCTTGGCAGTTCCAGCCGATACTTCAGCCACCTCTCTAGCCACCTTGCTAATTTCCTCAGCCTTACTTACTGCTTCCTGGGCAGCTTTGATCGATGCCTCAGCCATCTCTTTAGCCTGCCCACTTATTTCCTCAGCCCGGCTTAACCCTTCTCGGGATATTTTAAGCGACGCCTCAGCAACTTCCTTAGCTGCCTTGCTTATTCCCTCAGCCCTACTTACCGCTTCCCAGGCTGCTACGGCCGATGCCTCAGCCGTCTCTTTGGCCTGCCTACCTATTTCCTCAGCCTGACTTGATGCTTCCTGGGCAGCTCCGGCCGATGCCTCAGCCGTCTCTTTGGCCTGCCTACCTATTTCCTCAGCCCGACTTGACGCTTCCTGGACAGCTCTGGCCGATGCTTCAGTTGTCTTACTTACTTTCTCAACCTTGCTTAACGCTTCCTGTGATGTTCTGGTTGAAGCCCCAGCCACCTCCTTAGACTCCTTAGTTACTTTCTTAGCTTTGCTTATCGCCTCCTCAGCTGCTTTAGCTGATGTCTCAGCCTCCTTCCTAACTGCCTTACCTGTTTCCTCAGCCCGGCTTAACCCTTCCTGGGATGCTCGTAGTGAAGCCTCAGCTGCTGCCCTGGCCGCCTCACTTATCTCCTCAGCTCGCCTTATTGCTTCCTCAAAGGCCCTTGCCAACGCCTCAGCCGTCTCCTTAGGCGCTTTGGCTGCTTCCTCAGCCGTACCTATCGCTTCCTGGGCTGCCCTTAGCGAAGCCTCAGCCGTTTCCGTGGCTACTTTGCTTATTTCCTCAGCCTTACTTACTGCTTCCCGAGCTGCCCTTGCCGACACCTCAGCTGTTTCCTTAGCCGCCTTACTTATTTTCTCAACCTTACTTAACGCTTCCTGCGATGTTCTGGTTGAAGCCTCAGCTGCTTCCCTAGCCGCTTTGCCTAGTTTCTCAGCTCTAGCTGCCGCTTCCTCAAATACACCGATATTGCTTTCTGCTTCTTTTAACAGTTCGGGGGGTATTTCACCAGCCATCCTAATAACACCTCTCCAATATTTTAGTATAGGTTCTTTAGTTTTGCAATAGCCATCTCTTCTCTCGAATACCAGCAAAACAACTAGCTGATACCAAAATACGCTTCCTTACTACTAGCTTGCTCCTATCTTTTCCTATCTCTTCCTTAATTATATAGTACTATAATCACAAAGCACACAGTACTTTTTTACCCCAATATTAGCCATTTTGTAACAACAAAAGAGGTTGACATTATTATGATAGTATGGTTAGAATGAGTATAAGTTAAGTCTAGTAATGAGGTGAGAAATGAAATTAGTGGTTATTGGTCTGGGACAATGCGGCGGTAGGATTGCCGATGAGTTCTCCAAACTAAATAAAAAAGCACGGAGCCAACGCAAAATTGAGATAGTTACTGGCGCTTTCGCTGTTAACACGGATGCTGCTGATTTAAGCGGGCTAACCAGCATAAGACGCGATTATCAGCATAGGCTGCTCATCGGAGGCCGAAAGACCGGTGGCCACGGTGTAGGCAAAATAAATGAACTGGGTGCTGAGGTTGCCAGAGAAGATGCCGACAAGGTTATAGATGCTATAAGAGGAACCAAACGATTCTATGAGACAGATGCCTTCTTACTCATCGCCGGTGCTGGTGGCGGCACCGGCTCTGGAGCAATCCCAGTAATCACGCAACACGTTAAGGAACGCTACGCGGATAAACCGGTGTATGCTTGTATTGTCCTTCCTTTTGAGCATGAAGAGCAAACAGAGGAAAGAAGTATATATAACGCAGCCACCTGCCTTAAATCTACTTACTTAGTAGCTGATGCGGTAATCCTTGTTGATAATCAAAGGTATATTAGAAAGGACTCCTCACTCAGAAACAACCTGGCTAGAATTAATGAGCTTATAGCTTGGCCATTCTATAACTTACTCTGCGCCGGTGAAGAGAAAAAACCCAGCTACATCGGGGCAAAGGTACTTGATGCCGGTGATATAATGCAGACCGTGGTAGGATGGACGGTACTAGGCTACGGTACATCACAACTTCCACTAATCAGGTTCCCTGGCGAACGGACACGCGATTTCAGGAAGAAGGGCTCTGAGACCCAAAAGGGCATCCAAACAATGGATGCCGCTATAAGCGAGCTATCACTTAAATGTAACCCTGCTGATTCAAGGAGAGCCCTATATCTCATCTCGGCGCCTTCTAAGGAAATGAACATGGACCTGATTAAGGAACTCGGAGACTATTTAAGAGGTATAGCTCCAGAGGCTGTAATAAGGAATGGTGATTACCCCAGGGAGAGAGGCTCGCTAGACATCTCTGTAATTCTGTCTGAACTGAGCGATGTAGAAAAGATCAGGTACTACTATACCAAGTCGACCAGCCTTATCCCTGAGGTCAAAAGAAGGCAAGAAGAGACAGAGAGCAAACTTAAAGACATTGAAGACGCCTCAAAAGAAATTCCGTCGCTATTATAACTAGCTAATCTGAGATAGTTTAAGGAAATTTGTTAACCTCACCCCATTATATCTTCCCCCTTTCCCTTGAAGGAAAGGGGGAAGATATATTAGTTTTAAAGGGGTAGAGGATGATTCAATCCCACTCTAAGTCAATCTCAAGCTTTCCCTTCAGTTCATCTTTCACTGCCTCTATCTCAAGCTCATCTTCATCCTCAAGCTCTTCTTCAGGAGGCACAATGAAGGATATAAGCCCGTACACATCAGTCTCGCCTATCTCTTCATCATTCACCGTGACGGTGGCACCCGACACAGGATTATCAGGATTACCCTGAAAGACCAGCACGGTAATGTTCTCGCCCGGGATTACCTCATCTTCATCAACCGAGGTCACAATACCTTCAACAACCTGAACAACCTGAAGGGTAAGCTCATCCTCTAAGTCAATTTCAGGCTCACCCTCTAAATCAATTTCAGGGGTAAGCTCATCCTCACCAAACTCTATCTCAAGCTCTCCCTTCAGTTCATCTTTCACTGCCTCTATCTCAAGCTCATCTTCATCCTCAAGCTCCTCTTCAGGAGGCACAATGAAGGATATAAGCCCGCCAGCACTAGTCTTCTCATCAAGCTCTTCGTCATTCACCGTGATGGTGGCACCCGGTATGAGGATAGTGCTCCCCTGTAAAGTTCGGAAAGTTACCTGCACAGTAATCTCGTGGCCTGGGAACACAGTGCCTTCAACAACCCGAATGGTAAGCTCATCCCCGAAATCTATCCTAAGCTTCCCCTCCAGTTCTTCACCCTGCGCCGTCTTTATCTCAGCCTTTATCTTGAGCTCGTCATCATAAGGCACAGTGAAGGATATAAGCCCTTCCAGCTCGTCTTCACCACTCGTGTTGCCAACATGCACGCCATTGACCTTGACTTGAGCGCCTGGCATGGGATTCTCCCCCCGAAGGGTTACAATGACGGTAATGTTCTCGCCCGGGATCACAGGGGTAGGGGATGGAGGGTCTACAACCCAAAGGTGAAGCTGGCCCTCACCCACCTCATGGTATGGTTGATTGGCCCCGCTCTGGTCGACCTGAGGCAGCAGAACGTACTCGTCACCAGCGGCTACAACCGTCACATCGTACACGAAGCTGACTACGGGGTCATCGGCGATGATGGTAAAAGGCTTGGATATCTGCAGGTTTCCGCTGGGGAGTATCACATTTACCATCTCACCGTTCTCACCGTTTCTAAGCGTGCCTGTAGCATCCTGAATGTAGATAAACACCTGAGTATACTCTCCAGGCTCGATGTTGCCGCTCCAGATTTCCTGCGCGTTGAGCCCAGGGAGGCGAGTCAAGTCCACCACTACACTTGGCTCAAGCGGGATTACTTCCCATCCACCCTCCTCGCCCCCACGCAACATTCCAATGCTAGTGATAGTAACGTTACAACTCGCGAAATCACCGATGGCATTTTCCTCATCACTTAGCAGCATACGGAAGTTTGGTTGGGCAACAACCGGTGGGACTACCTGTGGTGTCAGTATCCCATACAAGCCAAAACCTATGAGTGCCAGCACAAGAGCAATAGCCACAGGAACCAATACCTTTGACCAACCCAAAAATGGCATTAGCCTTCGCTGACGTTCTGGAAGACGTCTATCCGAATTTGCTAGTGCGGTGTCCAATCGTTGTCTCATTATAGATTTAGCTGTAGCTCTAGGCATAGTAGAAAAGATGTCACGAATGTCCCATATGGCTCTTAGTAGTGGCTCCAACTCTTTGGCCTGCTCCGGATAGCGCACAAGACAGTCCTCAAGCGATTCGCCCTCATTCATTAGGTCAATGCATTTGTCTAGTAATGTCTTTAATGTCTTCAAATCTTTACTCATTTCAGCACCTCCACACTACCGTCGTTCGACTAGATATCCTATAAATTTGCCCTCATTTAACTTAAACATACATTTGCTTTCGTAATGTTCCTACAGCAGCGTGTTGCATCTCCCTGACTGCACCACTACTTTTGCCCAATTTCTTGCCTACCTCATCTGATGATAACCCGACGAAGAAGCGCAGACCTATTACCTCGCGCTGGGCTGACGTCAACTGCTTTAGAGCCTTCGATAACCTTTCGACTTTCAACTCCGTTTCCACTATTTCTTCGACATTAGGCCCATTATCAGTAATGTCCACCTCATTTAGAAACACATGCCTTCGCTTGCTTATCTTCCGCAGGTAATCTACTACCAAGTTGTGGGTAATCTTGAAAAGCCAGCCTCGCATCTGCTCTTTCCGCCCCCGGTAAGAGTCCAGGGACTGTAGGGCTTTTAGAAAGACATCCCCAGCTAGATTTTCTGCCTCACTTTGGTCGCTAATACGGACGAAGATGTAGCGAACAATTCTGTCATAATACTGCTCATAGAGGCTACTTATCATTGCCTTCGTAGGTTTTGTCTCAGTGGCACTATCCTGGCTCAATTCAGTCTCTCCATCTTTCTATATTATATAAGACGAAAAATCCCGTCTTATGTCAGGTTCGCTGCTTTAGGTAAGTAATTTATTATATACTTACTTAACGAGGTAAAGCTGGTAATTTTTTTAATTAATAAAAATCTTCCTTCCAAAAACTCCTTTGGAAACCAGACAATTATAGAGTATAATAGAATCGAAAGAATATGGTTTCTCAAGTCTTTTATCGCAAATGGCGTCCCCAAACTTTGGCTGAGGTAGTCGGTCAGGAACCAGTAACACAGACACTACGCAACGCGCTTAGTAGCGGCCGTATATCTCACGCCTACCTTTTTAGCGGCCCACGAGGAACAGGTAAGACTAGTACCGCGCGCATTTTGGCTAAGGCGGTGAACTGTCTTACTAATGGTAACGGTGAGCCGTGCAATAGTTGCTCCATGTGTCAAGCCACAACCGAAGCTAGGGCTCTAGACGTCATCGAAATTGATGCCGCCAGTAACACCAGTGTTGAGGATATTCGAAGCCTCCGTGAGAAGGTCAACTATGCTCCTAACCAAGCCCGTTACAAGGTCTACATCATAGACGAAGTCCATATGCTTAGTAATAGTGCCTCAAACGCCTTACTCAAAACTCTTGAGGAACCACCAGCACATGTTATCTTTATCCTAGCTACCACTGAAGCCCATAAAATCCTGCCCACCATCTTATCACGGTGCCAACGCTTTGATTTCCGGCGTCTCCCCCAGGCAGATGTAATTTCAAAACTAACCCATATTTGCAGCACAGAAGGCATTCACATAGAGCCAGAGGCACTGCGGCTCATCACCAAGAGTGCTACCGGAAGCCTGCGAGATGCCGAAAACCTGCTGGAACAACTAACCACATACTATGGTTCTGAGATCGGATTCAAGCAGGTTCAGACTACCCTAGGTATCACCGGCGACTGGCGAACCAAAGAGTTAGCCAAGCACATTATAAATAATGACATTTCGGCTGGGATAACAACCATAAACAACGTTAATAGTGATGGACTGGATTTAAGACAATTCAACCGCGAGTTGGTGGAATACCTCAGGGCATTGCTTCTATTGAAGACTGGCTCTGATGAGGCTGTAGACCTCACTACCGAGGACATAGCTGAACTAAAAGATTTAGCCGCCAGGGCTTCCCTTGAGCAGATATTAAAGGCAACCAAGCTCTTTGGTCAACTTGAACTTAAATTTGATAACTACTCTACCTTACCCCTAGAGCTAGCATTGATTGACTGCGCCCTAACTTCAGAGGAAGAAAAGGAAAGTCATGCCAAGCAAACCGAATATGAGTTTCACCAGCCCCAAAAAGTGGCTACCCTTCCCCCAACCCCATCTCACCCCAAACAGCCCACAGTCGAACCTGAGCCAGATAGTGTTCCCATACCAGCAGCACCAACAATGGCTGCCACCACCACCCCAATACAATCCGGTAGTGAAATTGAACAACTCAGACTAAACTGGAAACAGGTTATCGAACAGGCTCCACAAGATACCAAAAAAACGCCGGCCATTGCCATTCTCAGAAGTGCCGGTGTTAAGCCGGTGGCACTTGAAAATGATACCGTATCCCTAGCCTTTAGATACCCCTTAATTAAGGAACAGATTGAGAAGATAGAAAATCAGCGGGTAGCCGAAAGAATCATAAGTAACTTCCTGGGGCGTCCCTGTCATGTGCACTGTGTTTTAGAAGACAACCACTTGCTGAAGGCAGCACTAAAGATGGGTGCCCAAATTATTGATGTGGAGGAAAAATGAGCTTTTCTATGTTGAAGCAGGCCCAAGAACTCAAATCAAAGCTGGACAAGGCTCAAAAAGAGTTAAGTGATACTATTATAGAAGCAGACTCGGGCAAAGGTGCCGTTAAGGTTACCATCAATGGCCAGCAAAAAATACTGTCAATAAAAATATCACCAAAGGTGATAGACCCCGATAAGGCAGAACATCTGGAAGAATTGGTGCTAAAGGCGGTAAGCGAAGCCAGTGCCAAATCTCAGAAACTCGCTGCCAAGCGTCTAGGCAAGCTAACCGGCGGTCTCAAAATTCCGGGGCTAACCTAATTATAGTCAAGGAGAGCTTATATTGAATCAGGGTCTGCCACATGCTGCCGAACCAATACAGAGGCTCATCCAGGAGCTAAATAAGCTACCTGGCATCGGACCAAAGAGTGCCCAGCGCCTTACCTATCATTTGCTACGTGCCCCTGAAGAGCAACTCAGGCTCTTAGCTGAAGCTATATCGGCAGTAAAACAGGAGATTACACTGTGCTCCACCTGCTTTAATGCTACTGACTCAGACACCTGTTTTATCTGTCGTAATGAGGAACGTGACCAAAGTAAAATTTGCGTTGTTGAGCAGCCACAGGACATCCTGGCTCTGGAGCATACCCGGATTTATAAAGGGCTATACCATGTGCTTCACGGTGCTATCTCACCCACTGAGGGGATAGGAACCGATGATATAAAAATCAAGGAACTTCTAGAGCGGTTGAGAGACAACCGAGTAGATGAGGTCATCCTGGCTACCAACACCAATCTTGAGGGAGAGCAAACCGCTATGTACCTGAACCACCTCATTTCACCCCTCAGCACCAAGGTTACTCGCCTCGCCCGCGGACTACCCTTCGGCACCGAACTGGAATATGCTGACGATGTAACCCTCACCCGAGCCATTGAAGGCCGGCAGGAATTTTAGTACAACTTAGAAGGCTCATCTGTTACAGACACAAAATAACGGGAGGATTTACTAATGGCAAATGATGTAACTGTTAATGGACTCACCCAGATATTCAAAGAGAAAGTAAGAGAAGTACAGGAAGAGCCAGAATTTCAGAGGAGCATGGAGAAGACAAAATATGCTGCCGATGAAAATGGTGAACCCCTGGTCAAACTAGCTATCGGGAATGTTCCTCTGGACTATGATTTATGGCAGGGATTAAGAAATCCGTCGGTCATCGGCTTACATCCGGCTGGTTTATCGGAAATCTGGGAGTTTTATGCCAATAGAAGGAAGGAAAAGGTCGATGAGGCTGGCCGGCCGACTATCTTTCAGGTACCACGCTCCTTTGATTTTGCTCTCAGTAATTACCGCCGAGCCATAATAGTTTCGGTGATGCTGCCATTCTCGCCTCAAATTATTCAGGATTATATCAAACAAATCAACAACAAAAGAAAAGGCTCCTCTCACCTATTCGCCAGAATGTACGAAGATGTGAACCATATGGTCGATAAAGCCACCACAAGGGTAGCCATCGACCTAGTAACCAATGATAATGTGGTTGTAGCGATGAACAATGATAATGTTGGGAAGATTACTACAGAAACCATACCGCAAACACATCAGGGGACTTCTCACGGGCCGTCTAAAGGCGGCAACTACCCGCAAAAGAGCGTCGCTGTGCTTATGGGACTAGGACAGTTTGGCATATCGAGGATTGTTTTCCGAGATGAACTTACCAACGGTAAAATTCAGCGCTTTTCTGGACCAATCAGGTCTATCATCATCTTTGATAAGCAAGAGTTAGTTAGGGATGGGAGCAATGATATTACCTACCCCTCTGAAGTTTGGCGCGAGTTTCTTTCCCAGCTATTTGACTTCACTAACACCGACCCAGATATTAACCAATACCGGTTTTGCTCACACATACCCTTGAATGACAAAGGCTGCGACAAGTGTATAGATTGTTGCCCTTCCGGTGCGCAAGGGAATTCAACTCCAAGTCCCGATGGTCAATATTTAGAACAGGTTTCCAGACAGGCTCATCGGTTCTGGGAAGGGAAGTTACAGTTCGACTATGGCAGATGCTGTGATGAGAGAGGACAGATGGCAGGATTGTTCCCCGAATGGTCTTGTGCCAGATGCGTAACAATCTGCGTAAATGAAGGCAATAGAAGAAAATATTCAGCCCAGAATTTCCATGGGAAAATGCTTGAGTTAACTAAGGAACCAGAAACAGCGGGCATACTATCATAGTTGCCGATGATGTTACCCTGACCAGAGCCATTGAGGGAAGACAGGAGTTTTAGAACCAAATGAAATAAGGTAAACTCGGATTTGGCGAACTCTGAGTTCGTGTATATGGGTGTTATAGGCACGGCACTGAAAATAAGAGGAGAAAAGTAGATGACATTAGTAGTGAGTGAGGTATCACATCATGGAATTATTATGGTAGGTGATTCAGCAGCTACTATTCGCGGAAATGACAGCACTGTTGAAGGTATCGCAAAGGTTCAATACTCAACCAAAGCTACTGTGGGAATAGCAATGTGGGGTCATGGTCAAGTAGGGGGAAAACGGCTAGATTCGTGGATAGCCGAATTTATCGAGTCAAAGATTAATCCACAGGACGACCTTGAAATGATTGGCCAACACCTGGCACAACAACTGAATGAAGAGCTTTCCCAAACAAAAAGGCCTTGGTGTGAATTGGTCTGCGGGTTTCATCTTGCAGGTTTCAAAAACGGTCTTCCTAGACTTTGGCATATTCACTGCGGACACCAAAATGAGCCTCCACATGAACTAAAACTCTATCATGATTTTCCTGAAGACCAAGGTTGGACTGATGAACACTTCCGAAATTTGTTAGAAGGCGGTGGTATTTGCCACCTTAGGAATGGATACCATGTTTACTTTGCAGCTTTATTTGACAGTGTAATGCAGTATTCAAAAACACTCCGTCAGCATCTCGGCACAAATTTTCCACAAGATTCGCTTAAGGGCCATTTACATTTTTACAAGCTTCTTGTCCAATTTGTGGCGGGAACACTAGTAGCAGCCGGGAGGCACCCAGCCGTTAATAATGTTCTTTCCGCTATTGCCTTTGAGCAGAATGGTCTTGTTTTTGATGAGCGGATCCCAGTACAACAAGAGATAGAAGGCCCACCCGAAGGTTTCCTGGTGTACTTTTAATGTGGCAACGTCGCCTAACAGAGTGTATCTGGTTCGGGCTATGCCCTCCCCCAAATGCCTTCGGCATTTCGCAAACACGAATTAAACAGAAGTAGTGAAAATACCTAAACCCCGAACTTATCAGACAGAAGCTGTTATCATTAAAAGGTGGCTTATCAAGGGGTGTTTAAGAGGGGCGCTAGCCCCTCTTAAAAATCTCTTCCCCCTTTCCTTTTAAGGAGAGGGGGATACAGGGGGAGAGGTTCAAATGAAAATAATTGACCTAGCCGATGAATATAGACAATTATATTTTGTCTGCCTCGAAGACTGGTCTGAAGAAATGCAAGAGGCAGGAGACCACAAAGAAACTTGGTACAACAAAATGAAAGACGAAGGCCTCCGAGTGAAACTGGCACTGGATGACGCTGGAAAAGTTGGCGGAATGATACAATACACTCCTATAGAGCACTCATTTGCGGAAGGGAATGACCTGTACCTCATAAATTGTATCTGGGTCCACGGCTACAAACAGGGAAGGGGCAACTTCCAGAAGAAAGGGATGGGCAAAGCCTTGCTCCAGGCTGCCGAGGATGATGCCAGAACCTTAGGTGCTAAAGGTATTACGGCATGGGGAATTCCATTGCCTTTCTGGATGAAGGCGTCATGGTTTAAGAAGCAGGGATACACCAAGGTAGACCAACAAGGATTTTTAGGACAGGTTCTTTTATGGAAACCCTTCACTGACGATGCCATACCTCCAAAATGGATTAGGCAAAAGAAAAACCCAGAAACGACACTTGGTAAAGTAACGGTGACGGCGTTCTTGAACGGATGGTGTCCGGCGCAGAATCTGACCTTCGAAAGGGCAAAGAAGGCAGCCGAAAAGTTTGGTAGTGATGTCGTATTCCAGCAAATTGACACTTTTAATAGAGACAATTTACTGGAATGGGGAATCTCCGATGCCCTGTTTATAGACGGTAAGCAGGTACGAACAGGCCCTCCCCCCTCCTATGAGAAGATAAGAAGAATCATTGCCAAGAGAGTGAAGAAATTATAGTATGCAGTAGAAATGCCCAAACCACAAAATTATCATACGGAAGCCGTCATTAAAAGGTGGTTTATCAGGGGTAGTTTGAAGGGGCGCAGCAGCCCCTTCTTTTAATCCCTGCCCCCTCATGCAAGGAATACATATCCATATCATAGAGAGAGGGGGATAAACCCCGTTAGACTCTGCCCTAGTGGGCTTAAGCCCAGAGGGAACTCTAACGAGGTAAAGGGGGAGAGGTTCAATATAAATGAGAGAGAGGAAATGACAGTGATGATAGAGCATAAAGAAGATATAAGCTCAAATTTTGAAGGAACGATTATTGATATTGAGACTGTTGGGGAATTTAGTAATCAATATAATGATTCAAGGCGATATAAGGAGATTCAGCTAGTCATCTTTGGATTTATCAATAAATACGCTCTTCACATACTCTGTGCAAAGGGGATAAGAGAACTCAACGAGCTAAGAGAAAGAACAGAGAAGCTTATAGATAGTCTAGAAAGACCCTTTTACGCATTCAATACTGAGTTTGAGAGAGGCGTTTTGTTTTATGAGCTTGGCAAGAAGATTGATTTCGGTGGAGAACTCCAGGAAGGCCGTGAATCTAAGGCAAATACCCGCAACTATCTAGGTATCCCTAACTATGATGACCCATTTTACGACAAGGGATATCTATGCCTGAAAGCCTGGGAAAATGGAGAGTTTGATAAAGCGATAACGCACAATAGAGCGTGCCTTTTAAAAGAAAAGGATATTTTAATAAAAAGAGGATTTAGAAAACCAGATGAATTAATATTTATTAAATAAAATAAGGGTAAGAAATGTCTAAGCCACGGAATTATCAGACGGAAGCTGTTATTATCAAGAAAACCAAGCTGGGGGAGGCGGATAGAATCCTGACTCTCTACACCCCAGACTTGGGCAAGATTCAAGCCGTAGCCAGGGGGGTCAGGCGTCCCAGGAGTAAGCTCGCCGGACACCTGGAACTACTCACCCATAGCCTGATATCATTAGCTCGTGGTCGAAATCTGGACACTATAACCGGGAGCCAAACTATCAATAGCTTCCTTCCTCTAAAAAGCGACTTGCAGCTTAGTTCCTATGCTCTTTATACCACTGAGTTAGTCAGCCAGTTCACTGCTGAGCATGTTGAAAATCGCCCTTTGTTCCGATTACTCTTTGAAACAATGCAGCAGTTATGCCAGACCAGCGATAGCGAACTGGTTTTGCGCTATTTTGAGCTACACCTTCTCAATGAGGTTGGCTACCGACCCCAGCTTCAGCAGTGTGTCGTTTGCCACCAGCCACTAAAACCCATCACCAACTCATTCTGCTCCGGTGCTGGTGGTATGCTGTGCCCCAATTGCTACCAGAATCAACCTTTAACCCACCCTCTCTCGGTTAACGCTCTAAAAGTGCTACGATTACTACAGTGTAGTGACTATAACACCGCCAGCAGGATAAAAATGAACCTAGAACTATCACACGAACTAGAGGCGGTAATGAGAGCCTACCTTAAATACCTCCTAGAGCGAGAGGTAAAGTCAGCCGCCTGGCTGGATACTTTAAGAGGTTGAGGTTGTATGCTAGCTAGCTCAAAATAGAAGTGGGTTGGTCTAGAGGGCATGGGTTGCTTATATGTGTGAACACCTAGAGAAATTTTCCTCAATGTTCAAAGTTTTAGCTTTGAGAGAGGCAGACCCGAGCGGATTTGACAATCAGGTGATATTAGCACACAATTAGTAATAGTGCCAAGAGCAATAGGCATAAGATTTAACTCCTCAGGAGCTGAAATGGGAAATCACAGCATGAAGGTTAAGGACCTTTTGAAACTAAAGGGTCGTCCAGTCGTTACCATTGGGCCAAATGAAACCGTCCATGCAGCTATGCAGAAACTGGCCGAGAATAATATAGGGGCGCTCCCAGTATGCGACGCCAAAGGTACGATATCGGGAATCATTTCCGAAAGAGACTTGTTGAAAGAGTGCTCTCAACGTATTAGCGCGATTGCCAGCACCAAGGTCAAAGATGTAATGACCAAGGATATAGCCATAGGAATTCCTGATGACAGCCTAGATTACGTCGTAAGCATCATGACCCAGAAGGGGATAAGACACTTCCCCATAATGGTCGGACCAAAACTGGAGGGCATTATCTCAATGCGGGATATAGTTGAGGTTCAGCTAGAAGAGTCTAAGGCGCAGGTCCGCTTTTTAAACAATTACATTTCGGGGGGCTACATCTAGTCTAACCTTATGCTCTCCTCATCCACTCTAGTCATCTTGTCCCATTCAATTAAATCCTCAAGAGGATACCCTTATAGTCGGTAATTTCTTTCTCTACCTCCCGATGTCGCCTCTCAGCTTCAGAAGGTAAGACCACATCAGGCTCTTAATTACCTGACCCCCTTTCTACTGTTGAACTCCTGCGCTAACAGGTATGAGGAAGGGGAATCTTTGTGTTATATTGTTAGTACGCCACCACAGTAGATAATATAAGGCTGAGAGCCTAGAACTCTCGGTCTTTTTGTTATATTATAAGAGTAGAGGATAGAGATGACATCTAGATTAGACCGCATCGCTGAGCAGCGCCGTCAAAAACTTGACCGGATTCGTACCCGTGGTATTGATCCCTATCCTAATAAGGGACACCGAACTCACACGGCACAGGAAGCTATAGACTTACTGAAAAAACAGGAGACAGCACCTGAAGCGCGTGTAGTGACTATCGTGGTCGCCGGACGCATCATGGCCCACCGAAAAATGGGGGCGATTTCCTTTATGGACTTACGTGATGGCTCTGGGAAAATTCAGCTATTATTCCAAAACATAAATCAGTTTGATAAGAAACTCCGTGAGTTGTTTGAGGATTTAGATATCGGTGATATTATCGATGCAGGTGGTGTGCTTTTCCGGACAAAAAGGGGGGAACCTACTGTTGAGGTAGCACATTTTACTCTGCTGGCTAAATCGCTTCAGCCTTTACCAGAAAAGTGGCATGGGCTGGTTGACGTTGACATGCGGTACCGGCAGCGCTACCTGGACTTGATCAGTAACCCTGAGGTCAAAGAGACCTTTAAGGTGCGTAGCCAGGTTATTGCCGCCATACGGCAATTCCTCAACCAGCAAGGATTCCTGGAAGTGGAAACGCCAGTGCTGCAACCTTCAGCCGGTGGTGCTCTAGCTCGCCCCTTTATCACCCACCACCAGGCACTTGACCAGGATTTCTATCTCCGCATTGCCACCGAGCTTCACCTCAAACGACTGATTATCGGCGGCTTGGATAAGGTGTATGAACTGGGTCGCATCTTTCGTAATGAAGGCATCTCCACCAAGCATAACCCCGAGTTCACCACGCTGGAAAGCTATGAAGCCTACGCTGACTATAATGATGTAATGAATATGGTGGAGGAGATGGTATCCAAGATTAGCAAAAAGATTTTAGGCACCGACAAGATTAAGTTCGGCGACAACATCATAAACTTCAAGCCTCCGTGGCAGCGTATAAGTCTGCGTGAGGCGATTATGCAGTCCAGCGGCATTGACTTTGAGAAGTACCCCGATGCTGATTCACTCAGGGCTGAGATGCTCCGGCTAAAAATGGAGGTTGACCCGCAAAAGGATAGGGGCAGACTCATAGACGAGCTTCTTTCCACCTTTGTTGAGCCTAATCTGATACAACCTACATTCCTCATAGACTACCCGGTGGAAATGTCACCCCTGGCTAAGAGCAAGCCTGATAATGAGCGTCTGGTAGAGCGTTTTGAAGCCTTTGCCGGAGGAATGGAGATTGCCAATGCCTTTACTGAACTCAACGACCCCATAGAGCAAAGAGAGCGCTTTCTCCAGCAACAAAAGCAGCACCACCCGGAAGACGAGCCGGTAGAGATGGCTGATGAAGATTTTCTACTGGCGCTGGAGTATGGTATGCCCCCTACCGGCGGGCTCGGAGTTGGTATTGACCGGCTGGTAATGCTGCTCACCAACCAGCAATCAATCCGCGAAGTAATCCTGTTTCCCCAGCTCAGAGAAAAATCTTAGAGGAAAGACAAAATGTCGCTGATACCGGCTTTTAAAATAGGCGTGTAGAATGCCTGGATTCTAATGCTCTATTTTCCACTGCATCCCCTCATAATGATAATTATTGATAAATTAGTAGGGGTGGAGGACATAACCAAGAAAATGAGAGATGTGCCGTATAACAAGAATGAGAAGAGAATTTTTTATTTTTCGATGCTAGTTATGCTCCTTCTCCTTATATACTCTGTTTTCCTGCCGTTAAGGTTAGGGACACTATGGCTTTACATAGGTCTTCTCATCTATTTATTAGGGTTCATTATGTTAACCACAGCTATGGCAAATATTGCTACTACTCCGTATGGTAAGCCGTTTACCAACGGACTATATCGTTATTCAAGACATCCGATGACTTTCTGGGCAAACTTGATGCACCTAGGCGTGAGTATAGCTTCAGCCTCATGGATTTTCTTACTATTTTCAATTATATATGCCATCCTATGGAATGTTCTTGTAATTCCTGAGGAACAGGGCTGCCTTGAGACATACGGTGAAACCTACCGTGAATATATGAATAGAACGCCAAGATGGCTAGGGATACCAAAATCGGGAGGAATATGATCTGTATTTCCTTCTAACCGGAAATGAACTATCACGAAGAAAGGGAATTGGCACAACAAAGTGTCCTGAGGAGAAATCTTCATGATATATTCTGATATGCGAATTATCCACCTCCATCCCGACGACGAGGAGACCATCCATCAGGTAGCTGCTTTATTGATCAGGGGTTTCCAAGAGTATTGGCCGAATGCCTGGCCTGACATAGCCGCCGCTTTGAAAGAGGTACAGAAATCTTTTGGTGAAGGCCGAATTAGTCGGGTGGCTGTTGATAAAAGTGGTGCCTTGCTGGGATGGGTCGGTGGAATCAGCGAGTACAGGGGGAAAGTGTGGGAACTTCATCCGCTGGTGGTGAGACCAGACTGTCAGGGCAAAGGAATCGGGCGTGCCCTCGTAACCGACCTAGAAGAACAAGTTCGAGAGCGCGGTGCTCTCACCATCAGGGTCGGTACTGATGACGAGGATAATATGACAACACTTGCGGGCAGAGATCTTTACCCAAATGTCTTAGATCATTTGGGTAAAATAAGAAACCTACGACGTCACCCATACGAGTTTTATCAAAAGCTTGGTTTCGTAATCGTGGGAGTAATGCCGGATGCCAACGGGATAGGAAAGCCAGACATTATAATGGCCAAGCGAGTAGGCATATGATAAATTACAAATATAGCTAACAGCGTTTTTATCATTTGGTGCAGTTACTCAAATACTTGCGGCATTAGCCAACAGGTAAAGCTTTAGACGAAACTGATAAGGGGAAAAAATGTCGCTTGTACCAACTTTTGAAATAGGCGTTTGGAATGGCTGGATTCTAATGCTTTATCAACTATTACCAATGCCTTTACCGAACTCAATGACCCAATCGAGCAGAGGGAGCGTTTCCAGAGACAGATGGAGATAAAGAAGCAGATGATCTCCGAAGGAGCTGAAGTTAACAGAGAAATTAAGACTGTTAATGAAGATTTTCTACTGGTGCTGGAGTATGGCATGCCCCCTACCGGCGGGCTCGGAGTTGGTATTGACCGGCTGGTAATGCTGCTCACCAACCAGCAATCAATCCGTGAGGTAATCCTGTTCCCCCAACTCAGGGAAAAAGCGTAGAGGAGGGTCTTATGAAATACAAGCGTGTTGTCATCAGTCATAAAGGTCCACCAGAGGTGTTGCAGGTCGTCGAGGAAGAACTGGCCGAGCCGGAGGCGGGCGAAGTACGGGTTAAAATATTCGCCACCGGGGTAGCCTTTGCCGATGTGCTGTCGCGTAAAGGCATGTATCCTACGGCACCGCCGATTCCGTTCGCACCCGGTTACGACATTGCCGGCACGGTGGACAAGGTCGGCGCCGGTGTATCATCACTATCGGCGGGGCAGACTGTCGCCGCGCTGCTGCCGCATTTCGGGGGCTATGCTGAATACGCCAGCGTGCCGGAAAACCTGCTCGTCCCGGTGCCTGATGGACTGGACCCTGCTGAAGTCGTCAGCGTCGTCTTGAACTACCTCGCCGCTCACCGCATGCTGCACCGCAGCGCCACGGTAAAGAAGGGCGAGCGCATCCTGGTTCACGGCGCGGCCGGTGGCGTCGGCACGGCACTGCTGCAACTGGGGAAAGATGCCGGGCTGGAGATGTACGGGACGGCGTCCAAGGGCAAACATGAACTGGTCTCTGGCCTGGGTGCGACGCCGATAGACCACCGCAGCCAGGACTTTGTCGAGCGCATCCGCAACCTGACTGGCGACGGCGTAGACGCCGTGTTTGACGGGATTGGCGGGAAGAACCTGAACCGGTCATACCGCACCCTGCGCAAGGGGGGACGGTTGATAAGTTTCGGTTTTGTCGGGATACTCAAAGGTGGTGGGATTGTGTATCCTCTTTCCCACGTCCGGCTCTTCCTGTTCAAGCTCATTCCGGACGGCAAGAAGGCGCTATTTTACGGTGACACGCCAAAATTTGTGGAAAAAGATAACGCCTGGTACCGTCAGAGTCTGACGGCGCTGCTCAATTTGCTGGCAGAGGGTAAAATCAAACCTGTCGTTGGCGAGCGTATCCCGTTAGCTGAAGCGCCCCGTGCTCACGAATTGATGGAGAAGGCGGCGGTAAGCGGGAAGATTGTCTTGATTTGCAACACCTAGATTTGCTTATGGGAGTAAATGCTGAAGGTGAGTCAAAGAGAGGCTTCGCCTCTCTTATAATTAATTCCCCTTCCCCTTAGTAAAGGGAAGGGGATAAAGGGGATGGGGTTAGTATATAATCTCATGAGGAGAAAGCCATGCTTGACCTGAAGTATATCCGTGAGAATATAGACCTGGTGCGAGAGGCAGTAGCCAATCGCCGGGATACTGCTCCGCTGGATGAAATCCTGGAGCTTGACTCGAAGCGCCGCCAGAAGATACTTGAACTGGAAGACCTGAGGCACGCAAGAAAAGAGGCTGCTCGAGAAAGAAAATTAGACAAGGCAACTGCGGAAGAAGGGCGTGACCTGCGTGTCATGGTAAAAGGGTTAGAAGAAGAGGTCAGGAGCCTGGATAACCAACTGGAGGAGTTGCTACTACAAGTGCCTAACATTCCCCACACCTCGGTACCGTTAGGCAAGGATGAAAGTGACAATATCGTGGTGCGTTCCTGGGGGAAACTACCAGACTTTAACTTCCAGCCAGTCCCCCACTGGAAGCTGGGTGAATCTCTGGGCATTATTGATTTTGACAGGGGAGTAAAATTATCCGGCAGCCGCTTCTATGTGCTCAAGGGGTTAGGTGCCCGATTGCAGAGAGCTCTTATTTCCTTTATGCTTGACCTCCACACCAGCGAGCATGGTTATCAGGAAGTATACCTGCCATTTATGGTCAAGAGAGAATGCATGGTAGGTTCTGGCAACTTGCCCAAATTTGCCGATAATCTATATCATGATGAAGAAGATGACTTCTGGTTCGTCCCTACAGCTGAGGTGCCAATTACCAACCTCCACCGTGATGAAATCATACCACCAGGAATTTTGCCTGTATATTATGTCGCCTATACCGCTTGTTTTCGACGGGAAAAAATGTCGGCAGGAAAGGATACCCGAGGCATAAAACGAGGCCACCAGTTTGATAAGGTAGAGCTATACAAATTCACTGAGCCAGCCGCCTCTGACCAAGAACTGGGAAAAATGGTAAATGACGCCGAACAGGTTTGTCAGAAACTGAGACTGCCCTATCGGGTTACGCAGCTTTGCACCGCCGAATTAGGCTTCGCTGCTACCGGGTCTTATGACATTGAAATGTGGGCTCCAGGCTGCGGAGAGTGGCTGGAGGTAAGCTCTTGCTCAACTTGCGGTGATTTTCAAGCCCGGCGAGCTAACATTCGCTACCGGCCGTCCCCGGGCAGCAAACCACAGTTCGCCCACACTCTAAACGGCTCAGGCCTAGCCTTACCCAGAGTCCTCATCGCCATAATGGAGAACTACCAGCAAGCCGATGGCAGCATCTTAGTCCCCGAAGTTCTCCAGCCTTATGTGAGAGACAAGGTAATTACCTCTCCATAACAAAAGGCTTGACAATTACTATCTTAAATTGCTACCCTAAGCACAAATAACAAAACAAGGTAATCATCTATTAGAGCGAGTATTAAATATGGAGGTAGTAATATGGTTGACCGGTACAGCATAGCAATCAAGGTAATATCTCAACAAGGTTACTGCCTTGCTGGGCACAAAGTTGGCGACGAGTGGCTCATTGAGTACAAGGAAAACAAGTGGAAAACGCCAGCAGAAGGTATATGCCCATCAGGCTTCAATTCCCTGTATCCTAATCTCCGTGTGCTAGAGTTTGGCGGGGTGATGTCCGAGGCAGCGCCCGATATCCTGCAAGCGACTTGTCCTGATTCGAGAAATCCCGTTATCTTTGAATTAAGGCGAATACGGCCTGGATATTATACCGACGAACATAGAGATAGGGGCATTACCCCTGGTCTTTGAATCAAGACGAATACCGAAATAGGAATAGAAGATAGCGATTAATAAATTCTATAGACTTGGCAGATTATTCTAGGCTAGATTCAGTTCTAGAGGGATGTCAGAGTGGTTTATGATAGTAGCCTTGAAATCTGTCACCATAACAAGGGACTTGCCATTTGCTATCTTAAAGTGCTAGAACAAACATAAACCACAAAACAGGGGATCATCTATTGAAATAAGTATTCAGTATGGAGATAGCAACATGGCTGAAAGATATGATGTGGCACTTAAGGTCGTATCACAAAAGGGCACCTGCGGTGCTGAGCACAAGGTAGGTGATGAATGGGTCATCGGGCGAAAAACACCGGAAGGTATGTGCCTCTCAGCTTTCAATACCCTGCTTCCCTACACCCGAGTGCTGATGTTTGGTGGAGCACTCCCTTGGGAAACCGACCCTGATGTCACCACAGCAGCCTGTCCTGACGCAAAGAATCCTGTAGTTTTTGAATTAAAGCGATTGCGGAAATAGAGGTAGGATGCTGGTAATAGCCACTCCTGGTAGCTTGGCGATGTTATAAGACCGTCCCTCGGTTAGCTTTGGCCGTAGAGAGGTGTCCAAGTGGTCTATGGTGACGGTCTTAAAATCTGTTCCCAGATGCCCCAAAGGGTACTGTTACGTTCAAACTCAGCCTATCGCCTTTCACTATCACTTTCTAATTCAGGAGCTAGCTTTACCCCACAAAAGATAAAATGTGTGATAGTACGCGTCTGGCGCTAAACCTTACTAATAATTATTAGTAAGGCAGCGTTACCCTCCCTCCCTTTATTTATTATCGCCCAACTGGAATATCCATATCATTACAGTTTTTTATCATTACTTTGTAATGGACTTTTTGACAATTCTGTGCCTAAAGGTAAGACCCGCCCCTCTATTAGCTACGATTTCGGGGAGAAATATACTGTTATAAAACGGGTAAACCATAGATGGTAAACGGTATGGTAAACCGTATGTGAAGGGGATAGAAGGCACTGTGAGCCGTTGGCGTTAAATATGCGACCTCTCAACTTAACAATTTTGTCTTTTGTTCACAGGACAAATTCCACGCTTGCTTCATGCTGAGGAACTGAGCTGCTCTAGCCCCCATGAAACAAATTGCACTGTTCCTAGTATAGCTATTTGGGTAGCAGTATGCTATAACCTAATCGTGGTCAAAATCTCGGGCAATAACCCAAATGCACACACGGGCATTGCAAGGCGTCCCCGAGTGGGTAATGTGGTCGTTATTACTTCAAAGTTAGAACATCAGAAAACCTAGCCCCTACCAGCCTTCAACCTCCTTATTCCCCAGTAGACCGAAGTTCTTCCAACAAAGCTATCAGTGCCCTTCTTGCCTTTGGTGTGAGTGCTTTATCAGCTTTTATTGCTACTATTGGATCCAACACAATCTTCCCCTGGCCCGGCTTGCCGGATACTAAGTAATCAGTACTCACTCCTATCTTTTCAGCCAATTTTGCGAGAAATGTCAAAGATGGGACTCGTTTGTCCTGTTCTACGACAGAGATGTGTTGTGGTGTTACTCCAGGAGCCTGAGCCAACTCTTGCTGTGTAATATTCAAGAACTCTCTTCTTTTTCTAATTCTTTGTCCGAGGTTCATTCAGTTACCTCACTTGGTCTTTAGTTTAAGGTTGGCCTCAAGGGACAAAGGTGAGCAATATTATCAACTGTAGGTTAACTTTTGTCTGCATTTTTGCTATCCTCACACAAAAAGAGCAAAAGGACTCTGGTATTATTGACAAGGAGACAAAAATTATGAGTGAGCACGTACCTGGGTTAGACATGGTAGCCCAAGCTGAAGTCGTTGAATTGAAAGAGAAGGTAAGAGACTACGAAAAAGAATCAAAGGAGTATGAAACAAAGAGCGAAAAGCAGGAAAAGAAATAGAGCGCTTAAAAAACATAACTGGTAAATCCTATGGACTAGGGACAGTGTGGTTCGTAGCCATCGTCTCATTTCTCATAGGTATTGAGAGCGACCGCAGTTTTCTTCCTCCTGACTTAAATCTGACTCGAGATAAGGAGCAAGCTATAATTATCCAGCGTCGGAGTCATAAAGACCTTATTCCAGTGTTACTTTTCGTTTTAATACTGGGTATAAGTGGTTTCTTTGTCGCTATTAATACTGTGGCGCCGCCTTCTATGCTGGCACCTACACCACAAGTTCCTATCCAAGTTTCTCCAGTAGAGCCAATACCAGCTGTGGTACTACCAGCTACCCAACCGACTTTTGTTACTGCCAGTATGCCCGCTGGGCCATCAACTGGAAAACAAATCAAATCTTCACATTTTCAGCCAGTGCAGACATCAATGTAATAGAAAACCTAGAATACCGCTTCGACTGGGGTTATAGAAGCTATTCCAGTTGGTCATCTTTACCAAGTGTTTCTCATTCTTGGTCAAGTCCTGGCATGTACACGATTAAAGCACAAGCAAAGCTCGTTACGGGTGCACTTACTTCTGAGTGGTCTCTTAGCAAAACTGCGAATATAGCAGCGGAAACCTTTAGGCCTTTGGCGCACTGGCACCGTGCTAACGTTCCTGTAGTCAAAACCTGCCAGCCTTTCCACTACTAAGCTTTATATTCCCCGAGGGCATTATAGAAAGCATTCAAGAAGTGCTCAACGATAGGATGTTCCAATTTCTTTCTTCTCCGCCTTCAACTCAGTCAACTCGTCGAGGATTTCAGCTGAGATTTTTCTAATTCAAGGTATATTTTGCGAGGAAACAGGGTATTATTCCACAAAATATAGAGCGTTTATCACTCCAAAAATCTGTTGCAATACCTTAAGATATAAGATAGAAGTAGATAATTAATTATGAACATCGCAATAATACCGCTTGCATCCAGTGTTGTCAGTCTTATCTTTGCCATAACAATTCTCGACCAATTCTTTGCCAGGAGAAAACCCTATCAGCTTATCTGGGCCATAGGTTTGCTCATGTATTCTATTAGTACAGGGGCTGAATTCTGGACAGAGACATGGGGATTAAATGAAGTAATTTATCGGCTGTGGTACCTATTTGGGGCTATATTTGTAGCGGCATACCTGGGGATGGGCACCCTCTATTTGCTTACCCGACGACGTGTGGCTCACATCATCATGGCGATTTTACTAGTAGCGTCCTTCTATGCAGCCTTCAGGGTCTTTACTGCCAGCATTGACTTGAGCAACCTGTCAAGTCTTCCTGGCTTTGTCATGCCCTCGGGAGTGAGCCTTATGGCCCCTGTTTTTAATGTTTTTGGCACCATTGCATTGGTGGGAGGCGCTATATACAGTGCCTGGGTCTTCTGGAGGCGTAGGGTCATGCCGCACCGAGTGGTTTCCAATATTCTTATTGCGGTGGGGGCCATAGTGATAGCTTCCGGTGGGACTTTGTTGAGAGCTGGAGGGTCTGTTACCGCTTATCACCTCCTTCATTTACTGGGGATAGTCATCGTCTTTATCGGTTTCTTAAGAAACCGAGAGGTATTTGGATTCTATCGATTCCCCCTTATTCACGGATTCGGGAAAGTATCAATTGATTGAGACAAGTCTTGATCTCTTAGTAAGGTGCAAGAAGTAAGAAGTCAACTACTTGACAATTTAAGAAAGATACAGGCTTAAGCGAACCTGAAGACGAGTGATGGCTAAATATTGTGATTTTTCTAGCTATAAGATTTGTAATGGTTGTATACTAATAAAAGAAAGACAATAGAAGATGAACTGGTTCACTTTCAGAGTAAGGCGCTTCTGGTACTGGGTGTGTAAAAAGCCTAAGAAGATAACGATACCGATTACAGTCGTTATCCTGGCTATCATCTCCTTTGGTGGCTACCAGTTCATCCATTTCTATGACTATATGGAGGACGACCCTAGCTTCTGCCTTTCTTGTCACATCATGGAAGAATCTTGGGATCGTTGGGCTACCAGTGAGCACAGGGACGTAGGCTGTCATAGTTGCCACAACCAGAGTTTGCTTGCCAGTACCAAGCTGCTGGTTGATTTCGCCTTCGGGAATTTTGAAAGAGTCGAAAAGCACGCTGTAGTCCCTGATGATGCTTGCGAGAGGTGTCATGAGAGCGGTGAGAATCCTAGGTGGCTCCAGGTGGAAGCCACCTCCGGTCACAAGCAGCACGCTGAGGAGCAAAACATTGCCTGCATCAAGTGTCATTCTATTACCTTGCATCGCTTCCGTGCCCCAGGGCCCATCTGCAACATCTGCCACGAGGAGAAACACGTAGAGATGGAGGGAATGGCATCGATGCACTGTATTACCTGCCACCAGTATTTAGTAGAAGAGGAGCAGCTCCTCCCCCTGCGTAGTGGCTGCCTTGACTGTCATCAGGCGCTGACTGAATTGGGGATTGATTGGCCTGCTGACGCTCCGATGCAGTATCCCTGTGGGGACTGCCACCAGCCTCACCAGCAAGCTGAGACGCTGGTTGATTGTTTATCCTGCCATACTGTAGAAGGGATGCACTTGATGGGAGCGCACAGCGCCAGTTCGTGCATGACCTGTCATGAACCTCATCATTGGCCGGTAACCCAGCGTGAAACCTGTTTTACATGTCATCCTGGCAAGGCTGACCATAACGCTGACATCTTGTGCGCCAGTTGCCACGCATTTTATTAGAGGTCGGTAGAAAGGAGGATTATATCGCAGAAACAAAAGTGATAAACCCGGGAATCATTAGGTATTAAAGGAGGACATAAAAATGGATGCCTGGATTATTTTTCTTATCGTTGTAGTAGTTTTAGTGCTGTTAGCTGCAGCCACCAGGGTTGTGAAACAGTATGAGCGAGGGGTGGTGCTTCGCTTCGGACGGCTGGTCAAAACTAGGAATCCTGGCCTCAACTTCATCATCCCCTTTGTTGACCGCATGACCAAGGTTAGCCTTCGTATTGTGCCCTTTGTCTTGGAACCTCAGGAGGTGATAACCAGAGACAATGTAACTGTCAAGGTGGATGCCGTAGTCTACTTCATGGTGATTGAACCCGTAAAGGCGGTGATTAATGTTGAAAACTACCGTGAAGCTATCATCCAGCTTGCCCTAACTACCCTCAGAAGTGTTCTCGGGCAGTCAGAGTTGGACGAGCTGCTTGCTCATCGTGACCAGATTAACCTGAGACTGCGACAAATTATTGACACAGAAAGTGAGGAGCCATGGGGAGTCAGTGCAACGCTGGTAGAGGTCAAAGATGTTCTCCTGCCTGAGGCAATGCAGCGGGCTATGGCTAGGCAAGCTGAGGCGGAACGGGAAAAGCGAGCCAAGGTTATCCATGCTGAAGGTGAGCGTGCCGCCGCTGATACCCTGGCTGAAGCAGCTAAGATTATCCACAATCAGCCAGCGACGTTGCAGCTGCGCTACCTCCAAACCCTGGTCGAGATGGCTGGTGAGAGAAATAGCACCATCATCCCCTTGCCAGTGGATATTATCAGTGCTTTCTCCATGGTCAACAGGTCAAACCCAGGGACTAGTGATAAGTAAGAAATAGGCTTGTGATGAAACCTCAGCAAGATGCATGAATGCCACCGATGACATGAAGTGGCAAGCAGCAAGTACTGAGTAGAAAGGTAAAGCTATTTTCAGAAGAAGATTTTTAGGCTACATCACTGTGGGGTTAAGGGCTATCATTGCGGCCCTGGTTAGACGGCCTATCAAGGTTTGGTCTATCGGTGGGATAGTGATAATTATCGTGGTCGCTAGCTTTTTAATGGTGCCACAAATAGCGACTGTTACCGCAGCATCCGAGTCACCTCCCCCTCTAGACTGCTTAAGTTGTCACACGAAAACACTGAAGAGGCATGATAAGCTTGGCCCAGGAAATAGAGCCTGTTGGGTGTGTCATGACAGTACTGACATGAAAATGCTACGTCTTGGCGATGGGAGCCTGCTCTCTTTGTCAGAATCTTCGCAACTTTGTGGGCGGTGCCACCAAGAGCGCTATGATGCCTGGAAGCAGGGGACTCATGGAATTCCTGGTACTGTTGCCGCAGTGAAGTGCACCAGTTGCCACAACCAGCACCAACCTCAGATAGCCCTTTTGGATATCACCAAACCTCATCCAGAGGCTCAGCTTTCCTCATCTCCCCCGTCGGATGAGCTACTGAAAATATTTGGTATCTCTTTGTTACTTTTAATAGCTGCTGGCGTAGTGGTGGCGACGACGAGAGGTGAAGGACCATGAAGCGAATAGAGCGCAGAGAGTTTATCAAGTACTTAGGGGGGCTGGCAGGACTTTTACTGCTGGGTAAATATGCTAGACCTACCTTTGCCTTTACTGGTACAGAAGCCGCGCTTAGGGAAGAAACCAAAGAGCGTGCTGTTGATGGGTTGGGTACGGTAGCCAATGAGCGTAACAAATTTGCGATGGTAGTGGATGTGGGAGCCTGTATTGGTTGTAGAAGATGCCAGTGGGCTTGCAAGGAAGAGAATAATATCCCAGACACTATTTCACCACCTTGGATAGAGGTATTCGAATTGAAATCAGAGGTAGATTTGACCGGTCACCCATCACTACAAGAGCTCAGAGAAGGAGCTACTACATCCTATACAAAATCTCCTCTTGAGGGAAGGTGGTATTTACCGGTGCAGTGTAATCACTGTGATAATCCGCCATGTGTTAAAGTCTGCCCAGTGGGAGCAACATACAAAGCCGAAGATGGCCTTGTCTTGATGGATTACGATGAGTGTATCGGCTGCAGATATTGCGTGGTAGCTTGTCCTTATAGTGCCCGCCGGTTTAATTGGACCAAACCAGAGTTAGCTCAGGATAAGGCAAACCCGCTGGTACCAGTTCGTCCTGTGGGTGTGGTTGAGAAATGCACTTTCTGTGTGCACCGGGTCAGGCAGGGCAAGTTACCCCGTTGCGTAGAGGTATGCCCGGTTCAGGCCAGACACTTTGGAAACCCCAATGACCCTGAAAGCGAGGTCTCAAGAATACTAAAGTCAAACCTTAGCTTCCGTCTCTTGGAAGAGGTCCATACTGACCCTCAGATATGGTACATTACGCGAGGTAAAAAGTGGCTCAAAGGATAAACGGAACCCAGGAAGAGCAATTACTACGGCCGCTGCGACGTACTGGCAGATTATATTATATTATTATCGGCATACTGCTCGTTTTGATAGCGTGGTTTGCATATGCTTGGTTTACCCAGCTAACCCAGGGCTTAACTGTTACCGCGATGAGGACACCAGTCGGAGCCGCCTGGGGAATTTACACTACTAACTTTATATTCTGGATCGGTATCTCCCACGCCGGTATCGCTATTGCAGCAAGCATTCGTCTTCTTAAACTCCACAGATATATAGCGGTGGCAAGGATGGCCGAGCTTCTAACTATCTTCAGTTTAATGATGGCAGGGCTATCTATTATTCTTGACTTAGGGAGGCCGGACAGGATATTTAACCTGATGCTTAACTACCCTGAACGGCTTAGCTCATCGCCTCTTATCTGGGACATTACCGCTGTCGGCACCTACCTGGCAACTTCTTCTACTTATCTCTATATAGAGCTACGAGGGGACCTGGCCAGGCTGGTGGGAAGGGTCAGGTGGGGATGGCTCTACCGACTCCTTCTACCTGGGTACGAACAGGGGGAGCGAAACCGAATTGAGAGGGTAATCTTCTGGGCGAGTATTTTTATTATTGCCATTATGGTGATGGTCCATAGTACTGTCGCCTGGATCATGGGTTTAATGATAGCGAGACCGGGATGGTATGCTACCATGCTTGCCCCCTACTTTATACTGGGTGCTATTCTCTCTGGGGTAGCCGCCGTTGTCATTCTGGCCGGCATCTATAGGCGGATATTTCATTGGGAAGAAATTCTAACAACAGTGATATTCAGAGGGCTGGGACGAGTCCTTTCCTGGTTCTCCATTTTATATATCTTCTTTGTACTATCAGAGTTCGTGACGGTAATGTTCGCCGGACCAGGCCCTGAGCTAAACATTTGGGTGTCATTGACACAGGGAGAGTTTGCTCCGCTCTTTTGGGGGCAGCTAGCGGGATTGGTTATCGCTTTTGGCATATTCTTCATCAATACCGTGTTTCCCAGGGTCTTCAGGGTCGGGACTACGGTCTTTGCCGCTGCTCTTGTCGTCGTCACTCTCTGGCTTACCCGGTACCTCATAGTGGTGTCTTCTCAGCTACGTCCTTACCTTCCTTTTCCCACAGGAAGCTACACCCCAACTTGGGTGGAGTGGTCATTGGTGGGTGGGACATTCGTCTTTGTTACCCTCTTTTACATGCTAGCCACCAAGTTTATCCCTATGGTTTCCCTCACTGAGCTGACCGAGACAGGAAAGGAGGAATGATGGAATCTGAAGTTAGCCATATTAGTTGGTTGGGGTTCATTCCCTTCACCATAATTATGGTGTCATTGTCTTTTATAATCCTAGCCTCGATATTGGGCAAGCCGTGGAAGCCCAAGGTAACTCTGATAGTCATTGGGAGCATCTTAACACTATACGTTACCTTTGTTTTAATCTTTTTAATAGGAGGAGCCTTCTTTTCATTATTTATTTCGTGAAAGAAGTTCCTGTTCTGATTAATGTGGTGGTCTGCTTTGCCGTGGATTATAGACCTAGTGACCTTTTTGGATACACCGCTGGAAGTATGCGTAATTAAGACACAAAAAGAAGGTTAACTCAATATGAATAGGAAGAACTTAATAGTAAAAATGTTTGTCACTAGGAGAAGGTGCGTTGCAGAATGAAACACTTGTTCAGTTGGCCTATCAAGGTTTGGCCTCTCGGTGGGATAGCGATAGTCATCGTAGTCGTTGGTTTTCTAGCGGTGTTGCAGACAGCAATTGTCAACGCAGCGCCTGATTCGGAGCTTCCGCTAGACTGTTTGAGTTGTCACACGAGGGTACTGAGGGGACATGATACACTCGGCTCAGGGAGTGAAGCTTGTTGGATGTGCCATGACAGCATCACCATAGGAAAGCTACGTTTGCTTGATGGCACTCAGCTCCCGCTGGCAGATTCTCCCCCGCTCTGCAGGCAGTGCCACCAAACGACTTACGATGCCTGGAATGAAGCGGAACATGGAGTTGTTGCCCAGCAGAATGGGGAGCCAGTAGTCCCTGGTACTAAGAAGTTAAAGTGTATTGATTGTCACAACCCACACTCACCTAAAATGGGAATTAAAGTTCTAGATAGGCTTCCAAAGCCAGCATCTGAGGAGGAAGGTCCGCTAGAGTGCCTGGATTGTCATGTGAGAGAGCTGAAGGGTCATGATAAACTCGGCTCAGGAAGTGAAGCCTGCTGGGCCTGTCATTCTAATAGGACAATGGGAGAGCTACATCTTGCTGAAGGGCAGGAGAAGCTCTCTCTGGCAGATTACCCCCGGCTTTGTGCCCAATGTCACCAGGGGCGTTTTGAGGAATGGGCTGAGGGGACCCATGGAGCTCCTGCCTGGCAGGAGGGAATTGTTGAAATCCATGGCACTGGGCGGGTAGGTTGTATTGGTTGCCATGACCCGCACCAACCTCAAATAGCCCTTTTGAATATAACCAAACCTCATCCAGAACCTGCGCCTTCCCCATCTCCGCCCTCGACCGGGCTATTGGTAATAGTTGGTATCTCTGTGTTACTCGTAATAGCTGTTGGCGTAGTGTTGGTGACAAAAGGAGAATGGCCATGAAGCAAGTAAGACGTAGAGAGTTTATCAAGTACTCAGTCGGGTTAATAGGATTAGTGCTATTAGGTAAATATACTAGGCTTCCTTTCACACTTCGAAGCACAGAAGAAGCTACAGAACAGGCCGCGGAAGAAGCCACAGAACGGGCGGCTGATGGGTTGGGTACGGTAGCCAATAAGCGTGTCAAATTTGCGATGGTGATAGATGTCGGAGCCTGTATTGGCTGTAGAAGATGCCAGTGGGCTTGCAAGGAAGAGAATAATATCCCAGACACTATTTCCCCGCCTTGGATAGAGGTATTCGAGCTGAACCTGAGGGGTAATGTGACCGGTCACCCATCACTACAGGACCTCAAAGAAGGAGCCACTACCTCCTATACAGAAGCTCCTCGGGAGGGAAGGTGGTATTTGCCAGTACAGTGTTATCACTGTGATAATCCGCCGTGTGTCAAAGTCTGCCCTACTGGAGCAACGTATAAAGACAGAGATGGCTTCGTCTTAATGGACTACGACAGGTGTATCGGATGCAGACTTTGCGTGGCAGCTTGTCCTTATAGCGCTCGCCGGTTTAATTGGTTCGAACCAGAGGTTTCTCCCGACAAAGCAAACCCATTAGTACCGGTCCGCCCCCTAAGTGTTGTTGAGAAGTGTACTTTCTGTGTGCACCGGGTCAGGCGCGGCAAGCTACCCCGTTGCGTAGAGGTATGCCCGGTTCGAGCCAGACACTTTGGCAACCCCAATGACCCACAAGGTGAGATTGCCAAGATATTAAAGTCAAATATGAGCTTTCGACTCCTAGAAGAGATTAATACCGACCCACAAATATGGTACATTACACGAGGTAAAAAGTGGGTGAAACCATGAGAAGACGAGGTCCGGATAGAACTACCCTGGATTTGATGCGCCCGGTGCTGGTTACAGGCAAAGCATTTTATTTCTTGGCTGCCCTAGTGGTGGTTCTGTTTGCCCTATATGTTTATAGCTTTTACATTCAGTTTACCCAGGGCCACGGCGCTGCTACCGGTCAATCCACACCTGTGGGAGCGGTATACGGGATATATGTTGCCAGTATCGTCTTTTTCATAGGTATCAGCCACGTAGGTATCGGCGTTTCTGCTGCCACCCGCCTCCTTGACCTGGACTATCTAAAGCATTATGCAAGAATAGCTGAACTCCTTACCATGGTCTGCTTGCCAGCAGCTGTTTTACTCATCACGCTGGATATCGGGAGACCTGAAAGGTTTCTCACAAGCGTCATGGTATATGGGCGGTTACAGTCACCTTTTGTCTGGTCAGCTACTGTTATCTCCGTATATCTTGTCGCCAGTCTCGTATATCTCTATTTATCGATGCGCCGGGACATCGCCCTGAGCGCAGACTTAGTGCCAAAGTGGAAAAGCTTCTATAAGCTGTTAGCGCTGGGATATGAGGACACTGAGGAGCAAAGGAGATTACATGAAAAAACTCTGTGGTGGCTGGCTCTGGTTCTTATTCCCATCATGGTTTCAGTACACTCCGTTTACGGCTTTGTTTTTGGTCTTCACAGTGCCAGACCGGGATGGTTTAATCCTTTTATGGCCCCATATTTTGTCCTAGGAGCTTTGGTTAATGGCTTCGCTACCCTTATCATTGTAGCGACGCTGATACGCAAGCTCTTTAGGTGGCAACAATATCTCCCGATTCGGGCGATAAGGAACGTGGGGAGATTTCTATGTTGGATGACGCTTTTATATATCTATTTCTCCTTAGCTGAGTACCTTACCTTTATTTACAGCCCGATGGCTGCTGAAGCCCAGGTGGCTCATTCTCTGTTTCTGGGCGACTTCAGCATGATCTTCTGGCCGACAATGGCTGCTCTCATTGTTGGCTTCCTGCTGCTCTTTCTTAATCAAACCATATTCCGCCACCAATTTACGCTTTGGGTCACTGTGGCTGGAGCTGTCCTGATAGACATAGTGCTATTCGCCACTCGGTACCTTATAGTGGTACCTTCCCTGACGCGTCCCCTCCTTCCATTTCCCACTGGTACATACACACCAACCTTGTACGAATGGGCAGCCATTATAGGAGTGTTTGGGTTTGCAATTGGTGCCTATACTGTATTTATGAAGTTCTTTCCGATTGTAGAGCTTCCGCACTCTACTGAACTGGAGGCAAAAGAGTGACAAAAAAGATCCTTATTTCAGCCAATGCGGTAATAAGCGTGGGCCTGGCAGGCGTAGGACTTGCCGGTATGATCCTAAGGGATCCCCTTTTGGGGGGTGGCTACGAGTGGTCTACTCTGCTGTGGATTATAGGCTTAGTGACCCTTTTCTTTATACCGCTGGAAGTGTGCGTAATAAAGCCGCAGAAAAGAGGTTAATCAAATATAGACAGGGCACACTTTATGATAAATGAACTTGTCATTGGGATAAGGTAAGCAAAAGAATGAAACATTTAGTCAGGGCTGGGGCACTTTTACTAGTTCTGTCTCTATTTGCTTTTGTTGGGCTTAGAGTAATACCTACCCCAGCGTTTCTGGCTGAGTACGGCTTCCACCCAAAGGACACTCAGGAGAATACAGAGAAGTGGGCAAGCCTGCCTATCCAGTATGTCAGTTCCTCTATTTGCATTAATTGTCACCAGGATGAATATAGCCTATGGGAAGCGGGAACTCATAGAACAGTTGGCTGTGAGAATTGTCATGGCCCGGCAAGGGCACATGTGGAAACAGGAACGCCTGAGGTTCTGGATGCCTCAAGAGAACTCTGTGGATTATGCCATGCCCGGCTTGTTTCTCGTCCCAGCAATTTTCCACAGGTTGATATGGAAGAGATGGGGGGAAATGGGCAGTGCATAACCTGCCATAATCCTCATGAGCCTCGGGTGGGGATACCGGCCGAGGTGCCACATCATATAGAGGAACGCAGCGAGTGCCAGTTGTGCCACGCTCCAAGTGAGCCCCTGGAGATGTTACCGCCTCAGACTCCACATACCTTGGAGGGACGCATCGAGTGTCTATCGTGCCATGGCCCGCAGGAATTCAGAGGTGCGACACTGCCTCATATTCCCGAAGGCTTAGAGGCGCGTACCGACTGCCTGTTGTGTCATAGCATTGGAGGAATTAAGCCTTTGCCTAAAGACCACATGGGGCGTACTACTGCCACTTGCTTGAATTGTCATCGGAGTGAGTAAGACAGAAAAATGAAGATTTCTCGTCGGGATTTCATAAAAACGGGAGCTAAGGGCTTGCTGGGAGGAATCATCCTTTACAATATTCCACCCATACTGCGAAATCTTGCGCCGATGAGTAATGCAACTAAGTCTGTTCTCAGGGCAGATCTTGGTGAATACGGCTGGGAAAAACACTACTGGGGGTTCGCCTGTAATAACGAGAAGTGCATCGGCTGTGGACGGTGTGTCGCAGCTTGCAAACAGGAAAATAACGTTCCCTGGGAGTCTGAATACAACCGAACTTGGGTAGAGAGATACGTTGTCACCAAGGATGGGGAGATTCTTGTAGACTCCCCGAATGCCGGCAGGGATGGATTTACCGCTGAACCTATAAATATGAAATACAAGAACCTGAATATTAGAAAAAGCTTTTTTGTGCCAAAACTATGTAACCAGTGTGATAATCCTCCCTGCGTAACTGTTTGTCCAGTTGGAGCTACTTACATGACTGAGGACGGGGTTACCTTGGTCGATCAGGAGCACTGCATCGGCTGTGGGTATTGCATACAGGCATGCCCTTACGGGGCAAGATTTTTCCTTCCTGATAAAAGGGTCATAGATAAATGTACCTGGTGTTACCACCGCATCCACAAGGGGCTCGTTCCAGCTTGTGTGGAAGTGTGTCCGGTGGGGGCAAGGGTTTTTGGCGACCTGCTGGACCCGGAAAGTCCGGTGAGTAAAATCCTTACCGAGAAACGCGTCTATGTTTTGAAACCAGACTTGGGGACTGAGCCAAAAGTCTATTACATTGGATTTGAAAAGGGAGTACTATAACTGTGGCCGGGTTCGTATATCCTAACGAAGCTGTGGTAGATTGGGGCTTGCTTATTGTTATTTATCCCTACATCACCGGATTAGTGGCTGGTGCCTTCATAGTGTCATCACTCTATCATGTATTTGGCTTGACCAGACTTAGGCCTGTTGCTCGATTCAGTCTAGTTACCGCACTAGCTTTCCTTATAGTCACTCCTCTGCCTTTGCTCGTCCACCTGGGGCGGCCAGAGAGAGCGCTTGAAATGTTTCTAACGCCGAACGTCAACTCGGCTATGTCCGCCTTTGGCTACATCTGGTTTTTCTACCTGCTTCTTGTGCTTTTGGAGGTCTGGATTGTTTTTAGACCGGACATCGTGAGCTATGCCCAGTCAAGTGAAGGCACCAAGAAAACCCTTTACTCCGTTTTATCCCTAGGGGTCTACGATATATCAGAAGAATCCCTCACCATTGACAAGAAGCTCATTAGAGTGCTGTCCTTCATTGGCATCCCGGTAGCTTGTGTATTGCATGGCTATGTGGGCTTTATCTTTGGGGCGGTTAAAGCTAATCCC
>SDBU01000507.1_pt1 | contig 54175 bp, 49 predicted proteins | sample 2277071 | NCBI WGS metagenome assembly SDBU01 (sample SAMN10397929, study PRJNA504765) | marine sediment metagenome | isolation source: marine sediment core GS08_GC12, 126 cmbsf | place: Arctic Ocean: Gakkel Ridge, Loki's castle | collected 2008 | reverse complement strand
ATATTTGAGGCGGTTTGTGAGTTGGCCAAGGAAGGGGTAAAAGTTTATCCGGAAATTATGATTCCTCTAGTTGGGATTAAGCAGGAGCTGACCAACCAGAAAAAAATTATCCTTCGTGTTGCCGAAGAAGTCATGAATAAACATAAAGTCGAGATTGACTATATGATTGGAACCATGATTGAAATTCCCAGAGCGGCCATCACCGCCGACAAGATTGCCGAGGAGGCGGATTTTTTCTCATTCGGCACCAACGATTTGACCCAGACTGTCTATGGATTGTCCCGCGATGATGGAGCCGGATTTCTTGAACATTATCTAGCCAATGGGATCTGGAAAGATAATCCCTTCGAGACCGTGGATATCGAAGGTGTTGGCGAACTCATGAAAATGGCTGTCCAAAAAGGTCGTTCAACCAAGCCTCACTTAAAAGTGGGCATCTGTGGTGTGCATGGAGGAGATCCCCGTTCCATCTATTTCTGCCATGAAATCGGATTGGATTATGTCAGCTGCTCTGCTTACCAAGTTCCCATTGCCCGTCTTGCGGCGGCTCAGATCACGCTCAAAGAAAAAAAAGCGCCGGAACAACTGGCCTAAATCAGTGCTTGCCTGACGCTTTATGGACCATATTTTTTAGGATATACGCGGCCATGGCCGGATTGGCACAAAGCCTCCTCTTGGCGTAGGCCGTGGCATACTTCCATTTCTCGGCGAATGGGACATAGAGCCGTACTGGAATACCGTCTTTAATGAGCTGGTCCTGGAATCCCTGTTTTGGGACGCCCATGAGCATCTGAACTTCATATCTGCCCTTCTTAACATTGAGCCTCTCGGCGATGTTAATGGATTCCTCGATGACCGCCTCGTCATGCGTGGCGATTTCGGCATAATGGCCATTCGCAAACAAAATCTCCAGTTGTGACAGCAATTTTTTCTTCATCGCCGCTTTACTCTGGAGAGCGATCGCTTTGGGTTCGTTATAAATCCCGATACACATCCGGAAGCGGGCGTTCAAGCCTTCCATAGACTTTATGTCGTCATCGGTACGAAAAAGCCGGGACTGCAGGACCGTACCGAATGTCGGAAATTCTTTGTGGATGGACCGGAAGATATCCAAAGTCATGTCGGTGAAGATGTGATCCTCCATATCGAGAGTGACTTTGATATCATGCTCTGAGGCAAGGGCGGCAATGTCCCTGATGATTTTTTGACAGTGCTCCGTACTCTTGTGGCTTCCCAACTGCGTCGGCTTTAAGGATATGGTTGCAAATTCCTGTTTTCCGAGGGTATCGATAAGCCTCTCGTAGACGCCAATACTGTATTGGACATCTTCATCTTTTTCTAGCTCTTCGCCCAGGAGATCGATGGTTGAGTTGATGTGACGCTCCTCCCAAAATGTTCGGGCCGTATTTACAGCGGCGTCGATGCTGTCGCCGGCGACATAAGGACGGGCAAAAATCTTGACGAACGGAGTGGGAGCCAAATTGATTATGAAATTTTTAAGACCCATAAAAAAAACTCCTTTTACCTGAATTATTCATAAAAACTGTCGACACCTTCATTGACTCGTGAGTTCTTCAGGTTAATATTCATATTTATTATATCTGACTATGATAAGGTAAAAAATTAATCCATTTTCACAAAAACTTCAAGAAGAGTTTTCAATTTTCTCTAAGTTAATAAAGCTTTGGTTGAGCTTGTGTCCTTTTTCTGATATCAATAAACTTTCATGACTCTCTTGAATAACCTCCTTCAGATTTTCCAAAAGGGAAAGTTTCCTTTCAAGTTCATTTACAGTGACAAGTACTGGATGCACAACATGAAGAACCATGTCTTCCCTGTCGAAAAATACAGGCTGATTTATGAAAAACTCCTCATGATGGGTGCCAGAAAACAAGATTTCCTCCCGCCTCATTCTGCATCTGTAGAAGATGTTCTTCTTGTCCATACGTCCAAATATATCAAAAAACTCAGAGCCGGGAAACTCTCCCACTCTGAGATGATGAGCCTGGAGCTGCCCTATTCACCGGAGCTCTTTGAATTTGCTTTGATGTATGTGGGAGGAACAATTGTTGCGGCTGAGCAGGCTTTGAAGGAGGGTCTGGCTGTTCATATCGGTGGCGGCTTTCATCATGCCTTTGCAGACCATGGAGAGGGCTTCTGTGTCCTTAATGATGTGGCCGTGGCTGTTGAGAAGTTGAAAAAGGAAGGGAAGGTTGACAGAGTCATGGTGGTTGATGTGGATGTCCATCAAGGGAATGGGACGGCGGCCATCCTTTCCAAGAAAGATTATGTGTTTACATTTTCTATCCATCAGATGGATATCTATCCTGCAGAAAAGCCTCGAAGCAGCTTAGATGTTGGACTGTGGACCGGGGATGGGGATGGGAAATATCTCTCTGCTTTGAATGCCCATTTTCCTCGCTTATATGAGGAGTTTCATCCTGACTTGGTTGTCTATCTTGCCGGTGCGGATCCCTTTGAAAAGGATAAGTTGGGCAGTTTGAAGTTAACAAAGGAAGGGCTAATGGAGAGGGGAGAGCTTATCATCGGAGAAGCCCGCAGCCGAAAGATTCCACTGGTTGTCCTTTTAGCCGGAGGATATGCTCATGATGTTCAGGATACAGTTGCCGTCCATCTCAACACCATAAAAGTGGCTCGAAAAATGCAGAGGAAGTACACTTAGCCGTCTTTCTTTTTATCCGGACCGGTTTCTTTGTTCAACCAGTCCAAATATTTTCCAAAGCCTTGGATTAGAGAAATGGCGATGATCTCGGGCACTTCATAGGGATGAATGGCCAAAAGAGTTTTTTCGAGTTCGGGATAACGTTTGGCTTGAGTTTTTATGAATAGGATATGTTCATCGTCTTTAGTGATATTTCCCTGCCACCAGTATATGGATTTGCAGGCTGCAGTTCGTGTCACACAGGCGGCTAACCTCTTCTCAACGAGATGTTGAGAAATTTTTTCTGCCGTTTCTTCATCGGGAACGGTCGTCAAAACAAGAAGTTCTTCTGACATTTCGCCTCCTTCTTTGTGCCCGGCTCTAATCCTGCAACAAGATATGTGCAAATACTTTTGCGTTGTTAACCATATTGTCGATCACACAATATTCATTGGGCATATGGGCGGTATCATCCAACTTGGACCAACAGGCCGCCTCGAATCCCGCGTCTCGAAAAATAGCTGCGACGGTACCTCCTCCAATTCCGGTAGGTTTAGCCTCCAGCCCATAGATATCTTTGACGGCCTTTTTCAACACCAGAACGACCTGTGCATCCGGAGAGGTGGGGGGAGCAGCCGGGGCCCTCTGCTCTTCTTCCATGGTAATGGTCACGCTAAAATCCTTCTCTATGCGTTTTATCATTTCTCTTATTTTGTCCTCCACATCCGGGATGGAATAGCGGGGGAGAATTCGGCTGTCCATGTAGAAGACATCTTCTCCGGGGATCGTATTGATATTAGGGACATTGGCCTCCTTCTTTGTCGGTTCAAACGTGGAGATGGGGGGATCAAAAAGCGGATCATTTTCTCCAAATAAAGAATAGAGGTTGTTGAGTTCGGTCACGAGGAAAGAGTTGGCCCGGAAACTGTTGATCCCCTTTTCCGGAGTTGAACCATGCGCCTGTTTTCCATGTGCCGTAAACTTGAGCCAGAGGATGCTCTTTTCAGATACTTCAATCATCGTGCCGTCTTCATTGCCTGTGTCCGGAACAATGATCAGGTCCTCTTTGCTAAACGCTTTTGTTAGGTTGAGCACGTAAGAGATACCTTTATCACTGCCCGTCTCCTCGTCTGCTACCAGGGCAATGCCGACATCATAGGTGGGCAAAACTCCATGGGCCTGGAAGGCCTTGAGGGCAAAGAGGGAGGCCACCATGTCCTGCTGATTATCTTCCACCCCTCGCCCAAAAATTTTCCCTTCCTTCGTCCAGGCCTCAAAGGGATTGCCCTCCCATTGGGCTAACTCACCGGGGGGGACAACGTCCATATGGGTCATAATCCAGATTTTTTTCGAAGATTTTTTCCCTTTGTACGTCGCCAGGATGTTTGGTCTATCTCCTGAGGGAGAATCGATATCAGGCGCCTTAAACACTTCAATATCCGTGAATCCACCATCATTTAAAAATTCAAGTAGGAATTCAGCCTTTTTGGTCTCGCCTTCGCCTCCGGAAGAAGGTGAAATGGCGGGGAAAGAGCAAAGTTTGATCTGCATGTCGATCATGCTGTTCCGAAAAGAATCGATCGTGTCCGTGATTTTATGGAAGGTGGTCATGTTTTTTCTCCTTAACCGTGAAAAATTCTATCACTGCATGCGTAGAGAAGCAAGACCTTCACAACTATTTTCCTTTCTTCTACTTGCAGAGAGCATGGGGGAGGAGCGTCTCTTGACATTTTTCACTATTGTGACTACATTACCCCTAAATGCGAATTGGCTTTGATCTCCGTCCTTTTCTTCGTCATGCGACAGGAGTCGGGATCTATTATAAGAACCTTCTTTTTTCATTGGCTCGAATCGACGCCAACAATCAGTACTATCTTTTTTCTTCATCGTACAAGGACAGGTTTAAACAAGAAGAACTGCCTCCATTTTCTCAGTGCGTATTTCGCGATGCCCGCTATCCCGTCAAAGTGTTAAATTTTTTGTGGCAAAGAATGGGATGGCCTCCTCTAGACAAGTTTTTCAACACGGAATTAGACCTCACACATTCTCCCATTCCCCTTTTGCTTCCAACCAAAGGAAAGAAGATTGTCACAGTCTATGACTTGTTCTTTATTGACTTTCCGACTTTTGTACAAGGGGAAGCACGAAAGAATTTTGCTCAAAAAATAGAAAATTCTCTGCATCGAGCCGATGGGATTTTGGTGATTTCACAGTTTGTCAAAGATCAAATCATTAACCGATTTTCATTGAATGAAGAAAAGATCAAGGTTGTTTATCTGGGGGTAGATCCTGACTTTTCAAATAAACCGTCTGTGGCTCAAGCGGAAATTGTTAAAAAAAAGTATGATCTGCCCTCAAAATATATTCTTTCTGTAGGGGCAATCGAACCCAGAAAAAACCTGGTTAAATTGATAGAAGCTTTGGGATTCATACATAAAAAGTCGCATGACGTTCCCCTTGTTATCGTGGGGAAAAAGGGGCTGGATTATCAAAATCTTATAAAAAAAATTGAGGATGTCAACCTTCAGTCTAAAGTGTTGTTTCTGGATTATCTTCCCGAGGGAGATTTAAAAGTCCTGTATCATTCAGCCTCTTGCCTGGTTTTTCCCTCTCTTTGTGAGGGATTCGGCCTGCCTTTGGTTGAAGCTATGGCTGCTGAATGTCCCCTTGTGATCTCTCGTGCTCCGGCTCTTCCTGAAATCGCCGTGGATGCAGCCCTCTACTTTGATCCTGAAGATGCCGAGGAAATGGCCAGCCAAATCATCACGGTACTGGATGATGAGGACAAACGGAAGAATCTTATAGAAAAAGGAAACCGGAGACTTCGGGATTTTAGTTGGATGCAAACCGCTGAAAATACACTCGAATTTTATAGGTCGGTTTCGGTTTCGGTTCTGGAAAAGAGGAATCCGCAGTGATAATTGCCGTGGACTGTTATGAATCAGGGGCCTATGCTACAGGTGTGGGGCAATCGATCGAGAATGTCCTCAAGGAACTTGTCCCGATGATGCCCGACGAGGAATTCATTGCACTAAGTCGAGAACCCATCGAAAAGTACATACCTTCCAGAGTTACAAAGTATGTCCTGTCACCGGACAAAGGTTATTTTCGCTGGCAAAATGGGCCCTTCCGCCGTAAACTCAAACAGATTCAACCCGATATCCTCATTGCTCCCAACTACACTCTCCCTGTTATGACTCGATGTAAATCTATCCTCGTTGTGCATGATGTATCTTTTATCTCCCATCCCGAATGGTATTCGACTAAAGAATCTCTTAAAAGAAAATTCCTTGTTCAAAGAAGTGTGAGAAAAGCCGATTATGTTGTAGTTGTTTCCAGAACTGTCAAAGGAGAGTTGATGAAGTACATGGATGTCGAGCCCGGAAAAATTGAGGTTGTGTATCACGGTGTCGACAACAGGTTCCAAAAAAGTCCGGCAAATCGTATCCTTGAGTGGAAGCAGCAAAAGGGACTAGACAATAAACTCATTGTTGGATATCTGGGTTCAATTTTTAACCGCAGGCACATTCCAATTCTTATTAAATCCGTGGAACTCCTGCGTAGGGATCTGCCGGAACTGATCTTGTACATTATCGGAAAGGACATGACCCATCCGCCGCAAGATGTGGCCACACTTGTAAAGAAAGATTGGATCAAATGGGAAGACAGGCTGGGAAGTGAGGACATTCCTCTTTTTTACTCGGCGCTGGATGTCTTTGCATATATTTCAGAGTATGAGGGTTTCGGGCTTCCTCCGCTAGAAGCTCTAGCCTGTGGAACCGTACCTGTCGTGCTTAATAAGTCCTCTCTAGGTGAAATTTATCAGGACATCGCCTTCCTCTCGGAGGATCCTGTTGTTGAGCAGGTTGCCGAAGCGCTCAAGGATGCCATTCAGGACGATCAAGCTAAATCCCGGATTCTGGAAAAATTCACTCAGAAACGTTCTTTGTTTTCCTGGAAAAACTCTGCGAATGGCTTTAAACGCTTGATAGATAATATGGGAAAACGCCCTCATGCCTGAGCTCTCTGTGATTCTCGTAAGTTTCAATGACTGGATCCACCTGGAAAAATGTCTCCAATCACTTTTGGCTGTTGCTCCGGGGAAAAACATGGAGGTTGTCGTTGTGGACAACAACTCTTCCGATGGCAGTCCGGGTCTTGTTAAAGACCGATTCCCCGAAGTCAAGCTTATCCGAAACGAAAAAAATTTGGGATTTGCGAAAGCCTGCAATTTGGGGATCCAGTCCTCTGCTGGAGAATTTATCCTGTTCTTGAATAACGACACAATCGTTAATGTTCAGGTCTTAAGCGTTCTCCTCGAGAAGATTAGGGAAAATCCTTTAATAGGTGCCGTAGGGCCTGCACTCCTATCTGGCCAAAAAACCTATCAGGTCTCCTTCGGAAAAAAGGTTGATTTTTTTTCTGAATTTATCCAAAAGGGATTTTTCAATCTCTATTATGCAAAAAAGTGGAAGTCCGACAGCAAGGCCCGGGATGTGGGTTGGCTCAGTGCGGCCTGTATGCTAGCCAGGAGGAAAGCCTTGGAGGAGGCCGGATGTTTCGACGAAAATTATTTCCTCTATTTTGAAGACATTGATTTGTGCTTCAAGATAAGGCAGTCGGGTTGGACGCTTTGGTTTTGTCCACAGGCACAAATCATCCATTTTGGAGGAACTAGCACATCTGCAGTGAAAATCTCCAGCCGCTATCACTACCGAAAAAGCCAAATCTATTTTTACAGAAAACACAACTCCCCGCTTTCTCAAGGTTTGCTGAGGATCTTTCTTTGGTTGAATTTCATCTTTTTTTCCAGCCGTATTCGTGGACAAAAGGGGAAGGATTTTCGAAGAAAAAATTTTTTTCGTCTGCTCGACAAAGAGAATTAATGACAAAGATAAAAGTTTTAGAAATGATTGATTCAACTTTCCTGGGAGGTGGTCAGATTAATTTGCTCTCTCTGGCTGCGTCCCTCGACAAATCTTTATTTGAAGTCCTTGTCTGTTCCAGTGACACGGGGGCTTTAGTCGAGGCTGTTAAAAATAAAGGGATAAGGCATATTCCCATCTCTATTACAAAAAAAATCAGCCGGAATACGGTAGATGAAATCGCGGCTGTGTTGTCTGAGCACAAAATAGATGTGCTTCATACACATGGTGGAGTGGCCGGATTTCACGGCCGATGGGCTGCGCGCAAAAATAAGATTCCTGTTGTTGTCCATACACTCCACGGAATCCATTACCTTCACTACAGAAATATTATTCTCAAATCAATTTATGTTTTTCTGGAAAAATGGTTTTCACGGTTTACAGATGCTGTCATCTATGTCTGTGATTCTGACAAAATTCTGGCCAATAAGTATGGTCTTGTCCCGGAAAGAAAAAGTCTTGTCATCCGGAATGGGATGGATTTTTTACCGTTTGAAATGCCAGGAGAAAAGTCTTCAGAAGAATTGGACTTGGAAGAAGAACTGGGACTTGATCTTTCGCGGCCTGTTGTGGGGACGGTGGCCCGCCTTCACCGGCAGAAAGGAATTCCGTATCTTTTAGAAGCTGCCCGACTGCTGTCACAGGACATTCCGGGGATTCAGTTTCTGATCGTGGGCGGAGGGCCATGGAGAGACAGATTAAAAGAGCAGAAAAATCGTTTAGGATTGGAGAAGATTGTCTATTTTCTCGGTGAAAGAAAAGAAATCCCTCAAATTCTCTCTCTCTTTGATATCGTAGTTCTCCCCTCTCTATGGGAAGGACTGCCATATTCTTTGCTGGAAGCCGGGGCCTTAGGAAAGCCTGTTGTGGCCACGGATGTCGATGGAGTGAAGGAAATCATTACAGATGGAAAAACTGGAATTCTTGTCCCACCAAAAAACCCAAGGAAGCTTGCAGAGGCTTTGCGCCGGCTCCTTGAGAATAGAAATTTAGCTCTTCGCATGGGATCGGCTTTGAAGGAAGATCTTCATGACAGGTATGCTCTCTCGCGCATGATCACGGAAGTCCAAAACCTTTATCTTCGGCTCTACCAAACAAAGATCACTCCCCACTAGATTCCTCGAATCCTTCTTCCTTGGGGTAGGATTGACAATTATTGACAGCCTTCATATAATCAAACCCGATGAAATATTTAAAAGTGGCCCTCATCCATGACTGGCTGACAGGTCAGCGTGGGGGAGAAAAAGTACTGGAAGTTCTTTGTGAGATCTTCCCTGAGGCTCCCATCTTTACTCTTTTTCATTTCCCAGGGACACAAATAAAATCCATTGAAGAGAGAGATATTCACACCAGTTTTCTCCAGCGAATGCCGTTCCTGCGCAAAAAATACAGATCCTATCTGCCTATGTTTCCTGTCGCTGTTGAACTTTTTGATCTGCAGGATTTTGATATGATCGTTTCCAGCTCTCACTGTGTAGCGAAGGGTGTCATCCCACGTCCTGATGCCCTGCATGTTTGCTATATCCATTCCCCTGTCAGATATGCTTGGAATCAGTATTTTGTCTATTTTTCTCCAAAGAAGCTTGGTTTTTTTTCACGAAAGCTGATCCCATTTTCGATTCACAAGCTGAGGCTTTGGGATGAATCCTCCTCACATAGAGTGGATCACTTTATTGCGAATTCCAAAACAACAGCCCAGAGAGTGCAAAAATACTACAGACGTCAATCGGATGTGATTCATCCGCCTGTAGACTCGGATTTTTTCCGGCCAACTGAAAAGCAAGAGGACTATTTTTTAATAGTTTCCGCGCTAGTGCCCTATAAAAAAATTGACCTGGCAATCCAAACATTTAATCAGAATGGAAAGGTCCTCAAGATTCTGGGACAGGGACCTGAATACAAGAGACTCAAGAAGATGTCCAAGACAAACATTCAGTTTCTCGGCTCCACGGATGAGGAAACCCTTCTTAAGACTTATCAGCAGGCCAAAGCACTGATCATGCCGGGAGAAGAAGATTTCGGTATCAACGCCCTAGAGGCTCAGGCCTGCGGAATTCCCGTTGTCAGCTATGCTCGTGGAGGAGCCTTGGAAACCGTGATTTCAGGTGAAACAGGCGTGTTCTTCTCTGATTTGAGAGTGAACAGCCTTTTGGGAGCGCTTGACAAATTGGAGACCATTACATTTAATAAGGAGACCATCCGTGCCCAAGCGCTGAACTTCTCTCGAGAAAAATTTAAAGAAAATCTCAACGCGTTCTTACGGGGAAAATGGCATGATTTTGTGAATCAACAATGATTAGAGAAAAAGGAACGCGTCTTATCGGGGTTTACTTCCTGAGCGATTTTGTCGGTATCGCCCTGGCCTATTTTTGTTCCTACTTTTTTCGATTCAAGACTTTTATCCCCATCAATCCTGAAAAGGGAATTCCTGAAATAAAATCATATATTATTATTTTTCCACTCTTTCTATGTCTCCACTTTTTAGTATTTTTCATTCAGGGATTTTATAGGACTCGATTAAAAAGGGTCAAGATTGATGATTTCTTTTTCATCATCATCAATGTCATCCTTACTATCCTGATTGTCCAAGCCGTGCTCAGCTATCTTTCCAGCTATAGCCAGGGGCTTGCTCCCCTATTTCGTATGACTTTTAAGGTATCTCATGGTTTTCTTGCTATTTATGCTGGTTATTTCATTCTGTTCATCCTGTTCCTGAGGTTCCAGATCTATTTTTTCATGAAAAGACGATTTGCTAGAGGGATAAACCTCCAGAATATTCTCGTTGTCGGAGCCGGAGAGATGGGGAAGGCCGTGACTCAGAAACTCTTGCAGTTAAAAGATTTAGGTTTTGTAGTTAAGGGTTTCCTGGATGATCACATGGACGTTGGAAAAGAAATTGAAATAGACGGAGGGATAAAAATTCTAGGGCCTGTAAGAGATTTGGAACGTATTCTAGAAAGCGAGCAGATCAGCGATGTTTATGTGGCTCTTGATCTGAATAATTACTCCCAGATATTAGAAACCTTAAAAGTGGTGAACAAATATGCAGTCAATGTCCGGCTGGTTCCGGACCTGTTTCAACTTCTCACTCTGAAGGCCAGACTGGAAGATCTGGATGGATTTCCTGTCATAAGCATAGATGAACCTCCATTAAGGGGGATGATGCTCTTCTTAAAAAGGGGAATGGATGTCTGTGTATCCGTTGTGTCCTTGATTCTCCTCACGCCGTTTTTTTTCATTGTGGGGATTTTGATTAAACTGACATCAAAAGGACCAGTGTTCTATCACCAGGAGCGGATGGGTGTGGATGGAAATAAATTTGTGATACATAAATTCAGGACGATGGGCAGTGACGCCGAGGCGCAGAGTGGCCCTGTGATGTGTGCACCGGATGATCCGAGGATCACCAAGATCGGCCGGATATTAAGAAGATTCAGTATTGATGAATTTCCTCAACTTTTTAATGTTCTTAGGGGTGAAATGAGCCTTGTCGGGCCTCGCCCGGAAAGACCAGTGTTTGTGGAAGAATTTCGGGAAAAAATCCCAAAATATATGCTCCGCCACAAGGTTAAATCCGGAGTAACGGGATGGGCTCAGGTTCATGGATTACGTCAAGGGACTCCCATCGATAAAAGGCTTGAATACGATTTCTACTACATCCAGAATTGGTCTTTCGCTCTGGATTTGAAGATTCTTTGGAAGACACTGCGAAAGGGGTATATAGACAAAAACATCTAACCTGGACAATTCATAAAAACTGCCGACACAATCAATTATCTTCAATAATATCAACTTGATAGCATGTTTCTTAGCGATATCTCGAACATTACTTTGTTTATTAGTCAGTTTTATTAAATGTCGGCATTTTTTACCCCAAGGGGGCGAACCGATCTTACCACATCTGCTTCGTTACGACACACTCGCGGTGAAATACCACAGCTTCATGTGCCGATGCCTCGCATCTGTAGCAACCTCGGCCCGTGAATTATCCAGGTTTAATATCCAACCATCGAAAGTTTTTTGAATTATTCAGGTAAAATCGTTAAAAAAGCACTAGAATCCTTGAACCCTTGAATCCTCGAACCCTTATCTTGTTCCTCTATATTTACGGTATCCGCGGATGCCGATAACTGTGTAGTGTGCGGCGGAAAGGAGCGACAAGACCATAGCGAGTAAATAGACCTGTGCAAGATAGGAGGGAGCTTTCCCCAGCGAATTATAAAGGAGAACAAGGGACAAGAGACCCATTTCCAAAACAGTACAGACCTTTCCTATCATAGAGGGATTGACCTCTTTTGATTTTATCAATCTGATGTAGATCAATGTTCCTGAAACTATATAGAGGTCTCTGATGATAATGACAGCCACCAGCCAAACAGGGATGGTATTTGGGGTGCTGACTGAAGGAATGGAAAGGATGATAAAGGTGGAGACCATAAGCAGTTTATCTGCTGCAGGATCCAGGAAAGTCCCGAGTTTTGTTTTCTGCTGCCAGACCCTGGCTACGATTCCATCCAGGAGATCTGTCGTAACTGCGAAGAGGAAGACGAAAAAAGCCAGAATGATTTCATGCTTCAGCATCAAGGTTATAAAAACAGGGATGAGGAAAATTCTCAGCATACTGAGAATATTTGCTGCAGTGAATAAGTTTGTTTTAGTTTCTTCGACCATGCTGAAAAAAATGGGCCTGATTTTCTATTTGATTAGGGCCAGGATGATATCAAATAGGCGTATGGTTTCTCTTCCTGTTACAAGAGTGTCCGGCTTGAAAGTTTTATCCGAAAAAAGGTTCATTATATCATACGAAATGATGGTGAGGATCGGCTGGTGATAAAAGTTGGAAGGGGTGACATCTGCGATCTGGATTCTGTCCAGGGGGATCTGTTGGATGAATTTATGTCCTTTTTCATCCAGGTACACGATAAGGCGCACAAGAATTTCCGCCAATTCTGCGCGGTTCAGGGTTTTTATTGGCTGGAATTCATGATTGGCGTAGACATCAATGAGACCAATGGTTGTCATCTTGAGTATGAATTTAGCTGCCCAGGAAGTGGCGATATCCACGATAATAGGAGGTTGTTGTGTTGGATCTTTTATAATGTCTTTGAATTTTACACCCATCACAGCGGCAACGTCTTCTTTCGTCACAGCCTCACGGTCTGGAATGCTGTTGTACTGGCTCGGAAGCTCAAAAATTCCCAATCTGCTCTTGATGATTTCCAGGCGCTCCTTTATCTGGGGATTGTCCGGTTCACGGAGACTTAATTTTGAATAAATCTCAAGGCTTTTTTTATAGTCTTGGATTGAAAAAAGAATATCCCCGTACAATTGAAGAATTTCGCTGTTTTCCGGGTCATATGTGCTTGCGGCTTTGAGATGGACGAGAGCACTTTGAAGATTGTTTTCTTTATTGTAAATGCCTGCGAGTGAAAAATGTGCTTCGACCGATGCGGGTGAATAGAAGAGCGCCTTGAGGTAAGAGGCTTTGCCTTTTTCCGTCTCTCCTGCCAAGATGAATGTTCTGGCTTCCTGAAGGGACATTGTGGTTTTTTGGGATTTGGAAGCCGTGTACCTGGGTTTTGCCCAGGAATGTTCTGGATCCAGTTTGATGATGTTTCTGAATTCCGTGAAGGCCAAATCTTCGCGTCCGGTTTCTTGATAAATTTGGGCCAACCCGACATGGATGAGGACAAAATCCGGATAGGACAGAAGAGCGGCTTTAAAGAATTCTTCTGCTTTTTGGATGTCATCCAATAGGTAAAGAGCATAACCCAGCCCGGCGAGGTAAAGAGGGCTTCCCTGACCCAATTTGATGAGGGCTTTTTTTGCTCTGTCTCCATCGCCTTGCTTTAAGTTTGTCCATGCTTCTTCTGTGAGAATCCGTTCTTCCAGTGACATCTCTGTGATAACGGAATCAGGGAGGTGTTCCACATAAAGAGTAGGAACAGGAGGACTGTAAGTCGTACAGGACCAACACAGACAGGCAAGAAAAACATATACCGCGATACTTTTCTTTACCAATTAGGTTCTCCTCGTTTGATGTAGGGTAGGAAATTGAGCATTAAATTTGGATTTGCCATTATTTTCAATTCGTAAAATTCTCTATTTTCTCTTCTTTTTAACACAATTGACCATTTAGGGAAAGACTGAACGATATTTTTGTTTTCTTTTGGGATTTCCAAATAGAAGAGTTTGAGATTCTTGAAGAGCAGAAGCCGGAGTTTTTCCATAAGTTCAGAGATCCCATCTCCGGTCTTCGCGGAGATGTAGATGTTCTTTCTGCCGGATTCTGTGTTTTTTTTGAGAAGCTCTTTAGAGTCGGGCAAAAGATCGACTTTATTGTAAATATTGAGGATTGGGACATCAGGAACTCCAAGATCGATCAGGATTTTTTCTACGGTCTCAATCTGGCTCTGGAAAAAAGGAGAACTGATATCGATCACATGACAGATGCAGTCTGCTTCTTTGACTTCTTCAAGAGTGGCTTTAAATGCTGTGATGAGTTCATGCGGGAGTTTTTTAATAAGCCCGACTGTATCACTCAGGAAAAAATAAAGTCCATCCTGGAAAGGGACGCGCCGAATAACGGGGTCCAGAGTAGAAAAAAGCTGGGTGGATGTGGTTTTTGTCTCCTTAGAGAGGAGGTTGAATAGAGTCGATTTTCCGGCATTGGTGTATCCGACAAGGGAGACGACCGGAGCGGGAACCGTGTTCCGGCTTTTACGCTGGTGGCGCCGTCTTTTTTGAATTTTTTTTATGTCCAGCTTGATCTTTGTGATTCTATTTTGGATGCTCCGTCTATCCTCCTCGAGTTTTTTTTCACCCGGGCCACGTGTTCCTATTCCGCCACCAAGACGAGACATGGATAGGCCTTTGCCGAGCAGTCGAGGAAGAAGATAGGTGAGTTGAGCCAGCTCGACTTGGAATTTTCCTTCATTGCTTCGGGCTCTCTGGGCGAAAATATCGAGTATAAGCTGAGTGCGGTCTAAAACTTTACACTTAAATTCATCTTCGAGGCTGCGGTTCTGGACAGGGGTAAGGTTTTGGTCAAAAATAAAGAGGTCGGCCTTGAGTTTTTCTTTGAGAATGAGGAGCTCTTCAACTTTACCTTTGCCAATAAGAAACTTAGGGCTGACGGCTTCTTTAAATTGGAAAACTTCTTGGATGACTTCGGTGCCTGCGGCAAGGGCCAGTCCCTTCAATTCTCGCATAGAATCCTTAGCCTCGGATCTATCTCTTTTTTTGGTTCCTAGAAAAACGAGGATGGCTTTTTCTTTCATCAATCTAAAAATTCTTTTGTACGCTCTACCAGAGAATCAAATTCTTCCGGATTGAACCACTCGATTCCCTCCATTTTTCGGAACCATGTCATCTGTCTTTTGGCATAATGGCGTGTGTCCCGCTTGGTAAGTATTACGGTCTCTTCCAGGGTAAGCTCCCTCTTTAAATGTTTCAGAACATGTTTATACCCGAGAGCCAGGAATGGAGGACTCTCTGCCCTTGCTCCATTATCGAGAAGGGTTTTCACTTCGTTGACAAGTCCTCTCGTAAACATTTTATCCACTCTTTTTTCGATATTTGTGTATAAAATCTGCCTGTCGATCTTGAGCCCAATTTTTAGGACATGGAAATCCGCGACAAAAGAACGAGTTTGAGCAAATTGTTCCGTGAGAGATATATTTGTCGATTCAAAAACTTCAAGAGCACGAATGATTCGAAATTTGTCATTTGTCCCGATTTTTTCTGCGTATTGGGGATCAACGGTTTTCAATCTATCGCTCAAGCTCTTAAGTCCATCTGTTTTGGCCTCTGCTTCTAAACGATTTCGTATATTCGGATCACTTTTGCCTTCCGGGAAAAGTCCATCCAGGAGAGCTTTTAAATAAAGCCCTGTGCCTCCAGTGATGATGGGGAGCTTGTTTTTTTTGCGAATACTCCCTATAGCCTCGAGAGCTAATCGAATAAAATCTGCCGCGTTGAACACGGTTGAAGAAGATATAATGTCCAGAAGATGATGTGGAATATTTCCTCTTTGATCCAGAGTCATCTTATCGGTTCCAATATCAAATCCTTGATAAACTTGTCTGGAATCACAGTTGATGATTTCTCCATTAAAAATTCTGGCGATTTTAATGGCCGTGGTGCTTTTTCCTACACAGGTAGGGCCGAGGATGATGAGGAGATTTTTTCTTTTAGGTTCCAATTTTCACCAGAAGCAAAAGGACACAGAGTGTAATAAAGAGAAGCATTGCCAAAATTTGCTTTTTTCGAAACTTCATTTTTCGACTTTTTGGAGGTTTTGAACAAGAATGGCTTCATGCTCATCACCAAGAGTTTTTTTTACGGCCAGTACCTCAGACACGATGATTTCGTTTAGCCCTATCAGCAAAGTCTGTTTTGTTCCCTGGCTGGAGAAGTTGAATTTTGCTTTGAGTACGGAATTCGTATCGATGTTTCCGTCAGGCTGCAATTTGACGCTCTGAAATAGGGGGGACAGCCTTGATTTGGCCTCTTCTAGGGATTTTTCCAAAATGTTCAGGGCCACAGGCCCGAGTTCCTTCGAAATGTATTTAAACGCAAAAAGCCACTTTCGATTGAATGATGTCAAGATTGCATTGAGCTCAGCATGGGAAAAATCAGACAGAGTGTGATTGGCTTTTTTTGTTTGTGAAAAAGCGAATAATCCCAGACTCAGGAAAGTAAAAATGACTTTTTGAGTTTCCCTAATGCTTATTTCTGTGTGTTCGTAAACGGATTTTAAATTGTGCAGATTAGAGAGCAGATGGTGAAGATATTCTTCATGAGGAAGAAATGGTATCTGTGATTGGTGTTGAGGGTAGAGGACTTGTGTGTCACTCTCATTCTCGGGAAGCTGAGACGCGATGAAATCAAAATTTGACATCTGTCGGGTTCCCTGAAGAATCATATCTAGAGTCCGGATCCGGCACCAAATCTGCAGCTTATCCGGTTTATTGTCAGGTTGAAAGAGGACTTCTGCATTTTCCCAGTCGAAAAAAGGAAAAATATCCGACAAGGAATAGTCCTGCATCAACCTCCATAGCTGTCGAACAGGCAAAGTATCCAATTGGATACAGCTTTTAATGAGGGACATGTGTTCTTGTTTGGAATGAGTGAGAATATTCTCAAGAGATGAAGTTTTGATGATCTTCTTTTTAGTTAGAGCTGTAAAAAATTTTCTTTCGTTGAAAGTATTCGAGGTTATGGCTATATTGCCCTCATCAAAGAAAAGGTTTTTTTCGTTTTCGCCTTGCTTAAGGGATAGTCTTCCATTTTTCCTGAAATTCCAGAGATCAAACAGAAGAAACGAAAGGGGTCGCTCCCGAAGGTTTCCGAATGTGACTCTACTGTCCATTTGACTCCTATCTCATGAAGCTGGCAAAGAACAATCCTATGGCAATGTAGAAAAGAGTTTTAAGAGCCAAGAAGCCATACGAGATGTATAATGCCTTTTTGATTTCGATATTAAAAATACTGGAGAGGGCATAGCTGAATATTCCAAACATCCAGAGTTGGAAAATGTCAATTTGAGTAAGGATGATGAATGCCGTGGAAGTGACCTCGAGATGGGGAAAGAAAAGGGCCAGTCCGGTGGATGTCTCCAGAATAGATTTTTTTGGCAGAATGAGCAAAAGGCGAACGGTATTGCCTAGAATCTTGTCGATGAAATTGGCATAGAGGAATCCGGAAAAAACTTGGATATATTTCCCTTCGGTAGATATTAAGCGTCCCATGCCGAACAAAATCAGGCAGGAAAATAAAAAACCTATAGCCAATGAGAGAGGTGCTATTAAAAGGGATTGAAATATTCTTTCGTTTGGAGAAGGATTTTTAAGCTTCTCCAGCATTTCGTCGTATTGGGCTTCTCCAATTCTCTCTTTAAATTTGATATTGTTTTCAAAAACCTCGATACTGTCTTTTTGAGCGTAGGGAGCTTTGATGTAGGCGAACAGAGCCCAAGCAATAAGAATTATGATGAGGGCTTCTGTCCAACGAGTTTTTTCTGATAGGGCCCTGAATGTTTGTTTTGGATTTAAAAAAATGCCTAAAAATGCATTTAAAAAATTCATGCCCTATTCTCCTTTCCTTACTTCCTTCTCAATTTTCCCATCTCTTGTGTACAGGATACGTTGGGCCTGATCGGCGATGTCTCTATCATGAGTCACTATGATGATGGTATTACCCTCAGCATGAATTTTGTGAAAAAGTTTGAGGATTTCCTGTCCGGTTTTGGAATCCAGGTTCCCCGTCGGTTCGTCCGCAAGAAGAAGTGAGGGTTCATTCACCAGGGCTCGAGCGATGGCCACACGCTGTCTCTCTCCACCTGAAAGCTCCGAGGGCCGATGGTCCATCCTGTGGTCCATCTCAACCATTTTTAGAGCTTTATGAACCTTTTTCACGCGTTCGTCTCGACTCGCTCCTTTGTAGATGAGGGGGAGCTCTACGTTATGATAGGCCGTTGCCCGCGCAAGAAGGTTGAACACCTGGAAGATAAAACCGATTTCTTGATTTCGGATATAGGCAAGTTCATCCTCGCTCAATGTACTGACCTGCTTTCCATTAAGGAAGTAATCTCCTTCTGTGGGTGTGTCCAGACAGCCCAGAAGATTCATAAGTGTGGATTTGCCTGAACCCGAAGGTCCCATGATCGCTACAAATTCATTTTGGGCGATAGTGAATGTGACTCCACAGAGAGCATTGACCTTCTGTTTATCCATCTGGTAGATTTTCCAAAGATTTTCAACACGGATGAGAATATTGTTATGGCTGTTCACTTGACTTTTTCTTTGGTTTTGTCGGTCTTAATCAGCTTGTTGTCTTTGAGTTCGCGCAGAGCGCTGTATGGGCCCACAACAATTTCCTGTTCTTCTTCGAGGCCGGACATGATCTCAATTTTCATCTCTCCCATGATTCCTTTCTGAACGGGTTGGAATTTTACACGATCGTTTTCTACCGTGTAAACTCCTTCTTGCTGACTCTCTTTTTGCTGATCTGTGTCCGGGTCCCTTTCCTTCAATACTAAAGCAGAGATAGGGATGGATAGAACGTTCTTTTTTCTTGCTGTGATGATGTCTGCGGAAGCAGACAAACCCGGCTTGAGATTGGCAGGAGGATTTTCGAGTGTGATGACAACTTTAAAATCTCTTGATTCTTGCAATGCCGAGTTTTTTTGGAGGGCAGAACTACCGATCTCAGTCACTTTCCCTTTTATAATGGTGTCGGGAAAAGCATCCACTCTGATCTCAGCCTCTTGATTGAGTTCTACTCCAACGACATCTGTTTCATCCACGTCCACTTCCACTTCCATTACGGACAGGTCGGCGATCGTCATGAGCACTGTTCCTGGATTATTCATGGTCCCCACTAGTGCGATTTCTCCTTCTTCCACACGCAAACTCGTGATGATCCCATCGATGGGTGAATAGAAGACAGTCTTCTCCAGGTTATCCAAAGTGCTCGCAAGAGAGGCTTCAGCCTGCTTGATTTGAAAAAGGATGGCATCCTGATATGCCTTGGAGATATCATGCTGGGCCTGGGAGGATTCTAGCTGTTCCATGGAAATGAGTTTTTCATCGTAGAGTTTTTTTTGTCTTTCGTGATATTTTTCATCTCTTTTCAGGACGGCTTCCGAGCGTATGAGGTCGGCCTTCAAAGATTGAATCCGGGCGCGATCTCTGTCTGCGTTGGCTTCGAACTGAGTAGATTCAAGTTTGAGTAGAAAATCATTACTCTTCACACTCTGTCCTTCAACCACTCCTATTTTATCGATCCGTCCGGGAATATGGGCACCGATGTTGACATTTTTTTTAGGTTTGACTTCACCGGAAGCAGAGATGATGCTTGTTAGATTTTCTCTTTTTACCTTTTCTACAGAGACGTTGATTGCCTTTTCTCTCTGGGCCTGCATGTTAAAAAATATGATGACAGCGATTATGATAATAACGCCTGCGATGAGAAGAGTTTTTTTTCGTCTTTTTAAGAATTTTTTTTCAGTATTCATGTTCTCTTTCCTTGTTGAGATATCATATTATACTACGACTAAAAAGACAAAAAGTTTGAGTTATCGAAAATATTGATCTATGAGTTGCCTGGGGAGGGAAGAGTTGGTAAACTGGAGGAACTATGGACATGGAGATGTACTTGAAAGTGGCAAAAAATGCTGCCTTTCAAGCTGGAAAGATGCTAAAACAACACAGTTCTGCTCCTCCAAAAATTCATTATAAAGGGGCTGTTGATCTTGTGACCGATTTCGATAATCGAGCTCAGGACATGATTTTTAAAAGCCTGTCAACCCATTTCCCGGAGCACGATTTTCTTGCAGAAGAAAATTTGTCTGAGGAAAAAGGATCCGAGTTTTGCTGGATTATCGATCCTATCGACGGGACAACAAATTATGCTCATAATTTTCCGGTTTTCTGTGTCTCGATTGCTATGACACTCAAGGATGAAATAAAACTCGGCGTGATTTATGACCCCATGAGGGAGGAAATGTTTACGGCTGTCAAGGATTTGGGTGCCAACCTCAATAATAAACGGATACATGTGTCATCTATAGGAGAGTTGGATAAGAGTCTTCTGGCTACCGGATTCCCCTATGACCTTCGGGAAAGTCGCGTGAATAATTTCGATCATTTTTTAAATTTCGCCACGCGCGTGCAGGGTATCCGTCGAGGAGGATCGGCGGCCTTAGACCTATGCTATGTGGCCAGTGGACGCTTTGACGGTTTTTGGGAATTGAAACTTCAATCTTGGGACGTGGCTGCAGGGAGAGTGATTGTCCTTGAGGCCGGTGGTCAAGTTTCTGATTTTCGAAATTCTGAACCCGGCCTGTCCGGTGATGAAACCTTGGCAACAAATGGTCTCATTCATGAACAAATGGTCAATATTTTAAATATGGATTCTTGACCCCTTTCTTTATTCTTAAGATGATTCTATAATATTTATTGAGACTTTAAAGAGGAAGAGAGAATGAGCGATAGAATTCGGTGGAGTCGGAAAACCCCGGGCATAAAGTTTGTCCTCATCGTAACGGCCTTCTTTATTGGCATGTCTTTGATGGATTGGAGCCTTTTTTCTCAGGATATCCAAGCGAAACAGGAAACGGAAGAGCATCAAGAAATCCAGGCTCTTCCTGAGGACACATCGCCACTTTTGGCCCCAAGGCAGGCCGTACGTATATCCGTGTTGAGCAGCGAAAACTGGACGGATACAGGATACAGAGTATTGTCGGGCCAGGAAATTCAGTTCCAGGCTTCGGGTGTCATTTCACTTCAAAAATATAATCCCATCGCCTTTCCATGCAGTCCGGACGGGCTGCCCATTCCAACCGTTCAACAGGCTTTCCGCGATGAAAATATTGGAGCCCTTATCGGGAAAGTCGTCCTTCTGGTGGCTATCGAAGTCGATAAGGAAACCGGAGAGGAAACACGGTTTGAAGAAGAGATGCTTTTTTATATCGGTGCCCGAAATAAGGTCACTATGCCTCTCAGCGGTCATCTCTATCTCGGAGTGAATGAACTGGTGGTTGCCGATAATGAAGGAATCTTCAATACTCTTTTTTTTCTGGATATACGATAACCTGAAAATTCACAAGTCAATAATACCCCATCTGCTTTGTTGCGCCGCGGGTTAGGTTGGGACGGTTTGCGGTACATGAGTACAGCTTCATACGTCGACGCCTCGCATCTATGGCATTCTTGACTCGTGGATAATTCAGGATAAGAGAGAGATTATTAAGGATTCTGAATATCCTCTTTTTTCTCCTTTGAGAGGAATTTTTCCATAAACTGGGTGGAGAATTTTCCATTTTGAAAATCCTTGTCGGCAAGAATCTTGAGATGGAGAGGGATATTTGATTTGATGCCTCCAATGGAGGTTGATTCCAGAGCTGTCTGCATTTTCTGGATAGTCTCCTCACGTTTTGGGGCATGAACGATGATTTTAGCCACAAGAGAATCATAATCCGGAGGTATCTCCCAACCTCTGTATGCTGCAGAATCCACACGAACCCCCTGTCCCCCGGGGAGAATAAGAAAGTCAATTTTTCCCGGAGAAGGGATAAAAGTTTCGGCATCCTCTGCATTGATCCGGCACTCCATGCTGTGTCCTCTTGGCTTCATTTCTGGCGGTAAGTTCAGTTTTTCCCCGGCAGCTATCTTGATTTGTTCTTTTATCAGATCGATGCCATAGACCATCTCAGTGATGGGGTGTTCGACCTGGACTCTCGCATTGGCTTCCATAAAAAAGAATTTTTTGCGTTCATCGACGAGAAATTCAAAGGTGCCAAGGCTCTGGTAGCCAATGGCCTTTGAGGCATCCTTTGCAGCTTTTATCATTTTCTTCCGAGTCTTTTCATCGATAAATGGAGAGGGAGTTTCCTCGATCAGCTTTTGATGTTTTCTCTGGATGGAACATTCTCTTTCTGCAAATGCAATGATATTCCCATTATGGTCTCCTATCACTTGGATTTCGATGTGTCTGGAATTTTGGATATACCTTTCCAGGTAGAGAGAGGGATTTCCAAATGCTGCCCTGGCTTCGTTTTGAGCAATCGGGAATTGTTTATCAAGATCTGCTGCTGAATGTGCAACCCTCATACCTTTTCCGCCTCCGCCTGCCACTGCCTTTAGGATGATTGGATACCCGATTTTTCGGATGACTTTTTTTGCTTCAAGGAGGTCTTCGATGATGGTATCACTTCCGGGGATAATGGGGATTTTAGCTTTTTTCATCTCCTGTCGTGCCCGGCTTTTATCGCCCATAAGCTTGATGATCGAAGAGGGGGGGCCAATAAAAGTGATGCCTGAATTCTCACAAATCTCGGGAAACCGAGGATTTTCAGCTAAAAAACCGTATCCGGGATGGATGGCATCCGCCTGAGTAATTTCAGCGGCACTCATGATGCGGGGAATGTTGAGATAACTTTCCGATGATTTCCTTGGTCCTATACAGACTTTCTCATCTGCGACAATGGAATGTAGGGATTCTCTGTCGGGTTCGGAGAATACAGCGACGGTTTTTATGCCGAGCTCTTTGGCCGAACGTATGATCCGCAGAGCGATTTCTCCACGGTTGGCGATTAATATTTTTGAAAACATGAAAAATTTATTGGAGTTTGATGGCAAACAATCTTTGCCCGTATTCAATGGGCTTTCCGTTTTCAACTAAGATCTCGTCGAGTATTCCATCGATATCAGATTCTATTTCATTCATCAGTTTCATAGCTTCAATGATGCATAACGTTTGGTTTTTCTTCACACTCTCTCCGATTTCGGTGTATGGCGGTGAAGATGGATCGGAAGAACGAAAGAAGGTCCCGACCATAGGAGAAAAAATGAAGTGCCTGTTGTCCTTCTCTTCCTTTTGATCTGAAGTTTGAGCGCTTGAACCATCCTTATTCTCCGGAGAAGTAATAATTTGTTGAATGGTCTCTGTTGGAAGAACCGGCTGTTGGTTCTTGCTGACTTTTATTTTTAATCCTTCGACCTCCAACTCAAAAACAGAGAGGTTTTTTTCCTCCATAAAGTCGATGAGTTTCTTAATTTCCTTATAATCTATTTTGTCTTTCATTGTATTTTTGAGAGAAAGCGTTTTTATGCTTTTTTGAAAAAGTAGTTTTACCTTAAACTCTGCTCCTTAAAATGTCAAGGTGTTCCTCCTTGGCTATGAAACTGATATAATAATCAAAAGGACAAAAAATATGTTTGATCAATTATCCGACCGCATGCAGAAGATCATGAAGTTCCTCCGCGGCGAAGTGAAAATTACAGAAAAAAGTATGGAAGAAGCCCTGCGTATGCTTCGGCTGGCTTTCCTGGAAGCCGATGTCAATTATCGTGTCGTCAAGGATTTTGAAGCCAAAATCAAGGAAAAAGCTTTAGATGAAAAAGTCTTGAAAAGCCTGTCTCCTGCCCAGCAGGTGATAAAAATTGTCAGAGATGACCTCACCGAGATTCTGGGGAAGCACACCAAAAAGCTCGAATTTTCGAGCCAGCCTCCAACCGTATTCATGCTGGTGGGACTCCAGGGCAGCGGGAAAACGACAACGTGTGGAAAATTGGCAAAAAGGGTTCAAACACTCAAAAAAAATCCTCTTCTCGTCTCTTTTGATCTGAAACGCCCTGCCGCCCAAGATCAGCTGAAAATGATCTCTGCAGCACTCAGTATTCCTTTTTACGACCTGTCGAAAAAGCAGATGGCTTCTCCACAAAAGGTCCTCAAAGATGTGCTCAAACATGCAAAAAGTCATGGTTTTGATCCTCTCATTGTGGATACAGCGGGGAGACTTCATGTAGACGAGGAACTCATGGAAGAACTCAGGCTGGCAAAAAAAGTACTCAATCCGACCGAAGTCATTTATGTCGGTGATTCTATGACCGGACAAGATGCTGTCAAGAGTGCCCGAATGTTTGATGAAAAAATTGGCCTGGAATCCATCATTCTAACTAAGCTCGACGGTGATGCCCGTGGAGGAGCGGCTTTATCTATCGTTTCGGTCACAGGCAAACCCATAAAATTTTTAGGTACAGGGGAAAAATTAGACCAGTTTGAAACGTTTCATCCCGACCGTATGGCCTCCCGCATCCTGGGTTTAGGAGATATCCTGGGTTTGATTGAGAAAGCTGAACAGGATGCGGATATACAAGAGGCCGAGGTGCTGACCAGAAAAATGATCAAGGAGGATTTCACTCTGGAAGATTTCAAAAAGCAGCTTTTACAGCTCCGGAAAATGGGCTCTTTGTCACAGTTTGTGGGAATGCTGCCCAAAGGTGGCCCATTTAAGAATATATCGAAGATGAACATCGACGACAAAAAAATGTTCTATTTTGAAGCCATCATAAATTCGATGACCTTGAAGGAGAGATTGAATCCAAAAATCATTCACGGAAGTCGAAGGTCGAGGATCGCAAGAGGGAGTGGACGACCTGTCTCAGAAGTCAATCAGCTTCTGAAGCAGTTTTTTGAAATGAAAAAAATGATGAAGAAATCCAGCTTCCAAAAACTCCTCTCTTCCTTCCCCGGTGCTTGACTCCATCGTGTTGAAATCAGTTGACCTATGGGATATATTTGGTTATGATCACAGTTCGTCTTTAAATTTCTATAAGAGAGCAGATAATGATAGCGTTAAGACTTATGAGACTGGGTGCAAAAAAACGGCCGTTCTATCGAATAGTGGCCATTGATTCGAGAAAACCACGAGAAAGCAAGACAAAAGATATCATTGGATATTATGACCCCTTAAAAGAACCCCCGGACATCAAAGTTGATCTGGAAAAAGCAAAATATTGGATTGACAGAGGGGCTCAAGCCTCTAAAACAGTCCAATCCCTTCTGAACAAAGCTTCCAAATCAGAAAACTTACCAATTAACAAGACATAAGGAGGTTACAGTGAAAGAACTCGTTGAAATGATTGCTAAAGCATTAGTTGACAATCCGGACAAGGTGCACGTTTCCCTATTGGAAGGAGAGCAAACTTCAATTTTGGAACTCACTGTTGATCCCGAAGATTTGGGGAAAGTGATCGGGAAACAGGGAAGAACGGCTCGGGCAGTCAGGGTTATTCTCGGAGCCGCAGGCATGAAGCTTAAGAGAAGGTTTAATCTCGAGATTATTGAAAAAGATGGGATTATTGAAAAAGAATAATTTGTTAAATATTGGAAAAGTTTTAAAGCCACAAGGGCGAAGAGGCGAGTTAAAAGTCAAGCTTTATACCGAACCATCGGAAAAGCTTTTTTTTTTCCAGGCTATTTTTTAAAAATAAAGGGTTTTCAGAAGAATTCCAGATTGAAGCTTTTCGATTCCAAAAAACCTTTGCAATTATAAAACTCAAGGGAATTGATACGATCTCCCAGGCCCTCGAGTTTGTTGGAGACGATATCCTCTATCCTGTAGAGGATCAGTTCTTGTTGGAACAAGGTGAATATTGTTTTCACCAAATAGAAGGCTGCACCGTTGTCACTAAGAGTGGCGAGCAGATTGGCTCGGTCCACGATGTGATACAAGTTTCTGAAAATGATTTATTGGTCGTCCATGGTAGTGAGGGGCGGGAAATTTTAATACCGCTGTCTCAGACAATCTGTCTTAAGATTGACTTGGAAAAAAAGACCATAATCATAGACCCTCCAGAGGGTCTTTTAGATTTAGATGAGATTTGATATAATCACTATCTTTCCCGAGATGTTTGGGAATGTTTTTTCTGTTGGGGTGCTAAAGAAAGCCCTGGACAGAAATTTGATTGAGGTTCGTATCCACAATCTGAGGGATTTTACCTCTGATAAACATAAACAGGTTGACGATAGACCTTTTGGAGGCAAACCGGGAATGGTATTGAAGCCCGAGCCGATATTTGCCGCAGTCGAGGATATTCGTGAGGACGAGAATACTCCGGTTTATCTTCTCTCTCCTCAAGGGAGGACGTTTAACTCTTCTCTTGCAGAAGAATTAACGGACTATTCGCAAATTGTTCTCATTTGTGGTCGTTATGAGGGAGTCGATGAACGGGTTGTTGAATATCTTGTGACGGATGAAATATCCATCGGTGATTATGTCCTCACAGGAGGAGAACCGGCGGCAGTTGTCCTTGTAGATGCGGTATCAAGATTCGTTCCAGATGTGGTCGGGAAGAAAGAATCTGTTGAATCGGATTCGTTTTTTAAGGGAGTCTTGGATTTTCCTCAATATACGAGGCCTCGGAATTTTCGAGGAATGAATGTTCCTGGAGTGCTGTTTTCAGGAGATCATAAAAAGATCGAAGACTGGAGGAAAAAAAAATCTTTAGAAAAGACCAGGTTAAAACGTCCTGATCTTTTGGGCAAAAAGACAAATTGATAGAATGAGGAATAACCAATGAATAAAATTAATTCAGTTGAAGAAAAATATTTAAAAGATAATCTCAAACCATTCAAAGTGGGAGACACAATTAAGGTTCATGTTGTCATTCGAGAAGGAGAAAAGGAAAGAATCCAGATTTTCCGCGGAGACGTGATTGCCAAGAGAGGTTCTGGAATGGGAGCCACTTTTACGGTCCGAAAAAACTCATTCGGCATCGGTGTGGAGAGAATATTTCCCCAGCATTCCAAGATGGTTCAAAATGTCGAAGTAGTACGTAAGGGTAAAACCAGGCGTGCAAAACTGTACTACTTAAGAAAGCTCAAGGGAAAAGCCGCCAGAATTAAAGAAGCCCGGTAGAATTAAGGCCAGGCCTTGAAAACATGAATAACTTTCTACAGAATAAAATTAATTTCGAGAAAGTTATTCATGTTTTCAAGGCCTGGCCTTAATTCTATTTGAGGATAGGATTGGCAGACTTTAAGATAGAGAGAGGGCTCATCCAACAAGGGTACTCAATCATAGCGGGACTCGATGAAGCAGGGAGAGGAGCTCTATTCGGCCCGGTTGTGGCTGCAGCTGTGGCTTTTCCTCATCCGCTTATAACAGGAGAAGGACAAACATGGTTGGATGAGATTGATGATTCCAAGCTTCTGTCTCCTCAAAAAAGAAAAAGGTTGGCTAAATCCATTTTCGAAAATACCAGTTTAGTGGGAATTGGCTTAGCAACAAATACAGAGATCGATCGACTAAATATACATTGGGCTTCATTGGAGGCCATGCGGAGAGCCGTCGATAAAATGAAAATTAAACCTGATTACCTCCTGGTGGATGGATTTCGTATCGAAAATATTCCCTATCCCCAGCAAAGAATTCTGAAGGGCGACAAGAAGAGTAAATCAATTGCAGCCGCTTCCATCTTGGCCAAGGTCATCAGGGATGAAATCATTGTTCATCTGGACAAGGTTTTCGATGGATATGCTCTATGGAAGCACAAAGGGTATGGTACAAAGGAACACTATGCGGCATTGAGGGAACTGGGGCCCACGGACTTCCACAGGAAATCTTTTAATCTGGGGCTTTGAAGAAGAGATGACTTTTAGAAAAGAACACGAAGCGACGGCTGAAAAGTATATCAGAAGGGGAAAGTACAAAGTAGCTATCAAAGAATACCAAAAACTCCTCACCGGTGATGAACAAGATATCACGATCAGAAATATCCTTGGAGATCTGTATGTCAAGGCCAATCTTGAAGAAAGGGCGGTTGAAGAATTCCTGCGGATTGCCCAGTATTATGAAGAGAAAAAAAATTACGCCAAATCCATCGCCCTTTATAAGAGAATTACTCGGGTGAAACCCGGAAATATGGAATATGTGGAAAAACTGGCCGACCTCTTTCGAGGTCAGGGATTCATCTCTGAATCGAAAATAGAATATTCGCAGTTGGCAAAAAAATATTCTAATGAGAACAGGCCCAACGATGCTATCCGCGTCTTCCATAAATTACTTGAGTTGGACAGGGAGGATATGGAATCCCGATTGGCTCTTGCGGATTTGTACGAAAATGAGGGGATGATGGAACAGGCCATTGAAGAACTGAATGAACTGGCTGAAATCAAGATGGCCGGAGAAAAATATGCGGAGGCAAAACCTTTGCTCGATCGAGCCAGAGATTTACAGGAGGACCATTTTCGTACACTCTCCAATCTTATTGACCTCCTTAAAATTGAGAAAAAAGATGAAGAAGCCCTCACCCTCGTTAAAAATATTCTTAAAAAAGATGAAGAGAACATCAAGGCCCTTAAAATCTATGGCAACCTTTTGTATGCCAAGAATGACTTTAAAAATGCGGAGGAAATATTTGCCAAGATTTTGTCTTTAAGACCGAGCGAGAACAATATCAGAATCAGATTAGGGAAAATTTATATCCATGAAAAAAAGATCGACGAAGCGTTTGCTCTGTTTGAACCGATTGTAGAATCGTTTATGCAGAAAAAGAAGGAAGATAAAGCTATCAGTCTTCTCGGCCTTATTATGAGAGCTAAAGTCATCCATCTACCAACCATGGAAAAAATGGCGAATATTTATAAGATGAGGGGACAAAAAGAAAATTATCAGATTGTGAGCAAGATTCTCCTCTCAGAATTCCGGAAGAATAACCAGAAAGACAATATCCTGGATGTTTTAAAGGTACTCGTCCAGATGTTTCCCGAAAAAGGGAATTACTACAAGGAACTCAAACAATTGAAGCAAACTTTGGGGATCCTTGATAATGAAGAAACGGATACGGATGACGACTCTTTTGTGCTGAGAGAGAAATCAAGAGAGACGATAGATATCAATCTTGCAAAAGCAGATTTATATATTGAGCAGGGACTCGTTCACAACGCAAGACGAATTCTCAATAACCTCAGCATTAATTTTCCAGACGAACCCCGAATCGAACAGAGGATTAAAGAGCTCAAAAACGTTTACCCGGATTTCGACCGTGAGGAAATTCCAGAGAGAGTTGAAAAAGTTTCGGAAAAAGAATTAGAGCTTTTTAGTGAGAGCAGCAAGATGGTTGTAGATGATTCTATTCAATCAAAAGAACGGGATAAAGTGGAGGATACCGTATCCGTTGCCGATATATTTGCTGACACAGATATTCTTCCTTTTTCATCTCATGCAGGAGATACAAGTGATTATTTTGATTTATCCGGGAGGATTGACGAAGAATTGAGAGTGATGCAGGATCTTTTGGTTCTTCAGAAAGAAAAAGGAATTTCGTCATTCGAAAAGCCGTTATCCGAAATTATCGCTGATTTTAAGAAAGATATCGGCGAAAAGAGTTTGGAGGCAAATTCTGAAAGTCGGTACAATCTTGGTCTTGCCTTTCTCGAACAGGGACTTTGGGATGAAGCCATAGAAGAATTGAGGCTGGCTTCTCAAGATCCCTCTTTTACGATCGACAGCAACCTTGTTATGAGTGTCTGTTACAGGGAAAAACAAGATTATAAGGAAGCTTTGATCTGGATAGAAAAAGCTCTGGAGCTTTCGGAGGAAGGTTCAGCCCAGGCCTTTTCTCTCAAATATGAATTGGCTTCTCTCTATGAAGAGATGGAAGACTCTCTTAAAGCGATGCAGATTTTTCTTGATGTAAAAAAATGGAAGTCCGATTATCGTGATGTTAACAAAAGATTGAGGGAATTAGCCAAGACCATCAATTAACCTGATTTTTCATAAAAATTGTCGACACATTTATTTTTTTTCAAAGATTCATGTTGGAATCATAATTTTTTTGCAATATCTCGAATATCATATTGTTTATCAAGTAGTTTAAACTAAATGTCGACACTTTTTACCCCAAGGGGGCGAACCGATCTTGCCACATCTGCTTCGTTACGATACATTCGCGGTGGATGACCACAGCTTCATGTCCCGATGCCTCGCATCTGTACCAACCTCGGTCGTGAAAAATCCAGAATCATTCATAAAAAAGGATTCGAGGATTTAAGGGTTCTAGGGTTCAAGTGCTTTTTTAAATTATTTAATAAGTGCTTTAACAATTCTCTTCCAAACTTTCAATTTTTTATAATTCCAAAATATTTTTTCACTCGAATCCTTGACCCCTAGAATCCTTAAAAGATAAAAAGAAAGGGTGAGAAATCTCAGCTGATTCAAGCGTTGTTATAGTATGACGACGATGGAGTGCAGCACATGATTATTGGAACAAGTCCATCTATCCGCAACGTTTGTAATTTGATCGATAAGATTAAAACGAGTGATGTTCCAGTCTTCATTCGGGGAGAAAGTGGAACCGGGAAAGAACTTGTAGCCAGGGAAATTCATGAAAGCAGTCTAAGAAGAAATGGACAATTCGTGGCTGTAAACTGCGGAGCTCTCCCAGAAAATCTCTTGGAAAGCGAGCTGTTTGGGTATACTCGAGGGGCTTTCACTGGAGCTTATCGCGATAAACCGGGCCTTATTGAGGAGGCCGCTGGCGGAACATTTTTTCTTGATGAAATTGGAGATCTCTATACTCATCTTCAAGCAAAACTTCTCAGGTTTCTCCAGGAGCGAGAAATTCGTCGGGTGGGAGACAACAGGGTCCGTCATGTCGATGTGCGTATCATAAGCGCGACGCATAGGGATATTGAAGAGGAAGTCTTGTTGGGAAATTTTCGTGAAGACCTCTATTACCGGTTGAAGATCTTAACCATTGAGCTGCCTTCACTACGAAAGAGAAAGGAGGATATTTTTCTACTGACAGATTATTTTTTAAAAAAATATTGTGAAGACCTAGGTCGGGAAGACGTAAGATTTTCTCCCGAAGCCATTGAACTCATGGCCGACTATTCGTGGCCTGGGAATGTCAGAGAGCTTCAGAACGAAATACAGAGATGTCTGATCTTAGGTGATGGAGGACACGTGATTCCTGCCGAATGCCTTTCCCCTAAGATAAATCCCCAAGAAGACAAAAAAAAAGTTCTACCTCATGATTTCTTTCGAGCTAAGGCTGAATTCGAGAAGAGATTTGTCTATCAAGCACTCATTCAGTTTAATTTTAACAGAGTCAAGACCGCAGAAAGGATTGGGATGAGTCGACAGGGACTGTTTAAACTTATGAAGAGGCACCAGATTACCACCCCGGATTCTCCTATGGAGTAAAACAAATATTCTGCTTTCAAACCTGGAAATGCGTATATCATGAATGCAAAGCGGAGACACACTTCTCGACGTCCATCCGACTCTGCTGAAGGTGCTATGTAAGGGATGCATCCCTCTCAAGCAGAAAATATCACATCCTCATTTCCCTAGTTTCAAGAACGAGTTCTTTAAACCGCTTCCAATACCTTTGAATTATTTGCCAAGGCCGGGTTTTTTTGATAGATTTTTCTATTATGGCAAAGCTGAAAAAAAAGGTTCATGTGTTCCAGGTAGAGTGTTCGTGCTGTCACACCAAACTTTGGGTCGATCCCGTCACAAAAGAGGTGTTGGAATCCGAAAAAGTAAAAAAGAAAAAAGGTGATTTGGACGACCTTCTTTTGAAAGAAAAGAAAAAAAAGGAAGAGGTAGATAGGAGATTTGCTGCGACAGCCGAATTGGCCAAAGAAAGACAGAAAATGGCCAAAGAAAAATTTGAGAAAGCCTTTACGGACTTGGAAAACGATTGACAGGAAAACCTGTTAAAAGTAAATCAACAAGGATTCAAGGATACAAGGATTCTAGGGTTCGAGTGTTTTTTTTTATGATTTAAGATGCAAAGGATTCAAGGATCCTGTGATCCCTCATTCATAATTCTTAAACATTTCACTTGAATCCTTGGCCCCTAGAATCCTTAAAATCCACTCAACTTTTTTGGAGTTGATTCAAAGTTTTTAACTTCCAATCTGAGTTTCATCCTCCCTGATTTTTGGAGCCATAGTGAACTTTGTAAAACCGAATCCAGCCAGGATAATCACGGCGGTGTAGTTCATTATAGCCCATGGAGCATAGGTGAAGGTGGACACGCCGAGCGTTGCAGTAATATACACTCCAGCCATGCTCCATGGGATAAGAGGGACGATAATGGCGCCGCTTTCCTCGATTATTCTTGACAGATTTTTCGCCGCAAGATTGTTCTTTTTGTAGACTGGGGCCAGCAGTTCACCGGGTAGAATCATCGAAAGATAGGAACTTCCGGTAATTAGAGCCGTGACAATGGATGAGGCGATAGTCGTAAGCACGATGCTCCATACCTTATTGGCAAATTTCATGACGCTGTCAAGAATAACTGAAAGAAGTCCTGTTTTCTGCATGATGCCGCCGAAACAGAAGGCTGTAATGGCCACTAGCTGGGTCTCCATCATACTCATCATTCCCCCGCGGGAAATGAGATTATCGACCGCCGCCACTCCGGTGTGGGACAGGTATCCTGTGTTCATTGCTGCTGCGATTTCAGGTATGGAGGCTTTCTGAAAAATTATGGCAAGGGTTCCTGCCACAAAGGAAGAGAGCAGCATTCCGGGAATGGTCGGTTTTTTTGTAGCGGCAAAATAGAAGACAACCACCATAGGCAGAAGGAGGAGAATGTTGAAGATGAAATTTTCTTTCAATGTTTGCATGATGAGGGTCATGGCCTCATTTTCAACGGTTTTGGCTTCATATCCAAGTCCGATGAGGAAATAGATAAAGAGGCCTATCAACCAGGCTGGAGCAGCGGACCAAACCATGTGTTTAATATGGTCGAACAGGTTTGAACCCGCTGCCACAGGAGCCAAATTGGTCACATCGGAAAATGGAGACATTTTGTCACCAAAAAAAGCCCCGGCTACAATCGCTCCGGAGGCAGGGCCGAGTGGGATTCCCAATGCCATGGCGATCCCAATAAAAGCCACGCCAAGGGTTCCAATAGTTCCCCATGATGTCCCTGTGGCCATGGATGTCATAGAACACACAAAACATGCGGTGACCAAAAAAAACTTTGGGGAAATGAGTTTAAGCCCATAAAATATGATCATAGGAATGGTTCCCGCAGATATCCAGGCGCCAATGAGAATGCCGACACAGAGCATAATCAAAATGGCTGGCATGGCTTTGTGGATACTATCCGTGATCCCTCTTTCCATGTCCTGCCATTTAAAGCGCAAAATCATTCCCAGAATTCCGGTCAAAAAGGCCGCGGCCACAAGAAGGACTTGGGGACGGATTTGGTAGATTCCGTAGCCGATCCCAAGGAGAAGGCCCATGGTGATAATGGGGATAAGGGCTACGATAAGACTGGGTGTTTTTGTCGATTGCGTGTGCTTGTTTTCTAAATCAGCCATCAGCCCTCCAAATGAGAAGATGGTAAACTATCATGATTCCCCTAACTAATCAATTAAAGGGACATCATACTTAATTCATACCTGCAATTAAGTATGATGTCCCTTTAATTGATTAGTTAGGGGAATTTGGCTACAATAAACCGCACCCCCAAAAAGATGCCGACTTTTGAAGAAGAATTTATACGACTTCGCCCCAAAGTGGCAAGAATTACTTACTTTTCGTTGATGGGAAAAAAACTCGTTGTCAAGGGAAAAGAGAACATTGTCAAGATGGGACCGAATATCATTGTTGGCAATCATATCGGAAATATTAAAGATGTCGCCACTTTACTTGAGATCGTTCCCCGGCCCATTTTTTTTGTCGCCAATCAGATGCTTTTTGATAAAAAAGAATTAAATTTTTTAATCCGGAAACATTTGAAAAGATACCTGAGAGATTTTGGGCTTGCTGTGGATCTTTTGATTAAACCCTTTAAGACAATTTTTGTCAATTTTGTCACAGAAAATATTTCAAAAGTGGGAACAATCCCTGTAGATCTCTACCAGGGAAAGAAACAGGCTGTATTAAAATGCCAAGAATACTTGGAGAAGGGAAGAGCTGTTATTGCTCTTCAGGGAAGGGGCCGGATTATGAAAGGAGATCCTCACCCCTATGTCCCTGAGTTCAGAAAGGGCGCTTCCATCATGTCCTACAACTTGTATATGGAAAAGGGAATTTCTGTCCCTGTGACTCCGGTGGCTTTTTATGGGACGCATAAGCCTTTTGTCACTCCTTCCAAAGTCAAGGTCAATGTTGGTGAACCCATGTACATTGCCGATTACTTGGAAAAAAATTTTATGGACACAATCCAAAAGTTCAGAAGTGCGATGGAAGAAAGAGTCAAGTCACTCTTTTATGAAATAATCAAGACCTAATTATTGGTTTTTGGCATATTTGGAGATGATCTCTGTACTTATCTGGAAAAAGAGGTCGTATTTGATTTTGACGCCCTTTTTCTCCCTCATTTTTGTTAGATAGGACTGAAAGAATTTATTTTTTTCTGCTTCCAAAATGGCCTCTCTTTCCGCATCTTTGTTGGCTTCAAGATCTTCTTTGGTCACAGTCTTTCGGTCAAGTACCCGCACTAGAGTGTATCCATTATCGAAGGCAATAGGATCGCTTACCTGTTCGAGGGGAAGAGAAAATGCCAGGTTGTCAATGTCGGAATTATTGCCGACCACCCCGATATATTGATTTCGTTTGTGCTCCTCTATTGTTTTGTATTCGAGATCATAGTCCTCTGAGAGCTCGACGAAATCTTTTTTACCGAATTCCGCCTGGATTTTTTTGATGATCTCAAGGGATTTGGTTTTCTTTCTGTCTTCGATGAGGGCATCCTTCACCTCTTCTTCAACCTCCTCAAATTCTGCAGGGCGCGGAGGCTCCACTTTTTTAATCTGGGCAATCCCGACACCGTTGTATGTAAAAATGGGAGTAGAAATGGCGTCTTCTTCAAGCTGGAAGATGGAAAAACTGATCGATCCTGAAGGATCGATATCCTCAATGAAATCCCCTTCCTTGAGGAGTCCCGAGCTTTGTATTTGATATCCAAGCTTTTGGGCTGCGAGATTTAAGCTTTTTTCTTTTCTGGCGACCCTTTCAAGTTCGGCGGCTTTTTCATCCACAAAATCTCTTGCTTTTTGGTCCTTAAGGAGGATCGTAATTCTTTCTGTTACGTCTTCCAGAGGCTGCTGTCTTGCGGGCTCTTTTTGTGTGACTTTGAGGATAGAAACTCCATCCGTGAGCTCAATAGGATTGGACACGTCTCCGGCTGCCAATCTTTCAATCTCGTCTTGTTCTGTCACAGGGAGACTTCTCCATTCAAAAAGCCCCCAATCTCCTCCTTCTATGGCCTTTTCATCTTTTGAGAAAATCTGTGCCAGAGACACGAAGTCTTCACCGTTGTTGACCCGGTCCAAAATTCCTTGGGCTTCGGTTTTTACAGCTTCCATTTCTTTGCCTTCTAATGGGAAAAAAATTCGGCTTACTTTGACTTTTTCGAGATCCAGAAACTGAGTCAGATTGTCCCCATAATACTTGGCAATTTCTGATTCTGGCAATTCCATCTCTGTTTTTACCTCATCAGTGATAAAAAATACATAGTCGGCCTCTCTTCTCTCCGGGATCTCGTATTCCTCTTTTCGGCTGGCATAAAAGGATTGAAGTTCTTCCGGTGTGAACTCTTCTTCGATCTCGATTTTTGAGGCTTCACTGACTATGTACTCCAGCTTGGCCGTTTCATTGTTGTTTTTATAGGATTCCCACAGGTCATCTGGAGAGATAGTCACTCCTGATGTGATGACTTTCACAACCTTTTCCATTCTGATGCTTTTTTTCAGGCTCTCTTCGAATTCGGAAAGGTTCATGCGATTCCATTCGAGGATCTTTATGTATTCTTCAAAACCTATGAATCTTCCGTCCTGCTGGAAAGCAGGGTAACTTCTGATTTCTTCGGCCACTTCGTCGTCTGTAGCCTGTATCCCAAGTTCTTTAGAGGCTTGAAGAATTAGCGTTTGTTGAATGAGCTGCTCGAGGACCTGCTGAGGAATATTGAGCTGCTGGATGAATTGGGAGTCCAATTCAGAGAATTGTTCTCTCATATTTTCAAGCTGCTGCTGGAGAGTCCCCATATAAAGGTTGGCTGATATTTTTTCCCTTCCCACGGTCGCTATTGTGCTGGCCGCTCTTTTTCCGCCGATTTCACCCCCGCCGCCCCAGATGGCAAATATGGAGAGGATGAAAGCGGCGATAATAAACCACAGTATGGGAGATAAAGATTTTACATTCTTTCTCATCGATTTTAGCATTGTCTTACCTTATTCCTTTATCTGAATTGTTCATAAAACTGCCGACACCTTCATTATATTTTATTCTTTCAGAAGATGTCTTGAAATAATAAGTCGCTGGATTTCTGATGTTCCCTCATAGATCGAAAATGCTCGTGCGTCCCGAAACAGCTGTTCGACTATATATTCTTTAGAGTATCCATATCCGCCATGGATCTGTAGAGCTAGATAGGAGATCTTGTTAGCGGCTTCGGAAGCGAAGAGCTTGGCCATTGAGGATTCCTTGGCAAAGGGTTTGCCCTTTTCGAAAAGGAGTGCGGCCTGATATGTGAGAAGCCGGGCGGCTTCTATGTGAGTTGCCATATCTGAAATCATGAACTGTATGGCCTGCAGGCCGGATATGGTGGCTCCAAATGCTTCCCTGTTTTTGGCATATTTTACGGCTTCATCCAAAGCTCGCTGTGATAAACCTACCGATTGGGCGGCTATTCCAATTCTTGAGTGGTCGAGACATTTGAATGCAATAGTTGTTCCTTGGCCCTCTTTTCCCAGCAGATTTTCCGAGGGTATGCAGCAGTCCTCCAGGGAAATCTCGGCTGTGGAAGAGGCATGAAGCCCCATCTTTTCTTCGATTCTCGTCACATACAGACCTGGAGTATTCTTGTCCACGATGAATGCACTGAATTTTTTTTCTTTGTCATTTTCCGTTTTGGCAAAAAGGATCAATGCATCAGCCTCTTTTCCGTTTGTTACCCAGGATTTCGTCCCATTCAGCACATAGATATCCCCATCCTTTTTTGCTTTTGTTTGCAGGTGGGTGGCGTCTGATCCCACACCCGGTTCAGTTAAACTAAAAGCTCCGAGACACTTCCCGGACGCCGCTTGAGGAAGGTATTTATCCTTCTGGTTTGGGGTGCCAAACGTGTTTATGGCATAACAAAAAAGTGAGCAATGGACTGAGATGATTACAGAAAGAGAGGGGAGAGCGCGTCCGATTTCCTCAAGAGCAAGGATAAAGGAAACTTCGTCCGTCTGAGTTCCACCAAATTCTGCTGGTACTGTCATGCCCAAAATTCCCAGGTCTGCAATTTTTTTGAGGAGTTCTTTGGGGAATTTGTGCTGATCTTCCAGAGCTTTTCCCTCCGGGAAAACTTCGTTTTTCACAAAATTCCTCATCATTTCTTGAACGAGGCTTTGTTCTTCTGTCAGTTCAAAATCCATTATTTTATTCCATTTCCTTTTTTTCTTTTTCGTATACGTTCATGAAGTGAGTGGAGAGCCTATCATACGTAGTATTCAGATCCTCAATGAAGAGCTTGGTCTTCCCAATGAGAGGCATAAAGTTGGAATCACCGGTCCAACGAGGGATGATATGGAGATGGTAGTGATCGGCAACTCCGGCTCCCGCACTTTGTCCGATATTCATGCCTGCATTAAATCCATGCGGCTTGTAATGTATTCTTAAGACCTTAAGACACAGCTTGAGAAATTCTCCGAGTTCATCCGTGGTTTCTTTTTTTGCCTTTTCTACAGTATCGAGATGTTCAAAGGGAGCAATAATGAGATGGCCCGGAGTATAAGGGTACTTGTTCAGGAGAATAAAATTCTGGGATCCCCGGAAGAGAATAAGGGCTTTTCGATCATTATTCTGTTCGAGAGCACGGCAAAAGATGCATTTTTTCATTTTGAAAACATTTTTGACGTATTTTTCTCTCCATGGAGTAAAAATATATTCCATTATTTGTTGAACAGATTTTTCAAGTGCTTACTGGGTTTAAAGTACAGCACTTTTTTGGATGGAACCTGGACCGGTTCTCCCGTGCGGGGATTTCTTCCTGAACGGGCTTTTCTTTGTCGAAAACGAAAACTGCCAAATCCTCTCAGCTCGATTTCTTCCCCCCTTTCTATAGCCTCTTTAATGGTCTGAAAGAAGAGGTTTACCCCTATTTCGGCCTCTTGTTTGGAAATATCCATTTCTTTTGCGATTTTGTTGATTAAATCAGCCTTTATCATTTTTTCCCCTCCTTTTTGCTTTCGGTTTTTTTGCTCGTGGTGATTTTATCAAACTGGTCTTTCATGATATCGCCAAGGGTATGGCGTTTGTCTTGGCCATTCATGTATTTTTGATAATCCCGTTTCTGCATCTCGAGTTGAGCCTGTTTGAAACTGAGAGAGATTTTTTTGTCCCGCTGACTCATCTTTAAAAGTTTTGCAGATTTTTCTTCTCCAACTGAAAACAGTTCGGACAGATTTTCGATTTTTTTGTCATCAAGTTCCGAGAGAAAAACAACGCCCTCGATTCCCGGAGTAATTTCTACGAATACACCAAAATCTACGATTCTTACTATCTTGATTTTGACAAGGTCTCCAACTCTATGACGATCGAAGAAGTCCTCCCAGATGTCTCCTTCCAACTGCTTGATACCCAGAGATAGTTTTTGTTTTTCCACATCGATATTCAGGATAATGACTTCCGTTTCTTCTCCGACTTTCAACTTATCCGAGGGATGTTTGATTTTTTCCCAACTGATATCCGATATATGGATAAGTCCTTCGATTCCTTCTTCTACTTCCAGGAATGCCCCAAAATCGGTAATGCTGGTAATTTTTCCTTTGACTCTGGATCCGGAACTATAGGTCTGCTGGAATATTTCCAGAGGATGAGGATTGATCTGCTTCAAACCCAATGAGATTCGTTTGGCCTGTGCATTGATGGAGAGAACGGCTACGGTGACGTCTTCTCCAACTTTCAGGACTTTCTTGGGGTGAACCATTTTTCGAGACCAGGATAGATCTGAAATGTGGACCAATCCTTCGATGCCTTTTTCCAATTCAACAAACGCTCCGAAGTCGGTGAGGCTGACAACCTTTCCCGGAACCCGCTGCTGGATGTGATACCGGCTTTCGATATCATCCCAAGGATCTGGAGTTAACTGTTTCAATCCCAATGAAATTTTTTCCTCTTTTTCGTTGAAGTCGAGAATAAGGACTTCTATATCTTGCCCGATTTTGAGAACAGCGGAAGGATGGTTGAGTTTTCCCCATGAGATATCGGACACATGAAGCAAGCCTTCGATACCTCCGATATCGACAAATGCCCCAAAATTAGTCAGGGATTTGACCTGGCCTTTGACTTTTTTCCCTTTGCTCAATTGAGCAAAAACTTGGACTTTTCTTTTCTCCCTTTCATCCTGGAGGAGCAGTTTTCTCGACACCACAGCATTTTCCGTTTTGCGATCAAATTTAATGACTTTAAATTTATATCTGTTGCCGATGAGTTTTGCAGGGTCCCTGACAATCTTGATGTCCGCATGAGACTCGGGAAGGAATGTATCGATCCCTACATTGACAATATAACCATTATTTATTTTTGCTGTCACTTTTCCGATGATCCAGTTATTATTTTGATAGGCTTTTTCGAGGTTGTTCAAGGCTTTGAGAGCGAGGGCTTTTTTCCTGGAGAGAAGTAAATACCCTTCCTTCACATTTCTTCTTTCCAGGATGGCCTCAACTTCATCACCCGGATTAATATTTTTCATGTCTTGAGGATCATCAAAATCCTCAATGGGAATCATGCCCTCGGATTTGGATCCGATATCCACCAGTACGTAAGTCGGTGTTATTTTTATGACTTTTCCCTTGACCAATTTCCCCGGAGTCAGTTCGGTAGAACTGAATTGGTATTTATCCAGAAGGTCTTCGTATTCTTGCGAAGACAGCATTTCTTCCTGTGTTGACTTAGTTAGTTCTGACATTGGACCACTTTCTCCCTTTACATAATCCAGATTTTTTAGCTAATAAGACTTTCATTTTTCAAAAAAAGATAATGAATTATCGTAACCTAGATGAGGGTTCTTGTCAATCCTAAATATAGGTAAAATCTTAACTTAGCCTCTTTTTGGAAGAGTAAAAAATTGTCCGGTCCTTCCAAATCTAACAGGATCTACCGCCGGCCGGAGAGCCGAAAAATTCTAGAAACTAGAAACTAGAAACTAGAAAGAAAAGTGCCTGAATTTATTCAACCTCTTGGTTTTCCTCCAGGATTTTCGAAATTTCTTCTTGTGAAGGAAGATCTTTCAGGCTTTCCAGACCGAAATAAGACAGAAACCTGTTGGATGTTCTATAGATCAGAGGTTTTCCGGGACTCTTTTTTCGCCCGATGATTTTTACCAGCCTTTTTTGAAGGAGGGTTTTAAGAGAATGCGATGAATCCACTCCCCGAAAAGACGAGATTTCAGCGAGAGTGACGGGCTGATGATAGGCCACTGTTGACAGGGTTTCCATAGCAGATATAGATAATCTGTTCTTTCTGTCAACACGAAGAAGGAGTCTGATCCATGGATCGTACTCGATTTTTGTAGAGAACATGTAGCCTCCGGCAACCTGAACGATTTGGATGCCTCTGTTTTTATGCGCATAATCTTGGACGAGTTCATCGAGAGCCTCCATGATCTCTTCTTTTGAAAAATCGGTCAATAGACTTGGGATTTTTTCGTAGGAAAGAGGTTCGAGGGAGATGAAAATTAATGTTTCGAGGATGTTTTTTAAATCGATCGTCATGACGGGCTCTCTTTTCGCAGCCAGACTTTGATGGTGTTGAAGAGGCTTTCCTGGATCGCGATGACGATTCTGGCTTTAATCAGTTCTAAAAGACAGTAGAAGGACAGAAAAGATTCCGTAAAGGTTTCCTGCCGGTTGAAGTATTCGATAAAGTCGAGAAAGGTGTGCTTTTTAAGATAGTCCAGCATCTCTTTCATTTTTTCTTCATGTGTCACTTCTTCCCCCTTAATCACGCTCATGTTGTCCCGTTCCTTTTTTTTCATGAGAGTGAAAAAGGCTTCTGCCAGATCAAACAAAGAGATTTCTGTCAGCTCCAGTTCCTCTTCCTTATCACTTGGAGGGAGGAAGGTCCTCTGCCATTTTTGCAGTTCTTTATTTTCTTTTTCTCTCAGGAGGGAGCCTGCGGCCTTAATTTTTTGAAAGTCCAGGAGTCTGTCGATAAGGACTTTCCTTGGATCCTCCATGTCGTCCTCCGAAACGGTCTCCCTGGGCAGGAGCATTTGAGATTTTATGTAAATCAGGAGGGCTGCGATGAGAAGGAATTCCGCCTCATGCTCCAAATTTATTTTTTCTTTCTGGTCGAGATACTTCAAGTAATCTTTGGTGATCGAGGAGATGGGGATATCGTGAATATCAATTTTTTTCTTTCTGATAAGAAAGAGGAGGAGGTCCAGTGGGCCTTGAAAGGCTTCCAGTTTGACCTGGTAACTTTCAGATGTGTCCATTTCCAAGGTTTTGTCTATCTGTGCTTAAAAGCCTATGGCTGACCTGACTTCTTCCATCGTCCTCTGCGCGTCTTTCCGTGCTTTTTTGTTCCCTTCTTCGAGGGTCTCCCAGACTAGATCCGGATTGCTCTCAAGCACCCTTCTTTTTTCCCAAAACGGATTAAGAATATGGATGATTCTTTCGATGACCACGTTTTTGCAGTCCAGACAGCCTATTCCTGCTTTGCGGCACCCTTCAGCCAGTTCATCTCTTTTATCTTTCGACAAAAATGCCTTGTGTAGAGTAAATACAGGACAGTCATCGGGTTCCCCCGGATCTGATCGTCTTTTGCGCCGGATATCTGTTTTCATCGTAGAGATTTTCTGACGAATCACGTCCCGGGAATCTTTGAGATTTATAGCATTTCCGAAGGATTTGCTCATCTTGCGCCCATCCGTTCCAGATAGTTTGGGGACTTCGGTCAGCAGAATCTGAGGTTCTGGAAAGACACTGCCGAAGAGGCGATTGAACCGACGTGTGATCTCACGCGCAAGTTCAAGATGGTAGGCCTGGTCTTCTCCTACCGGAACAATCTCCGCTTTATAGAGGAGGATGTCGGCCGTCTGGAGAACAGGATAGCCTAAAAAACCGTAGGTGTTGAGATCCTTTTCGGGAAGCTCTCTCTGCATCTCTTTAAACGTGGGGACCCTCTGGAGCCAGGGCAGGGGGATGATCATGGACAACAGCAGATGGAGTTCGGCGTGTTCTTTAACTTCGGATTGGACAAAAATCGTGCACTTTTTCGGATCCAGCCCTATGCTCAGCCAGTCGGCGGCCACTTCAAAAGTGTTTTCCCTCACGGAAGTGGAATTCTTGTATTCAGAAGAGAATCCATGCCATGTGACAATACAGTAGTAGCATCTGTATTTGTCCTGCAGTTTAAGCCAGTTCCGCAGCGCTCCGGCCAGATGTCCTATGTGGCAGGGGCCGGTCGGCCGCAGCCCACTAAATACGGTTTTTGTTTTTTGGTTGTTTCCTTCCATTTTAAAATGATATAAGCATGGAGATAATGGCTTGGATTGGTTTAAAAATAATCTCAAGGAATCCGGATATGAATAAGAATAAGATGATCATAAAGCCATATGGTCTGATCTTTTCGTATTTTTCAACCGCTTCATCCGAAAGAAATCCCATCAGCACTCCACTCCCGTCAAGGGGGGGGACGGGGAGGAGGTTAAAAACAGCAAGAATTGCATTGATGAGTATTCCGAAATAAAGAATCAAACCAATTCCTTGTGCGAACTGGAGTTGTCCCGTATTCCCTGAGACGGTGTAGAATGCCGCTTGAAAGAATCTAGGGCTTGAAAATTTCAATATTTGAATAATGATAAAAAAACCTATGGCTGCTGTAAAATTAGAGATGGGTCCGGCCGCTGAAATCCAGAGGTTGTCCCGTCGGGGATTTCTTAAGTTCATGGGATTGACGGGGACGGGTTTGGCCCATCCAATAAGAGGGATACCCGTAAACATCATCAAAAGAGGAAGCAGAACGGTGCCAATCGGGTCGATATGGGGGATGGGATTGAGGGAGACCCTTCCCATTTGAAAAGCTGTGGGATCGCCCAATTTTTTAGCGGCCCATCCATGTGAGGCTTCATGAATTGTGATGGCAAAGAGAAGCACAAAATAGGCGAGAATTTTTGTGAGGATATCCATTTTTTTCCAGAGGTCATTTATAGCATATCCACTTGAGTACGTAAAGCTAAAGAAAAAAAACAAAAAAAAAGGACAGGCTGGCAGATTGAAACCTACTACCTGTCCTCTTAAGGCTCTTATAAAGTTTTCTGAATACTCCGGTCAGCTGTTCAGTATCTTTTCGACTTCTTCCTTGTCAACGTCTGTGACATACGGGATTTCGCTGATGTAGGCGGCATCATGGGTCAAGGCAGCAATGTCGTCTCTCGTGATGTATTCGAGTGCAAACTTTCTGTTTCCCGCCATCATCTGCCGCAGTCCTTGGCTTAACCTTTCCCAGTATCCATAAAGTCCCATGGCGCCTGTGGGGATATCTTTGAACCGCTCCTGATATTTTTCTTTGAGCTCTGGGGCGGTGACAAAAATTTCTTCAGCCGTATTTCCAAACCGCTCGACATAAACGGGAATTTGATCTTCCTTAATCCTCTTTCCGATTGTTTTTCCCACCATGGCTGCGGCCATCGGTCCTCTTGCCATACCGACAAGCTTGAAATAAGGGGCTCCAATGGAGAGGGCCTTGTAGATCTGATCTTCAAAGGTGATTCCGCCAGCTACGGCGACATCCGGGATGTATTCTCCCTTGTCATCGAGCTTCTTGAGATACCGGTATGTCAGAGACCAAAGCTCGACACTGGGAATGCCCCATTCGTTCATCATCCGCCAGGGACTCATGCCTGTTCCGCCACCGGCTCCGTCCACAGTCAGCAGATCCAGCTTGGCTTTGGACGCATATTTGACGGCGCGGGCCAGGTCGACCGGTCTGTAGGCTCCTGTTTTCAGGAAAACATACTTGGCCCCCGCAGCTCGCAGTTCTTCAACACGCCGCATGAAGCTTTCTTCTTCCACCATGCCCAAACGGGAATGTCTTTCGAATTCCTTAAAGCTTCCCTTTTCGAAGGCCTTGATGATAGAGGGGTCTTCCGGATTGGGAAGAACGATATATCCTCTTTTCTGCAGTTCCTGGGCTTTCTTGAGGTTTTTTATCTTGACTTCACCACCAATGTTTTTGGCGCCTTGCCCCCATTTCAGTTCAACGGTGTCCACTCCTAATTTCTCGATCACGTATTCCTGAACTCCCAGACGGGTGTCTTCGACATTGGCCTGTACTACAATCGTGCCATATCCATCCTGCCAATCCCTGAAAGATTTAATGCGGAATTCCATGTCCGGAGAGCGGACGATTCTGCCGTTCTCGATTACAGAGTCATCGTCCATTGCACAAACGTTTTCTCCTACGGTCAGGATTCCTCCTGAAAGAGCCACTCCTGCTCCCAGCCCATGCCAGTTCTGCTTGGCCACGTTTGTGGATCCCATCCCTGAGACGACAAAGGGCACTTTCATCTTGATGCCTTTATCGTGACCAATGGCCGTCTCGATTGTCACTTTAGGGAATGTGGCCTTGTCGCTGTCCGCTTCGATACCGTGTGCTCCGACCGCTGTTCCCAAAATTGTGAAATCAGAGAGGTCGACGGGGTAATCCTTTTCAGAGGCCGCCGTGATAATTCCAAAAGGTTGAGGGTAAAGTACTTCGTGTCCCCTGTAGGCGGATTTTCCGATTTCACACATGCCGATACAGCCGTCAACGCAGGTGACGCACATCCCGCTGAAAGGGCTGATGGAACCTTCAGTCCTATTTTTAGTTAGAGTAGCGGCGCTTCTGTTTAATTTTGTATAACTCATTGGGTGACCTCCTTAATATCTTTTTGTATATAAGCAGTAGAAGACATGTTATTCCGTTGTTTTTTCATAGTCTTCACTGTTTGATTTCTCTGGTTTTTCTTGGACACATGTTCCGCATCTGCCGGCATCGTACATCCAGCATTGGAGTTCATCGTAAGTGTCGAGGCATGTGGGGTCGAGCGTTAAACACCCGTTGCAGATAGCCGTGTCGGCATCCGGTCCCTGACATCTCAACTGGCACGCCGGGCAGATGTACATGCATCCACCGCAGAGCCGGCATTCTTCAGAGCGCATGTCAAAAGGTGTGGATATTTTCTTTTTGTAGCCCCGGTTTTGAAAACCGATCGCATGCCCATCCATCTGTTCTGCGCACATGCGGACACAGAGTCCACAGAGGATGCACTCCTCATTGCGAACCGTGAACCGCATCTGTTTGACACCAAATTTAGATGCGAGATCCTGAATGACCTTTGATCCGGGCGCAACGGACAGCATGAGTTCAATCATCATTCTCCTGGCCTCAAAAACTCTATTGGTGTCCGTTCTAACAAAAAGTCCTTCTTCGGCAGGATAAGTGCAGGAGGAGACGAGTTTTGATCCGGGGCCTTCTCCTATCTCGACAAGGCAGAGCCGGCACCCCCCGAACTGCGACAGACCCTCATTGTAGCAGAGTGTAGGAATTTCCAGTCCGTAAAATTTTGCCGTCTCCAGGATGCTCCAGCCTTCCTCGGCTTTGACATCCAAATTGTTGATTTTCATATTTATCATAATATCCTCACTCTATATTAATGGCATTAAAATTGCAGACTTCGAAACAGGCTCCACATTTTATGCATTTATTCTGGTCTAAGATGTGGATCTGTTTGAGTTCCCCTTTTATGGCCACTTGTGGACATGGCTTGATGCAGGCAAGGCAGCCGGTGCATTTTTCGGAGATGATGCTGTACTGAATCAAATCCTTGCAGACGGCGGCAGGACATTTTTTGTCCTGGATATGAGCCAGATATTCGCCTTTAAAATATCGGATAGTGGACAGGACAGGATTGGCCGCCGTTTGTCCCAACGCGCACAGGGAAGCATCTTTGACGGCATTGGCCAGTTGTCCCAAGAGATCGAGGTCGCTGTCTTTGCCGCTGCCTTCAGTGATGTTGCTGACAATTTCCCACATGCGCTGTGTGCCTTCTCGACAGGATAAACACTTTCCACATGACTCATCCCTGAGAAAATTGAGGAAGTACTTAGCGACATCAACCATACAAGTGTTTTCGTCCATGACGATCATTCCGCCGGATCCCATGATGGAACCGGCTTGAAAAAGACTATCATAATCTATAGGAAGGTCCAGGTGTTCTTTGGGGAGGCATCCTCCGGAGGGACCGCCTGTTTGTACAGCCTTAAACTCTTTTCCTTCGGGGATTCCGCCACCGATATCATAGATGACCTCTCGGAGTGTTATCCCCATCGGGACTTCCACGAGACCTGTATTGTTGATTTTTCCAACAAGCGAAAAAATCTTTGTTCCTTTAGATCCGTCGGTTCCGATATTTGAAAACCAATCGGCGCCATTTGCGAAAATGACAGGAACGGTGGCCCAGGTTTCGACATTGTTGATATTCGTCGACCTTTTCCAGAGTCCTCGTACAGCCGGATAAGGAGGCCTCTGACGCGGCTCCCCGATTTTCCCTTCGATGGATGCAATAAGAGCGGTTTCTTCTCCACAGACAAAGGCCCCGGCTCCTTTAGAGATGTGGAGTTGAAGATTAAAATCTGTTCCAAGAATGTTTTTTCCCAACAGGCCCATCTTTTCGGCACTCTCTAACGCTTTTGTGATGTTTTGGAGGGCAAGAGGATATTCATCGCGGATGTAGATGTATCCTTCTTCAGCGCCTATGGCATAAGCGCCGATAATCATCCCTTCCAGAACACGGTGCGGATTCCCCTCCATTAAGCTCCGGTCCATATAGGCACCGGGATCTCCTTCATCGGCATTACAGATGATGTATTTGGGATTTCCTTTGGCTTGCCTTGAAAAAGCCCATTTTTTTCCTGTTGGGAATCCTGCGCCTCCACGCCCCCGGAGGCCGGACTTCTGCATCGTTTCGATCACGGCTTCAGGGGTTTTCTTGTCGAGAATCTTAGACAGAGAGCTGTAGCCTTTGACAGACATATAGTCGAGAATATCCGTTGGATCAATGAGAGCATTATCTCCCATCACGATCCGTTTTTGCTTTTTATAAAATCCTATTTCAGCCTCTTTGGGAATGCTGTCCTTTGAAATGGGATCCGTATATAAGAGGGCGTCGATGACCGTGTTGTTGAGGATTGTTTCGGATATGATGTCTTTTGCATGTTTTGTTTCAACGTGCTGGTAGAAGATATTATGCGGCTGAATGATGATATTAGGTTCGGCTTCACAGAATCCGTGGCATCCGGTGACTTTGACCAAAACTTTATCTTTGAGGTTCTGGGCCGTGATTTCTTTCTCCAGGGCTTCTATGACTTTCAGAGATCCTCTTGCTTGACCGCAGGTTCCCGCAGAAACGAAAAGTATTGCTTTTTGTTCGGCCTGACGAAATAAAGTTTGATCTTTAATCGTATTCTTTAATTCTTCGATGGAATTAATTTTTTTAATCTCATTCATTGTCCCACTCTAGTTTTGTTTACGTTTATACTTTTTTATGATGGATTCAACTTTGCGGATTGAGGTCTGGGCATGATAGTCGCCATCCACGACAACCACGGGACCGATGGCACAGCATCCAAGACAAGCCACTGTTTCCAGTGTGAATTGTCCGTCTTCTGTCGTACTCCCTGATTCCACACCGAGCCGTCTTTCAAATTCTTCCAAAATTTTTGGTCCTCCCCGAACATGACAGGCTGTTCCCATACAGACTGTGGCTTGATGCTCACCTCTTGGTTCCAGGCTGAAGGAACGGTAAAAGGTGGCCACTCCGATAATATGAATTAAAGGGATTTCCAGGGTTTCGGCGACGACTTGAAGAGCCTCCTGGGGGAGATAATTGAATTCGGCTTGAATGTCCTGAAGAATTGAAATTAGGGCTCTTTTTTGATTGTCATGTTTTTGCATGAAGGTTTTGACTTTATGTGTTTCGACATTCACAGGGTTCCCTCCAAATTTATAGCGGTTATTTTTCTTTCTGATTATCTGAGACGGCGAAGTGAGTCTTAAGTTTTCTCACGGTTAATAAGTTCTGCAAATAAGAATAAAGGCAAAGGGGCTTTTTTATAGAATTCTTTTTTGAGAATGGAGATATTATGGCTTCGAAAGAGTTTTAAAATATTATTTCTCCTTAAAAAGTTTAAAATAATTTAATGTTATTATAAATAAAAAAATCAATATGATTAACAGTGATTTATAACAGACTTCAATTTTTCATGTCAAGGATTTTATTGTTTGATTTTTTTTTACGGAAAAAGACCCCTATAATTGTAGATTTCAGCAATTCTTTCAATGGCTACAATATAAGCGGCACATCGAAAGGAGACATCCCTTTGGTCGTGGATCTGCCAGACACTGTTAAAAGCTTTAACCATTTTCCGTTCCAGTTCATAATTGACTTGTTCTTCTTCCCAATAGAGTCCGCTCATGGCCTGTACCCATTCAAGATGACTGACAACGACCCCTCCTGCATTGGTCAGAATATCGGGAAGAACCGGTATTTTTCTTTTTTCAAGTATCTCATCGGCTTCGGGCGTTGTGGGGCCGTTGGCGGCCTCAAAGATCACTTTTGCCTTAATCTTATCCGCATTATTTTTGTGGATTTGGTTTTCAAGAGCCGCGGGGATGAGGATGTCGGCTTCCTGAAAAAGAAGTTCCTCTCTCCCTATTCTTTTTCCCGGGTGTTTGATCACACAGGCATGTTTTTCGACACAGTCCAAAAGCCCCTGGACATCCAATCCCTTTTCGTCGACAAGGCAGCCGGAATAATCGGAAACAGCGACAATTTTTGCCCCCAGCTTAGATAAATAGTAGGCGGTATATCCTCCTACATTGCCGAATCCCTGGATGGCGACCGTTGCTCCTTCCAGTTTATTTTTCATGGCTTTATAATATTCTCTTATCGTTATGGCCACTCCATGACCGGTCGCCTTTTTCCTTCCTTTTGAACCGCCTAAAATTTCTGGTTTTCCTGTGACGATACTCGGCTCGGTGTATCCTTTGAACTGAGAATAAGTGTCCATGATCCAGGCCATCGTTTTCGAAGTCGTGTACACATCAGGGGCGGGAATATCAATATGAGGTCCCAGGATGGGCATGATTTCACAGGTGTATCGTCTTGTCATCCTTTCCAATTCGCTTTCAGACAATTCAGTGGGGTTGCAGATGATTCCTCCCTTTGCACCGCCGTAGGGAAGATCAAGCAAAGAACATTTCCATGTCATCCACGCGGCCAGTGCAACCATTTCGTCCTCAGAGACATTGGGATGGTAGCGCACACCTCCTTTTGTCGGCCCCTTAGCATTGTTGTACTGGCATCGGAATCCTGTGAACGTCTTTGTCCGGCCGTTATCCATTTTTATCGGTATGGACACTTTCAAAATTCGCATGGGTTTTTCAATGATTTTTAAAAGATTTGGATCAAGTTTGATTTCTAAGGCTGCTTTATAGAGCTGCTTCTTTGCTTTCTCGGCAAGGCTGTCTTTGATCATTTTTCCCTCCTCTTTTTTAACCAAGTCTCAATTTTCATCTTTTCTTTGTGGCATAAATATAGAACAGATTTTCAATAGATGCAATAAACCAATAAGTGATACGAAATCACACTTTGTTTTCCCCAACGAGGAAAACTTGGGTGGATTTTAAGGATTCTAGGGGTCAAGGGGTCGAGGATTCAAGTGAAATATTTAAGAATTATGAATGAGGGATCACAGGATCCTTGAATCCTTGTATCCTTTGCATAGCACCTGCAGTTGAGTCGGAATGGGACGTCTTCATGCTTCCTTGTTCATCCATATTCGTATGTGATGCAGAATGTTCGTGAGGGTCACGGGTCCGACTCTTAGATAAGCTTGGCTAAAGAAAGGACATGTATCTTTGAATTTCGTAGGCAGAGACTTGGTTGTCGTATTCCCGGGCGACATTATTCTGATAGTCCTCGATTTCCCACTGTTTATTTGCGATAAATGTGTGGAAAAGGTGTTCACCAAATGTCTCTTTGAGGAGAGCACTTTTTTGCATTGTCTTCACGGCCGCTTCTAGATTTTGGGGAAGTGTTTGGATGGAGAGTTTTTTCTGTCGTGCCAGACTCATTCTGTAGATATTTTCTTCTATAGGTTTGGAAATTGTGTATTTTTTTTCAATGCCGCGAAGACCGGCAGCCAGCATGGCTGCAAGAGCCAAGTACAAATTACAAGCGGGATCAGGGGAACGAAGTTCGATGCGCGTGGCCTGTTCTTTTCCGGGTTGATACTCCGGGACCCGGATGTAGGCGGAACGGTTTCTCTGTCCCCAGGCTATATATACGGGGGCTTCGTAGCCTTCGATGAGTCTCTTGAAAGAATTGACCCATTGGCAGTGGACAGTCACAATCTCCTTTGCGTGAGTCATTAGGCCTGCTATATATTGGAGGGCTATATCTGTGAGATGGAATGCGTTCGACGGATCATAAAAAATATTTTTCCCTCCTTTCCAGAGAGATTGGTGAACATGCATACCGCTTCCGTTCTGGCCGTTGAGGGGCTTTGGCATAAATGTGGCGTAAAGGCCGTGTTTGCGGGCAACTTTTTTGACCATATAGCGAACTATGGTACAGACATCGGCCATTTCGAGAGCGGAAAGGTATCGCAAATCGATCTCATGTTGGCCGTGAGCTACTTCATGGTGGTCATACTCGGTTTCAATCCCCATTTTTTTAAGGAGAATTTGAATCTCCTTCCGTATTTCCCCATGCTCACCACTAAAAAAATAACCGCCTTCATCCATGGGTGTGGCTGTCTTCTTATTCGGGAAAATGAAAAACTCAAGTTCAGGGCCTATTTTAAAATCCGTGATCCCAAATTCCTCAAGCCCTTTTTTAAGGACCTTCTTTAATATGTGTCGGGAATCTCCCTCATAGTGTTCTCCTTCAGGGGTAAGAATATCTCCAAACATGATGGCCTCTCTCCAAAAGGTCCCCTCTTCAAAACCTCTGTACGTCCACGGCAAAACGCGGAGGGTCTTAGGATCCGGTTTGATGACTAAGTCACTTTCTTCTATCCGGACGAAACCTTCCACGGAAGATCCATCAAATCCCTTTCCATCTTTAAAGGTTTTTTCCAACTCTGCGCTGGGGATGGAAAAGTCCATCCGTCTTCCCAAAATGTCCGGAAACATGATACGGATAAATTCAATCTTGTTTTTTGGATTGCCAACGATGTCCAGCACCTGCTTTTCAGAGTTTAAGCCAAAACAATCTTCGTTGGGATATTCATATTTATTCATTTGTGGATATATTATGAATAAATAGTTACAATTGTCAAGTAAAACATGATAAAATAAACTATAAAATACAAAATAAGGATAAATACAAGACAATTGTGTGGAGGTAAAGATGGCTGATGAGTTGGACAAAAAAATCATCCGGTCCCTCAATGAAAATGCCAGGAAAAGTTTCCGTGAGGTGGCGAAGGACGTAGGTACATCTGTTACCGCCGTCATTCATAGGGTGAAAAAATTTGAGGACTCCGGAACAATTAAAGGTTATATTCCTCTGGTTGACTCCGGATATTTTGGCATGGAATTGATGGCGGTCATTGCTCTCCGGATATCTCAGGGAAAATTGTTGGAAACGCAAAAAAACATAGCCCGTGATGCCCGTGTCATAGCCGTCTATGACATCACGGGAGAGTGGGATTCTATTGTTATCGGCCGGTTTAAGGATCGCCAGGATCTCAACGATTTTATCAAAAATCTTCTCTCTCAAAAAAACGTCTATCGATCTGTTACACATATCGTCCTGAATGTGGTTAAAGAAGAGTACCGGGTTGAAGTTTAGTAGCATGAATCAGGATAGAAAAAAAATTGCTAATACACTTATTGAATTGTTAAAAAAGCACTTGAATCCTTGAATCCTAGAACCCTTGAATCCTTTGCATAAACTGCATCAACTAATTAGGAAAAGAACCATAAATTGTCAATAAAGGGTGTTTGCTGGCCGAATCCCATCTGCTATAATAATTATATGAGGAAAAAGCAAAAAACTGTATTTTCCCTGCTGTTGATTAGCCTATTATGGATGGCCACTCTTTCAAACGCATCCGAACCAGAGGACGAAATCGACAATTTAATTTTCCAAATACAGGATGCTTTCAATTCAAAGAATATAGAAAGTTACTTAGGTTTTTTTCATGCGAATATAACGGACATAGAAAAGACTAAATTCATCAGTAAAATTGAAGATTTTCAGATGGAACGGATTGCCATTCATAAAGTTCTGCTGCAATTGATTAACGAGAACCAAATCAACCTTCATCTGCGTGTTAAATATGACAATGTTTTTTCTGTCATTATTGAGCTTTGGCGATTGAGGCTTGTCAAGATAGACGGAGGCTGGCTGGTCAATTTTAAAGAGGTGGCCGGAGATATTCAAACTCTGTACAAAATCTCAATCCCCTCCGGCCGAATGGAGAGGGCAAAGTCTGTCGAGATCAATCACATAGATATTCAACTTGTCTTCCATGATGCCGCCGTTTTTTATGATAATCTTCCGAACCGAAATACAGCCTTATTGATAGTAGGGAAAGGGGATCTGCGGTTTACCCCGTCTTTAAAACGAGAGCGGCATCAACTCGGACTCGTCTATGGCAAACCTGTTCTTACAGATGATCTCAAATATATCTATATCCGGTGCTCTGACTCCTTTTTCAAAGAAAATATTTCTATAACACTGCCGGATGATGATGCAGCCCCGATAACACAGTCAGAACAAAACAAGGCCTACTCCTTATTCGTCAAGCATTATTCCCGGTCCTTCACCATCGAGGACTCGCTCAATAATGAAAGGCTGTCATTTTTGCCCCAGGGCGATGAAGTAGTGCTAGAATTCGAAGGTCAAAAGATCGGGATTTATACCTATCTTTATTCTCCCTTTGCCGAGGAGGAAATTTCTTTCTACCAATGGGATGAACAAAGGATCGTCAATCTTTATTCTCCTCAAACTGATGACGACAAGCAGCAGCTTTTTATATCAATAGGTCAGAAATTTAATGTCACCCACTATGATATTGAAATCAACTATCGTCCTCTTGATTATTATTTCTCCGGGAAGGCCAAGGTGGCGGTCGAATCTGAAATTGGCGCCTTTAATATGTTGAAATTCAAAATCAATTCGGAGCTGCAGATCCTCCGTATCTATGATGAGGAGAAACAGCAGTTGTTTTATACATTGGACAAGCTGAGACAGACTCTTTATGTGTATCTTTCTCCCTCTCTCGGGAACCGCGATACGGCTTTGGTAGAGATTTATTATAGAGGAAAAGTCGCACCGCATATGCCTCTGCCAGAAATGGATCGAGGTTCCCAGGATAAAGAGACATACTTCATGATCCCCATTAGTTATGAGACGTACCTGTACACTCAATCTTCTTACTGGTATCCTTCTCCGGCCGATGATGACTTTTTTACAGCCAAACTCAGAATCACTATTCCCCCGGGATATTCTCTTGTTGCCAACGGTGTCCTTGTTGAAAAATCTGAATTGACGGGGCTGGAGGGTATCGAGGATGTCGAACATGTCGGTTCTCCGGTCTTTGTTTTTGAATCGAAAAAGCCTGTCAAGTATCTTTCATTTATAGTAGGGAAGCTGTCTAAAATTGCAGAAGATTCTAGTCTTTTACCTCTCCAATATTACCAAGCCTCAAATGTTCATGGAGAGTGGGATTATTTGAAAGAAGCTAAACGAATTCTCACTCTCTACGTATCCTGGTTCGGATCTTATCCGTATGAGAACTTCAGTATTGTTCACAGGATGTGGCCCCAAATCGGAGGATACAGTCCTCCCTCATTTGTCGTACTCAACGATAGGCCTCGGACAGCCCCGATGTATCGGCGATCCCTCATCCACAGCCCCGTCGCTCTTTTGCGATGGAGGGAATACTTTTTGGCCCATGAGATTGCGCATCAATGGTGGGGTCAAGGGGTGACGTGGGATTCTTATCACGACATATGGTTGAGTGAAGGATTGGCCCAGTTTGCTTCTGTCCTTTATCTGAAGGAAAAATATGGGGAGAGAGCGTGTTCTGCAATACTCCGAAAATTTTCTTCATGGACAAAAAGGATGACGAAATGGGGAGCCATAACCATGGGATCTCGCATAAGCTATTTTAATTATACAGCTTTTCAATCCATCGTTTATGACAAAACGACGCTTGTGCTTTTTCTTCTCAAAGATTATCTCGGTCAAGATGTCTTTTTTAGGGCTCTCAAGGAATT
>SDBU01000506.1_pt1 | contig 54206 bp, 50 predicted proteins | sample 2277071 | NCBI WGS metagenome assembly SDBU01 (sample SAMN10397929, study PRJNA504765) | marine sediment metagenome | isolation source: marine sediment core GS08_GC12, 126 cmbsf | place: Arctic Ocean: Gakkel Ridge, Loki's castle | collected 2008 | reverse complement strand
GGTTATCGCCGAAGTCAGCGTGGTCTTGCCGTGATCCACGTGCCCAATAGTGCCAATATTAAGATGCGGCTTGGTCCTCTCAAATTTCTCCCTGGCCATGGCCTGGTTACCTCCTGATCATGATAAGAACAGTTGCGACGCGACCACCCAATGCATTTGTGCCACTGTCAATAACTTGGCATGGAGCCCACGACCGGGGTCGAACCGGTGACCTTGTCCTTACCAAGGACACGCTCTGCCGACTGAGCTACGTGGGCCCAGTTATGGTGGAGGGGGAAGGATTTGAACCTCCGAAGGCGTTCGCCGGCAGATTTACAGTCTGCTCCCTTTGGCCACTCGGGCACCCCTCCACTATCTACCGAGTACTATAGATTAGACAGGGCGCCTCTGGACTACTTAGGCGCCCCATACATTAGTAATTATACACTTTGGGGGGCTATTAGTCAAGTCCTCTGGAGCCGACGGTCCGATTCGAACGGACGACCTGGTCATTACAAGTGACCTGCTCTACCCCTGAGCTACGTCGGCGATGGTGCAAGTATAAGTAATATGCCCGGGAAAGTCAAGGTGCAGGGACGGCCCCGGGAACCTGTAGACTGATGGAGATACTACGGAGTAACACTACCTGGCAGTAGATGACGATTCCAGAGCATAGGGTAGTTGATCCAGCAAATCCGAGGCTATCAGTCTCCGTTCGCCCCTCTGCTGAGCAGCTAAGTCGCCGGCCAGGCCGTGATAGTACACTCCACTGACGGCGGCTGCTACGGGCGTAGCACCTCCGGCCAACAGAGCGCCGATGAGACCGGTCAGTACGTCGCCGACTCCCCCGGAGGCCATGCCCGAGTTACCGGTGGAGTTTATCCATGCCTCGCCCTGGGGATCAGCAATTACCGTGCCAGCGCCCTTCAATATGACTACGCAGCTAAGATCCTCGGCTGCCTGCCGGGCCGCTCCTACCCGGTCCTGCTGGATTTGAGCCACTGGCGCACCCGTCAGGCGGGATAGCTCGCCGGGATGGGGCGTGATTATGGTTGGCCCGGGGCGTTGCTGGAGTATCTGCGGGTTGTCGGCACAAGCATTCAGGCCATCGGCATCAATCACCAGCGGCTGAGGAAGCTGGGCGATTAAGGCCCGGGCTAACTCGGCAGTAGCCGGGACTTGGGATATTCCCGGTCCCAGCGCCACCGCCTGACAGCTCGCAGCGAACTCGCGGATTTCCTCCTCGGCTGGCGGGGCCAGGCTGCGCTGGTCCGTCTCCGGCAACGGCAGCGTCATTACCTCGGTACATTTGACCTCCAGAATATCGTTCAGACTGGCCGGGACTGCGAGGGTGACCAGCCCAGCGCCCCCCCGAGCTGCCCCTATCCCGGCCAAAGCCGCTGCTCCTGTCATTCCCTCCGAGCCGGCTATAATCAGCAATCGGCCGGCATCACCTTTGTGCATATCGGCCCAGCGAGAGGGCAGCATAGCGGCAGCATCAGCGGCAGTGATGAGATTGGTAGATAGCTGCTGCTGGGCCACCAAATCCGCCGGTAATGATATGTCAATAACCTCTACCTCGCCGCAGTACTTGCGCCCTGGATACGAATAATGACCGACTTTAGCCAGGCCCAAAGTGAGGGTACGATCGGCGGCGACTGCCTCGCCTAATATCGCCCCGGTGTCGGCACTAACTCCCGAGGGGATGTCTACGGCCAGCACCGGCAGAGCAGCCTGGTTAATGGCCTCAATGGCTGCCCGCGCCGCGCCCCGTACCTCCCCGCTAATCCCCGTACCCAAAATGGCGTCAATGACCAGGTCAGCTTCTCTCAAGCTATCGAGTAGCTCCTGGGCCTGGGGCATTGGGTTGATAGTAAGGCCCATCTGCCGGGCGATGTTATAGTTAGTAGCCGCATCACCGCTGAGGTCATCGGGCTCAGCCAGCAAGCATATCTGGACGGATAGGCCCTTATTATGCAGGTGGCGGGCCGCCACCAAGCCATCACCACCATTATTGCCCCGCCCGCAGACCACCAGTATATGAGCATCAGGCAGCATCGGGGCGGCCATCTGGGCGGCAGCCTCGGCCACCGCCCGCCCGGCATTCTCCATCAGCACCACGCCGGGAATACCATAATCCTGTATAGCGGCTCTATCTAGCGCCCTCATCTCATCACTGGTTACTAATTTCACGGTGGTTCACCTTTCGGCACAAAAGTAACAATAATGCGCCCGTAACTGGTGGTAGGCTATATTTCACTATTGTCGGTCAAATTCCTCTTGTCTCCCGGTTCACCCTCTCTGAAGACTCTACCTGAAAGGCAGGATAATTATGACCAACCGTGAAATGAGTAATAATGTAGGCGGAAGCACGTTGAGCCAAGCTACGAACTGTGGCAATATGGCGGCAAAGTGTAGAAGGGGCGTGTAATCAAAGTGGCTGATATATTCATTCATCCCAGTGCTGAAGTCTCTGATGACGCTGAGATCGGGCCGCAGACCAAGGTCTGGAACCAGGCCCAGGTCCGTGAAGGCGCCCAAATCGGGAGTAATTGTACTATCGGCAAAGATGTATATGTGGACAGGAACGTTCATATCGGTGATAGAAGCAAGATTCAGAATGGGGTCTCACTATACGAAGGTGTGACTTTGGGTGATGAGGTCCTGGTGGGTCCCCATGCCGCATTCACCAATGATCTATTTCCCCGAGCTTTTAACGAGGAGTGGGAAATCCTACCAACCATCGTTAAGCGGGGGGCATCAATTGGAGCTAATGCCACCATTGTCTGTGGCGTGAGCATTGGTGAGTACGCGATGGTGGCCGCTGGGGCGGTAGTGACTAATGATGTGCCGGCGCACTGCCTGGTGATAGGAAATCCAGCCCGTATTTCGGCTCGCGTGTGCCGGTGTGGTCGCAAACTGCGACGTGAGGAAGTAGACGGCGATACCGAGGTACTTCGCTGCCCACATTGTGGCACTACCGTTCGCATGGAAGTGAGTATCTCGGCAATGGAAGTACCCATTTTCGAACGCGAAGGTTGATAGCATTTTCTGTTGGACCATTGCAGCTTAACAATGGGGATGTAGTGATGCCGTCCAGAATCCTGGTTTGCGCTCCTTCATACAATGAAGAGCAAACAATCTCTTTGTCTATACAAGGAATGCCTACCGACCTGGTAGACACTTTTTTAGTTGTGGATGATGGGTCCACAGATAATACTCGGGCGGTGGCCGAAGATAGTGGAGCGACGGTGCTCAGCCACCCAGAGAACAGGGGGGTAGGTGCCGCCATCCGCAGTGGGATTGACTATGCACTCGCGCATGAGTTTGAGATCTTTGTGATAGTCTCAGGCAGCGGAAAGACCAAGGCTACGGAAATTGACCAAGTAGTGAAGCCGTTGCTGGCTGGAGAGGCTGATATCGTCAAAGGGTCACGGTATGTAAAAGGAGGACAGGCTCTGAACATGCCGGCGATCCGCCACCTGGGTACCCGCGGGTATTCCCTGGTTTTCTCCGTGCTGGCTAAGAGATGGATTACGGATGCTTCTAACGGATTCCGCGCCTTCCGCCTGTCTTTACTTGAAGACCACCGCTTAGACTTGTGGCAAGAGTGGCTGGATGGCTATGGCCTGGAACCGTATTTTCTTTTCAAAGCACTGCGGCTTGGCTACCGGGTAGTCGAGGTGCCAGTGACCATCGAGTATCCTCGTGATGTCTCCGGACCGTTTACCAAGATGAAAGCCGTCATAGATTGGTGGAACGTAACTGCGCCGCTTTTGTGGTTGGTCCTGGGTCTGCGGGAATAGGGTAGGACAGCGAGATAGATAGATGAATGAGAAAGCATCAATACCCATGAGGTAAAGAGCTCGTGAGATGACCTTCCTACGCCGGACCCTAATCTTTTTCATATATGCGGCGGCTGCTTTTTGCGTATTTGCTTTCTGGTTCCATCGGGGGATAGCCACCCCAAAGGCTCGGGATTTGCCGCAGATGATTTCGGGCGAGGCGTCCCGGCCGTACGTGCGGCAGCAGTTGGCGTACATTGGTGAGGCGAAAAGATAAGCGATATGAGCGTGACGATGCGTAATTCGTTAGTGGTGATACTCTTAGCCGTAACGGTGATGGTCGGGCATCTGTGTCTCTCTGGCTGGCATCTCAAGATGCCCGATGCTATGTACTATGCCAGTATTGCCCGCAGGCTATTGGAAACTGGCCAGTATCAGGGACCTGCCTTGATAGACAGCGAACTGGCTACAATTGACCGAATGATAGAGCATGACCGGCCGTGGCCCGTTGATTATGCTCGTCCCGGTGCACCATTACTAATAGCCAGTTTGTTTGCGCTGTTCGGGGTCAGCGACATTACGTATCAGCTAACCAACATTTTGGCATTCTGCGTGCTGGCCTGGGCGGTATACCGTATCAGCGTGGTGATCCATGATAACTCGCCGCGCGCTGGTCTGCTCAGTGTAGGGCTGCTGGTGGCTATCCCGGCTGTTTTGACCAAAGGTGCGAAGATTGGCCTGGAAATGCCGTTCGTAGCGATAATATTAGTCGCTGCCGCGCTCCTGGTCGGGGGCAAGCGCTGGCTGTCTGCCGCCGGGGCTGGTGCGGTGCTGGCGGGAGCGGTGTTTATGCGGCCTACCGCCCTGGCCTTCCTGCCGCTGGGACTGCTGATTATGGCGAATGGGCCGTCCGATCGGCGGAGGCAAATGGTGGCATTTGTCATTGCCTTTGTCCTTTTGGTGGGATTGGGATATGCTGTAGAAGCCCGGCTGAATCCGGCTCCTTTAAACCCGGACCAACCTTTCAATTATACTGCTCACCTGTTGCTATGGCAGTCAGAGGCGCCCCCCGGAGTACTAAGTGAGCCGGCAACCTGGGCACGAGTAGCGGCTCACTGGCAGGATGTGGCGGAAAAATTCGCCCGAAAGTTAAATGTCAGCGGGGGACGTCTCGTTTTCGCAACTCCTTATTGGCTAATAGCTCTGGTGGTGTGGGCGGTAGCTAAGCGGGGAAAGAAATCAAAAATACTGCCGGTAGCGGCGGTGGCGGCTGCTTCAGGTCTGCTGATTATGGGCGGTATTAATCTGACTACTCCGGAAGCACTGGCCCGCCATATGCTGCCGGTGGGGGCAATGCTGGCTGCCATCGCCGGTGGCGGACTGGAGCATTTACTGGCGACATCTCGCCATCGTCTGCGCCACTGGCAGCACTGGTGTGTGGTGAGTATTCTAATAGTAACTATTTGCTACTCCCGCGCGTTTATGTGGGCTGAGCAGGCCAAAATCCCTAATGCTTCCTTGCAGGCGGAAGCAGAGAAAGTTGGCGCCCATGTCCGCCAATACACCTATCCGGGAGACATTGTAGTTGCGTCCAGTTGTGCCGTGCCCCTAATAATGTGGCGAGGGGAGTGCCGGGCGGCCCACGCCCCGCGCAGTGGGCCAGAGCTGCGTAAGGTAGTAGATGACCTGCTGCCGGCAGACGCAGTGTTGCTTTGCCAGACCCATCAGCCGGCGGTATGTGCCGAAGCGGACAGAATACTAACCGACTTCAAGCTGGTGGACAGATTCGACTACGAAAGCTCAGTCTACCACTGCGACTATCGTCTATACATACGCAAGCCAGCTTCGCCGGGGAAAGAGTCGGAACTGCGGTAAGGGAAGACGCCGTAGGGTGGTCTATCCCAAAGGGCATTGGCACGAGCAACCATAGGAGTTCCCAATGAGGGACCGGTCTGGTCTCGCTCCCAGCCTTGTCCTTACCCGCCGGAAACAATTGACCTCATAGTCATCTATCACCGGGAAAATCGGCAGATGGAAGTCAACTGGTTGGACACCCAACAGCCGCACAAAACCAAAGTGGAGGAGCGCGCTGAGTAAGGGAAACGCAACCATGTCAGAACTGCCTGGCCCGCAAGCGAAATTGACACGGATTGATTGGATCATCGCCGCAGCGCTGGTGGTATTAGTGGTGGCGACGCGGATTCCTTTTATACCCCCAGTGATCGCTGACTCGGATGGGGCGGAGTACGCGTTTGCGCTGGAGAAGTTTGACATGGCCCACGGCTATCCCCATGCACCCGGCTACCCGCTGTTCATATTATGCGCTAAGCCTATTTACGCACTGACGGGCAATGCCAGTATTAGTCTGGCGGCCGTCAACGTGGGCTTTAGCGGGTTGGCCTGTGGTGCTCTGTACATACTGGGAACGGTGTTATTTGGTGGTTGGGTTGGACTTGCGGCTGCTCTGCTATTGTGCTTTGATAGCAATTTCTGGCGCTTTGGAGTCCTGTGCATGCCATACCCAGCGGGAGTGTTTTGGGGCATTGTAGTAGGGCTGACGGCATACCAGGCTGGGACGGGCCGACGGTGGGGCCTGATTTCAGCGGTCGCTCTGGGCCTGGGCGGGGGATTTCGCCAACAGGTGCTTACCTTTTTGAGTCCGATGTGGCTGTGGTGCTGCCGCAAGTTGGGCTGGAAACAGATCGGCTTAGGTGTGCTTATTATCGCGGTTCTCACCGGCGCCTGGATCGCGGGAGTTTCGTGGGCAACCGGAGGATATTCGGTTTACCAGGCCAGCAACCAAGCCCAATGGGGGGAAGCTATTTATCCTTCCTCGGTATTCATCGCATTGAACGGTGGCCTCCGTGCTGGGGTTGAACAATTGGTGAAAAGACTGAGCAGTTGGTCTCAATTGCTGTGGGGCGGGCATTCACATCTTTCGGTGTTGGCATGGGCGCTCCCCTGCTTGTATGCTTTCGGGCGTCTGTTCCGGCCACAACTCATTCGGTCCGATGAGCGAGTTCAACTGATAGTTGCATGGCTGGTGCCTATGTTAGCCTTTCACATCTTGATCCATATGAATAACCGTGGCCATGCGTTGACCTATATGCCGGTGGTATGCCTTGTGGGCGGATTAGGTATCTACCTGTTTTGTGCTGACTTGACCCAGGCAGCAGGGTGGAGGCTTGATGGACCAACTGTACGGACGGGGATGGTAGCCATACTCATCCTATCCGTAGCGCTGAATATCGGTATATTCACGCTGCGCACGGCACCAGCAGATAAACAACAAGCGCGGGAAGTAGGCTCGGTAATAGAGTATATCGCCAGCAATTACGCACCTGAGCAGACGGCGATAGTACAATCGGACTCGCGGATGTTTTATCATGCGGTACATTATCACCTGCGCGACTATCCAGGGTATTTGTTGCAACAGACGTTGTCTCCGCCGCGGCCCAGTCTGGCCTTCCCCAGCCCGGTGCAGCTTGACGACTCAATACAGCATGTAGTATTCCTTAATCCCCAAGCGCGAGTGCAGGTGCCGACTCAGATGGTCAACTTAGCCAGCGGGGCGGCGGTAAAGGTGGTTGAGTTGTCGGGCAAGCAACGGTATATGCACTTTGGGGCAGACGGAGTGTGGTTCTCGGCTACTAAGAGCCGAGGTGAAGGCTGAGTATGACCGGCTGAAGCCAGAGGCGCAATAGAATTAGTAGCGGGAAGCTGCGGAGAAAGAAATCTCGCTGATGGGAGGAGAAGGTTATGTATAAGATTGACGCTCAGCAGGCGGAAGCTGCCCAGGTGACCAGCGAAGGAGCGGTCAATGTGCAGGTGCAATGGCTTATTGATGAAAGCCATGGCGCGCCCCACTTTGCCATGCGCCGCTTCATCATCCAGCCGGGCGGCCACACCCCGCGCCACGCTCACCCCTGGGAGCATGAAATCTACGTGTTGCGGGGACGGGGGCTGGTGGTCACTGAAGAAGGGGAGCAAGAGCTTGGCCCCGACCAGGCGATATTTATCCCTCCCGGCCAGCCGCATCAGTTCCTCAGCTATGAAGACGAAACCCTGGAGATGTTGTGCCTGGTGCCCAACGGGCCGGCTACGGAAGGCCATTAATAACAGTGCAGATAAGGCTGCCCGCCGTCGCTACATACGACCGACTCCGGGATGAAATGAGGAGAGAGGTAAGACGAAATACCGAATAATAGACTCACATACCCACGCTTTTCCCGATAAAGTGGCCGACCGGGCGATGGCGGCACTCCAAGCCGAGTACCAGGCAACGCCGTTGGCTATCCCCACCATTGCCAACCTGCTTGAGCATATGGAGGCTACGGGGGTGGACGCGGCAGTCATCTGTCCGGTAGCCACCCGGCCCGACCAGGTGCGCTCTATCAATCAGTGGGCGGCCGGATTAGATGATGAGCGGTTGATTGGCTTCGGCGCGCTGCATCCGGACTGTTCCCATCTGGATGAGGAAATTCAGTTCCTGCTTGACTGCGGAATACGGGGGGTGAAATTGCAGCCCCATTTCCAGGGATTTGAGCTGCTGGCGCCGGAGACGCTGCACATGTTGGAGAGGATTGAAGGGCAGCTGACTGTTCTGCTGCACGCGGGTCAGGAGATAAAGACGATACAGGACGTGCAGCCCACGCCCCAGCGGCTGCTGCAACTGCATCAGAGCTTCCCCCATTTGCAGCTTATATTGGCCCATCTGGGTGGCTATCAGATGTGGGACGAGGTTGAGGAGTACCTGGTGGGACAAAACGTCTACTTTGACATCTCCTATGTATTTGGATATGCCACCGACGAACAGATTAGCCGCATCATTCACCACCACGGCCCCCAGCGTATCGTGTTTGGCTCTGATTTTCCATGGCAGTCACCGGCCGAGGTATTAGCGGGGTTGGATCGAATCCAGTTGGAACCCAGCCAGCGGCGTATGATTCTGAGCCAGAATCTTATCGGCTTGCTGGACTTGCGAGGCGAGGGTGAAAGCTAACCATTGGGCCTGGTGGGGGTGAGTGTAGGTGCTGGCTGAGAGCATACTGTACCAGCCGCAGGGCGACCTCGTCCTGAATACGCCGGGCTTTGCTCAGTGAACAGGTGTAGTTGTTCATCATAACTGAAAAGGCCATTTGTACTTCCTCACCGACCACTACATAGCCGGACAGGCAGCTTACCTGGTGCAGGGTACCTGTTTTCGCGTAGAGCCGACCCTGGGCGAGCGTTCCGCGCAGGCGGTGGCGCAGAGTGCCATCAACACCGGCGACTGCCAAGGAATCGAGCAACACCGGCAGGGCCTGGGGGCGGCTGGTCATCTGAACAAGCAAATCAGCCACAAAGGCCGGGCTTAGCCGGTTGGCGGCTGATAGACCGCTGCCCTCCACCACCTGCATGCCCCCGACGTACAAATCTTGCTGCTGCCATAAGTCATTAAGAAAACTATGCTCCCGGTCAGCCGAGTCACCAAAGCTGGTGGTGAGACTGGTTAGCAGGCGCTGAGCCCGCTCATTGTCGGAATGCTTGTTTATCAGTTGTATATAGGTGCTAAGTGGAGATGACTCGTGCCGGTAGACCAGAAGGGTACTGAGGGGCAGGGGCTGGGCCAGAGCCTGGCCGCGGACCGCCACACCTCGGCGCTGCAAGGCGGCCTTCAGGGCTTGAGCCGCCGTCAAGCCATTATCCTTATCGCTGGCGCGGACAGGGGCCACTCCTATAGCATCTCCGCTGATTTGTTTGAGGCCCTTGGCCGTCAGCTCTTCAGCTATTGTGTCGTATAGAGCCTGCGGAGCGTCGGGGTCAGCGGTGCCGCCGATCATCACATCACCAGCGACGGTGCCCTGGTCATCAGGCGGCTCCTGGAGCCACACCATAGTGTGGTATACAAAATCGGCACCCAACAGCTCCAGGGCACTGGCAGTCACCACTAACTTAACCGTGGAAGCGGGAATAAATAGCTGGTGGCGATTAAGTGAGTACAGCGAGGTTCCTTCCGGCACCGACAGGACCTGTATGCCGACATCGGCACCCCGCAGGGCCGGATGAGCCATCCACCCGGCCAGGTCGTCCTGCAACGCACGGAGGCTATCGGCGTTAGCTATGAATTGAGCTCCAAGCCACACGATAAGAGTGAGTCCTACCGCTATGCTTATACTTGATCCATTTAGGCTGCCAACAGCAGATTTATTCATCACAAGTACGCTGTTTATTGCAGTTCGTGTGGGCGCTGGTACTGATACGAATTTTGGTATTGTCGGCAATTATGCGGAGGCAACATATATTATCGCTTAGTTCTGCAATAGCGGGAATGTTCCTTCTTCAATAGGCACTTGACAATTGGCTCACCGTGTATTACTATTTTACAAATCGTGCTACCCAAGCTGAAGAAGAGGTGTCAGGGTGTACAACAGGAATGGATTTACTCTCATTGAACTGCTGGTAGTGATAGCCATCATTGCTATCCTGGCAGCTATTCTCTTTCCCGTATTTGGTCGGGCCCGCGAAAAAGCCCAGCAGATCACCTGTGCCAGTAACATGCATCAAATGGGCCTGGCTTTCGCCATGTACTGCTCTGACTGGGACTACCGGTACCCGCCCGCCTACCAGTGGAAAACCAAACTTGGCCCGTATATGGGTGATTCCAGCCACCAGCTATCCCAGTGTCCCAGCCGGCGTGATCTTCCCTGGTATTACGGCCACGGGTACAATATCGGCTATGGACCGCCGGAGTGCACTGATCCTGCCCAGGAGGTGGCGGGCTTTCCGGAAAGAAATCAAAATGAAATCAAGGGTCACGTTAACAAGATAGTGGCCGTGGAATGGGATCGCTGCCTGGCCGGTCCTCCTTGCGGGCCCGCCGGTCTGTTTCGCGGAGGCTCTCTATGTTACTGGGCAGTGTGCCGGGTTCATAATGGCGGTTCCAACTTGTTATTTGCTGATAGCCATGTCAAGTGGATGCGCCCGGAGCAATATCACAGCACCACCGACCACATTGATGCTGGCGACAGTCCGATACCTGCCGTTCCCAGTGTGGTTCCGGAAAACATCTGGCGGCATTACTGGGACCCGCAGTATGCGGGATAATACTGTTCAGACACACTGAGGTAAAACAATGCTTTCCAGTTTGATACTGATGAGCTTAGCTGGGGTTATCCTCCTGGCCTGTGATTGCTGCGCTGAAAGCAACCATCCCCAGGTTACTGCTGTTGGCGAGCACCTCTCGCGCGAGGAGACCGTGCATCGGCTGCGCCAGTTTCACGGGCATTTGGGGCCGTATGCGGTCCTCGGCTACCGGTTGGGCCTGTGGATGTTGGAGCGGTTGGGTTGTGGGAAGTACTTCGGCGCTACCGTAACCGTCCGGGGGCCGGCCCAGACGCCGTTTAGTTGTATGCTTGACGGACTCCAGATGGCTACCGGATATACTCTGGGCAAGGGAAATCTGAAGCTCATAGCCGGCGAGGCTGGAGCGGGTGCTTTGTTTGGTATTGAGATAGTTACCCAAATGGGGCAGTACCTGAAGCTGGAGGTGCCGGTGCCGGTAGTGGAGATGTTTGCCGACTGGATGGGCCAGGAGCTAACTGAGGCGGAAATATTTAATAAAGTTATGGCTGGGCCCGCCGCCGAGCTGTGGCACGAAAAAGCCTGATAGTATAGCTTCTTATCTATTGTCGTTAGATCAGCCCCCCTACAGACCGATTGAGCCCCCACAGCAGTTGTTTCCTCACGGCGGTAGCCTCTGACAGAGGGAGTTGTCTATTGGATAGCAGGTACCGCGCTTCCAGTAGAGGAAGGAATAGGCTGCTGAATGACTAATATATATGGTAGCGACCGGGCAAGATCAGGCCCGCACTCATAGTTGTTAATACTGGGAGGTATGTTCTGTGGACGATAATAGATATTGGGTCAAGCCTGAGCAGCTTCGGTGGGTCTGTGACCCGGAGGCGCTGGGGTTTGAGACGACGGCGGAACTGGAGCCGCTGGCCAGCCCCATAGGGCAGGAGCGGGCGATGGCTGCGATGGACTTTGGGGCGAACATCGCCAGCGAAGGCTACAATGTTTTCGTACTGGGCCCGGTGGGCACCGGTCGGTCAACCATGACCCGCCAGGCCCTGGAGCGTATTGCCAAGGACCGGCCGCAGCCGAATGACTGGTGTTATGTGTATAACTTTGAGGACCCGCATGCGCCCCGGGTTATTGGGTTGCCGGCGGGGAAGGGTTCCGAGCTGCGCGAGGATATTGATGAGCTAATTGAGGATATCAATCAGGCTATTACCCGTGCCTTTGACAGCGAGGACTACCAGAACCAGCGCGACGAGTTGCTCAAAGACTTCCGCGAGCAGCGGGCCGAGCGGCTTCAGCAATTTGAGCAGGAGGCTGACGAGGCCGGCTTTACCGTGGGCCGGGGGCCGGGCGGGTTAGTGGTAGCTCCGGCCATTGATGGGGAAATGATGAGTCCTCAGGACTATGCTAAGCTGCCTGAGGAGGAGCGCAAGGTTGTAGACCGTAGCCGGGAAGAGCTGCAAGACAAGTTAGTTGATATTCTGCGCCACAGTCAGCGGCAGGAAAAAGAAGTGCGCGAGGAAGTCAAGAAGCTGGATCGCGAGGTGGTTGAATTCGCCGCCGGCCACTACATTGACGATTTGCAAGCCAAGTATGAGCAGCATCCTGAAGTGGTCAGACAACTGGAGCAGATGAAACAGGACCTCATTGAGAATGTAGCCCAGTTCCGCGATGGTGAGGAGCAGACACCCCAGTTACCGATGCCGCCCGGCTTTCCGTCGCTGGAAGGAAGCCCGTACGACCGGTACCGGCTCAACTTGCTATTAGGCCACAACGATATGGAAGGAGCGCCGGTGGTGTTCGAGTCTAATCCGACTATTGACAATTTGACCGGGCAGATCGAACACCAAACCCACATGGGGGCGCTGGTAACCGACTTTACCATGATTAAACCCGGTGCTTTGCATCGGGCTAATGGCGGCTACCTGCTGTTGGAGGCCAAAGCAGTCCTGAGCCGCCCGTTTGCCTGGGAAGCGCTCAAACGTTGTCTGAAAAACAAGCAGATTCGGGTCGAATCACTCCAGGACCAAATCCGGTGGCTATCCACGGTGAGCCTGGAACCTGAGCCTATCCCCCTGGATGTCAAAGTGGTATTGTTGGGCAGTCCCCGGCTATACTACCTACTTTATGCTTATGACGAAGATTTTAGCAAGCTCTTCAAAGTGAAGGCTGACTTCAATATTGTTATGGACCGCGGCGAGGAGGCCTTGCAGCAGTATGCTCGCTTTGTGGCAACCTGCTGCCAGACGGAGGATTTGCCGGCCTTCTCGGCCTCGGCAGTGGCTAAAATAGCCGAGTATGGGGTCCGCACTGCTGGCGATCAGGGCAAGTTCACCACCCGCTTCGTGGAGGTGGCGGATCTGGTCCGGGAGGCGGCCCATTGGGCTAATGAGAACGGTAACAGTGATGCGGTAACAGTTGAAGATGTCCAACAGGCCATTGACCAGCATATCTGGCGGTCGGACCGCATTGAACAGCGGATTCTGGAATTGATTGAGCAGGGGACAATAATGGTGGATACCGAGGGTGAGGCTGTTGGGCAGATCAACGGGATCGCCTTGCTGCCGCTGGGCGATTACATGATCGGCAAGCCTACTCGCCTTACCGCCCGTAGTTTCCTGGGTCGGACTGGTATCGTCAGCATTGAGCGAGAAGCCGAGCTTTCCGGCCCTATCCACAACAAAGGTATGCTCATTCTCAGCGGCTACCTGGGCCAGAAATACAGCTCGCGGTTTCCTCTGAGTTGTGCCGCCTCGATCAGTTTTGAGCAAAGCTATGAGGAAGTTGAAGGCGATAGCGCGGCGTGTGCCGAGCTATATACGTTGCTTTCCAGCCTCGGCGAAATTCCCATCAAGCAGGGCCTGGCCGTGACCGGGTCAGTCAACCAGCATGGGCAGGTACAGCCGGTAGGTGGGGTAACCCGCAAGATTGAAGGCTTCTTCGAGACCTGTAAAGTCAAAGGGCTAACCGGCGAGCAGGGGGTCATCATTCCCGCCGCCAATGTTCGGCACCTGATGCTGCGGGAGGAAGTCGTCCAGGCCGTCCAGGACAATAAGTTCCACATCTATGCGGTGGAGACCATTGATGAAGGATTACAGATACTGACCGGGATGCCGGCGGGTGAGCCGGATGAGGAAGGAAACTACCCGGAGGGCACGGCGCATGGAGCGGTTCAGGATCGCCTGCGCCAGTTTGCCGAAACATTAAAGGAATATGGGGCAGGCCCGGCACTACCCGGTAAGGGCAAAGATGGTGAGAAGTGATGAGCATAGCAGATAAAAGGATAGGGACATCAGGCTGGTCTTATGAGCATTGGCGGGGAGTCTTCTACCCGGAAGACCTTGGCCGGGGTAAGGAACTGGAGCATTACACGACGGTCTTTGATACGGTGGAGTTGAATGCCAGCTTCTACGGTCTGCCCCAGCAGAAAACGGCCCAGGGTTGGCATGAGCGGACTCCGGATGAGTTCCTGTTTGCGGTCAAGGGCAATCGGTACATCTCCCACCGCCTGAAACTGGCTGACAGTTGATAGGTCAGGCACCAACGGAGAGCATAATTGCTGCCAATGGATGACAAATGGCCGCAGCAACAATTGCCCAGCGACTTGATTGTTCCCCCCGAGTGGGAGCAACTGATAGACCAAGCTCGGCAGGCTCCGGGCCGGCTGATAATAATCGGTAATACTGATGCCGGCAAATCCACTTTATGCTGGTGGCTGGCAGAGCAGTTGGCCGCGAGCGCGCGGGTGGCGGTGGTGGATGCTGACCTGGGCCAGTCGCGGGTGGGGCCGCCGGCGGCAGTGGGCTGGCGGTTTGTTGACGCCAGCGAGGGGGAATTCTATTTTGTCGGTGATACCACTCCGGCGCGGCGGCCCGCTTCATGCCTGTGCGGCACAGTGAGATTGGTACAGCGAGCTGAAGCGGCCGGGGCAGAGATGGTCATTATTGATACCAGTGGATATGTGCAGGGACCGGGGGCAATATCTCTAAAGACGGCCAAGATCGAGCTGCTCAGTCCGGCCTTGATAATAGTAATTAACCAGCCAGGTCATCTATCTCATTTGACCTCACCCTTCGCTCGTAACGACCGCGTCAGCGTTGTTGAGCTATTGCCGGCGGGGACGGGAAACGAAAAGACGCGCCAGGATCGCCAGAAGTGGCGCCAGCAGCGATTCGCCACCTGGTTGATGGGCAGCAGCGTCCAGTGGCTGTCGCTGGCCGACAGGGCGGTGATTAATCTGCCCTCTGCGGAGCAGTACCAAGCCGCCGGCGACCCCGAGCCGTGGCGAGGGCTGCTGGTGGGCCTGTTAGCTGAGGATAATCTGGGCCTGTGTCTGGGCTTGCTGCGGGCAATTGATTATAATGACAGCCGGCTGCTGCTAACTGCACCTCAAGTCGCTCAGCAGGCGGCGGGAGTACACCTGGGCTGCTTGCGGTTGGAGCCTGATGGCTCACCGATACCCGGTCGGCCCAAGTATGTGTGAGAAGGGATAGTGGGCAGTGGGCAGTCGCCAGTGGATAGTAACGACACGTGCTCAGTGGCTCAGGCATCCTGCCTGAGGGCCGCCCTTGCCCTGACCTGATCGCGACAGGAATATCGCTCCTACGAGGGAGCCTTGGAGAGGAGATTGGTATGGCTAAACAGATGGTCGGCGAGTTACAACCTAATCAGACGGTAGATGCACCATTTGTGGTGAAGGATAAGAGTTTGCGGACTTTTCTCAAGAAGGAGGGCCAGTATCTGGCATTAACAATAGGCGACCGCACCGGCGAGATATCGGCCCGGGTCTGGGACAATGCTGAGCAGGTCGCCAGCAGTTTTAAGATCGGCGAGGTAATCCAGGTGCAGGGGCGGGTCGAGGAGTATCAGGGACAGAGCCAGATAATCGTCCAGCGACTTCGGCCTCTGGGCCCCGAGTATGACAAAGCGGACTTTGTGACAGCCAGCGTCCGGCCCCCGGCGGAAATGCTGCAGCAACTGCGCGAGAATATCCAGGAAATTGGGCAGCCTAACCTGAAAGCCCTGTGCGAGGCCGTATTTGACGATGAGGAGATTCTGAACAAGTTTGCGCAGGTCCCAGGGGCCAAGGCACTGCACCATGCCTACGTGGGCGGATTACTTGAGCACACTCTCAACGTGACCGAGATAGTCAAGACAGCCGCCCGTCTGCACCCCGATTTGAATCGTGATTTGCTGGTGGCGGCGGCTTTGCTCCACGATCTGGGTAAGATTGACGAGTTGGCAGGAGAAATGGCTATTGATTACACCGATCTGGGTAACTTTGTGGGCCACGTGGTTCTCACTGATAGAATCGTGAACCAAAAGATCGCCGAGCTGACTGACTTTCCTGAGCAGTTAGCGGCCCTGTTGACTCACACACTGCTGAGCCATCATGGGGAGCGGGAGTGGGGGGCACCGATAACGCCGGCGACACCAGAAGCCTGTGCTCTGCACTACGCAGATAATCTGGATGCCCGGGTGGAGGGATATCAAGCATTTCGCCAGCAGCAGGCTGACCAGGACGGGCAGTGGGCCCGTCACTGGATGTTCGACCACAATATTTATCTGGGTCCTACCAGTCTGCCCCCTGATAGGGAGTGAACTTTGGTGGTGGGAAGGCGTCTACGATGGTAATAACCGGCAACGGCGGCCCTGCAGCCACAGACAAGTTGGTCGTGGCCGCCCAGCAAGGCAATCAGGAAGCCTTCGGGGCGTTGGTTGATGAGTACCAAGACAATATTTATAACTATGTAGCGCGCATGATACGGGACCGTACCGAGGCCGAAGATATCGCTCAGGAGACCTTTGTCAAGGCTTACCAGGCGCTGGGTAAGTTTCGCGGGGCATCGAGCTTTCAAACCTGGCTGTATCGGATAGCCAGTAATTTGGCTATTGATACGATACGCCGCCGCACGCGACATGGGTCGGTTTCCTTGGAGCAGTCGGTGGAGACCGACGAGGGCCAGGTGCCACGACAGTGGCCTGATGAAGGGCCCGGCCCATTTGAGCAAGTAGAAATTGCCGAGACCCAACAGGCGGTCAGAGAGGCTATCGCCACCCTGTCGCCGAAGCTACGGACAGTGATAGTCCTGTACGATCTGGAGGGTCTCAGCTACCGGCAAATTGCCGATATTCTCGGCTGTCCGCTGGGCACGGTCAAGAGCCGACTTTTCAACGCACGTAACCAATTGCAGGATATACTGGCCGAGCGGCTGACAGGGGAGGAATTGCCTTTCGGTCGAGGTAATAATGAGTAACGGATCTGCCTGAAGGGAAGCTGTGGTGATTATGCGTTGTAGTAGGTTCCGCAAAATAATAGTGTGGACAACGCGCGGGGAGCGAAGCAGCCGGTTGGAGCAGCAACTGGATGAGCATCAGCAGCAGTGCAGCGCGTGTCGAGAATATGGGCGGCGGATGGAAGTGGTGGAGGTGCTACTGCGAGAGATGCCTGCTGAAAAGGCGCCGGCGGCTTTCAGTGAACGCGTCCGTCAGCGGGTACGCCAACTTGAAGTTCCCCAACCGTTGCCATGGTACCGGAAACTGTTTCACCGCGAGTTGCGGTCACCGGTGCCTATCATCCAGCCGGCAATGGGATTGGCGGCCGTGGCTGCTATCCTGGTGGTGATATCGGTCGGGGGGCTGTTTCTGCGCAGTTCCGGGCGGGCCGGGGCGCCAATGCCCAGTGCAACCACAACGGTGGCAACCTCGGCTGAGGGCGGCACTATGTTGGCCGAAGCTGCTGGGCAGCCGGCCGATTCGTTATGGGAAGAAGTCAGCCTGCGGCACCGTCAGTACGTGCGAAATCATCCGCTGGGAGACGACCCAGGCCTCCAGCTTATATCATACACAGAATAGATGGAATAGCTGAGCTATGTGTGGTAATTCTCCAGTAATAGCCAAGACAATAGATGGTAAAACTGCTGCTGCCTGGCACCAACGGTTGGGTAACTACCGCTGCAATCGCCCCATCAGTCTGGGTGTTATAGTTGCGGTGGGGTTAGCGCTGTTAGGTTGGCTGCCGGGACGGGGTTGGGCAGGAGAGGATTGGGCATGGAAAGTGGTCCAGCGCAGTGTCCAGGCCGAAGGTACCGTAGCCTATGAGGGTATGCGGGATATCGTCATATTTCGCGACGGGAAGAAAGTGGCCGGCTACCAGCAGAAGGTACAGCAGGCTCCGGGCAATCGGGAACGCATCACTGTCCTCTACCCTCCCCAGCAGCAGGGGCGCGTAGAAGTATGTGACGGCCACCAGCGGTGGGAGTATTATCCTACTACGCAACGGTTAATCATCAGCCGGGTGCCCCCCGTGCCTGCCTTACACCAGCGCCAACTGGCGGCACTACGGGCTACTCAACAGCATCTCCAGGCCGAGTATCAGGGCGAGGAGAAAGTAGCTGGCCGGACTGCGTATAAGATATGGATAACGGGCAGCGACGGGCGGGCCCTGCGGCGGTTATGGATAGACAAGCATACTTTTGTGAAATTAAAGATACACCGCTTTGATCCGCGCGGTCAGCTTATCTACTCGGCTTACTTTACCAAAATAGACTATCATCCTAACTTCAGTGCTGATTTATTTACCTTCAGGCCCCCTCCCAAGGCCCGCACTCAGCATGTGCCTCCGCCGCTTAATCGCGTTCGGCTGGAGATCGCCGAGAAGCAGGCGGGTTTCCGGGCCATAATCCCTGACTATGTTCCTTCCGGCTATCGGCTGGAGCGGGATGCGGTGGCGGTAAGTCGTCACGATGGCCTCTTCATGCTATGGCTGCCCTTCTCTAATGGCCTGGATACGTTCTCCCTATTTCAAGCTCCGCGCCGCCTGCGACCACCGCAGCCGTGTCAGGCGGGACATGTGTGGACGCAGGGCAAGTACTGCTTTGCGCTTATCGGTCCATTGTCCGAGGAAGAGATAGTCAAAATCAAGGCTTCTATGGGCCGGTGAACCCCGGTTGCCGTGGGGGAGGTTGCAACCATCGGCTGATGTTGCTATAATAGACTGCCAGCACACAAGGCTAATGTCGGCCCGCGCTCCAGAAGTATGAGGAGACGGGCTGCTGTCTCTCGCCCACTTCCCGCTGGTGAGGAGTTATCGTCGTGCGAATTGACCCGGATAAAATCTCACGTATACAACGTAAGGTTGTGGCACCTGCGGAGACCTCGGCACCCAGCAGCGTAGAAGCTGGCGCAGTTAGCGCACCTGGGGCTGCGGGTCAAGTTGACCAGGTAGTGCTCAGCCAGCGGGCGGTAGAAATTCAGAGGGCCAAGGAAGCGCTGGCCCGGGTTCCGGAAGTACGCCAAAACAAAGTAGCAGCCCTCAGGAAGCGTATCCAGGAGGGCAACTTCCAGATAGACACGGCGACTATTGCCGAGAAAATCCTCTCCGGCCGATCGTAGACTCCAGAGTTGCCTCTATCGTTCCTCAACCTGTAGCTCGTGGCTCGCAATGCCTGGGCGTGCTGCCTGCCTCGGTGATAAAGCAATGTGCTGTATTGGGAGACCTACACCATACCGTGATAAGCTGTATGGCCCGGTAAGGCAGTGAAGGTCGGGGTAGAGCTAACCGGTTTCGGCTTGCTGTTTGATGGCGGCCAGCATTGACTCGCAGTTCTGCTGCATCTTCCGTTGCAGCAGGCCCTTGATAAGGGCACCGATGAGGGGCACATCGTACTCAAAGTCAATCTTCAGATAAATCTGGGTGCCCTGGGGGTGCTGATCAAACTTCCATTCCCCCTGATATTGGCTGTAATCGCCTTCGGTCTGGTGGAAGCGGCACCGGTACTGTTCGTCGTCCCACCAATCTTCCTCAATCCAGGTTATGGTCTGGTTGAACTCCTTTACTACCCCCACCCAGCGGCTGAGCTGACGGCCCGGAGTCTGCTCCAGAATCTCCACGCTTTGGACATCCGCCATAAACTCGGGAAATCGCTCAATATCCTTGGCCAGAGCGTAAACTTCATCCACCGGCGCCTCCACTATGATCTCGCTTGCTACAGTAGGCATGGCATTTGCACCTGCTATCTGAGATAGTCTGAGACGTATTTACGTACTACGGGACTTGAGCCAGCACCACCACATCCACCGGCTCGCCATCAACTGTTAGTTAACGAGGTAGGATGGCTGCTTCCTCAGCTTACTTGACTGCATACAGCCGGGTGCCGCTGGCCGCGAATACCTGGGTTAGGTAAGGCAATTGAGTGAAGTTGTGTGAAGAGTCGTTGGCTACCACATCATCTACCCACAGATAGTCAAGTTTGTACTTATTCATCAGTTTGGCCACTGGCATTTTCGTTATCTGTATTCCTTTTGCCTTGACGTCGGCACGCACCTCAGCGGGCAAAGCTGCGGTTCCGAATTTCATATGATACAGCCAGTTCACTGCCCACCAGCGATGGGGCTGAAAGAATCCGTCCACCGGCTCGTCCGGAGCCAGCAAGTGGTCTACATACTCGTCGGACAGCCCACAGATAGCCGCAGTTATCCAGAATCGCTCCACCAGCTCTTCATCAGCGGCCGGCGTCACCAAACAGTACGGTAGATAAGAATTGCACTGGGTATAAACAGGTACCAACGCCAACACATTCATATCGGCGGCCATTACCACGCTATCAGTAGCTGCATTGTGCCCCAGCCAGTTCAAAGCCGCTTGGGTCCCCGACGGCAGGGTATGCCGCTGGTACATATTCAGGCCATAAGATATGTGGTCATTAAACCCGTAGGCGAGACATAGCGTACCCAACCCGATCATAACCGGCCTCAGGGCATACTGGCGTCCCCACTGTGCCCACGATCGCCACCGCTGGCTATCATACTGAGTATTCACTCGGGCCCATATCCCTAAGGGCAACGCTATAGACAGCCACGGATACCAGCACCGGCCAAACCAGTGCCACTCCTGCACGTTGAGATTAACCACTCTACTAACAAACAGGCAACCGTATGCTGCCAGTACAAATGCCGTTATAAAGGGAAACTCCCGCCGGCGCCATGGATAAATAATGAAATAAGTCAGTAGCAAGGCCCATTCATACTTATGGTGAGTCAGCAGCCGGATGTGCCGACCTCCCCAACTCTGCCGAGCGACAAGGTATTCCCGGCCGGGAAATTCCAACGGCCCGGCGAGGGCCAGCAACACGGGTAGGCCCAGTAGACAACCTACTCCGGTCGCGAGGGCGATGGCACCGGCCGCTTGCCAGTTGCGTTGGGCGGCCAGGATAAGCACCCACAAACCGGCCCCCACCACTATGTAGGTCCAAAAGAATACATAGCTGTAGAATAATGAGCCAATCGCCAGCCCGGTGAGGACAATTGTGCTGGGGCGAGGGTTGCGCCGGGTTTGGTAGAGGCCGATGATGGCCAGCAAAAACAGGATATAGGAAAACTGGGGCACAGGTAAGCGGCTGTATTCCATGGGACGGACGGAACCAAATATGTGGAGATGATCGGCCAGCCGCTGCCAGGTGGGATTACCAGCAACAACGAACGGCAGGCTGATTTGATCATGAGCCAGGACAACTAACAAACCAGCAGCGACACCTACCCACGTGCCGGCTCCTATCCGGCGGCACAGCAGATAGATGAGCAGAAAGCTGACCGGGGGCAGCAGGAAATCGCACAGGACAAAGGCCCCGGCCACACTGCCTCCTATCAACTTGGCTAAAGCGGCTATGAACAGGGGGGCTATTACCCCCACACCTAAAAAGGGAGTCTCTTGTTTGTGTTCGTAGTCGGCGGGGGCTGCTGAAAATGGATGACCGTCCAGGACATCCCTTATCCGGGGGGCGTAGTAAGTGGTCTCATCGTAGGTCAGGGCCTGGACACCATCTACTACCAGGGGAGCATAACTTTGGCCGGTAGCCCGCAACTTGTGCCACATAATTGCGTGCGACAGCCCGAACAGGATAGCAATAATCAGCGCAACACCGACCGGTAGCCAGCGATCCAGCGCTGGCTTGACAGTAGGTAATTGCCGATGTGGGGAGATCATTGGAGGGCAACTGCGCTGGCCTGGCGGGCGCTCCAGCCCCGGACCCGGTTATGATATATGGCATTTGCTGTCCAGATCAGGGGCTTGAAACGCAGAGTAGTACGCCGGATGATGCTGCGCCACGAATAGCAGTGCTGGTAAATCCAGCTTAGGCCGGCCTCCAACTTCTCAACGCTCAGCTGGCGGGGGCGGAAACACGCGTGGGTGCCATTGTACTTGGTCCAGTCGCGCTCTATTATCCGCCCCTCGCGTTCCAGCTCGGCGTAAAAGCGGGTGCCAGGCAGGGGAGTCACTATGGTGAACTGGGGTAGATCAATCCGCGCTTCTTCGGCAAACTCGGCAGTGCGCTTAAAGACATCCTCATCATCGTGCTCCAGCCCAAACATAAAAGCGCCGACAATGGCGATGCCATTGTCGTGTAACCTCTTAATTAGCTCCCTGTATCTTTCCACCACATTGGCGTTCTTGCCGATTTCAGCTAAATTCTCGGTGGAGAGAGTCTCCAAACCCACAAACATCCCCTTACAACCAGCCGCGGCTGCCTGACTAATTAACTGTGGCGTCTTAAGCATGCTGGTCGAGGCCTGGGAGATGAAGGTCTTTTTGAGATCTTTAAGGCGGGCAAACAGTTCCCGGGCATAGCGTGGCTTACCCATTATATTATCGTCTACGAAGATCAGCGGCTTGCCCTTCAATTGGGCGGCCTCGGCAATGACCTCATCCACTGGCCGGGTCCGGTAGGTGCGGCCGAAGAAGGTGGAAACCGTGCAGAAGGAACAGTCGTAGGGACAGCCACGGGTAGCCTGGAGACTATCGGGGCCCCAATATCTGCTCAAATCTAACAGGTCGCGCCGCGGCACCGGCAAGCCCTCCAAACTGGGGAAGTCGCTGTGGCGATATATTCTTTGTAATTGACCTTTTCCAAAGTCCTTCAGCAACTGAGGCCACAGAGCTTCGGCCTCGCCTATTACCACCGCATCAACGTGCTGGAGCGCCTCCTGGGGCAGAGCTGACGCGTGCATGCCCCCCATCACCACTGCAATGCCCCGTTCGCGGAAATGGTCGGCGACCTGATAGGCCCGCGGCGCCGCCGACGTCATAGCAGTCAGGCCCACCAAGTCCACATCACGGTCAAGATCTATCGGCTCCAGACATTCATCAGTAATGCTAATGTTTATATGGGGAGGCGTAAGGGCGGCCACCGTCATCAGCCCCAAGGGAGCGAATAGCCCTTTTTTGGGCAGATGAATTGGTTCCCCGTAGGTTCTAAGGGCATCCGGAGCTACCAGGTAAATGTCCATTCTGTATCTCTACCTCTCATAGTTGGTCAAAGTAATCGCACAGCAGCACTAATCCATTAGCCGGGAGGGAGCCAAGGGATTGTTTTTTCTCGCTGGTCTTTTCGTATTATCTCAAAGAAATCGCTTTTCAGTGCATCTAAAAGTGGGGTCTGTGAATCGCTGTCATTGAAGGGAAGTAATTATATTAACATTCTATAGCTATCGCTGGATACCTCCCTTTATGGTCATTAATGCTTTTACATCTATGGTATGTGTATAGTCACGGTAGCATAAATGCTCTATTCACAGCACAAAACGATCAATAGCCTCGGCCACGCCATTGATCTGGCTTTCAGTAACGTAGTCAGCAGCTTGGTGGAGCTGGTCGGGAGCCTCAGCCATGGCCACCCCTACTCCGGCTGCCTGTATCATGGGCAAATCGTTAAGAGCATCACCGATGGCCATAGTTTCGCGTAGGGAAAGCCCATAATGGTCAGCCAGCCAATTCAGTGCCCTGGCCTTGCTGGCCTCCAACGGCAGCAGCTCCAGGTATTGGGGCATTGAGGCGGTGACATAGGCTCGGCCTTCGTAGCGCTGCTGGAAATCAGGCATTAGTTGGGAGATGTGAGCAGGCTCACCAATGGCCAACAGCTTGGTGGGGCGCTGGCCGGCTAATTTGCGCAAGTCACCGAAGGGGATAGGACGCACCCCCGTACGCAGATAGTAGCGCCACGCCCACTTGCTGGCCCGGGTAACGTACATTTGGCCGTTAAGGTAGTAGTGGAGGTGTAATTGTTGCTGCACACAGTCCGCCACCAGCTCGGCGGCTAAATCAGCCTCCAGGGCAACTGAATAGAGTGTCTCTCCATCCTGGGGCAGGCGAATGACCGCGCCGTTGCAGGCGACAATCGGTGCCTGTACCAGCCCCAGCCGGGCAGCCACCCGGTCGGCCGAGGAGTACGGTCGCCCCGAACAGATAGCGACAACGACCCCCTGCTGTGTAGCCCGGTGGATAGCTTCCAGATTACGCGGAGAAGCATCCCGGTTATCCGCCAGCAGGGTTCCGTCCAGGTCAACCGCAATCAGTTTTATCGGTGAATTTGTGCTTGCCATTGGCCTGCTAATCCCCAGCCGCTTCTGCCACCGCCTCAGTCAGTATCTGGACAGCCTCAGAACATTCATCTTCAGTAACAATCAGGGGAGGAACCAATCTGATGGTGTGCTCAGCCAGGGCATTGACCACCAGGCCCGCCGCCAGGCATTGCCGCTGGATTTCTTTGGCTGAAATCGAGTCGGCGAGTTGGACAGCAAGCAACAGGCCCTTCCCCCGCACGTGATCCAGTAGTCCCGTCGGACCAAGCTGGTCGTGTAACATTTGGGTTAATATAGCACCCATACGCGCGGCATTTTCTACCAGGCCCTCAGTTTCGATGACCTCCAAAGTAGCCAGGGCGGCGGTACAGGCCAGGTGATTGCCCCCAAAGGTAGAGGCATGATCACCGGGCTGAAAAGCGGTGGCTACGTCCTCACAGGCTACACAGGCACCGATGGGAAAGCCGCCCCCCAGCGACTTAGCCAGCGTCATCACATCTGGCTGGATGTCGGTGTGCTGGTAGCCAAACCAGCGGCCGGTGCGACCCAGGCCGGTCTGCACTTCGTCCAGAATCAGCAGAATGCCGCGCTCATCACACAACTCCCGCACAGCGGGCAAATAGTCGTCATCAGGAACATTGATCCCGCCCTCGGCCTGGATCGGCTCCAGCATCACCGCGCAGGTATGATCATCAATCGCCTCCGCCAGAGCCGGTATATCGTTGAAAGGCACATGCTTGAAACCAGGGGGGAGAGGATGAAATGGTTTCTGAAACTTCTCCTGACCGGTAGCGGCGATGGTAGCCAGAGTACGGCCGTGAAAGGACTGATAAGCGGTAACAATGTCCTTGGAGTCTTCGCCGCGGTGCTGGCCGGCCCACCGGCGGGCCAATTTTATAGCCGCTTCGTTAGCCTCGGCCCCGCTATTGGCAAAGAAGCAGCGGTCACCAAAAGAGAGTTGGGCCAGCCGCTGGGCCAGTTGGGCCTGAGGGGGAATGTAATAGAGGTTAGATGTATGCATAAGCTGGCGGGCCTGTGCAGCGATGGCTTCCGCTACCTGCGGATGACAATGGCCCACCCCGGCCACGGCAATTCCAGCCACAAAATCAAGGTATTGCTTGCCCTCGGCGTCCCACAGCCGGCACCCCTGTCCGCGCACAAAGGCTACGGGAAGCGGCTTATACACCGGCATCAGATACTGCTGACTAAGCTCAATGGTGTGCTGGATTTCCATGACAAACCTCATCCCCAAAGTGCTAATAACCACCAAGAGATGACTACACAGGAGTGAACAAGCTCATTGGCACGATAGTATTGTCTAATCAGGCCCAGCTTGGTCAGACCTTCTGCCTGAATCATACTTCCGTTCCTCCGTTGATATCCAGTGGCGGATACAAATCAAAATCCGACTCCGCTAACTGACTGGGAGTACGCCTAATTTCAGCTTCCCTGCCAGCCAGATGAATCGGGTTGCCGGGCGTGACTGCGAAGTTCTTACTCGGTTAAGCCCCGTCAGCAACGCTCCCCTCCCCAGCGGTTTGCGCTCAAGGCTAATTCAAATTATAACTGCACTCAACCGCATCAGTCAACCGCTGTTATCAAATAATGAATACCCGAGCGGTATTGTTCCCACCAGCCGCTGGCTGACCAGATCCCCATAGATATTCGGTGTCTGGGTGTAGGTTACCTGGGTGTTGTTGCTGACATCAGTCTCCAGCAGCACATCCTGCCCGTCCCAGATGAAGTTGGTGGTGCCGGCGGAGGTCACCGTCTGCCGCCGCAAGCCATCGCCATCGTAGGTGAAGGTGGTGGTGGCCGGGGTGGCCATCGTCACCGTCCGCAGCCGATTCTCATAAGTCCAGGTGTTGGTAGTCACCGTGCCGTTGGCATTGCTGACGGTCAGGTTGCCGTTGTTGTCATACGTGTTCGTGGTCACGGTGCTGTCCGGGTCAGTGATCAGCGTCAGCCGATTGCCCGCATTGTAGGTGTAGGTGGTAATGCCCTGGACCACTCTGGTTTCACGAGTCGTTCGCCACCCGGCTTGACATGACTCGCCCCCGCACCCAAAGGACTATGACGAGGCCGAGAATTGCGACGGAGACAAGGCCGACAATAAGGCCAGGATGAATCGGCCTTGGTGAAGTGCTGGTCTGCGCTGACATGCCTCCAGGCTCAGCCGGCGCGGAGAGCTTTACCGCCTGTCCCACTGCGCCCGATGATACATCAATGGGGACGAGATAATAGTCTCGCGGCGTGGGTGGCTCTCCGCAATCCAGTTCGTTCGACTCGGCCTCGAGATAGCCTGGTTCCCCCGGCTGAGCGGCACGAATACTACCTGGATCCACACATTTAATCCACACCGTCTCGCCCAGGACGATAGGCGCCGCCACTGGCTCCAGGGCTAGCCGGTGATGCCAACGTCGTTCGCCACTGCGAATTGAGAAGCACGCTACTTCTCCCTCGGTCGCGGAGGACAAACTCCAGTTATGCAGACTAGTAGTGACGACCGCATCACCTGCGATGACACAGCCATTGACGCCGCGCTCGAGCTCTGCCTTCCAGATCCGCCGCCCCGTGTATAGGTCGAAGGCAGCTACTGTACCGTGCACGTAACGACCCATTGCCCGCGCGTATGCTCCCTGGGAGCCGGCGATGACTATCTGAGCCTCCTCTGCGATGCATGGGCGAGAGAATCCACCCGGCCCCGGCTCACTGGTCCAGATAAGGTCGAACGAGTCCTGGTCATAAGCTTTGAGCCGCCCCTCGGCGCACACCACGGCCAGATCCCCAGACAGAACCGGACCGCGGGCCCGCTCGCCTACCCCTCCGGACACGGCACTGCCAAGGATGTGGCCATCGGACGGGTCCATGGCCAGCAGTTGTAACGGACCATGCCCGGCCGCAGCGCCGATCAGGAACACCCGCTGGCCTAGCGCCACCACTCCCTGCGGGTCAGCCACATAAAGGGAAGACGTCTTCCACGCGACAGTGTCGTCGGGGCACAGCGCGAGTATGCCGCTCGGCCCCGCCACTAGCAGCAAGCCAGCAGGTACTATCGCGTTGAACCGAGGGTACTCCGTCGGCCATAAATTGCGCAGATCGCACCCACGGCTAACCTTGCCGGTATATGGGTCAGCCGAGAGGAGATTGGCATCCCAGGTCACAGTAACCAGTCTATCGCCGACGTGTATTAGCTCGGAGTGGTAGTCGTCGCCCAAGTCGGCCCACCACAAGACCACGTTCCGGTCGGCGTCGATGGCATAGAGATGGCTGAAGCAGGTGACATACACACGGTCACCGACTAGTACTGGCGGTGACTCGTCGATACACAGTGAAACCTTGCTGGCCTGCACACCGGCCACAGACAAGCAGACGAACGCACAAGGCAGGCACAGCCACCACCCCACTGGGGCCAGATGCTGTCTCTTACGAAGCATTTGTCCCTCCTTCGAGCGCTTGCGACAGAAATGATGCAGACGTTATCCCGTCACATCGCAACGGCGATGGGGGGGAAGTGGTACCTGAAGGTGACACCGAATCGGATAGCACGCAAGCTCGCAGCCTGTGGCTATTTCTTCACTCGCACGCCTGTCCCAAGCGGGTGGATTGCCCTTAGCCCAGCGATAGCATAAGTGCACAGCCTCGTGGACCAAGAGAGAGGGCAATTCCGGGCAGAGAGGGTTCCCGACTTGGCAAATTGTGATGACGTTCCCGCCTCCTATGATGTCCGCCCGCCCGCAAGTGTTCGGATCGCAGCCGGGCCCCCCACACCTGATGGAGACATTTCTGCATAGCACTTTTTGGAGGCAGCCCCGTGTCCATGCGTCGTCGACGCATCGTGGGATACGATTGCATGCCTGATTGAGTCTGTTCTGTTCCCTAGCCAGGTTGAAGGGCGGGCGTGTGCAGCTCACATCGATCACTACTGCTTCTCCTGATGGGTCTACGAGCAGGACGGGCCGATTGGCCGCATAGACGTACCAGTTTGTGCCTTCACGCTCAGGGTCAACGCTGAGGAACCTCCCCGTACTGGGCTGGTAGTAGCGGGCGCGGAGGTATTGAAGGGTGAGGGCGGCTTCATTGTAGTAGCCCAGGTTGCCGACGAAACGGAAGTTGTTGGTGGTCGCCCCGCTGCTGGTCAGGCTGCCGCCGAAGGCATAGTACTTATAAGTGTCAGTCACATTCTCACCTGAATCGGGTAGCAGGAAGAAAAGCGACACGATGGTAGTCTCGCCTCTTTCATCAATCCTCCCCGATGAAGGTAGCCGCTAAGTCCCCTCTACGATTGATGAAGTAGTACACGTCAATTTGCGAGATTCCGCCGGTAGTGTCAGTATAGATAAGAGCTTTACCACTGGGTGCGTAGTCTGGGGTAGTCCAGCCGTCCGTACGCCTGCGCATCTTAACATACTCTCTAAAACTCGAGTCCTTGGTGTAGACTACGGCATCCGGATCGCCGAATTTTGCTCTAATCGATGCCTCGGAAGTCCCAAGCGGGACAAAGCAGTAGCGAAATAGGCGTGGAGCGAACCACAGATATACATTGGCGTGTTCAAGTTTGAGCGGGTTGAATGACTTTCGAGTCCACAATACGCCTAGCCATGTCACGACAATGCAAACTGCCAGTGTCCCTGCTATCCACTTTTTTCTGCAGTCGGTCCCTTTCTGGTTCATTGCCGATTTTCCTAACGACGAGGCGGCAGTGGAGGCCGTATTCCTCCCGGCCACCATTGGGTTCCAGTTTGGTCTTCTAACGGTGGAATGTGGTGCACACACCAATTGAAACAGTCCTCATGCGACTCATAGCCGCGTTGTGCTCCCCGTTGCCCGCGCCTATCAGCTGCGAGCTCGTCACTATCATCGTTCCGCCAGTCTGCACACCACTCTGACATCCCGATATTCCAATTCCCCGTTATGTAGCAGTGCCCGACGCAGTGCACAAGCATGTCACTAAGCCATGCCTCGGCACCGGGAACTTGTGGCCACGCGGCCTCCACGCCATATTCTTCCTTCAGCCTTCGCTGACAGTAACGAACACCGCCCACGAGACCGGCACGGCACCGCATGCGGGGGCGCCCGCAGATGATATATGTAACGCCCCCGACCACTACAACGATCCCTCCACCTATCACCCACCACACGAGCCTTCCTTCGGGGTCAACTGCCACCGTTGGCGCCGCGCCCGCGTAGACGTACCAGTTCACCCCATCGTGTTCAGGATCCACGGAGACAAAGCGGCCAGTCGAGGGTTGGTAGTATCTTGCTCGCAAGTATTGCAGCGACAGATTTGCCTCGTTGTAGTAGCCCAGGTTGCCCACGAAGCGCAAGTTGTTGACGGTAGTGCCGGTGCTCGTAAGGGTCTCGCCAAAGGCATAGTAGCGGTAAGTATCAGTCACATTCTCATTTGCATCGGTCAGCGCCAGGGTCGAGCCTAAGGCGTCATGGTGATAGAAGCTGGTCGTCGTGCTGCGGCGCTGGCTGACCAGATTTCCATAGATAGCCGGCGTCTGCGTGTAAGTTACCTGCGTGTTGTTGCTGACGTCGGTCTCCAGCAGCACATCCTGCCCATCCCAGATGAAGTTGGTCGTGCCCGCAGCAGTTACCGTCTGCCGGCGCAGGCCATCCCCATCATAGGTGAAGGTGGTGGTGGCCGGGCCGGCCAGCGTCACCGTCCGCAGTCGGTTGTCATAAGTCCAGGTGTAAGTGGTCACCGTCCCATCGTCATCAGTCACGGTCACGTTCCCGTTGTTGTCGTAGGTGTTAGTCGTCAGGTTACTGCTGGGATCGGTGATCAGCGTCAGCCGATTGCCGGCATTGTAGGTATAGGTAGTCGTGCCCTGGGCCACGCTGGTTACCGTCGAAGCCAGCGTCGGGGCCGGATTACTGCCCTGGTCGGTCGTCCAGTTGTTAGCGGGCAGACTGGCGCCGCTGCCGTAGTAGTAGCAGGTGCCCGCGCCCTTCTGGTTTTGCAGCTCCCAGCGCGTCGAGCCGCTCACCCACACCAGATAGTGGGTAGCATCCAGCTTGTAGGCGGTCTTGCCGCCGTAGGTGCCGTCGTCGCCGTACTGGCCGTTGAAGCCGGTTGTGCCCGCGCCGGTGGCGGTCCAGTCGGTCCCGCCCACCAGGGTCTCGCGATTGCCAACATTATCGTAAGTAAACGTGGTGTGATAGGCGCTACTGTCGCTGCGTTGCTCGACAGTCAGTTGATTGGCATTATCGTACGTCCAGGTGGTCACATCGCCGCTGTTCTCAGTTACGGTGTGCCGATTGCCGGCGTTATCGTAGGTATAGGCGAGCTGCTCGATGATCGTGTCATTGGCCTTCTTGTGAGTGATGCCGGTAGCCTGCCCGGCGGTATCGTAGGCGTGGGTGGTGACCGAGCCGCTGTTCAGCGCGACGGTGTCTACCCGCCCGATATTGGTGTACGCCCAGGTGGTGACTTCACTGTTGGGATTGGTCAGCGTCTTGAGCCCGGTCCATACCTAGGACATTCGTAGCAACGAAAACAGCACTCTCGGCCACCCGAGAATGTAACTGAGCCCCCCTATATCGCTAGATTGCAGTGGACCTCTCAGATAGTACAATGCGACCCAAAACCCGACTATTGAGAATCCGACGAAAGCCCCCTGAAGTGTTTGCATCTTGGTAAGTCGCTCGGGCCGCAAAGACACGGGAACACCGGCGAGGTAGCTGCCGACATACCCGCCAGCTATTGATAGCACGAAGAATAAGACGCCAGCGACAGAGTCACCCATCAGCTCGCACCCTATCTTGCCTACAGGATGTATTCGCATTCCCTGCGCACCGTGCCATGCGAACAAGTTTCCGCCAAATGTTAATCCCAAACCCAGGGCATACGCGAAAATCGCCCCGCGATGTTTCAGACCCCAGGCTCCAAGAAGAACAGCGCCAAACCCGCCCACAGCGTAGAGGTATAAATGCCATGGCTTCATATACATGAACTGACCGACAACATGAAGGACCAGCCACTGCCACGCGCCCACAAATATCACACCGCCCACAGCGAAGTACGTCTTTCGCACCGCTGGCTGCTTCAGGACTTTGATAATCCAGCGCCCAATCCTCCTGAAAGTTGGAAAGCTATCCTGTCGCATCACATCGCGTACGTGCATATGCCGGAACTCCCCGCGTAAGTCGCCAATCATGAAGCTCTGCGAACAGCGAAAAATGTGTGGCAACTAGTCTCTCGGGCCACAATCCAGGCACTCATCTTCTATCTCCTCATCCGTTAACCCGCATAGGTGAAGTAGTTCGTGGTATATGACACATCCGGCCCACGGGCAACTCGGCACAGTCCACGTGCTCGGACATATATTGATGGTTTTTGCCAGTACCGAGGCTGTGAAACCACACGCATCGTGGCAAGCGGCGTTATCCAGGCATTTGATGTTAAAGACAGAAATGTCTGAAAGTACCAAGTTTTTCACACATTCTGCTTCCTTTACCCTACCTTTCCGTCTTAAGATAGCCTCGGCGTAACGAGCGCTCGTTCTTACGCCAGCCTCGATCTCGCGCCTACGGTCGTCACAGCTCGACCCTATTTCGGCATAGGCTCCGCTCGGGTCTACGTTATTGAGCGGACTGTTCGCGACATATAGGTAGTAATTCACCCCATCATGCTCGGGATCAACTGAGACAAACCTCCCCGTCCCTGGCTGGTAGTAGCGGGCGCGGAGGTATTGCAGGCTGAGAGCGGATTCGTTGTAGTAGCCCAGGTTGCCCACGAAGCGCAGGTTGTTGACAGTAGCGCCGGTGCTGGTCAGGGTCTCGCCAAAGGCATAGTAGCGGTAAGTGTCGGTTACGTCCTCATCTGAATCGGTCAGCGCCAGCGTCGAGCCCAGCGCGTCGAAGTGGTAGTACTTGGTCGTCGTGCTGCGGCGCTGGCTGACCAGGTCCCCATAGATATTCGGCGTCTGGGTGTAGGTTACCTGGGTGTTGTTGCTGACATCGGTTTCAAGGAGCACATCCTGCTCGTCCCAGATGAAGTTGGTGGTGCCCGCCGCAGTCACCGTCTGCCGGCGCAGGCCGTCCCCGTCATAAGTGAAAGTGGTGGTGGCCGGGGTGGCCAGCGTCACCGTCCGCAGCCGATTCTCATAAGTCCAGGTGTTGGTAGTCACGGTGCCGTTGGCATTAGTCACGGTCAGGTTGCCGTTGTTGTCGTACGTGTTGGTCGTCAGGTTACTGCTGGGATCGGTGATCAGCGTCAGCCGATTGCCCGCATTGTAGGTGTAAGTGGTCGTGCCGGTGCCGTCCACCATAGTCGCCCGATTGCCCACGTCATCGTAGGTGTAGGTCGTGGTGTAGGCATCATCCCCGCTGCGCTGCTCGACGGTCAGCTGATTGGCATTATCATACGTCCAGGTGCTCACATCGCCGCTGTTCTCAGTCACGGTGCGCCGATTGCCGGCGTCATCGTAGGTGTAGGCAAGCTGCTCGATGATCGTGTCATTGGCCTTCTTATGAGTGATGCCGGTAGCCTGCCCGGCGGTATCGTAGGCATGAGTGGTCACCGAGCCGCTGTTCAGCGAGAGAGTGTCTACCAGCCCGATATTGGTGTACGCCCAGGTGGTGACTTCGCTGTTGGGATTGGTCAGCGGGGCAGACGAAACCGCCCCATAATTACTCGTGCATTTGGAGGAAATGGACCACATTCCCGTTCTGAACAAACGCTATCGTTTTCCCATCAGGGGACCATCTCACAGAGGTGAGACGGCCGCCCGAGAAAACTCTTTTCGGCTGCGTTTGCGTGACACTCAGCACAAATACCGCGTCATTTGGTGTGCCAGAGGCCGTGTTGCTGAAACCGATGATTGCCACTTGCTTACCGTCCCGCTTCCAACTGTAGTCATGGAACTCATAGCCCTCAGGAATGTGTGCCTGGAACGCTAGATCAACCCTAGCCTGAGCTACCTCAGCATTCCAAAAATCGACGCCCCTCAAAGTTCGGCTAGCAAAGATGACGCGCCGAGAATCCTGGGACCAAAACAGATGCTGATCGAGGGGTATTGCAGCTATCTGAGTGATTCGTCGCCAGTTTCCCGTCCTGAGATTCACAGTGTATAGTGACGTAGCGCAAGAAGGCCACTCTGCCGCCGGCGCCGCGATCGTATCCCCATCCGGTGCCCACGCATACCGACCGATTCCTACTAGTTGTTCAGGTGCAAGTAAGACAATGCTATCGCCCGGTAAACGTTCCAGAGGCTTAAGCCAGAGGCCGTAGCGCTCGAGCTTGTATACCAGCGCTGAGATTGTTGATGCATCAGGTGACCAGTCTGGAAGCAAAAAGCGCTCATATCCGCTGTCTTGCCGGCTTTGTTTGGTGACATTGACTACGTTCTGTTCATCCAACTCGATTACACATATATCGGTGTCGATCAGCTTCATGTTGGCTTTGTGGACCTCGTGTTTCTCGTCAGCCTTCAGGTCCCTCCATGGTCGAGAAAGCAGTCTCAGTTCGCGTAGACTAGGCTTTTCGATGACTCGGGTGAATGCGATTTTGCGTCCGTCCGGACTCCATCGTGGAAGCCCATCCCAGTGCCCCTTTGTGAGAAAGTCTATGCGGCCTGACAGCCTGACAACGGCTAACCGTTGCCCAAGCTTTGCCTGCCTTTCTGCCTTCTCATAGCTCACTATGACGGCCAAGGCAGAACTTGTCGGATTCCAGGTCAGTTGGCGAACGGTCGCACTCGAAGCAACTGAGACTAAGCGGTGCTCTTCCACAGCGTTTGGAGCGCCGAGAGGCGCTGTAATACAGTTCAATGACCCCAAGCCTAATAAAACACTGAGCGAAAAGCCAACAAGTAGCATTCGCGTCGTGGCTCGTGTTAATAGCATTGATGATACCCCTTACAAGAGGCCTATGAAAAAACTGTACGGATTTGCTGTGCCGTTAGTGTTCATGCACCCCATTTGACACGCCACTGTAGCATGGCGGCACGCGTTCTTTTTCCCGATTGCTTTCGGATCGCCCTCGTACTTCGTTGTGCACTTGAAACCTAATTCTAGACAGCAACTATGGCAAAGGTTTGTATTTCCATCCGCCCACCCCTTACAGGGCTCGTCCGGAATGCATTCCCACTCCGGGGTGATCCACCAATCCACAGTTTCAACTTTGGTCTCAAAATAGTGACGGTACCAAGGGAATCCGCAGGCCGGAAGCCATTCAATGCATCGTCTTCTTTTTTCCTGTTTCTTATCGTAGCGGTAATCTACCCGATACCAGTACCCGTACATTAATCTGCCACCCACATCCTTCTCACAGCGCTGGTCGGTTGCTTGGCGCCGAACGACAGTTCGTTCGGTCCAGGTACGTCTCACGTGCCACGCCCAACACTTCTCCCCTGACGGGTCAACCATGTTTACAGGATCGTTGGCTGAATAGGGATACGGGCTGGCGACCGTACGAACAGGGTCTCGGGAAATAAACCTCCCCGTACTGGGCTGGTAGTAGCGGGCGCGGAGGTATTGGAGGGCCAGGGCGGATTCGTTGTAATAGCCTAAATTCCCCACGAAGCGCAGGTTATTGACCGTATTCCCGGTGCTGGTCAGGCTCTTGCCGAAGGCGTGATAGCGGTAAGTATCAGTGATATTCTCATTGGCATCAGTCAGCGCCAGCGTCGAGCCCAGCGCGTCGTGATGATAGAAGCTGGTCGTGTCACTGCGCCGCTGGCTGACCATGTCACCGTAGATATCCGGCGTCTGGGTGTAAGTTACCTGCGTGTTGTTGCTGACGTCAGTCTCCAGCAGCACATCCTGCCCATCCCAGATGAAGTTGGTGGTGCCGGCCGCAGTCACCGTCTGCCGGCGCAAGCCATCGCCATCGTAAGTAAATGTGGTGGTGGTTGGGGTGGCCAGCGTCACCGTCCGCAGCCGATTCTCATAAGTCCAGGTGTTGGTGGTCACCGTGCCGTTGGCATTAGTCACGGTCAGGTTCCCGTTGTTATCATAGGTGTTGGTGGTCAGGTTACTGCTGGGATCGGTGATCAGCGTCAGCCGGTTGCCCGCATTGTAGGTATAGGTGGTCGTGCCCTGGGCCACGCTCGTTGCGCTCAAGGCTAATTCAAATTATAACTGCACTCAACCGCATCAGTCAACCGCTGTTATCAAATAACGAATACCCGAGCGGTATTGTTCCTACTGACAACTGGTCAATTATCATCATCTTCATCCAGCAGACCAGGCCACAATTGGGCCGTCTGCTGGCGGGTAGTTTCCACCGGACCTACTGCCTGAATCACATAATCAGCTTCCACCTGATCCAGACCGAGCTGGTCGTGAACTGCCACACGCCGCTGAGCTTCGTCAGCTGCCAGTCCGTCCCGCTGCATCAGTCGCTGGACCCTGACCGTGGCGGGGGCATCAACCAAAATCAGCTTGTCCACCAACTGCTGGAGGCCCATTTCCAGTAGCACCGCTGCCTCTACCGCTACCAGGGGGGGAGGATGAGGGCTATTGCGGTATTGCTGAATACACTCAGTGATGCGCCTGGCCATAGAGGGATGGACCAGGTCATTAAGGCGCTGTCGGGCGGCAGGGTCAGCGAAAATCAGCTCGGCCAGGGCCGGGCGGCGCAGGCTGCCGTCTGGATCTATAAACTCATCGCCAAAAGCCTGCCGCACCGCTTCCAGTTCTGGGCACCCCGGCTGCAGTATTTCTCGGGAGATGTCATCAGCCTGAATAACGGCAGCGCCTAAGTCCGCCAGGGCCACTAATACCACAGACTTTCCGGCTGCTATGGGGCCGACAACGCCTACTACCACCATGGTACCCCGGGGCTCTCGTATCGTTTAGTCTTCCTGGTCATCCTCGGTGATTGTCTCAGATTCTTCGGGTGGCTCATCGCTATCCACATCCTCAGCAGCCGCGGGTTGTTCGGCGCCGCTATCATCAGGCTCGGGGCCGGCTGCTTCCAGATGGGCTTTGGCTTCTTCCTGGTCATCCTCGGCGATTGTCTCAGATTCTTCGGACAGCTCATCGCTATCCACATCCTCAGCAGCCGCGGGTTGTTCGGCGGCGCTATCATCAGACTCGGTAGCGGGCTTGGGGCCGGCTGCTTCCAGATGGGCCCTGGCTTCTTCCTGGTCATCCTCGGCGATTGTCTCAGATTCTTCGGGCGGCTCATCACTATCCATGTCCTCAGCAGCCGCGGGTTGTTCGGCGGCGCTATCATCAGACTCGGCGGCAGGCTCGGGGCCGGCTGCTTCCAGATGGGCCCTGGCTTCTTCCTGGTCATCCTCGGTGATTGTCTCAGATTCTTCGGGCAGCTCATCACTATCCACATCCTCAGCAGCCGCGGGTTGTTCGGCGCCGCTATCATCAGACTCAGTAGCGGGCTTGGGGCCGGCTGCTTCCAGATGGGCCCTGGCTTCTTCCAGCACCTCCCCGAATTGATCGCCGAGAGTGACAGTTTCTTGTTGCTCGGAGTCTATGTGCTGCTCATACGCCTGGCGCTCCTTTACCTGTTGGGCTGCGGCTAAGCTGAGTACCATCTTGCGGGCCTGGGGATGAAGTTCTAATATCTTAACCTGGATCTGCTGGCCCTTTTCCAGGACATCGTGGGGACTGTCAATATGTTTAGAGCTCATATGCCGTATAGGAATGAATCCCTCAATTTCCGTATCGGCCAGGCGAGCAAATGCCCCGGTGGAGACAATCCGGGTTATGAGGACCTGTACACTATCGCCCTCGTGAACCTGACCCGATAGCTCCTTCCACGGGTCAGGTAATATCTGGCGCCGACCCAGGGAGATGCGCTCGCCGTCCTTCTCGATTGTCAGTACCATCACCCGGATTATGTCGCCGGTCTTGAGTACTTCAGAGGGATGATCAATGTGGGTCCAAGATATCTCGGAGATGTGCAGCAGTCCATCTACCCCGCCCAGGTCAATGAAGGCGCCATAGTTAGTTAGATTGCGCACCTTACCTTCACAAACAACGCCCTCCTTCAATCGGGCCATCGTCGCTTCTCGGCGTCGTTTGCGCTCTTCTTCAATTACCTGGCGGTGAGAGAGAATAACTTTGTTAGCTGCCCGGTCAGCTTCCAGCACCTTCAGCCGGAGGGTGCGGCCCACGAACTTGTCCAAACGCCGCACATCGCGGGTAGCCACATGCGAGGCCGGCACAAAGCCGGATACGCCCAGGTCCACCCGGAGCCCGCCCTTGACCCGGTCGGTGACCATGGCGGTAATGAGGGTTTCGTTCTCCAGGGCATCATATATGCGCTGCCACACCCGCTCATAGTCAGCCCGTGTCTTGGACAGCCGCATTGCTCCGGTATCCTCGCCGACACTGATCACTGCCACTTCTATCTCTTGATCAGGCTGGGGTAAATCGTCTTCACCGGCGAACTCGCTGCGCGGGATAATACCTTCACACTTGGCGCCAACATCCACCACCACACCTTGGTCCTGGATTTCAATGACTGTTCCAGTTACAATATCGCCCTCCTCTACAGTTCGCGGGGTAGCCGCCTCCAGGTCGGCCCAGGTCTCTTCCAGGTCCCAGCGTGAACTGATAATCCGTCCACCTTCAGGGTCTTTCCGGCTCTCGAATTCGGAACTGCTACTTGATTGTCGCTGAGTGGATTCAGAAAACTGCTCGTTGACTTCATCGTTCATCGTCTTGGGCTCCTTCGCCTAATCGTAGATACTTAGCTGCTCACTGGGTTCGAGAAAGTCGTCTCACGGTGCTTAATTCAGCGTCTGTAAGTCTCGCCAGTTGGGGCCAACTTTTACGTCTACTTGTAACGGAACGGTCAACTGCCATGCTCCCTCCATAAGCTGGGTGACGAACTCGGCGACCTGATTCACTTCGTCGGTAGGCACCTCAAAAACCAGTTCATCGTGTACCTGTAATAACATCCGAGTTGGGGCGCTGATCCTGGCCAATCCCGCGGCGATATCCACCATCGCCACTTTGATAATGTCGGCGGCCGAACCTTGAATAGGCGTATTGGCGGCGGCGCGTTCGGCATAGGCGCGCACCCGCCGATTGCTGCTGTTTAGCTGCGGAAGATAGCGGCGCCGGGCACAGATGGTCTGGATGTAGCCATCTTCCCGGGCCTGGGCCACGATCTGGTCAATATACTGCCTTACTCCGGCCAGCCGCTGGAAATAGTTCTCAATAAAGGCTTCGGCCTCCTCCCGAGAGATATCCAGTTGGGCGGCCAGGGCGGTCGCGCCCATTCCGTAAATCACCGCATAATTGACGGTCTTGGCCGCGCGGCGCATATCGGTGGTGACTTCAGCGATGGGCACCTCAAATATCGTGGCCGCGGTCCGGCAATGGATGTCCTCGCCAGCCTGAAAAGCCGCTGTCAAGTGAGCATCGCCAGACAGGTGGGCCAGGATGCGCAGCTCTATCTGGGAATAATCGGCGCACAGCAACATTCTATCCGAAGAGCCGGCCACAAAGCAAGCCCGAATTTCCCGGCCCAGTTCGGTCTTAATGGGTATATTTTGCAGATTGGGATTGCGGCTGGACAAGCGGCCGGTGGCAGTTACTGTTTGCTCAAAGGTAGTGTGGATGCGGCCGGTTTCCGGGTCAACTTGCTCCAGCAGTCCCTTCACATAGGTAGAATACAGTTTGGCAAGCTGGCGGTATTCGAGGACCAGGCCGACAATCTCGTGGTCAGGGGCTAACTCATCCAGCACGTCGGCGGCGGTGGACCATCCGGTCTTAGTGCGCCTGCCCTTGGGCAATCCCAGTTTCTCAAATAACGCTTGGCCGAGCTGTTGGGGTGAGCTGATGTTAAAGTCCGCACCGGCCAGCTCATAGATGCGGGTTGCCAACTGCTGCTGGGCCTCGGTCAGCTGCTCACCAAAGCTTCTGAGGGTGATGGCATCAATGGCAATGCCGGCTGTTTCCATATTGAAGAGGATTTCGACCAAAGGCATCTCCACCCGGGCAAACAGCTCCTGCAGTCCCAGTTCTTCCAGTCGGACCAGCAGTGACTCCCGCAATTTGCCGATAAGAGCGGCCTCGGCCCGGGCCCGCTGCTCGGCATTTGTCGGTGGTGGCAGGGCTTCGCTCAGATACTGGGCGGCCAATATCTCTATATCCCGCTCGCGGCGCTCGGGAGCGAGCAAGTAATCGGCCACAGCGGTATCAAACTCAATCCCCCGCATCTGGACGCCCACCGCCTCCAAGGCATGGCTGAGTTCTTTAAGTTCGTGCCCCCGTTTGCCAATATCAGGGTCTTCCAGCAGGTTATGTATCTGATTGGGTAGGGGAGAGGACTCATCGGTCTCAAACAATCCCGCCGCCTCGGGGACAGAATCAGGGGCCAACGGCAGATAAACAGCGCCCCCCTTATCCGCGGCTAACGCCAAGCCCGGCAGGCAGCCATCGGTTTGGCTCGCCGCCAGATTCACATAGCCGGCCTGCCGGATCGCTTGGAGCACTTCGTCCAGTGCGGGACTATCTGGCGCCGGTGTGATGGGGGCGGGCTGGGCTTGAATTTGGTCCAGCCGCTCCAGCAGGCTGGCAAATTCAAGACGGGCCAGCAGTTGGCGCACCTGGGCCCGATCTATACCCGGCCATCCTAAGTCCTCCACTGACAGGGACAACGGTACATTGGTCACAATAGTGGCAAGTTCTTTGCTCAGCCGGGCCTGATCAGCATACTCTGTCAGATCGGCCTGCAGCTTCTTAACGCTCACCTGGTCGAGATGCTCCAATACCCCCTCTACGCTGCCAAACTCCTCCAGCAACCGAGCCGCGGTCTTAGGGCCGATACCGGGAACACCGGGAATATTATCGGAGCTGTCGCCCGCCAGTCCTTTCCAGTCGGCCAACCGGGCCGGTGGGAGGCCGTATTCTTTCTGTACCATGGCTGGATCGTACAACTTTGTATCTCGTATGCCCTTAAGTGTTGCCAGGACTTTCACCCGGTCAGTTACTATCTGGAGGAGGTCGCGGTCGCCAGTGACCACCACGACATCCCAGCCTTCCTCGGCGGCCTGGCTGGCCACCGTGCCAATGATGTCGTCGGCTTCATAGCCTTCCTTCTGAGTGTGTGCCAGGCCCAGCGCCTCAATCAGTTCGTAGGCCAGTTCAAACTGAGAAGCCAGTTCCTCATCCATAGGTGGCCGGCCCGCCTTATACTCCTCAAACTGCTCATGCCGGAAGGTCGGTCCGGGGGCGTCAAAAGCCACCAGGCTACCATCAGGGCGTTGCTCGGATAGCAGGCGAATGAGCATCTGGGCCAGGCCATAGACGGCATTGGTCGGCTGGCCGGCGGTGGTAGAGAGGGCGGGCAAGGCGTGATAAGCCCGATGCAGCAGGCTATTGCCGTCAATTAGTAACAATTTTGGGGCCAACGGTGCTTTTTCTCCTGACATTCTCAGGGCCGGGGCATCCTTGCCCTGATCATTTTCGCGGCGGGGACGCCGCTCCTACAAATCGAAAACACGCTATCGGAGTTGCGGATGGGGGGTGGGGCTCAGTAGCAGCTCACTGGCTTGCTGCCGGTAGCTCTGGCGAATCTCGTCAGCAATCGCGGTGACAGCGCCACTGAACAAAGAGCCCCACGGTGAAGCGCGCCCGTATTCCTTCAGAGCTGGCTTACCCTCAATCCCGCCTTTTTCCGCTGCTATCTGCACGGCGTCATGGAAATTGCCCAGTTGGTCAACCAGTCCGACCTCCTTGGCCTGAGCACCGGTGTATATTCGCCCATCGGCGAGTTTTTTGACGGCGTCAATGTCCATCTCTCTGGCCGTGGCGACGTCGGTGACAAACTGCTCGTAAACGTCCTGGAGCATATCTTCCAGTAATTGGCGCTCGTCAGGGCGCATGGGGCGAAACGGTGAGCCGGTATCTTTGTATTGGCCGGAGGTGATGGTTACATCATCCAACCCCACCTTCTCCATAAGCTCATAGAAGGTTAGCGTCTCCATTATCACACCGATGCTGCCCGTTATCGTGCCGGGGTTGGCTACAATGATATCGGCGGCCGAGGCTACATAGTAGCCGCCCGAGGCAGCCACGTCGGCCATGGAAGCCACCACCGGCTTCTGTTCCGCCAGGCGGATGACTTCTTTGTATATGGCCTGAGATGCGGCTACTGTACCCCCCGGGCTGTTAATGCGCACCACTACGGCTTTGATGGCCTTATCGGTAGCCGCCTGGCGCAGCTGGGCCATGACCGCCCGCGAGCCGCGTGGTCCGCCAAACAGCCACGAGCCGCCACCGGCGGCGCTGATGGGTCCGCTGACCTCAATAATGCCCACCTTGGGGCCCAAGCCGAGATCAGTCGGCTGACCAAATGAGGAGATCAGACCGATGAAGCCGAGGATGAGCAAGCCCCCCAAAAACGCTAACACCGCGATGATGATGCCGATAATCAGGCCCCAGCGCGGGCCGCGAGGTGGCGGGGGCGGCTGTGCGGAGGGAGCAGCTGGTGTGTAGGTATTTGCATTATCACCAGGAAGGCTGCGCTGATTATCCTGCCGAGACTGGTCGGACGTGAATTCATTCATTTTCCTTCACCTGTTGCTCTTGACAATGAGTAACTATATTCATATACTGCAATTGGTCGCCGGAGTGGCGGAATTGGTAGACGCACCAGACTCAAAATTTGGCGGGGCTTAACCCCCGTGCCGGTTCGAATCCGGCCTCCGGCACCACTATCTAACTATTCTTCCCGCTTGCCTGAGCCCTTGCTAAGCATCCCTGGGGGCTCCATTTTTCGGAACTTCTCATAACGGGCCGCCATTAACTCGCCAGGTGGAATGTCCCCCAATTCCGTTAGTGCGCCGAGAACAGCTTCTTTGACCAGGTTAGCCGCCTGGCCGTAGTCAGTGTGCGCCCCTTCGCCCGGCTCGGGGATGATGGCATCAATTACGCCCAGGTCCAAGGCATCCGGGGCGGTCAGTTTCAGAGCACTGGCCGCTTCTTCGTTGCGGGAGGGATCTCGCCACAATATGGCCGCACAGGACTCGGGAGCGATAACCGAGTAGTACGAATGCTCCAGCATCATTATGCGGTCGCCGACCCCAATGCCAATGGCTCCGCCGCTGCCTCCCTCGCCGATGACCACTACCACAATAGGCACCGGTAGGGAAAACATATCTCGCTGATTGGCGGCAATAGCCTCACTTATGCCCCGGCTCTCGGATTGCTCCAGACAGTCGGCTCCCGGCGTATCTATAAGGGTAAGTATCGGATGGCCCAGCTTGGCGGCTATCCGCATCACCCGCATTGCCTTGCGATAGCCTTCGGCCCGCGCCATGCCAAAATTACGGCGGCGGCGCTGGATAGTGTTGCGCCCCTTCTGGTGACCAATTATCGCTACCGGATAGCCCTGGATGAACCCCAATCCGGCTACAATAGCCCCATCATCGCCATAACGGCGATCACCGTGTAGCTCCACAAAGTCAGTTACCATCCTATCCAGGTAGTCAAGGGTATAAGGGCGCTGGGGATGGCGAGCCAGTTCCACCTGTTGCTGGGCACCCTGCGCCGAATTGGCTTCGCTGGACGGAGGAGTGGATATCTTACTCATCGTCGGTCATCTCCCCCAATAGAGCGGTACTGCTCGCGCCGGCATTCTCAGAGTGCTCAGGGCGAATGCCGCCGAACCAGTGGAGCAGTATTCTTAACGTGTTGCGCAACTGTTGGCGATTGATCAGTATATCTATCATACCGTGTTCGTGCTGAAACTCGGCGGTCTGGACACCGCGCGGAAGGTTGAGGTTGGTGACCTCCACCACCCGGGGCCCGGCAAATCCCATAGCGGCACCGGTCTCGGCAATAATTACATCCCCCAAGAAAGCATAGCTGGCCGTTACCCCGCCGTAGGTAGGATCAGTCAGCACCGCTAAATAAGGCAGACCGGCTTCGCCCAGTTTGCCTACCGCGCCACTGGTCTTGGGCATCTGCATCAAAGATATGAGGCTCTCCTGCATCCGCGCCCCGCCTGAGGCACAGAATACCACCGCCGGCAACTGCTCGGTCACGCATCGCTCCATCAGACGAGCGATCTTCTCACCCACTACCCATCCCATGCTGCCGCCGATGAAGGCCAGGTCCATAATTCCCAGGCCCAGTGGAATTCCCGCCAGAGTAGCCCGCCCGGTTACCACTGCTTCATGGAGGCCGGTTTTCTCCCGGGCTTGCCGGGCCTTTTCCCTATAGTCGGGGAAGTCCAGAGGATCAACCAGAGGCAGGTCATTATCCCAGGGGGTGAAGCTGCCTTCGTCCACGGTGATTTGCAGGCGCTGGGCGCTGCGGAGCCGGAAGTGATGCCCGCACTTAGGACACACCCATAGCTCCTTCTCCAGTGCCTTGGTATAGAGCAGTTGGTGACACCGGGGACACTCTTCCCACAAATCCGGCGGAATGTCATTTACCGTCGCCATCATCTCACCTTTACGTCTATTTCTACTAATTGATAGGTGTTTCCCTGTCCCCCCTCCTTATACCTTCCTAAATCCTATGCATTCCTTTATGGGGGAGATGCCGCAGTTGGTGAACATGCCCTGGCCGATGTTCCGTCACGACCTGCGCCACACGAGCCGCTCCAAACGGCAGAGGCGAGAAGCGTGAGGCGGGAACCTCCTCTTGGCGCGTAGGCGAGGTTCTCTCCTTCGGCAGGCGAAGGCCTGCGCTACGCGGCCGGGGCGGGCCGGGCTCGCTTCGCTCGACACGGCCCCTCCGAACGACGATGGCTACCCCAGCGTTGCAGGCCGCGTCTGTTTATGATAAGATATGGGCCAATACTATCAGACTGGGGGAGAGGCCCGAACTTATGAAGCTTAATGAGTCCCGTGATGAAATTGATGCTTTAGATGAGCAACTGCTGGAGCTGCTGGTGCGGCGAGCCCAGCTATCGCAGCAGATTGGCCAGCATAAACAGCAGCAGGACCAGGCGGCCTATGATCCCAGCCGTGAAGCGCAGATACTGCGGCGGCTGACGGCTCAGGATACTTCTCCGCTGCCGGCGGAGGCCCTCCGGGCTATATACCAGGAAATACTATCGGCCTCGCGGGCGTTGCAGGAGCCGCTGCGAGTGGCTTACCTGGGGCCGGAGCACACTTTCAGCCATTTAGCGGCTCGGCAGCAGTTCGGCGTCCAGGCGGAGTTTGTGTCCGCCGCCGGTATCACTGATATATTTACGTCCGTGGAGCGAGGTAACTGCGAGGTGGGAGTGGTGCCTATTGAAAACTCCACCGGTGGTGTAGTACCCGAGACTCTGGACTGTTTTCTGGACACCAGCCTGACCATCTGCAATGAGCTGTATGTGCCCATTCATCTATACCTGGTGGCTAACTGTGAACTGGACGAAGTAACTACCCTATACACTAATCCGCAGCCGCTGGCTCAGTGCCGAGTCTGGCTGCGGGAAAACCTGCCGCGGGTAACCATCCAACCGACGGCCAGTACCGCCGGGGCTGCCCAGGCGGCAGCGGATGATCCCACCGGAGCGGCACTGGCCCCCGGGCCAGCTGCTCAGGCCTACGGGCTGGGAGTACTGGCGGCAGCTATTGAGGACGCCCCCAATAACCGCACTCGATTCTTTGTGGTCAGCCCGCAGGCGGCTGCCCCTACCGGGCGCGACAAGACTTCCATGGTATTCTCCACGACTCATCACGCCGGGGCGCTGCATCAGGCCATGGGACCGCTGGCGATGCACGAGATTAATATGACCTTTATTCAGTCGCGGCCGGCGCGGGGGCGCTTGTGGGAATATGTGTTCTTTGTGGACTTTGAGGGACATCATTCCGACGAAGAGGTCCACACCGCCCTGCAGGAACTACAAGAGCACTGCCCCTTGCTGAAGATGTTGGGCTCTTATCCGGCTGCCGAGTGATCCAAGCCAAGTTCCTGACGAAGCTGAGCCATCTTCTGCCACCCCGCCTGAGCCTGCTCGCTGGCCGAAAACTGCTGTATCTCTTCCAGCCGGTCGCGCATATTAGGCTGGTCGTTGACGAACTGACTGATCTTGAAGTAGCGCTCCATTTGACCGCTATCCACCTCCAGGTCACTGGTGCTGGCCAGGTAGCTGTCGATTTCCTCTTGACTTACATTCGCCTGCCGGTCAGCCGCGGCGGCGGTGCGGATGATAGCTCGCATCAGTGGGGCCGGGTGGTGAGTGACCACCGTAGCAATCCTATCGGCGGTGTAATCTATGACATCGCGCCACTGGCCCATCAGTCGGGCCCACACCGCCACCGGGGCGAATGCCCACTGCAAAACCAGGGTGGCGTTCTCCAGGTAGATCATAGCCAACTCCAGGCGCAGGTGATGGAATTTCAGATGGGCCAACTCGTGAGCGAGAAGAGTCGCGAATTCCTCATCACCAAGCAGGTCCAGCAGCGGCTGAGTGACAATCACTGCGCCTGCCCCACTCGGCAGACTGCAAATGTAGGGAGACTCGTCGGCGATGACATACATATCCGGGCTCTTTTTCAGGCCCAGCAATTGAGTCTGCTCAGTCAGCAGGCGATGAAGCTGGGGATAATTGGTGCCGATGACCCTGGCTTGTCGGCCCAGTTGCTTTAGTTGCCGATGACGCGGGCGAGCCGCCAGATAATTAACGATAAGCACGGAGGCAATGGGCCATGCGGGTAGCCACACCCATTGATAAAGCGAGGTCCCAGAGAAGAAGATAACGCCTATCACCACGATTCCGCCGAGCACAGCAGTTATAACTCCCACACTTTGCCAGTACTGAAGCTTCTCACCTGGATATTGATAATCTGACAGCGACACTACCGGTTGTTTCGTCTTCTTCCGACGTAACCTACGAGCCCGACGGGCCACGATTTAGTCCCCCCTTTCGGCTTCGGTGACTATGCGTATCTGATTTATCTGTTGGCGATCACCTGCTTGGATTATGAATCGTATGCCGTTGTAGGTCACGACATCGCCGGGAGCCGGTATGCGGTCGGCCACCCCGCTAACTAACCCGGCCACCGTCTCATAGTCGTCTTCAGGCAGTTCCAGACCCAATCTAACATTGACTTCCTCCAACGGTGTCTTCCCATCAACCAATGTCTCGGTCTCACTAAGCACTACCATCGTCTGGCGGGGGACGTCGTACTCGTCCTCAATCTCGCCGACCAGTTCCTCAAGAATGTCTTCAATGGTGACCAGACCCTCAGTACCGCCAAACTCGTCAACCACAATGGCCAGATGGGTGGCTTCAGCCCGCATCTGGCGGAACATCTCGGCCACTCGTTTGGTTTCTGGGACAAAGAGCGGCTCGCGGGATAGGGGGCCGGCCTGCAGATCCTTGGGCCCTTGCGCGCAGGCGGCCAGCAGGTCATTGACATACAGCACACCGGTTATGCGGTCAATATCATCCTCGTATACGGGGATGCGCGAGAAGCCACTTCCTATGGCCGTGTTCATTATCTGGTCGAGGTTGGCAGTGGATGGCAGGGCCGTGATATCCACACGGGCCACCATTATCTCCTTGACAGTAGTCTCCGCCAGTTCCATAACACTGTCGAACATCTTCCCCTCCTCAGGTAACACCTCGCCACTTTCTTCGCTTATATCTGCCGCTGCCTGGATTTGCGCGGCTGTTATCAGCTCACTTCGGTCAGTCAGGCCCAGATTCTCGGTCTTTAACAGTAGGCGGCTGGCGCCGGAGAGTAGAGTAATTAGCGGCCGTAGCAAGCGGATAAGGGCCTGGATGGTAGGAGCTACCCGCAAGGCCACCGGCTCCGCGAACAACGATCCGTAGGTTTTGGGAGTAATCTCAGCGACGATGAGTATAAATGCAATGGTGGCCAGGTGGGCAAGCTGTTGGTGGGCTGGGCTGAGGGCAGTCCGTCTGAGGAGCACAGTCATAATGGTGGCCACGGCGAGGTTGCAGGCATTGAAGCCAATGATGAGAGCAGTTAGATAATCACCGGTAGCGCGCATCTGCTGGATGATGGCGGCACGACGGTCGCCACTTTCGGCCCGGCGGCGCACGGTAAGAGCGTTGACTGCTACGAGCGCCGCTTCCGCGAGGGAGAACGAAAAGCTACCGAACAGCGCCACCAATATTGCTAATGCCCCGAGAATAGATAAAGGATCATCCAAGACCTACCTGTACCTCCTGAAGATGATATTCGGCTCATAGACTGCAGTTAGCTGCTCACCAACGAGTGGCCTTATCCGGTGTCGGCAAGCCGGAAACTGATACCACCCGCTACTGGAGCTCATTAGTGTCCCCTTGGTGCTCCACAACGCGAATCTTTTCGAGGCGGGGGCCGTCCATCTCCTCTACCACTAACTCCAGACTATGGTAGTTAAAAGACTCCCCCGCTTCAGGGATATCACCGGCCAGTTCAAGCAGTAACCCTCCCAGAGAGTCGTACTCGTCCGACGGCAACTTCTGACGCACAAAATGCTCTAACAGATGCAGGGACACGCCGGCTTCGCACAGGAATTGGGTCTCGGTGAGCCGTACGATTTCCTGCTCTTCAATATCGTATTCATCCTGGATTTCTCCGACGATTTCTTCCAGCACGTCCTCAACGGTGACTATGCCGGCCGTCCCCCCGTATTGGTCCTTGACGACGGCCATCATCTGGTGATTGCTCTGGAACTGGCGCAGCAGTAGATCAGCGGGCAGACTTTCGGGCACGTACAGGGGAGGCCGCGCTACTCTCCGGACTGGCTGGGTCAGCTCACCGCGTGGGACGTAAGGCAACAGGTCCTTAAGGTAGAGGATGCCGATGACATTATCAATGTTTCCCTCGTATGCTGGCAGGCGAGAGTAGTTATTCTCCAGGCCCAGCCGCAGGGCCTCGCCGATGGGCTGATTAGCTGCCACGGCCACAACGTCGGACCGCGGCGTCATCACCTCGGCCACTATCTGATCACCAAACTCTAAGACGCCATATAACATGCGCCGTTGGGTAGCTGGCACTGCGCCCTGGCGCTCACTTTGCTCTATCATTGCCTTCAGGTGGTCTTCGGTCACCACCGGCAAAGTGGCACCAGCCTTGACACCTAACAGATACAACAGGCCGTGGGAGATAGCGGTGAACAGTGCCACCACCGGTGCCAGGAGCAACGCAAACAAGCCGATGGGCACGGCAGCTCGCAGGCTATGGGCTTCGCGATTACGAAGTCCATAGTGGATGGGAGTGACCTCGCAGAAAACCAGTATGACCCCAGTCACCACTGTGAAAGCAATAATGGGCCCGATGGCCGGGCCCATATAGTGGATAGCTACTTCAGTCGCGGTACGTTCGGCTAAATAATTAGAGGCGGTGATGGCGATCAAGACAGTGGATAGAACCCAGGTACGATGACGGCGCAAAAATAACACTAACTTCGCCAGGCGCTTACCTTCATCACTAAGCTGGCGCAAGCGAGTGTACCCTACCGATAGAAAGGCTACTTCGCTACCGGAGAAAAACGCTGATACACCTAACAATACTATGATCAGCGCCAGTTGTGTTGCTGGCTCCATTCTAATCGGTCGGCTATGCCTCCGACCACTATGCCCGCCTTACTTGCTATAGACATTGCTTAAACCGACAACCTCACCCAGAGTAACAACTCATGGTTAAGCTGCCAGCCGTCATAGTTTGGGTAACTATGCCATTTAGTAATTGCCTAACTGCCAGCTTCCGCCGACTTCGTGGCCCCAAAGTATTAGATTGTCGCGGATCTCTAAGTTGGTCGCGCCGGCTTGGAGGCCGCGCAGGGCCATAGCCCGGGACATCCACTTAGCGTGACCGTCGCAGAAAGCGAGGATGCTGCCTGTGTTGTGGTGCATAGCTAAGCCATTGTCAGGTGTTATGTTGTTGCTCAGCTCCGGCCAGTAGGAGGGGGCACAGAAGGGGCAATATATGCGTCCTGTTCCCCAGTCAATAGCCCAGTCGGTAATCTCTCCCAGGAAGAAAGTTTGGGCCGGAGAGCTTACCTCGGAAAACCGGTACCATCTGTTTTGAGCTGGATTGGCTATAGCAGTATCAAGGCTTTCTTCGCCCCAGGTGCTAAAGTGACAGTCATTGGTGGCATAACTGGTAGCCGGGAGGGTATAGTGAGCCACTCCTTTGCCAATAGACGGACAACGAAACATCTCTCTGGCGCCGATGTAGTCGATAATCTGAGTCTGAAAGCCTATATAGTCAACCCCAGCGAACTTATCACCGTAGTCAGGAAACCACCGCGCCGGTGCACGATCCTCATAATCCTCCGCATACATCTTACAGGCCAGCATTATTTGCTTTATGTTGCTCAGGCACTGAGTTTGAGTGGCCTTTGCCTTGGCTCGGGCAAACACCGGGAACAAAATGGCTGCCAGGATAGCGATTATGGCAATCACTACCAGCAGTTCAATCAACGTAAACCCTCGGCACTGACGCATTAGCTCTCACCAACTTTGTGCAGAATTGATGTACCCGATACCACTACGCCGCGACTGGCCACCCGCGGTCGCAGTTAGAACAATATTAGACACCTTCCGCGCTTCCACCTCCACCATTACTGACTAACTGTACTATGATTACTCCGACTTGTCAAGGGGTTGTTTGGCTATTCTGGCTACAAGACGAAAGCAAGTGGCGGGGGTGGGCGCCAGTGGAAAATTGACAGTGAGATAGGAACAAAGGTGGACTGAATAGACGTTGTTGAAAGATGAGAGCGGCTCCTGCGGACAATTGGGGCAGTGCAGCCAACATCCAAGACTGATGGTGGAGGTGGACTACAATAGCTATCGCCATTCGTACTCAGAACTTAGCTAAGATATATATGACCGATACCCAGGGGCGCCCCCTGGGCTTGATTGATTTGACTTTGGAGGTGGAGGAGGGTCAAATCTTCGGCCTGGTCGGGCCAAATGGCTCAGGCAAGACCACTACTCTGAAACTCCTGCTGGGGTTAGTCTTTCCCACTTCTGGTAGTGGCGAGGTACTGAACCGGCCGTTGGGCGATCCTGGTTACAAGGAACAGGTGGGCTTTGTCCCCGAAGGTCCTTATTTTTATGACTACCTGAACGCGGTCGAACTGCTGAAGCTGTATGGTAGCTTGTATAGAATGCGAGGAGAGGCGCTCAGCAAACGGACTCGTGAGGTCCTTGAGCTGGTAGGTATGTGGGACCGGCGGAATCTGAGAGTGGTCAACTACTCACGCGGTATGCTCCAGCGCATCGGCCTGGCCCAGGCCCTGCTCCATGATCCCCAGCTTATCTTCATGGATGAGCCTACCGCAGGACTAGACCCCATTGGCGCTGCGCAAATTAGAAAAGTTATCATAAGGCTGCGTGATGAAGGCAATACGGTCTTCCTGTGCTCGCACCTGCTGAAGGAAATGGAGACGCTTTGTGATAACGTAGCGATACTTAACGAAGGTGTGGTCTGCCGCCAGGGGTCGCTGGAAGAACTACTGGCCGGCGGGGATGGCCGCTACATGGTGTGCTTCCGCGGTCTCAGCGAGGGCCTGCAGCAGCCGATAGCTGAGGCGAGTTTAGAGTTGGAGAAGAAAGGCGAGGATTATTGGGCTGTTGTGGCCGACCAGCGGGAGGCGCTGGCGGTGGCCGGCCAGTTGACCGATGGCGGGGCTACGGTACTGCACATTGGGCCGCAGCGCCACAGCTTGGAGGATGTCTTCATTGACGCAGTAGGAGGCAATATATAGATGCGTACTACCTGGATAATTGCCAAGGCTACCTTCCATGAAGCGTGGCGACGCCGGTTTCTCAATGTCATCCTAATATTTGGGATCCTGATTATCGGTTCGTCATGGTCGCTGGCCTATCTGTCGCCCGGCGCCGAACTGAAGATGCTTATTGATATTGGCCTGGGGGCTATCCGGTTCTTCGGTATGCTAATCGCCATATTCCTGGGGGTGCGGCTGATTACCGAGGAAGTGGAAAGGCGCACCATCCATACTATGCTGGCCAAGCCGGTCACCCGCGGCCAGTTCCTATTAGGCAAGTTCCTGGGCGGCTGCGCGACAGTCTTCAGCAATATTGGCTTGATGGGCATTGCCTTCTACATTGTATTCGCCATCAAAGCGCCCCAGTTCCGCAACCTCGCTCCCGAAGAGGGCCCTTCCTACCAGATGGTGTATATGTATGGTAATATCGCCAAGGCCATCGGCCTGTCCTTCCTGGAGATGGCGGTGTTAGTAGGTATTGCCGTTGTTGCCTCTACCATCCTTTCGTGGATTATGGCGGCTATCTTCTCGTTCTTTATCTATTTTACCGGCCAGATGGCCGACTTTTTCCGGGAACTGGCTAGCCCGGAGCGGGGGGGGGACACCGTCTCACAGATCATCTTTGGCGTGCTGTACCGTGTGCTGCCTCACTTTGAGATATTTGATATGCGCGAATCTATCCTCCAGGACAATTATGTGCCCTGGAATCTGCTGGGCATGATAAGTGCCCAAGCCATTATTTACATCTTCATACTGTTACTGATTGGCTATGTGGTTTTCAACCGCAAGGAGGTCTAAACCGGGGACAGCTGCCATGAGGCATCCGAAGAGGTATAACTGGATAGGCTGGCTGTTGGTCATTGTCCTGATGGTCAGTTATCAACCGCTAAGTGATTCGATAAATACCCAACGACTGGTATTAGGGATAAAGCGGCCTATGGCGCTGACGAAAATCGTCGAGTTTGACCCCACCGCGGTAACTGGAGTAATAGCGGGTGCCATCCTGGGTGGCTTTCGGCAAGTGGCCGCTAGTATGCTGTGGCTCAAACTTGAAACCATGTGGCACTCGGGCAAAGCTCACTGGTTTGAAGGGGTCCATGTTATGCGGACTGTCACTCTGCTGGACCCGCATTGGATAGAACCGTGGCGAGTGATCGGCTGGCACCTGGCCTATAACCTCTATGTGGAAACCGACGATCCCGCCCACCGCGCTTTGCTGTTAGATAAAGGCATTAGCGCGCTTAAAGAGGGTATCTCCTGGAACCCGGATCGCTACGAATTATATTTTGAATTAGGTTGGACTTATTATGATAAGCTGGACGACTTTGAGGAAGCTGCCAAGTGGCTGCGCTTCTGTCTGCAATTTGAACATCCCGAGTATATTGAACGGCTAATTGCCCATGCCTATGAACGTCTTCCTGACATCCCTAAGGCCCTGGACTGGTACGACTACTGCCTGAAACGAAGGCCGTCGGATGAAACTGCCAAGGGAGCGATACTGACTATTCGGGAACGCTACCTCCCCGCCTGGCACCTAATGGAAGCCGGTCGGTACGACGAGGCGATTGCGGAAATCAATAAGTATTTGACGGTGGAGCCTAAAGGCCGTATTGCACTGCACCTAAAAGCCCATATATACGAAGAAGCGGGCAATCTGGAGAAAGCCCTGGATATGTGGAAGCTGGCCGCCGAGACGGCAGCGCTCGACGACCTGGCCCGCCGCAAAGTAGCCGATATCAGTGCCCAGCTCGGGCAGCCGGTCCCCCAGACCCCTACTTACATTCTCCAGCAGCGGGCTCCTGAACAGATGGCCCCCACTTTTCGCCATTAGGACGTAAGATTACCTCCTACATAGTTGCGTTACCTGGACCCCTGGTCCGGCGGCACAAGAAAAGTTAGGCCATTGTAGATCTGAAGGAGGGAGACCCCTCAGGGGCAGCGAAAGTCTACCTCGCAGCAAAATACTCTCGCTCAATAGTATCCACCAAGAAGAGGATGACACCCAAACAGCGTATTTATCTGGCCCTGCGCCACCAGCAGCCTGACATATGTCCCTATCAACTGGACTTCACTATACCAGCGCATGACAAAATGGTCGCCTTTACCGGTGACTCTGACTTTGCCGAAAAAATCGGCAACCATCTGGTGCGCGTAGAGCCCCTGCCGCCGGATGCGTGGGTAGAAATCAAGCCGAACTTCTGGCGCGACCAGTTTGGGGTGATATGGAACCGGACCATTGACAAAGATATTGGCAATCCCGAGGGGCTGATCTTTGCCCAGCCGTCTGGGGGCGACTACCAGTGGCCTGATCCCCAAGATCCGCGGCGCTGGACAGACTTCGGCGAGAAAGTTGAGGCCGCGGGGAATAGGTTTGTGCTGATGGATATTGGCTTTTCCCTCTTTGAGCGGGCCTGGACCATGCGGGGGATGGTCAACTTGATGATAGATATGTACCAGCACCCGGCCTTCGTCGCCGAGCTGCTGGACTACATTGTCCAATTCAATCTGGGTTTGATTGAAAAGGGCTGCACCTATGACATTGACGGAGTGCGGTTCGGTGACGACTGGGGACAGCAGCAGGGCATGCTCATGGGGCCGGTCCTGTGGCGGCGCTTCATCAAACCGCCTCTGAGGCAGATGTACGGAGCGGTTAAAGATGCGGGGCTGAAGGTCTTTATCCATAGCTGTGGCAACATAGTGGAGGTGCTACCCGACCTTATCGAGTTGGGCGTGGATGTGTTTAACCCCTTTCAGCCGGAAGTCATGGATGTCTACCAGACCAAGCGCCACTACGGCCATCAGTTAACCTTTTGGGGAGGCGTCAGCACCCAGCAACTGCTACCGTACGGCACTCCCGAACAGGTAAAGGCCGAGGCTCGGCAACTGATACGCGAGATTGGGCGTGACGGAGGCTATATCATTGCTCCCGCCCACGACATTCCCCAGGACGTTCCTCCTGAGAATATCGCTGCCTTGATTGAGGTCTTGCAAGCTCAATAGGATGTTTGATTCTGTGGGTGAGACGTAGCGCGTAGCATTGTCATGACCAGCTTGAGTACCAGAAGTCTGTGCCAAGCCGCGGGCCACCCATTCCGATGAGAGAGGCCTCACCGGGCCAGTGTTGCGGCCGGGTGAGGTATCTGGTATAATAGCAGTGGTAGCGTGAGTCTACCACTGTATGCCACACCCTTGTCAACTCCCATTGTTGCGGCATATTAATTGCGGAAGGTAGTGTGTATTCCCCGGTAGCTCAACGGTAGAGCAACCGGCTGTTAACCGGTTGGTTGGTGGTTCGAATCCGCCCCGGGGAGCCATTTTCGGCGGAAATCCGAACTTCTGAACAGGGGTCCCGAAAATCTCCTGAAAGCGCATCGGTGCGCATCCTGAAAGTCGCTG
>SDBU01000505.1_pt1 | contig 54238 bp, 65 predicted proteins | sample 2277071 | NCBI WGS metagenome assembly SDBU01 (sample SAMN10397929, study PRJNA504765) | marine sediment metagenome | isolation source: marine sediment core GS08_GC12, 126 cmbsf | place: Arctic Ocean: Gakkel Ridge, Loki's castle | collected 2008 | reverse complement strand
GTTGAAGTCACTGAGGATCATTCTCTATTCGATGATAAAGGAAACGAAGTAAAGCCAACTGATAAATTTGAGAGAGTCGAAACAAAAGAACTTCCACCTACTGATAATGAATCATATGTTGATCCAAATATCGCTTCAATACTTGGCTTGATTGCTTCGGAGGGATCATTGATTGGTGACAACAGACAGCCTGTTATTAACTGTGACGAGCAAACACTACGTGAAATACAGAGGCTGTTTACTCAGCTAGGATATAAATCATATCTACATGATTATACAGTATCAACCAGGTGCTGGAGATTAAATGTCTCAACAAAAGCACGTCACTTATTTGAACTATGTATAACTCCATTACGAGGCTGGAAAGGGCGCAATAAGAAAGTCCCAAAGATCATCTTAAATGCACAACTAACTGCTGTCGAAGCTTTTATGGATTGGTTTAATCGTGGTGACGGTAGTAAATATGACGCAAAGAGATACAAAGACACCATAAAGCGTATAGATATACGGTCACATGCTATTGCAGTAGGTCTAGAATATCTTATGCATAGGTTAGATAGAAAGACTACATGGCGAGATGCTGGAACTAATAAGTTGTCTTTTGGTTTAAGGTTTTGTAAATATCAGAAGCTAGCTCAGGGAACTGTCAGAAGGATAGTACCATATAGTTACAGTGGATATGTATACGATATAGCAGCAAATGGAACTTTTGTATCAGGAAGAATTGTTCTGCATAATACAGATAGCATATTCATCCAGATGAAGACGGGCAAGCAGCCAGAGATTAACATCATAGAGAAGCATTTGAACACTGTCATGAGGAGACTCACCAAGCAACATTGGGCGAAGTACTCACCGACAATTAAGTTCGAGAGGCTCTTCACTAGAGTCCTCATGAAGAGAAAGATCGGCAAGACCAAGAAGGGTTTAATGGATCCTGCGAAGAAGCGGTATGCCGGTGCTGATGGTGATGAATTATACATCCGTGGTCTTGAACCTCGAAGTAGTGCAAACTCTAAGGTCACTCGGGATACCATTACTCGTTGGTTGGAGTTGGTTCTCATTGAGGATGACCTCCAGGGTGCTAATGAGTTCTTGAAGGATGTCAGTGAGAACCTCCATCGGTTGCCAGCTAATGAAGTAGGCATTCCAAAAGGAATCAGGAAGGCAACTAAAGGTCCTTGGGTGCGAGGGAGAGACTATTCCGCTAGGGTCTTTGGGTATCGGTTTGACGCAGGCAGGAAGCCTATTCTCCTCTATGTCAAGAGGACGAAGGGAATCCCACATACAGGTGAGATATGTATCACAGAGGATATAGAATCCGTGCCTGAAGGCATAGAAGTAGACTGGGGAAAGATGCGAGAGAAAACTCTGAAGAGGAAATTTGATAGTCTCTTAGAAGCCGCTGGTAGCTCATGGAACGCTGCAGTTCTTGGTATTGAACAGTCATATTTAGATATGTTCATAAAGAGTTAAATATATGATGAATAATATCTTTATGATAATAATGAAGGCCAGATTTCAGCGATGGTCAGATGCTGAGTCACAACTCTTACAACAACTTTATGAGACTGGTGTGAATATGACTGATGTTGCAGAACAGCTTGGACGATCAATCAGCTCTATTAGAAATAAAGTCTTTGACCTGAGATTGGAACGAAAACGATGGCCTACTAAGAAATATGAATGGACTGATGAAAAAATTGCTTTTATAAAGAACAATTATGGAGAGATAACATCATATGATATTGCTGAGATTATTGGTGTTAGTCCACAAATGGTACGGACAAAAGCTCGAAGATTAGGACTGAAGCTCAATTATTCTCACTGGGCAGAAAAGAAAGCTAGACCAAAAATTGAGAAGGGAATTGATCTATACATAAACCAAGGACTATCTATCAAAGATAGTGCAGAACAGGCCGGATGTGGAAAAACCACCCTCTTTAAACATTTAACTCAATTAGATCTTACTCGAGAGGTAGAGAGCCAGAGAGTCGGTAAGCATGGTGAAGATCTTTGCAGAAGATATTGTATTCAGAAGAATATTTGGTTTAGAAAAGCACCTAAGAGACACACCTATGATTATTTCCTAAGGACAAAGGGGATTAATGTAAAGCATGGTAAACGGTCGATGTCTATTGCTGCGTCAAACTTACAAAAGATGATAATTGGTGATGAGTATTGGTTCTTCCATGAAGGTACGGTATATAAATTAAAGTTTATAGAGACTGATACATACATAGAGGACGGCTGTATTAGGGATTGAACAGACAGGAATGGATAGGTGGTTTTAATGGAAGACATCATAAAGATATCACATGACAACTGGGAACCTGGAATATCTGATGGATTGATATTGTCATGTGGGATCTGTGACCGGGTGCCTCCCTTTGATTATAATGTAGACGATGAATTCTGGAAGTTGATTATGGGTGATCATCCTCATAGGTTTGGTGTAATATGTCCTCCATGTCTTGATAAGATGGCCCATGACAAAGGATACGACGTTTCAACACATCTACAAAGAGTTCAGTTTACAGGAATTGGGAAGACTATTGAATTAAAACCATCAAGACTATTTCAGTATGAGGTGAAAGAATGAAAGAAGAATACAAAGGAGCAATAGTAGTAACCGAGTGGGGTAAGGAAGGACTTGGTATGACACACTTGGCTATGCATTTTGCAAAGGTTAGATATAAGGATGAAGATAAAGAACAAGACGATTCGAAGGATTATTGATTACGCAATTGACACAGCGATATGTAATTTCATTGTGGCGGCGATTGTGATACCTTATTATATCATAATCGGTATGCCGTGGGAGAGTTTGAAGATAGTGATATTTGCATTCTTGACAATTGGATGGATACAAAGTTTCCCGATTCCGATTGTGCTGAGATGGTTTAGGAACAAGGTGGAATACTTAGAGGTGAAGTGATGTATTGTATCAATGACATTACTCATGGTGAGTCAGAGAAGATTGGTTGGAAGCCGTCGAAGGGCAATCCTGGGATGGCAGTATGGATTAACCAGTGCCCTGTCTGTAAGGAACGATGGCCTGAAGGGTATCTTATCCTTCTGGCTGATACAGAGGCCGGTGGCTATGGTCCGGAGGTGAAGTGATGGAAGAGATAAATTTCTACGGTAGGAAGCCACTGAATGGATTCTTATCGAATTTCCATAGGTGCCTACAGACTGTTGAAACTGAGTGGGGGATACATGTTTATCCAACCAATGAACACTTCTATCAGTCAATGAAAGCAAATAACAAAGAGGCTCATAATCGGGTGATTAAGTGTTTCAGTCCATATCAGGCTATGAAGGCTGGACGAGCCTTGAAGAAGAAGGACTTTAAGGATAATTGGGATGAGGTTAAGACGGATGTGATGTTACAGGGCCTTCGAGCAAAGTTCAATGATCCACATTTGCGCAATAGGCTCCTGGCTACTGGAGATGCAATTCTCCATGAGGACAGTCCGATTGATATGTACTGGGGGAAGAAAGGTGCTGATATGCTTGGGAAGTTACTGATGAAGGTCAGAGAGGAGATTAGATGATGTGGGAGTTACCAGAAGAGGCTTATAAACTTACTTCAGGATTTGGTAGGAACTTTACGTTCATAGTGTTTATACCTAATGAGGAGGAATTACGAGACATGAGGGAGGTGAAATAATGGGAACGTGTTGTGCAGCTCACTTAGCAGCCAAGATCAGAGACTACGCTTCGAACGCAGAGAACGGAGCGGTTACGGTCAATGTCATTGAGAACTCATTTGGTAGTACAGTACAGTATCACGGAATATGCGGTCATATAATTGGAAGACAGACTGTTACAACGGGTGATGATTCATCATCTGAAACACAGTCGGTTGAAGGACCTGTATTCTGTGCTAATATAGCCGAATTCACAGTGAGCTATTATCCAAAGAAGGAAAGCTGATAATATGCGAATTAGCAAGAGTGCATTTATGCAATGGGAATGGTGTCCTAGAGCCTACAAGTATTCCTACATCGACGGTATGCGACAACCACCGTCAATCCCTATGAGACTGGGAAGCGCTTTTCATAGTTTCGCCAGTACCTTTTCTCAATCAGTGAATTATAACGCACTATACGATGTAGACAGTAGGATACACGTAAAGGAGATCCTCCTTGAGACTTCTATGAGGATGGAAGCACCTGCGACTTTGAAGAATGACATAGCGAACTTTATAGAGTTTGAAACAGGACGGTTTTGGAACCTCCATGAGTCACCAGAGACCAGTCATGACCCAGTGAAGTACTACACTCCGGTGTTTGTAGAGGAGTACATGAAGGCTAGGAATCCATTTGAAGGTCATGATGACGTCATACTATCAGGAATCCTGGACAGAGGGGATTTAACTGTCAATGATACCATAGTACTCATAGAGCTCAAACGGTCACCGAAACTCAACGCACAACGTCTCCAGAAGGAGCTACTCTTCTATTCAATACTCTACGAGAAGGCTGGAGTGTATGAGTATCCTGTGATGGACATGGTGGCGTATACACCAGTTACTAATCAGTACCTGCATATACAAATGAACCGACGGAAACAGAAGAACGTAGAGAAGAGAATCATCAAGATGATTGAGGATGACGTGTATCTGCATAAAGAGAACCTCTTCTGTTCTAACTGTGTGGGTGCTGATCTGTGTTTGAACGCAACTGTAGATGTAGATGAGATACTGAAGATCTTAGAGGACTCCCAGGAGGCCTATACTGTCACCGAGATTACTAAGCTACTGAAGGTCCAGAGGTCTTTGGTGAAAGCAACGCTATCTGATTTATACATAGCTGGTGCAGTGGAGAAGGCAGTTAAAGGGAAGACAGATTATTATTACATCGAGGTGGAATGACACGAAGTTCCACGTCGATACTAGAGAGAAGAAGAAGACTCTTAAGTTACTGCGCAAGATGAAGATTAAGTATACGCTGAAGACCATGGATGCTGGGGATTATGAATCTGATCAATGCTGTGCAGAGAGGAAGACTGTTAAAGACCTAGTTGGTTCGATTAAAGGAACTAAAGCAAAACCTGGGAGATTCTTTGTCCAGATGAGGAAGCTTGCCGAGTATTGTAAGGAAGAGAATAAGATTCCCTTCTTGTTTGTATCTGGGAGTCTGAAGGAGGAAGCTGACTGGTATGAGGCCAGAGGTTGGAAGCTGAATATGAAGTCTGTCATGGGCGCGATGGCAAGTGCGAGTGTGAGATATGGGGTTAATATATTCGCACAGTTCTCAGATGACGAAGAACTGTTCTACTGCATGCATTCTGTGTTTGAGAAGGTAAAGGAGGGTAAACATATGCTACCACACAGAGCCCAGCTGATGAGGGGATTGGATGCTAAGACTTCCTTATGGTGCACAGTGTTGAGAATTCAGCCGAGGATTGCAAGAGTGCTGATTAAGAAGTATGGTGGATTTGCTAAGTTCCTTCAGATACTCAAGAAGACTCCAGCTGAGCTGGAGTACATCCATGGGATAGGCCCAGGTACTGTGAAGAAATGGAAGATACTGTTGGAGTAAATCTGTGTGAAAGATGTTTATTCCCTGATCCTGACCGAGCTGAAGGAACGCGGCTGTGCTTATGTAGATAGGTTCCCACCGTATTATATAGCGTCGACAGGGTGTCATCTCTTCAACCTTATGAATCAACAGAGAGAGGTCCTCATTGAAGGTGGACGTGTTAGGGATACAAGGCTACATGTGATATTTTGCAGTCCACCGGGGTTCAGCAAGTGTCATACCAAGGGCACCATGGTAAATATGTCTGATGGAAGCTATAAAGCAATAGAGGATGTTGAAAATGGAGACACTGTCATCAGTCTGAATGATAAGTTCGAAGTGGTAAACCGCGAAGTATTGGGAACAATAAAGTTGCACTCTGAGAAAATTATAAAGATAACAACACGCACTGGTCGAGTATTACGCCAAACTCCCGAGCATCCTCTACGGACTATTACCGGATGGAAAAAGGCAGAAGAACTAAAGTTAGGTGAGCGGTTAGCTGTCATAAGAACTGTGCCCACAGAAAAGAGCTTACATGATGAGAATAGGCTTTGTCTATTAGCTGCATTAATAACTGAGGGATCAACGTCTCACACACAGACGGTATTCTCACAGAATGAGGAGAATCAAGAATACATTCAAATAGTAAGGAATGCTGTAGAGGGATTAGGAGGCAGATTCATACAACATCCTTCAGATCCTATGAAATATGGAATTCAGGGACTCTCACGTCTTGTGACAGAATGGCATTTACGCGGGAAGACTTCAAGTGAGAAATCTGTACCGGAATTCGTCTTCCGGCTACACCAAGATCAAATTGCAAAGTTTCTATACTGGTGCTGGCTAGGTGATGGTCTACGTGATACTCATTACTGGAGTGAGCAATATACTAATATCTCATCAATTTCACCACAGCTGCGAAAGGATTATCAGCGTCTCTTTTCAAGAATTGGAGTTATAGCATCAGTTGAAGGAACAAAAGTAGCTATTTATGGCCAGGAACGTGATGAATTATTTGAGATCTGGAAAGCCTTAGGACTAATAGAAGATTATAAGAGAGAACCGAATAGACAGGGAAGTAAAAAGAAAGATGTTATACCAGCTGATGTCAAACAGCTATTTCCAGAAGAGTTTAAGAAGACACGATTCATGCGACCTTCTTATTACAATAAGAATATAACAAAGCGAATCTTCTTGAAAGTTGTAAATACTCCTCTAGCCAGAAATATTGTTAATAATGTCATGTGGGATGAAATTGTAAGTATCGAAACAGAACATGGCTCATTTGATGTATACGATCTGAAGGTTGACGACACAAAGAGCTATGTTGCCGAAGACATCTCGACATATGACACATATTGGATTGAACAATTTCTCCGTGGTGAGCAGGCAATACTACTTGGAAGTGGGATTGATATCACACTACAAGCCGCGATGACTGGAGCTGGCTTTGTTGGCACAACGAGGTTCTCGGAGGGAGAGAGTGTCAGAGAACCTGGACTGGCTGAGGAGCATCATGCAGCGATATGTGGAATTGAGGAGTTTGCTGCTGTAACGAATATGTTCAGGCAGTCATACTCAGGGGAGCTTGACACAGCATTACTCCAAGCTTTAGATAGTGGCTATGTTTATAAACGTCTGGCGTCAGGATCGATAAGCTATCGTACGTGTATTACTTTACACACTGGCAGCCAACCGACGAGGTTTGACCTGTCATCAGGACTGGGAAGGAGATTCATCTTCATTGAGTTCATACCGATGAGGAAGGACTTCAGGATGCTTACTATAGCAAGAAGACAGTCAAGGGGGATAAATTACAATCCTGCAAGAACGGCGTTGATTAGGGATACCATTAGTGAGTTTAAAGCAGAGTTATCACATGTGAAGGAGATAGATATCGACGATGCGTTCTTTGACCTCATGGACAGAGAGGGAATAGTACACTATGAAGAAGCTCTGTATGAGAAGATGTTGTTAGGATTCAGTGTCATGTCAGGGAATATGCATGATGATACTTTATTCATGGAGCTAACTCCAACAGCTGAGGCGCTTTTACTCGATGAGGTTAAACATAGGAAGAATATTAAGAAAGGCAGTGAGTTCAGTCAGGTCTTTGCAGTGCTAGCAGACTCTGGAGGAGGAGCAACATTAGATCACATCAGGGATATGCTGTTGGACTATGGATGTGATTACGCACAGTCAACAGAGCTGATTGATTTGATGTTGAGGATTAAATTGATCCATAGGGTGGGGAGGAATATAGTACTCCCTGGGTATAAGGCGAAGAAGAAGAGTTGGAAGAAATGAAATATACTAGAAAGCGTGATGGTAAGCTTGAAGAGTTCAACATCAGTCGGATTACTAAGGCAATTATTAGTGCATTCAAAGCCTGTGGCATAAAGGATGGTGAGATATCAAAGCGTCTCAGTGAGTATGCCATAGAGAAGTTAGATGCTCGCTTTGGAGACGATGGAGTTGCTACAGTTGAGGAGATTCAGGATATTGTAGAGGAGACTCTAATGAATGCAAGGTACCATGAGGTTGCTAGAGCGTATATACTCTATCGGGCCCAGCAGCAAGACAGGCGGGACTTTGCCTATAAGATGGGATCTGCAGACCTTATTGATTCGTATATTGATGAGACCTCTTGGTTGGTAAAAGAGAATGCCAATATGACACGCAGCATGCAGGCAATGAATTATTTCATTTCGAGTAATGTCACAAGTAACTACTGGTTGTATAGGATTTATCCTCCAGAAGTCAGAAAGGCCCACCAGAGTGGAGATATGCATATTCATGATCTAGGAATACTCGCGCCGTACTGTGTCGGTTGGGACCTAAGATATGTCTTATACAATGGCTTCCCAGGAGGAGTAGTTGGGAAATTATCCAGTGGGCCTCCAAAGCACTTCCATGTTGCTCTTGCTCAAGCAATGAACATGTTGTACACCATGCAGGGGGAGGCTGCAGGTGCTCAGGCGTTTGCTAGCTTCGATACTCTATTAGCTCCAGGAATCAGGTACGATGGACTCTCGCAGGATGAAGTCTATCAATCCCTCCAGGGGTTCTTCCACCTTATGAATGTACCGACGAGGGTTGGCGGGCAAGTACCGTTTACAAATATTACAATTGACATGACTGTCCCTAAGTTCATTGAAAATGAGAAGGTTACCTGGGGAGGAAGGGAGCTGACAGATACTTATGGTTCCTTCCAAGATGAGGTTGATATGTTCAATAAGGCCCTTGTGGCAGTTATGACAGCAGGAGATGATCTAGGAAGGACGTTTTCTTTCCCGATACCAACATATAACATCACTGAGGATTTCAACTGGGAGGTCCCAGGATTTTGGGAGATGGTAGCGAAGTATGGGATACCTTATTTTGGAAATTTCATGCCACAGACAGGGTTGGACCCTGAGGATGTCCGGAGTATGTGTTTCGTAGGAGTCCAGAAAGTACTTTGGCGCAAAGATAAAAGAATTGGATTCACTACATTACAAAGCCTTTATAGACGATATAGTGATCGTACAGTTGAAACAATTTATAACGGCCAATGGATTAAAGTAAAGCCTATTAGAGTTAATTACGAGGGTTCATTCTTTGAAATAAAGTTACGAACTGGTCAGCAGATCAAAGTGACAGCTGATCATTTACATCCAACTATGAATGGCCTAAAGACAACCAATGAGTTAAAAGTTGGAGATAAGTTACAATTCTCAAAAACTGACTATGACTGGAAAGGAGTTGGATCTTATAACTTTGGAAAATTGCTTGGCTTATATTTAGCTGAAGGATCAAAGTTAAGTAATGGAATTCAGTTCTCGATTGGTGAAGACGAGAAAGAAATTGAAGACTTTTTAGTTTCCTTTATTGAAGACAATTTCGGATGTCATGTTTCCATAACCTCTAATACAGGACACTCGAAAAGTCTATTCGTAAACTGTAAGGGCATTGCGGAATTAATTTATCGTTATGTATCTCCAGAAAAAGCACCTACCAAGAAACTCTTACAGTGGTGGAAGCTCAGTAAAGAAGCTCTACAAGGATTGTGGGATGGATGGAGACTTGGTGACGGCCACAATCAAGATGTTTATACCCGCTCGAAGGAGCTAGCTGAACAGGGTATTGTAATTGCTAATATCTTAGGTATTCCAGTAAACTTACGAGAGAAAGAAATGCATACTGAGTTTCCAACACGTACAGGAATGAAAAAATACAATGTTATGTTATACACGATTCATACTTGTAAATCTAGTAACGATGGTGGTCGTATCTTTTACGACCTGTATAACTACTATTGGGTTAGAATTGAGTCTATTAAAGAAGTTCCGAATGCTAGCAAGATGGCCTTCTGCTTTGAGGTCCAAGAAGGTGAGCCGTTCTTTGAGCTTCCCTCCGGATTGATTACACATAATTGCTGTCACCTGAGGACCTCGAACAAAGAGATTCGAAGAGGTGGAGGGTTGTTTAATGCTTTCCCATTGACAGGGAGCATTGGGGTTGTTACGATTAATTTAGCCAGAATTGGATATCTTGCAAGGGATGAAGATGACTTTAGAGATAGGCTAGAAGATCAGTTACATATTGCCAAAACCAGTTTGATCATCAAGAAGAAGGCTATAGAGAAGTATACGGAACTAGATCTGTATCCATACTCAAAGAACATACTGAGGCCTATCATGCGGAGGTATGGAGGGTATTGGTCGAATCATTTCTTGACAGTTGGGAACATTGGGATGAATGAGGCGTGTTTGAATCTCTTTGGAGAGAATATACTGAGTGATGAAGGCAAGAAGCTGACAGTAAAGACACTGAATTTCATCAATGATAAGCTTGCTGAGTATCAGGATGAGGAGTATGATAAGAAGGGCTACCCACTGAATATGTATAACAATGAGGCAACTCCTGCAGAGGGTACTTGTTATAGATTGGCATTGTTGGATAAGAAGTATCATCCAGATGCTATAGTTGCCAATGAACACCTGTTGGCTGGAGGAGCAGAACCATTCTACACAAACAGTACACAAGTCCCCGTGGATACTCCGATGATTGATGCAATTATGCATCAAGATGACATTCAGCCACTGTATACTGGAGGTACAGTGTTGCATTTGTATATTGAAGACCGCAATCCTTCTCCTGAGGGGGTTAAGAAAATAGTTCAGAGGGTAGCTGCTAACACACAGCTGCCTTACTTCACTATATCTCCGACGTTTAGTATCTGCACGAGCCATGGATATCTCTCAGGGAGGATACTGCAGTGTAACATCTGTGGGAAGGAGACCGAGATATACTCAAGAGTGGTTGGTTATTATCGACCCCTAAGTCATTGGAACCCCGGTAAGGTTAGTGAGTTCGATATGAGAGCTTCCTTGGAGGTAGTAGGATGAAAGAGAAAGCTGTAGTAGTATGTAGTGGTGGGTTAGATTCTACGGTACTTTTGTACCACGTAATTGATGCTGGATATGAACCTATTGTAGTAACGTTTAGATATGGACAGAAGCATAGCTTGGAAACTGGATTTGCTAGAGAGATGTGTAAGAGGTTAGATGTGCCATATTATGCATTGGATATACCAACACTCCCTGGGAGTAGTCTGACTGAGAAGACCATGGAGGTTCCTAAGGATGACTATTCCCTGGAGACTCAGAAGAGTACTGTGGTACCTAATCGCAATATGGTATTCCTAAGTATTGCAGCTAGCTATGCAATTGCATATGAGGCTAAGACAGTATGGTATGCTGCGCATTGGAATGACCAGGCGGTGTATCCAGACTGCAGGAAGGAGTTTGTAAGTATGTTGAACGTTGCGCTGGCTTATGGGAACTATAAAAAGATACGTGTAGAGGCGCCGTTTATAACAATGACTAAGGCAGACATTGTGACATTAGGGACAAAGCTGGGAGTTCCCTTTGAGGACACCTGGAGTTGTTATGACCCACAAAAATTTGTTGATCCCGCGAAATATATAAAAGGTAGAACTGTAACAGGCGCTATGGTACCTATAGCTCCTAGAACCGAAATCCTTCACTGTGGTGTCTGTATTGAACGAAGTCAAAAAGTCCTTATGAGTGACTTTACTTGGAAGTCAATAAACCAAGTTAATGTTGGTGATCAGATAGTCAGTATTGACGAATTTGGACGAAAAGGATATGGCAGGACTTTACAAATTGCAGAAGTTCAAAAGAAGATGTTTAAAGGTTATCGAGATGTCATTAAAATAGTAGCTGCTGATCATGAATTGATATTGACACCTGATCATAAGATTTTAGGACCTGAATCATATAATAACTTTAAATGGCGAGAAGCAGGCAAGAGTTATAAATATATGCGAACAAAACTTTACTGTGGAGGTATTGATGACATAAGTATATATAAACGTGGATGGCTAAGAGGCCTAGTTGATTCTGATGGGCATCATAGTGGTTATCAATATAATATCGCACAAGACAAGTTGGAGCTTCTAGAACTTCCAGCTCTAATTGCGAAAGAGCAAGGATTCAATGTGACGTATGGGACGAGAAGTATATCCTCAAGTAAACTGGGTGGTCGAACAGAAATCCCTGAAATTAGGTTGTACCGTAAGAATAGAGAAAAATTGCTTATCCCATATGAAGAATCCAGAGACTTCAAGATAGGTTACATAGCAGGATTCTCTGTTGGAGATGGTACCCTGAGTACAAAGAGAAGTTTACGCATTGAGGTATCAGAGTATAGTCCATACTGGGAACGAATCTGTGGTTACCTAGAGGACTTACAAATTGATTACAACTTACAAATGTATCATAAAGTAACCAACCTAGGTGAGATAGATGTTGCCAAAATTATTTTGGGATCGCGTGCCATGTTGAAGATTCCAATTCTATATGGGAATTATAAAACCGATAGATTTTATGAATATCTTGATGATATTACATTAAGATCGTTAGATACAGTGGATTATTCCATTGTACCCCTACATTCTCAGGCAGAAGTTTGGGATTTACAAACTTCATCAGGAACATTTATAGTTGAGGGGTTTGTAGTCCATAATTGCGGAACCTGCAGGGAGAGGAAGCAGGCGTTTGAGGATGCGAAAGTTGAGGATCCGACGAGGTATGTAGAATGATTAGGTGCTATGACTGTATCCACTTTAAGCCTGTAGGTAAGGGGTATTCTGGCTGGTGTCAGGATGCAAAACCAAAGATAAGAGTTCAGGCAGTTGATTTCTGCGATAGTGTGGAGGTGAAGGATGACAATGGAAATTGAAATAGGTATATGGAAGATTATACTGAGGGAGAAAGAGAACTATTACGTCTTTGATCAAGTATTGTGTAATGGCAAGGATGTCGATGCTACTGAGGTTAATATAAATATTAGAATGGGAGAGGTTCCAGTGATAACTGTGTATTCGAGAGGAAGAATGGTTGAGGAGGAAGTAGAGAATGAAGAAACATAAGATAATCATGCGACCTCCAGGATTCGGGAGGATCCCAGAGAGGTTCATTCCTGAGGGAGCTGAGATGATAGGATATATGACAGAAGCAGGACTAATGGGTACTATACACTCAGATGGTGGGATCTATTCTGGGCTATTAAGTGAAGACAAAACATTTGTTATTGAGGATGCACATATAGAGCTCATTAAGAGACCTGCTCTACTGGCTGCCTTACGAATGGGAAAGGTCTATAAGCGACTATCAATGGGAACAATCTCATATGAGATAAAAGCAAGGCTGGTGTTAATCACACAGCCATTTGTACCTGATGAGGATGTGAAGGAGATTTTTGATATAGAAGAGTGGATACCATGTCGAGAGGATCTAAATTTAATGAGACTGAGGAGGTGAAAGAATGAAGAGCTTAAAAGTAAGAGGACTGTACTTCAGCGCTGGCCATAGGATAGTAGGACATCCGCAATGCCATCGACCACATGGGCATACTTACTTCGTGGATGTTACGTACGTTCCTGTGGTTGATGAGCTTGATGAGATGGGAATGATCATCGATTTCGGAGATCTGAAAGGAGGTATAAAGGACTACTTGAAGAATAATTGGGATCATCTTACAATCATCCAGGACATTCCAGAGGAGATTGACGCTTGGACGGAACTGTTCAACAAGTTAGGAGTGAACCTTATATATTTGAAGCCAATAAAGCATACTACAGCGGAGTATATGCAGGAACTGATATCAAAGGACCTGATTAAGATATTCCCAGATGCCGCGGAGATTATCGTTGAACTGTTTGAAGGTCCGATGCAGGGGATTGGAAGTGTATGATTATAGATGATAGTAATTGTATCTGTGATAAATGCATGAAAGATGGCCGATGCTCTCCTCAGAGGACAGTAATAAATCTTCAACGTATAGCAAGTGTTCTAGAGCCCAAGGATGCCTGGATTGCAATTTACATGAAGAAGTGTCCGAATCAGGTGATGAGAGAGTAATGATACATTTTAGCATAGACAAAGAGGATGCCAAGGTTATCCTTGAGGGAATCTGGCGACTTGATAGTGAGGGGTTACTCAGTGATAGTATGCATGATCTTGGTATACGTTTGTTAAAGGTTTACTTCCCAGATGAGAAGCGGCCTTGGTGGGTGAGGGAGGGGGAGTGGTGGAAGGAGGTGGAGTAATGAAAGATAAATGTGACTACTACGGAAAGCCTGCATGGCCTCCATATAACTGTAACAGCTGCCCTGATATATCTCCATGTGCAATGAAGGCAGGATGGGTTAGGTCTATGAATCCTCAAGATGCTGAAACAAGAGAGGGGTATCCTTGGAAGGATCTGTTGAAGGTAGTTCAATGAGCTGTACTGAGTGTAGCCTCCATGAGACTCGTACGAACATAGTATTCGGAGAGGGTCCAGTGCCCTGTGATGTAATGCTTGTCGGAGAGGCTCCTGGAGCTAATGAAGACAAGCAAGGACGACCATTTGTAGGTGCATCTGGGAAGATGCTGGAGTTGTTCCTTGAGGAAGCAGGGATTAGTAGGGAGGAAGTTTATATTACCAATGTTGTTAAATGTTTGAAGGGTGACTCGCGCATCAGAACTAATAAAGGAACAATGCGCATCAACTTCATTGTAAAAAATAAGCCAGATATTAAAGTATGGTCAGTAAATAAAGATGGCATTCCTACACTAGGTAATATAGTGGGATATCATAGAAGCAAACTGGCAGGAAGAGATGTTTTTAAGCTTATTCTAAAACATTCTCGAAAGAACTCGCAAGGCAATGTAGGAGCTTCTCTCACAGAAGATCATGAAGTACTAACAAAACGAGGATGGATCCAAGTTAAGGAACTAAAGAAAGACGATAAAGTCCATACTGGAACACTTCGGCCTAACTATATGATTCGAGAAGCCTTAATTGGTATGATGTTCGGAGATTCTCACGTATCTATTAAAGGCAATCATATTACAACTGCACATTCAGAAAAACAGATTGATTACATAAATTTCAAGGCAAGATTATTTGGAAAACAAGTACAAGAATACGAGATTGAAGGTAAAGAAAAAGTCTACGGAGCTAATCGATTCAGAATTAATGCATCACCTTATATTAGAGAACTTGTAGAAATATGGAAGACAGATAAGTTAAAGCTACTTGAAAGGTTCTCTCCTATTTCACTTGCTTTCTTAATGATGGATGACGGCTGGACTCGCAATAAATCAACATCTCGACCTGCAACTGTTTTATGTACCTGTGGCTTCTCAAAAGAAGAAAATGAAGCTCTTGCTAGCAGAATTAAGGAGTTGGGTATTCCATGTAAAGTAACTAACTATACATATCCCAGAATAGATTTTAACGTTGAACAGACTGAGTTACTTTCAGCACTAGTAGCACCATACATATGTCCATCTATGAATTATAAACTGTGTCCTCAAGATAGATCAGTAACTAAAGCTAGGTGGAAGTTAGACCAAGAACCTTTCTATGACTCATTTAGACTTGTGCGGGTTAACCCTCTAGAGTGTGAACCGACTGTATATTGCTTGACTGTAGAACCATATAACAATTTCATAACGATATCAGGTGTTGTACATAATTGTAGGCCTCCAGGGAATAGGATTCCTTGGCATGAAGAGAGAATGGCATGCAAGAGATTCCTAGATGCTGAGATTTCTAATGTGAATCCTAAGAAGATACTTATACTGGGTAAGACAGCTCTGATGTCTTTCAAGGATGGCAACTATCCTAAGCACGCTGAGCCATATGAGTTTCATGGGAGGACTATATGGCCGATGTATCACCCTGCGTATTCATTGTATTCACATTACAGACTCCCTCAGATGTTGGAAGAGTACAAGCGGGCGCTGATGAGTTGATGAAATGGCTATGAGATTATACTGTGAACGATGCGCAGCAAAGGAGATCCTTACAAGAATGACTATTATACCCTTGGATAGAAATACTATATATGCAATTTGTGAGTTGTGCGGATTTGCACTGAAGCCCATGAAAGTTGGTGGTGACGGTAATATCTATAGGAAAATTGTTTGAGGGACTTAAGAAGTATAAATACACCGTTGGGGTAAAGCGGGTAGAAGGGTGGCTGAACAGGGCAAAGTCAGAGTTTCCAATTGACATCGTGATCAATGGCGATCAGGTGGATGTTATGGTTGCAGTGTCGGATTGGTTTATAGAGTACTTTGGAGAAGAGTAGGATGAAAGTGAACGAGATTTTTAAAAGCATTCAGGGAGAAGGCCTATATTCCGGAGCACCAGCTGTGTTTGTAAGACTAGCTGGATGTAATCTAGTTTGTGACTGGTGCGATACCAAGTATGCACTACAAGGGGAGTTCAGAAAGCTCTGTTACAAGGAGGTAGTCTCTGAGGTGTCTATGTTAGCTGGTCCTCCGATGATAGTTTGTTTCACTGGTGGAGAACCAATGGTTGACAACAGCAGAGAGTTTGGGAAGATAATACACTATCTGAAGATTAGGGGCTATCAGATTCATGTGGAGACCAATGGAACAATTCCTCCAGACAAGAGGAAGATTCCGTTTGTTGACTTCTGGTCTGTGAGTCCTAAGTTACATTGCGACTTTGGGAAAATTTATCCACCAAGTAAAGTTTCATACCTCAAAAGTGTTAAGTCAATCTGCATGTTAGAGGCAGAGAAACAACTAAAGTTCGTGATTGCGAAAGAAGAAGAGGTCCCCTTAATAGTTAAATTACTAATCGACATGAAGCTACCAGATGACATTATGGGATCAATACCGATTGTTATACAGCCTGAGAGATTTACCTTTGGATCGTGGATGATAGAACCTACATCAACTTCCTCGGGAACTTATGAGGAATCTGTCATTGGGATAGACGAATTCGAAGAACTCACGGGATATGTCACAACTCAAACTGCTAATGGCACTTGGATGAGTAGAGCCGTCCCGAGGATACTCTACCTTGATAATGCTAAGAAACTAATCCCATGGTGTGAGAAGCCCCTTGGAGGATTGAATTGGAGAATACTGCCTCAATTGCATTATCTGCTATGGAGCGGGAAGCGAGGTGTATAAATGAGACCGAAAGATAGAAGTCCGGGAAGATGCAACATTAATGCATGTCCTGTAGAAAGAGTCCAGCTATCAAGTGGAGTATGGGTATGTCCTGTATATTATAGATCACCTATGCACGGATCATCAACATTGAGATTTAATACACGAGAAGAAGTAGATGCTGATTTGGAGAGATATGCTGGCTGCTCAGTAGAACAATATAAGAAAGAAACAGGAAACCCACATTAGGAAGGTGAAAAAAAACATGAAAGTTATGATACCAGGAGTCGACGGTTACCTCGGCTGGCCACTAGCGCTGCACTTACTAGCCCAAGGTCATGATGTAATCGGTATCGATAACCTGAGTAGGAGAAGAAGAGTCAGGGAAGTCGGTGGCCAGAGTGCGACACCGATATATTCACCATTTGAACGGTTTATAGCGCTGTACGAGGAGTATCCAAGATTCGCATGGCGTCTGATGGATTTGAGAGATTATACAGAGGTCGATTATGCTTTTGAAAAACATCGACCTGATGCGGTGATTCATCTAGGTGAAATTCCAAGTGCTCCATATAGTATGATTGACGTCGAGCACTGCAATGAGACACAGACGAATAATATCATTGGGACGAACAATATTTTATTCGCCATGCACAAATACGTACCAGAGTCCCATCTTATCAAGCTAGGATGTTATGATAGTGATACTGAAGTACTAACTGAAGACGGCTGGAAGTTTTTTACCAAATTAAATTATGATGATAAAGTTTGCACTTTGAATCAAGAAACTGAAGAAATCTCATTTGAGCATCCAGACCATATAGTCCACTATCCTTATAAAGGTAAGATGTTAGAAATTCAGAGCCGTTCAATTGACTTACTAATTACGCCTAACCATCGTGTTGTCTATCGGGAAAAACTAGATGGACCATTAAAGATTTGTGACGCTGACAAATTGCCAAATAAAAAGATTTATATCCCTCGAGGTGGTATATGGAAAGGTAAAGAACAAGAAACTTTTAGTCTACCATCATGCACTGTTCGTAGTTTCTTTGGGAAACTAATTAACAAATCTGCAAGAATATATCCAATGGACAACTGGTTGCGATTTTTTGGATGGCATATTACTGAAGGATCAATCGGGTACAGTCGTAGCCACTCTGAACCAGTTAGAGTACATATACCACAGAAGAAGCAAGATAATCAAAAACTAATACGGTCAGCTATTAACGCATTAGGTTTAAGCGCAACTGAATCAGTGCGGCCTGATATTATTGAGTTTGAAATTGCCGATAATCAACTAGCAGAATATCTCTCACTCTTCGGCACCAGCAAGTTGAAATATATTCCTAAAGAGCTAAAGCAATTAAATAAACACAAACTTAGTATACTTTATGATTCTATGATGCGAGGCGATGGACATTCCCAAAAGGGTCGATATAAACAATATTGGACAGCTTCTGAAACGCTAATTGGTGATATGCAAGAGATAGCTCTAAAATTAGGCTGTGCTGGTACTATGGGTGTACAATTTCATAAGTCAGGAAGTATAAACTTTTGGATGACTCATAGCATTAATACAAATGATTGTGTAAATCCTGAACGTCGTAATTGGGTAAATTATGACGGAATGGTACACTGCTGTACTGTACCTAGTGGTATTATATACGTTCGACGTCATGGTAAAGTTTGTTGGAGCGGAAACACAATGGGTGAGTATGGGACTCCAGATATGGACATCCCTGAAGGGGAGTTTGAAATAACTTACCGAGGGAGGACTGATACATTGATCTTCCCAAGGCAACCAGGGAGTTATTACCATCTGTCAAAGGTACATGATACGCATAATATCATATTCGCCTGCAAGACCTGGGGGTTAAGAGCTACAGATATCATGCAGGGAGTAGTCCATGGGCTGTCAACGCCAGATATGATGAGACCCTGTGATTGTCTAGAGAAGACATTAGACCCTAGGCTGGTTACGCGCTTTGACTTCGATGAGATCTGGGGCACTGCGTTGAATAGATTCTGTGCACAGGCAGTGATAGGGCATAATTTAACACCATACGGTACAGGGAAACAAATCAGAGGGTATATTGCACTGAGAGATAGTATAAAATGCATGACGATAGCACTGGAGAAGCCGCCGAAGAAAGGGAGTTACAGAACATTCAATCAGTTCGAGGAATGCTATAGTGTTAATGACCTCGCTCAACACGTAGTCGACGTTTCTGCAGAGTTCGACATACAGGCAAGTATATGGAACATCGAGAACCCACGGGTGGAATCTGAGGACCATTATTACAATCCTGACATGAAGCATTTACCAGACTTAGGATTCGTACCAACTATGTCACTTGACGATGAGTTGAGAATTACAATACCTGAGCTGATGAAGCATAAAGCAAGAATTGAAGCAAAGAGGGATAAGATAAAGCCTACAGTGAATTGGAGGACATAGAATGAGGGCACTGATAACTGGAGGAAGAGGATACATTGGGGAGAATTTGGCAGAAATGCTAGAGAATCCTTTGATTTATGATCTTACAGATGGCAATGACATCATGAATGGATCCACCCTACATAGAGCAATGAGTAAGGTTGATGTCTGCTTTCATCTAGCAGCCGTCAGTGGGATTCAGACATGCGAGGACAATCCACTGCATGCTACTGAGACAAATCTCCTTGGAACTATCAACGTCGCAAGGATAGCTCTCTACTGGGGGAAGCCTATGGTCTTCGCCAGTAGCTTCGCTGTGTTGAATCCAACTAATGTCTACGCCATGACAAAGTACCTAGGAGAGAAGGCAGTTCTAGCACTCGGAGGCAACGTTGTCAGAATCGCCAACGTATACGGTGGAGATAATTATACTCAGAAGAAGAACTCCGCAGTAGCAGCTCTAATGAAAGGTACCTGGGAGAACAGAGGCCTCGGTAAAGAGACCAGGAACTTCATTCATGTAGAAGATGTCTGTCAGGTATTAATAGACTCCTTAAATCCGCCGATGACTACCATCACAGAGGCATGTTGCAGATCTAATATCTCTATCAACAAACTCATAGAGCTTTCGAAAGACCCAAGTTTTCCTGATAATCTAAGACGCCTAGGAGGTGAATGTATTTGAGCAATCCAAACTATGTAGTAGGAAATCCACACGAACAGGTAATAGCCAACAAGCAAGAAATCATGCATCTATTCACTGGCATTATGCATCTAGCAGGTATAAATCCCGATACTCCAGACACTAAGAGAACTCCGGAGCGTTTCTGGGAAACTCTCGTGTATGCTACTAAAGGATACCCCCAGGAGGTAACACTTGAAAGGACATATGAAGACTCTGCAGGAGAAGAGTTCCCAGTGATGAGAATATCCCAGGGCATTCCATTTGTCTCCTTCTGTGAGCATCACTGGATGCCATTTGTCGGTACCGTCGATATAGCATATATCCCGAAGGGAAGAGTAACAGGAATGTCTAAGCTCCCACAGGTAGTACAGAAATATGCACATCGTTTCCAGAACCAAGAACGCATGACAGAACAAATCGCAGAAGAAATCTGGGAGATCGTAGAACCTATGGGAGTATATGTAATATCCAAGGGTCGCCATATGTGTGAGCTTATTGAAGGATTCAGCCGTGAAGGTCCCTATATTTGCAGTGCAATTAGAGGGAAATTTACCATCGACGTTAATCCCAGAACTGAGGTCCTGAGCCTTCTAAATTCCACAAATTTAAATAGCATCTAGCCCTTTTTATGGTGATAACTTATGGCACGATGGACTAGAGAAGAATTAGATGTCGTAGTGAGAAACTACGGTATCATTCCTATTCGAGAATGGGCAAATGAACTTCCTAGGAGGACATGGGCGGCCATTCAAGCCAAGGCTATAAGAATAGGTCTGACAAGTAGCATAAGAGGACCAGCCCCACGGTTTAAGGCAACTCCAGAGATAACTGGAGAGACTCTTGAAAAGGTCTGGGAGTCTGCCTATGCTCATCAAGCATCTGCAAAGACACTCAGTACACGACAGGACGAGATTGATGTATATATAGATGTGGATCATCCGATTGCACTTGCATTTATTGCTGACCTGCATATTGGTGCAGTTACAGTATCCCTTGATCATGTAAGGGATCGCTTCCGAAGGATGTCAGAGGTTGATTGGTTGTATGCATTAAGTGCTGGAGATACGATTGATAACTACCTACCACAAAGACACCCACAAGGGATGTTTTCGACGCTATTTCCTCCTGAGTTACAGAAGGAACTAGTGATGAATATCTACCGGATGTTATATGGCAGATGGGTTGCATTGCTCCAGGGATGTCATGAGGAGTTCAGTCATATGACTGACGACTTTGACTTTACCAAGTATGCTGCACATCAGCTGAATTGTCCGAACATGGGGTTCGGTGGGTTACTCAAGTTGCATGTTGGAGACCAGGAGTATAAGATTGCAGTGAGACATAAGTATAGATATAGTAGTACGTTGAATCCTACTCATACATGCAAGCGCCTTGTTCAGATGGAGTATCCTGAGGCAGATATAGCTTGCGTCGCCCATCATCATCGGGCTGCTGTGCTTCAACTGTCTCATAGGGATAAAGATAGAGTGTATATTAGGCCTGGGAGTATGAAAGGGCCGGATAGATATGCAAGAGGGTTGGGATTCACGGATACTGGTGATCAGATACCTGTGGTGATTCTTTCACATGATAAGAGACAGATGTTACCGTTCTTTAGCTTGGATCAAGCTATTGATGTAATCAACTCCATGGAGGTGAGATAATGAGAAAGACACAATTTACAAACAAGTGGATATCAAAGCGTATTGGAGCAATACAGTCACCATTTGATCCACGGAATCTTAGATACATGAAGCTTCCGACAGTTGAGGAAACATATGAGACACCAGAGGAGTTTGATGGACTTGATGACTTCTCGCCTACGAACTTTAACCGCAGTCAAGGTAATGTCGGAACTTGTGTTGGCTGGGATTGGGCATACGTCTACGAAACGATGATGACACTCCTAACGAAAGACTCCGGTGCCACATTCCCATTTACTTCAGTTGCACTAGCTATACAGGACATGTCTGCGGGATGGGCGTATCAGATAAGCAGGAAGTGCTCAGTGCCACCTGTGCCTGATCATATCGAAGGTTCAACGAACTTTGGAGCTGTCAAAGGAGCCAAACAGATTGGGATCGTCACAGAAACAACAGTACCTACAGACATCACTGCACCATTTAACTTCATCAATGAGACTGAAGCAATGTACGCAGAGGCATACAAGTACCATGTTACCAGCTATCATAATATATCAAACGACCCTGAGAGCATCAAGGCGGCAATCTATGGACTCCTCCATGAGATGCCATATAAGATGCCAGATGACTCACCAGGTAAAGCACCATTGATGTCAGCATTCCCAGTGTATGCAAACTTCAAAGACTCATACGATGATGGAATAGTTCCTATGCCATCGGGGAGGCTCCTTGGAGGACACAGTAGTCCTATCTTCGGATGGACTATTATTGATGGTGTAAAGTACTGGATCAACTTCGGGTCTTGGGGAGCGGATATAGCAGACAGTGGGATCTTTTATATACCATTTGATTACCCATTCTATCCCAACGACTGGTGGCTGCTGAAGATTGCAAAAACAGCAGAACCACCGGAGCCTACATGTATATATAAGACTCCAGGAATGTGGACTGAGTTTCTGAATATCTTTGTGTCAGGCGGGGATAAGTATTATCACGGGGTGGAGGTGAGTTAATGCCAACACAAATACAAGTGACCTTGTACAAGGAAGACAAGGCCACACATGAGGAGATTACAGCTCTTCTGACCAAGGTTTATGACTTCGCAACTGCTGAGGGTTACGAGGTCAAAGGTCAGAGCACGAGTATTAACTGAGAGGAGGTGAGTTAATGGGAGCAATAGAACTATACTTTGCCAGTCAACCTGATACCGAGAGGAGATCCAAACTTACAGCAATATCCGCCAAGGAAGCCTTTGAGGCAATGATGGAGGGAGCTGCGATGATGCTTGACTTCATAGGAGCCCCTCTTGAGTACACATACATAACAAAGTCAGGGAATAAGGTACATGTCCTTATGGATAGTCCGTAGCCTTTGGGAGTTTACTCTCAATTTTTTTTATGTTTTAAATTGGATAGTCATAATCGTAGTAGTATTAAATTAAGGATGAGGAAGACAGTAATGAATAAAAAATACAAAGTTAGTAATAGGAGGGAAGTAATTTGACAATATTAATCATACCGACTGAAGAGTGTCAGTTCACATGCGCTTACTGTTTCGAACCTGAGGAGACACGACAACCAAAGGAAAAGATGGAGCTTGATATTCCAGCGATTACTAGGTCACTGAATAAGCTTTATGCAAGCACAGAAAAGAAAGGAGCTGACATTGGGGTGCATGGTGGTGAATGTCTATTAGCTGGAAGGCGAGAACTTGAATCGATATTTGGTCTTATCCAGCGCACAACTGCCGAGGAGAATCAAGACCCTAGTACTGTATACACGTCGATAACCACGAATGGTTATGAAATTAATGATGCGTGGATAAGAACGTTCAAGAAGTACAACACAGGTATAGGGATAAGTCTCGACGGCCCAGAAGAGCTGAACACCCTTAGAGGACCGAATCCAAAGAATGTTAAAGTCACTCTTGGTTACAACCGCCGGATGAAGAAAATTGTGCGGAAGCTCAGGAAGAACGACATCAGAGTCTCGATAATGTGTATATTACATACTGAGAACGCTGGGAACCAAGAGAAATTAGACATCTTGAAAGAATGGCTACTTGAACTTTCCGATCTCGGAATTGTTCATGGTCGAGTAAACATGATGTATGGCACATACTGGAATAGCCAGTATGAACTCACAAATGAACAACTCACTCATGTTTGGAAGGAGATATTCGATCTCAATTGCGAACATAACCTTATGTGGAATCCACTTAGAGAGATGCAAGATAATCTCTTAGGTTTCCCACTGGGCCCATGTTCACTTGGACAGTGTGACTTCTTCAGAACACCTACGGTATCTATACTCCCAGATGGGACAATTAGTGGTTGTGATAGAACCTTCTGTGATGGATTATATGTCCGACCAGAGACATATATTGTCAGTGGGAGATACAAAGCACTAGAACAGTTAGACTGTAAGGGATGCAAATACTGGAACATCTGTGGCGGAATCTGTCCATGTGAAGCTCCAGACAACGACTGGCGGCATAAGAGTCGATTCTGCGAGTCTGTGTACGCGTTGTATGAATACATCGAAGGGAAGATGAAGGGAATGTTCCCAAACACTAGATGTGTTACTGATGAGGATCACCGTAACAACGCACTCGTACGAATGTCGTATCACTTTGCAGAGAAACCATCAGTATGGAGGAGTAACGTGGAGTTCTATCCAACACAACCACAACCACCATCACAAAAGCCATCGAGTGGACACGGAGATATCCCACATAGGAATATTCCACATGCAGATAGTAGGAGGCGGAGACAATGAGTGAAGAAATCTATCCGTTTTCTGTTCTTTCATGGAACAGCAGGAAGATACAGAGGAAGTGGGAACCACTTCTTAACCAGATTAGGTTAGCGGAGAACTTCGCTGAGTATGAGTCTGTGAAGAGAGGACTGAGGAGTTGTGATGTCTATCATCTTCATTGGAACAATTATGACTTAGCTATCAAGAAGGTCTTTGATGATAAATTACACTATCAGCCAATACTCCGTCAGCAGTCGTATTCGGGATTTGGACACGTTCATTATACCATTGACCATCTAGGAGAGAATACATTTGTCTATGGTGTTGTAAGTAATAAATACGAAGACGCTGTTGAGTTCAAAGACATCAGCTATACACCGGTAGATCATAAGCGCATTGGTGAGTTACTTGGATACGATGATTGTTGCATTGATTTCTTCCTGAAAGTTTGGCTGGAGGAAGGCAGAGTAGATCCAATGTATGAGACAGCACTTAGAACAGAAGACCATGAAGTTAATGGCGATGGCTCGGTTACTGTCACTGGTGATCCGAGGATGAATAGACTTATCAGATACTGGGGGTTAACAGCACTGCCACACTTCACTTGTAGCTTTGATTGCCCAGAAGCAGCAAAGTTCCTTGGTTGGTTCTGGCCGTTAATGGTAGAACATTCACCGGATGAATGTGAAATGTTGTTAGAAGCACTAAGCATGCCGATGGAATGGTCGGTGGATAACTTGATAATATATGTCAAGCATCCACTATTCCGAGCAGCCGCGAATGGATATTCGTGGCCAGAGAAATTGACTGTGTATTGGAGGTGAAATTGAATGAGTATAAGTTATTGTCCTTTTTGTGGAACCCAAGTTACGTGTTGCGACAGAGAAGAACACGGCGGCCCAAAACCGTGCTGCACGAAGTGTGGCGTTCTTTTCCTTGAAGAGACACGGCACAAGTTCGTATGGTTCCAAAAGGAGGTGAAAAATGAATGATGAAAAGACTTCGTAAGCTTCTTGGAATCGAGAAGTTCGAGATGCCTGATGAGCCAACAGAGTTCACTCATCTTCGCCCTATTATTGAGTCTCACATATCCGGTGGATGGTCGATGGGAAAAGCCCCTGAGAATCCAGCCATTGTCGTACAGTTGACTGGCAAGACGGTTCCTCCTCTTCTCGAACAACACCTGAAAAAGACCGCCGAGCAGCATGGCTTTGAAGTTGAGGTTAGTGCCTCGGGCTTTCATGGACTTGATCGCTCACCTTCAAACATGGCTCACATGGATAGTATAAACTGGAGGTGATACGGATGAAAAGAAACATCTTGGAAATGCCCAAAGGGGGCTGGCTAACGGAAAAAAGCCGTGTACTAAACTACTTGGCAGATGAGATAAAGCGAGAAAAGGTTGACCGTGAAATCTTTCCATGGGTGAAAATCTTCATGGGGTTCAAAGACCTGACACCTACGGCTAGCTGTTCGGGTCATGGTAACACCGGGTTCATATGGTTTCAATGCACAAGGGAACGAGCACTCGACCTCTGGAACGCACTTACAAAAGCCTACACAGAGACCTATGGAGACTACGAGGATAAGGGCAGCCTGAGAACGGAGTTTTTTACTACTTGGAATGGTAGTAGAATCCACCGCCAGTTTCGAGTCTGGTTTAGAACAGAATCGCGGGATGCCTGTTTAGAAGCTTTGAGGGTAAACTTAGAAAGAGAGGGCTTCGAAAGTGGAGATGATCTAGGACCTATTGAAGACATTGACTCTGTTGCAATATCTATGTATGATATCCGTGGGAAAGCAAGAGGTCGAGTAAGTGCTGTCGAAAAGTTTGAAAAATTCAAAGGCACTGAGACGAGACGCACCGTCAAAGAGCTTCGTGAATTCCTGTCTCTATTTTCAGAAGACTGTGATGTCTGGGGTTATGAAGGTGAGGGTGTGGGTATTATAGTGTCGAACAACTTCAACGAAAGTGGGTTTTTCGATAACTCTAATAGTTCTCGCGATGAAGTTGACATTGATACCCTAGAACTCAAAGGAGCAGAAGTTTATCGGAGGTGATATGAATGGATTGGAAAGAAGAACACGCACCTAAGATTTACGAACTCGTCAAAGCCCGCTTACCTGAAAGAGCAGAGATCCTGCTACTCACATACACTGGCAGTAGAATGTTCGGTTGGGGCGGAGAGCACTATGACATCGACTGTCGTGGAATAGTCACTTGCCCAAACTGGTGGTCAGATGTCCATCACGGTGAGAGGCTGTACGACTGTACCGTTGAGAATATACTGCATGCGCTGAGGAGAGTACCAACATACTGGACGTTCCATGAAGACCTCTCGGAGGGATTCTACGCACACAAGCACTTCGATCATGACACTATGAAGAGTTTCTGTTGCTCTAAACATGTAGAGCATCACCTGCATTCGATTAAACTTCAACTATCCCGGTTGACTGTACATCAGGATGTACGTACGGCATTACACAGCTATCGATTACTCCTAGTACCACTGAACTTCCTTGACACAGGTAAAGTGGTGATTGATGCCCTGAAGGTCAACGAAGAACACTTCGATGGTCGCTATGAACAGTTACTACTGCTTCGTGACAGATACCTGTATCGAATTAATCGAGAACTAGACTGGGATGTAATAAACACCGACCACAAGAAACTTCTGAAAAGACTTGAGGACACACTTGCAACGAAAACAGATGAGTTTGAGCAGGAGCGGTTCGACGAGTGGGTAAAGGAGTTAGGAGAGCACTTCCCCCTTGAAGCTTAGCGTAGTGTTCGTCTGCAAAGGACGCCCTAACCTTACGGAACTCTGCCTAAGAAGGTTCATCGAGTTAACCGATATACCATATGAACTAGTCATGGCGTACAACGGTACCGATGAGGAATATATTGACAGACTCACTTCGATAGCTGACTTCGCTGCCATAGTAACAAACCCACCTCCGGCTAAGTACTTCGTATCCCAGTTGAACGACGCGTATGAACTCTGTACCGGCAACCTGTACATGCACTTAGAGAACGACTGCTACATGGATAATCCACTGGCAGTGAGAAATGCAATACACGCATTGGAGACAATTCCAGAGCTAGATTTCGTACGAATGGAGCTAGAGCCTTTCCGTAAACACCAATTCAGGGAGATAGTTGACCTTGGAACGGACAAGATAGGAATCTTCAAAACACAGAAGAATGGAGGACCTCCATACCAGTTTGGCCTCCAACCGCACATCAGGCGGGAGAGGTTGCCAGTGGGTAGACGATTCCCAGACGAACCAACTGGTAGTTATCACTTTGAGAGATTAATCGATGACTGGTGGTGTGCAGCCGGTAGAACATCGGGATGTCTAATGGGTGTGAATTTTAGACATATCGGTATGTTCTGTGATGATGGACACTTCAAGCCCTGGCTTGTCGCGCAGATGACATGTAACCCGGAGCATAATAGAATACGGGACACGTTGACGCCGAGGGATTTCATACCTCTCTTCAACGCGTTCTGTGACAATCCATACTACAGAGAATTATATGAGAGGTATATCGATGCAAGTAGCATTCGTTAACCCGCCTCAACCTCAGTTAAGAGAGCCGCTGGCATACCCACACTTGGGGATTGCGTCTCTTTCTACTATGATATGGCAGAACTGTAGACTCGATAACCTGGCAGGAGGTTGGAGTGGAGAGTTAGAGTACGCAGACATATTCTTGATTACCACTCCCACGGCTTGCAGGTCCTCTGTATCTGATATAGTGGCATACATTAGAGAAGCACATCCGAAGTCTATTGTAGTCCTTGGAGGCCCACATGCGACACTGGCACCGGTTGACACCGCCCGCATGAAGCCAGATTATGTAGTGCAAGGAGAAGCCGACCACTTCATGCTGGAGCTCGGCGAGTTGGAACGCCAGCGTAATGGTATCCACATCGTCGATGCGGGATATGTCAGAGACCTGAACAGGCTGCCGATACCAAACAGATCGCTATTCGATGACAGCATCGTGGTCAACAACACGGGGATACACGGATCACCAAAGCCGTCGACGACCATGTCAACAGCTCGAGGATGTCCGTACTCCTGTGCCTACTGCTGCAAGGGACACGACATGTACCGGAAACTCAGGCTGAGAAAACCCGATCACATCAGAGCAGAGCTCAGCTACCTGCAGAAGCAGTATGGCATTGAGCATGTAAGATTCGTGGATGACACCTTCACGATCAGGAAGGATAGGACCATAGAACTCTGTGACGTCCTGAAGGAGCTCAACATATCGTTTATCTGTATGACACGTGCCGACAGGATCGACGGCGATGTAGCCGAGGCCCTGAGCAGTGCGGAGTGCCTGCAGGTTCAGCTTGGCCTCGAGAGTGGGTCTGATCGCATGCTCAAGCTGATGAATAAATGTGAAACGGTGGAGGACCACAGGCGGGCTATCATTGACCTCCGCGATGTAGGGGTTCCTGTGAAGATCCTCCTGATGATGGGCTTCCCCGGAGAGACGGCTGATGACAGGCAGAAGACGGTAGAGTTTCTGTCCGAGATGAAGCCGGAGTCGTTCAACCTAGCAAGGTTCACTCCGCTGCCAGGATCTGCAATACCTTGGAATGGAGAGTCGGCGTTCTTCTACCCTGATGAGGATGAGGATTGGATAAAGTATAGAAGCCAAATCCAGGAGGCGATCACATGACAATAAGTGCGGTCCTTTCAGTAAGGAATACAATCGAAACAGGATACCCTTTCGTGGAATCCATCCTGAGCGTACTCCCTGTTGTGGACGAGTACCTTTTGAACGATGGCGGAAGCACGGATGGAACAGCTGAATGTCTGAAGCGACTAAAGGAAGTGTTCCCCGATAAAATTCGTCTGTTCAACATCAAAGACTACCGCAGTGAAAGATGGGAATGCGTAAGTGAGCAATATAATTATATGTATTCCAAAGCCGAAGGCGAGTGGTTCTTTGAAGGTCAAGCAGATGAACTTATTCATGAGAAGGAAATTAAAAAACTACCTTTGTATATGAGCTTCACCAAAGCCGACGTACTTAGGTTTCCACGTAGTGAAGTCACTCAACTCTGGGATAGGTTATCCACTTCATACTGGGCAGCGCGAGCAGCTAGGAATATAGAAGGAATGTGCCAACATTGGCCAAGCCATGGAGGTGACGAATGGATTACAATTGATTCAGCGGGGAAACATCACTGGCTTAGGGACCCGCCGGAGTGTAAGAAACTTCCCGACTTGATGATATGGCACCTATATGTGATATTCCCAGCGTCCGTACTCGCAAAAAGGAGAAACGACGCGTTGTATATTGCAACAGAAGATGTAGCACGAGTCGCAGCGTATGAACGAACTAAAGACAGACCAGAACGCAGATTCACCGCCACCGAATGCCCCTTGGACTTACCAGCACTAGCACGTGGATTGGTTGGGTGGCGAGGGTACAAAGTCCGAGAAGAATTATTTGACAAGAGCTGGTTAAGGGCAACAACCGGCCTAGACTACTAGACTATGTCAAAGTGTGCAGTGTTCTGATGCGGGAAGTTAACATGAGGGATGTTACTATGCGGACCATCTGAGTGCGAAGTATCACCATGCGCTGCGTCCAGATATGGTATGTTTACATGTGACTCGTCAGTATGAATGGCATTCCCATGCTCCATGTCGCTAAATGGCGTATCGCTAAACGGAGTATCAGTATGCGTATCTGTATGAGGCACATTGCTGAATGCGGTATTAAAGAACGGCACATTTTCATGAGGCTCATTCACATGGCTAGTGTTCCCATGCTCCATATCACTGAAAGGAGTATTACTGAACGGAGTATCAGTATGAGAGTTCGAGTGTGCAGCATTACTAAATGCCGTGTTAAAGAACGGTACATTCCCGTGGGGTTCATTAACATGCGCAGTATTTCCATGCGCCATATCACTAAAAGATGTATTACTAAAGGGTGTGTTGGTATGAGTGTTTGAGTGCGAGACATTGCTGAACGCAGTATTAAAGAATGGAACATTCTCATGTGGCTCGTTTACGTGCGCGGTATTCCCATGCTCCTGATCACTAAACGCCGTGTTATTGTGCCAGTTCGTATGTGAGTTGCTATGCGGGTCATCGCTATGCGAGTCATTACTGAACGGCGTGTCACTATGTGCAACATCGTTATGCCCTGCATCGCCGTGTTCCATATCGCTGAATGACGTATCCCCGTGGGAGGTATTGCTATGTGCAGTATCACTGTGATCCAACGGTGGCTCAGGTGGCTCATCGAAGTGTGCCACATCACTATGTGAGACATCGCTGAAGGAGCGGTTCCAATGTGCTGTATTGCTATGGGCATCATCTGTGTGGGGGGAATCCACGTGAGACTGGTTTGAAAACGACGTATTGCTGAATGGGTCATCACTATGTGCCTGATTACTATGTGCAACGTTACCATGTTGATTCCAATGTGCATCGTCGCTGTGAGCCTCATTTGTATGTCCAGAGTTCAGATGACCCACATTCGTATGCGAAACGTTCTCGTGTGAAACATTACTATGCGAGATATTACTGTGTGCAACATTTCCGTGAGCCATGTTGTAGAACGTAGCGTCGCTGTGAGCAGTATTTGTATGTCCGAAGTTCAAGTGAATATCATTCGAGTGCGTAACATTCTCATGCGAAACGTTACTATGAGGAGTGTTACTATGCGAGACATTACCATGCGCCATATTGTAGAACGTCGCATCGCTGTGGGGAGTATCGGTATGCCCAAAGTTTAGGTGCCCTTGATTCGCGTGTGAAACATTCTCATGCGAAATGTTACTGTGGAGGATATTACTGTGAGGAACATTACCATGCGGAGTGTTGAAAAACGCTGCATCACTGTGTCCTACATCAGTATGACCAAAGTTAAGATGCGGGAAGTTCTGATGACCAGTGTTCGCATGCGGCCAGTTCTGGTGTAGTGCATTCGAGTGCGCAGCATTACTATGCCCAGTATCACTAAATGGGATATCAGCATGTCCCTCTCTAAGCAGCCTAAACGCTCTGGGAATCCCTCCACCTGGTGGATCATAGTCAACCGCACTAGCAGAAGGATCCGCTCGTGGGACGGTATAGATAGAATAAGTCGTTACGTTCTTCCTGACCCTAGGTACTCCACCAACTCCGCCGACCTCGTCAGCTGGAAGAACTAGTGCTATATCACTAATTGCTGAATTGTAATGCTCGGCGTCAGAATGCGGGGTGTTTACAAAAGGAGTGTCGGCATAGGGTGCGTCGGAGTGCGAGTTTCCATGTGGAATATTGACATGCGGTGTAGGGTAGTTATAGTGTGGATAATTAGTGTGATAATTCGAATGCGGAATATTAATGTGGGAAGTGTCGCCATAGGGAACATCCGCATGTGCAACATCGCCGTGTTTCTGAACTCTCAGTCCCCGGAACATGTTGACCATTATAGGTCAATCCGTATCCAGATCTCCCCAGCTCTTGGATTACCCGCACCATCATCAGGGTCAGCTGCGTTAAACTGCGGAAGAACTAACCGAGAGCTTGCAGTGCCAATATCCACCACAGTCGCTCCCAGTACGTCGAAGTCACCATCTCCTCGAAGCTTCACGCTGTACCCACCGGACTCCAAGATTATATCCTTAGTGGCACCAACTGTCAGTATCTTAATGACATCTCTGCCACCGTCCGTGGTCATGTCAATCGTACCGACAGATGTACCATCTGACTTCAGCAACTCAAGATTTCCAGTACCATAGATTTTGATTGCTCCTGTGGCGGGGTCGAAAAAGAACGTTCTGGCAGGACCGGCTGCGAATCCCCAGATACCTGAAACAAAGTTACCACCAATACCATCTCCTATTCCGACACCAATAATATCTGCATCATCACCGATAATTCTAATCCCAGCATTCCCAGCTACCTCACCGACAGCAAGCTGCGTGGCTATGTCCTTACCATAAATCAACGCACTTGTGATGTTCTTTGAAAACACAGAATATGCAGCAAGTATTCCTGTGCTTATCAACGGCAGGTACGAATTAAATGTAATAAAGACAGGTGGCTCGTCATTAGGAATTTCATTGATGACCACAATAGCTACTAGGCCCTTACCTGCACCAACAGCATTGTCGAAGTTCGCAACAGTATCCCTTTGGAGGTCATACTTCTCAACTATACTTGGAGCTACAATGCTCTTATGAGCCTCATCCCAATAATACACATACTCTCCATCTGCCAAAGCTCCCTCAGTACCCTCATTCACTCCCGTTGATGTTCCATCTGAGAATCTCACAGTTGCATCTGTAGTCTTCTCAGCCCCTTGCTTCCCCCACCAAATCTCATCTGTGTCTCTACCAGCCTCATCCCAGATGAAACTAATATCACTCTTCCAGTCTCTCTGCTCAATCGCAAGATCCACGGCATCAACATGAACCCCAGTGCCAGCAACAATATTACTAAATCCAGAAGCATTGCCGGTATGATCTACTGCCTTGATCTTATAGTTGTATGCAACATCCAGCTCTCCAGATATCACACTGTATAAATAATAATTCGTCCTAACATAAGCAACAATGGCATATCCACCATCGTCCCTCCAGATCTCATAGTGATCCAGGTCATCTTCAGTATTCTCATCCCATTCAAGGAGGACCCCATTGTTCTTACTCGTAGCAGCAAGATTCGTAGGATTCGCAGGAGCCACTCCATCTCCAGCAGCAGTCTTATTCACAGTAGCAGACCAAGCAGAATACGCTCCCAGTTTAGAGATGGAGGCACAGCGTAAATTATACAACTGTCCTGCCTTTAGTCCCTCAATGACTACTGTCTGACTATCACTAGTTATAACATCATAGGCTGCCGTTCCATTCTTCTTATATCCTACTGCATACTGTGTAGGGCTGCCTGTAGCAGGAGGAACTACAATTGTAAATATCGAATGCACAGATCCATCGCTCTGAATGGCAGCTGTTGCAGTAATAGCTGCAACCAACCATGGTGCAGGTATCCCTGGAGTATCAAACTCAGGCCCAAGTGCTCCCTCACCAACAGTCTGTCCGTAACTATAAATCGGCTCAATGGTCATCGAATCTGCCGCTACAGCACTGACAGTTAATCTCGCAATAATACCCTTATCTGGACCTACACCATCCGAATAAGTGGCTGACACTGATAATGTCGTACTCCCCCAGGTCCAATACACATAATGACTTCCAACAGCAAGCCCGGTATGAACTCCAGCAGAGACATCAATGGCCTGTGTCGTACCATCTGAGAATGTAATCGTTCCTGCTGCCCAGTTTACATCATCATGAGAATCTGCCCCATGACTAAATGCCACATTGCTATTCCAGTTCTGTGCTCCCTTTGGAACGACAGCAATAGATCCAATATATATCCCAATATCCTCAAGGTTCCGCATCTCATCAATTACGCGGTCAATACTCAGCTCTGACTTATCAACCTCAAGGCCTACTGTAACAATATTCTTAGTAATCTTCCAAATCCTATAATCTCCAGCAAGCTTATACTCTGCCTCATTAATTGTCACCTCATCGCCAGGATGCAGACCATATGCAGTAGGTTCAATAGGGACAACAATCTTCGCCCCACTGGACTCCTTATTCATCTGATTATGATAATCCTCAGCAAGGGCCTGCAGTGTTGCAATATTGCTTGCCTTCTTCTCCCGGAAAACAACCTTATCAGTTCCTGCGCCGAAACTACCCTCAATCCTATTTCCAGCATTGTCAACCCCGATTACTGTGACTAGATCTCTCTTCTTAGCACGATCAACTCCACGTCGAGAGACCGAAAAAGTACTCAGTACAACCGGTCCAGCCCCACGGGCTTTTATAATATTAAACGTAGTTCCCAGGGTGGTATAATAATCCCCGATACACGAGCTAGCTACATATATAGCGGCATCAAAGCAGTTTGCCTCATCGAATCTCACGTATAGAGTAGGAGCTACTCCTCCTGGAAATCCAGCTGCTATAAAATTATCTGTAACCCCAGGGACAGAGGCACAAATAGCAGCAAGAACTACATCTGCAGCTATACCATCATAGTTCCCTGTGTGGGTCTTCTTCTGCATTAACTCAAAAACCTTATTATACCCAATGCACTCAATATTCCCTGGAAGGTACTCCCCACCAGTACACACTCCTTCATAAACAGATGTCACGTCCCAGAGGATCTGGAAGTCAACATCAGTATTTATATACCCTCTATTCGTAGCATCATTGGGTATTGTAAATCTGACATCCTCATAACCATTCAACTCCTCCATGGTCGAGACAATAACAGCACCAGATATCGTTGTTTCATAAGTGCCATTATCATCAGTATCAAACTTAACCACCCAGACCAAGGGTACCACCTACATGACTATATGAGTCCCGCCCTTCATGAATGTCAACCTATACCAGAGAGCAGAAATAACCGCCCCTCTCTCTTCAAAATAAACATCCTGGAGAATCCAAGTCCCTGTATATCTAGTCGGCGTAGTCCCACCAATGGTCACTTCATAGTGCTTGAATCCCTCTAGCTTAGTCGCACCAGCAAAATAATCAGTATACAACTGATCATTATCCTTTCCTGCCTCAGCTAATATCCCCGTCCACACCATTACTATTGCCTTATTACCAAAGCTAAGTATCAACGCATCTCCGGGAAGGCCAATCTCCTTGAGGAAAGCAGGGCCTCTCTTTGTTACCTTATTAGGATATCCTGTGATAGGTAAGCTCACTGTATTTCCACCATAAGTTATATCCCATGTCATCTTCTATCTCCTACCTTCGACCCCAGCGCGGATATGCCCGTCTCCTCAACGCCTCACTAATCCCTCTTTCAGTAGCATCTGAGATCTGCATAAGGTCTACCTCACTGGAAATAGTTGCACCAGCCAGCGAAATCTCAGGGTATATTGAAATATACTGCGGACCAGACATTCCTCCTCGACCTCCAGCACCTCCACCGATTCCTCCCATCTGAGCATTCAGATCCTTCATCGACTTAATAGCAGGCGTCAGGTCCCTTGCAATATCCTTCCCTATACTGTGACCAAAGACATTATTCGCCCATTTACCAATGCCCTTAATCCCCTCTGCAGCTGCAGTAAGCAGATTAACAAATATCGTAAAGACGTTAATCGCCCTTTCCACAGATTTCATTATCATCTTAAATGTAGCTGCAATGGGTAATGTTATAAGTTTAAATACATCCCAGAGCTCAATCTGTACTCCCAGAACATCACCAAATTTCTTGAAGGCCTCATTCAGACGGGTCAAGGCCGGCCCAACAGTCTTGCCCCAAACATCCTTTAGGTCCTTCCAATGTACCAGAGCAGCAGTCACAACAAACCCTATCGCAAGAAGAGCCCCCATGAGCATTCCAACAGACACTCCAATAGCAGCAGCAATAGGAGCAAGGAAGAACATTGCGCTACCAAAAGCTATCATAGCTCCCGTCGCCAATACACCTACAGCAATAAGTCCTTTGAACCCCTCAGCTCCTATCGTATCCTTTATTCCATCCCACAATTCCCGCAATGCTCCTGCTATGTTTTGAATAGTAGTAGACAACCCCATATCCTTAGCCATATCTCCCATGAGGAGCCTAAGACTCCCCAGTGCAACTTGAGTCCTCTGTCCCTCTTCAGCAAATTCTCTAAAATACTGTGCAGTATCCTCAATAGTATTCCCAAGCTCAATGCCATAATACTCAGCAAGCGCCATAGTCACAGCAGCATTCTCAATAGAGCTCTCCCAGTTAGCCATTATCTTTATACCATCTTGCAAAGGCTTTAGAAGCCACTTCTGGAGGATCCTCCCCATGGAGAACAATCTATACCCCAGCCAGCTATACCGCATACCTACCTTCTTTTTCTTCTTATCGCCCTTATCGAGTGCGTCTCCTTCTTCCTCCTGCAGCTTGATTTCTCTTTCTACTGCCTTAGTCATTTCCTTACTTAAATCAAGTACTTTCAGACGGGCAGAAACACTAGAATACAAAGCAGCAGTCTCTGCATTAATGGAGCCCTTTCCCTTTACTATTTCCTTAGCAACCTTCTTCAGGCCCAGCTCTACTTCACGCTGAGCTTGAACTGCACCAAACATAGCTTGCGCCTGGTCCTGCCAGGCCTCAGTAGTATCAACCTTGCGCGTCGCCATGAACATCTTCTTAGTTGCTTCTCTCAGCTCATCCTGTGAGAGTTTAGCTTTACTTACAGACCTTGCCATCTTCACGTGTTCATTGATAAGAATCCCAGTGTAGTCCATAATCTGCCTTCCAATGGCAGGTCCGGATGTTTCTAGTTCCTTGGCCAGCTCAGTGAACATCTTCTTCAGCTCGCCAACTGAGACTTCGCTGTCGGCAAATGTATCTGCTAGAGAATTCAACACCACGTGATACTTATTAAGCTCATCATTTGTAACACCTGTCTGATCTGTAAACCCGGCTGTACTCCTTGCTAGAGCATTGACCTTCGCCTCACCATCAGTTGCAGCATCAACAAAAGCATTTAACAACTCGGCTCTTGTCATCCTGAGCCGCGACGATAACTCACCCGCAATCGTATCTAGCTGCTTTAGCTTATCACCTGTATGTTTTGCAACGCCTTCTCCTGTTGTGATCCATTTAATAAGAATGCTCACAATCCGCTCGCTGTCACTCATGTAATCCCCAACTGCTTTCTTCTATCCCTTATCTTATCCTTTGTTGACGTTGCCACACCTGGTGCTCTCATCTCTGATATAATCGCAATATCCCAGAGAAGTCTCTCTAACACAGAACCCTCAATGCCCAATAAATCACACGGGCGAGCCCCGGTTATCTCACTAAGGGCGGCAATATTACTCCCAAAGTCACTCGTCGCGAAAGGATTCTCTCTCCTCTATACTTTCCTTTGATATCCCACTGAATTCCGAAATCTCTTCTAGCAATGCAAGGAAATCGCCCATCTCCAAATCATCTATAGTCAACTCATCCTCTTTTGGATCCTCAAGTACAATCTTCGGCTTCACAACGCACCGTGGAACAACGAGTTCCATCATTGCTCTCTGCCCCTTCTGTACTTTCTCCTCAATTACCTCAGGTGGATCATTCGGTCTAACCCCAATGAGGTCAGTCATCTTTGCATACACCAACGGCGGCATCTTCCTAATCTCAAATACAAATCCACTGGGTAACTCAACCATCTTCCTCTGCTGTGCTAGATACTCTTTTACTTCTGTTGCTTCCAACTCCTCTCACCTCCCTCTATCCGTAAATCTTCCTCCCTGTCGGATATATCAACGACTCTGCATATCTATCCAAAAAATCATCCATCTCATCCAGCAATCTACTATATGTCCTACTAACAAATGGGTTCGCTGGGGTCCCTCTGTGTGTACCATGTCTCACTCTCCCACCGAAATACCCTGGTTGAGGTCTAAATGGCTTGATCCCTCCAACAAACGCTCCTTCACTAGGAGCCGTCCCATCTTCCACAAACTTTGCATACCAAATATCCGGCCAGACTCTAATGAGGCCATCCTCAATGACAGTCCTTATAGACTCTCCAAGTCTCTTGGAAGCTCCAACTGGTGCTTCCTCCTCCATAGTATCCGCTATAAACCAGGCAACCCATTGCATAGCATGATCAGTGACAGTGTCCTTCATCTCAGCTACATCATATAGCCACTCAGCTACATCTTGGGTATCTATCTCAATGACTAGAGACATCACTTACACGGCACTTATATCTGTTCCATTGACCACTTCTACGCCCACAATGAATCCTGTTACGGCGCCTATAGTTGCTGTTGGGTTAAACACTGCATTCCAAGTAAGACCTTCGACAATACGCTCCCTGCGGTCAAAGTTTGCCTCAGCGGCGTCAAGGTAAATACTAGGACACTCAACTTCCAGCTTGTAGTTAGAATATGCTCCTGCCTGTCCAGTAGCCAATCCCGTCATTGTCAGTGTCAGTCCATTCGCGACTATTGTAGTTGTCGGAGCCGTTCCTGCAGCAGTACCAGCATAGAACCATTTATACATATTCCAGTTCTCAAAGGAGATATCCATTTCCCCGCTGACAGTTATGCCTTGAGTTCGTATCCCTGGCAGGAATCTACTCCCAAGGACCGTAGCCTCAACATCAATGTCATTCTCTATTGTACACCTGAACGCCTCAACATTCGCAACGGGATTCTCCTCTTCTCCACCATAGGTACCAAACTTTACAGCACCCTCATAGAATATCAGCGGTCGTACAGTTGAAAAGCTCGGCGCAGCAGTTGTTGCGGCAGTTAGTTCATCCTGTTGGAAGGCAACATTCCATGTTGCACTCAATGCTTCTCTTGCAATGGCTTCCAGCGTAATCCCAAGAGACATTCCGCCTATACATTTTCTAGACTGATAAACAGCGGCTTGCTGAACAGCAGGGGCAATCTCCATCTTGAAGTCAGGTATAGTCTGGCTAGGAGTCATCTGATGCCTGTAAATACTAGCAGAGCTATTCATTTCGTTAGCTCCAAGTGTAAAGTACAGCGCCGTTCCAATATCATCAACATTACCCACCATCTCAATATCCCCACCTAGTGAATAAGGCCCAGGGACTCTCAGTCTCCTTTCCCTATATCCAGCAGTCTCGATATCAAGCATTCCATGATCAGGAACAACTGACTCAGTGACTATATCCATATACTGAGTCGGTGCACTCCATGCCTCTGCATAAGCGCCCTCTGATCGAACTCCTATATACCTTACACCCATTACTCCTTCTCCTCCTTAGTCTTTACCTGTCTTGCTTCTCTGAACATTGGATTCGTCAATAGATCCTTGGCAATCTCATCGCTTGCCTCGAAAGGCTCAAGTTTATTAACAACCCCAACACCCCGTATCTCTATTATTCCTTGTGGCCCATTGTATACTATTTTCATTCCATCACCTCTTTATTTACTAATCTCCACTCCCTCTGTCTCAGAAAATGCTCCTCATTGACTATCATGTTGGTAACACATACCTCTCAAAACGGAGAATCATAGCAGCCTCATGCCTCGTTCTAACCCTCCGCCTCTCAACATCTGGGTCAATATCATCAACCTCTGAAGTATCAGCCAGATGTCCAAATTGCCTATCATCCTCAATCATCTTTCCCACATAACCCATCATTGTAACTGCCTCATTATGACCCTGCTCTGGTGACTGATCCTGTGCAATTGCACAGACTCGAAATCTCATTGGATACTGTGAAGATTTTGTAGTAGTGACAGACACTCTTGATACTACAGGCCAGAAGATACAAGCCGGAAACTCTTTCGCAGTTGCTTTCCTACCAAAGTAAACCCTCTTGAATATCAAATCCCCATCATCATCAAGAAGCTCTTCTAATTGTGTCTTCAGTCTATTCTTGATTGCTAAATACGAATCAACCCAATAAGTAGACACACCACTCACCCTGTCCCATCGGTGCGTAACTTAACTGCTGTAGATGCTCTGTAATCCCACATTGAATCTGACAACCCACTAACCGCCAGCGGAATCGAGTATATCTCTCCTCTACGAATATACTCCAGCCCGAGCTCCTTGAGTCCTCTTAGCTGGGTCTCCAAGGCAATCAGATTAGGTGGAATAACTCCTAAGCCCCTATCCATCTCCTGCATGTACGAAATCACAGTCATATATGAAGCCTGGAGGAGAGTAAAGTTATCCAGATCTTCATCACTTGCATTACTACTCTTCTCCTTACTGGCAATCCAAGTTGCTATGTCAATCTGCTTGACTATTGTCTCATCTCCCACGAAGTCAACAGGCAGCCCCTTCAGAAAAAATCTAATGTCTTCTACAGTAACAGTCAAAACGGTGTCACTTCCATCCAATACCACTTTTCTTTATTCTTCCATAAAATCACTGGAATACCAAAAGATTTTAGGCTTTCAATATTGCCTGGCTCAACTCCCAAGTAAGAACTATGATTACGAACATTAACAGCATAATCTTTGGAATTTTTTCTAACTAGAAAGTCATATGGAGTGATTCGATTGCCTCGCAACGTAACTTCAAAATCATGGTCTGCAAAGAATCCTTCCGCTGCCTTTTCTCCAGCTATGCCTTTCAATACAATTTCACTTTTAATGTTCGGACGAAGATTCTGTCTGTTTAGACTCTTGAATATAGGCGTATCTGAAAATCCCAAGTCTTTTGCAATCTCCTTTGCTGTAAGTCCTTGTTTCCAAAGTGAATGAATTTCTTCATCATTAACCTTTCTCAATTTTCTCGTTACTCCTAATTTCTGTGCCCTATGCTTAACGGTGTCTAGATCATGATTAGTTATATTTGCAATTTCTTCAGCTGGCATATCAACATTATAATGCTCTTGTATAAGCTTCAATTCGGCATCTGTGAAAAGACAGTACTTTCGACTTTTGAATTTTATATTGTGTTTTATAAGTAACTGTTTAACATGCTTCCAATTATGACCAGTTAACTTTACAATTTCATATGGTGAAAGTCCTTGATTTGCTAAATCAATAATATTCTGAATCTTGGCTTCTGTTAATCGATGATTTGAATTGGGTTTCAGCTTTAGCTTTCTCAAATATCTATTAATCGTAGGTTGACTATGTCCTAACATTTCAGTCATTTCTCTGACTGTATGTCCCTGTTTGTGAAGATGGCTAAGATCATCATCAGAAAATGTTACTCTCCTACGCAATGTATGTCACAGCCATTTCTCTAACACCTCAAGGCGCCTCACTACTGCAGAAGGACGGGAAGTTGCCTTAACTATATCTCCCGCCAACTGGAGTTCATGGATATTATACTTCTCATTTGGATGTTCTAATCTAGCCTCACAGAATGCAATTACATCCTTTGCAACATCATGTAAGTGATTCAGGTGAGGTAAAGTGCCCTGTAGAATCTTCAAAGTCCCCTTGATACTCACTATCTGACTCATGTAGAGATTCCTACTAACAAACACAGGAGCGGAAAACTCTGGCCAAACTTCCCTCAGTTGATCCAAATAATCCCTCTTCCTGTTGTATACTGCAATGTACGGCTGTAGCTGTCGTGACCCAAGGCGCATTCCAACAGTTCCGTTGAAATCTAGTACTCCTGCCAACCATGGTTCAAGCATACAATCGCCGTCTAATACTGATTATCATAACTTTATATATAAACTGATGGGAGGATGAGGGGATGTAAGTCCCACTTCTCCTGTATTACTCCCTAGGCCCTTGACGAGGGATTAACCCTCCAGGCAACAGTCTTGCAAGGCTCATCGTATCCTGCTTTTGTAAAGATTATCTCTGCATTGTAATCTCCAATTGTTGTAAACACATCAGCATCTGCAGGTACATATACAACGATTGTATCACTTCCTGAGACTACTGCAGTGCATGCTGCTCCGTCGACGATTTTCGTAATGACATCATCGACCAGATGCCAGATGGTTATCTTCACAGTGTATCCACCTGCAGTTGACCGATTGTAGTCTTCTAATCTAAATCGTTTTTCCATACCAAAGGCCATAGTCTTGACTTCAGCTATTCTCCTTCTTTCACCCATTAGTTCACCTCCAAGAGAAGCTCAATGATTACTTCGTCATCGTAAAACTCAATATCTATGAGATCATCGTAGAGTTCTATTTCAACTTCATCATCGTAGAATTCAATATCTATGGGCAACGGTGGAGCTGTGGTACTTGTGCTTGTAGAAGTACTTGATGTTGAAGTAGTGGATGTGGTAGATGTAGAAGTACTCGTTGATGTGCTAGTAGACGTAGATGATGTTGAAGTGCTGGTAGAAGTAGAAGTAGTTGAAGTAGTTGAAGTAGTTGAAGTAGAACTGCTGGTGCTCGTTGAAGTCGATGAGGTTGAAGTAGTAGATGTCGACGTTGGGCATCCCAGGTACGAGTCATCAAGATAACACTCATCTACATAAACAGTTATCGTCGGAGTGCCAGTAACACTCACCCATCCATATCTGACTGATGTCATACCTCCAGTAGCACCGTTATTAAACCCACTGGCCCAGAGGACAGTATCGTTTTCCACCCATAGTGTAATCTCTCCACTATCCCCTCGAACTCCTTCGAGCTCTATGCAATAACAGGTCCCTGCAACAGGCGAAGAAGACGACAACATCCTACCTGGCAGATTATATCCATCAATATACCAATATACCACACCAGCGCTCTTATATATCCCACACTCTGCTAGTACTTGTGTAGGTGTTCGAAGAGCAATAACCGCCACTCCTTCACCATTACTCAGTCCCGCTAGACTGTTAAAGTAAACATATGCCTTTGCATACATTGTATCTTCGGATTCATAGATCCAATAAACATAATCCCCAGAACTATCACATTCCAGAGCCCAGCTGCCCACACACGATACAACATTCTGAACCACCGGAGTCCCACCAGTTCCGTGGAACTCAGAAGTATCTGTAGTCTCAAATCCACCATAGAATGGCCAAGGCGGCTGAGTTGTACTAGTGCTCGTACTAGTCGTAGAAGTACTAGTCGTCGATGTTGAAGTACTAGTCGAAGTACTTGTAGACGTAGATGTACTAGTCGAAGTGCTTGTACTTGTAGTACTTGTACTTGTAGACGTGCTTGTACTCGTTGTAGAAGTACTCGTAGACGTACTGGTACTAGTAGACGTAGAGGTACTCGTAGAAGTTGAAGTACTAGTACTAGTAGATGTCGAAGTACTAGTACTAGTACTAGTTGACGTTGACGATGTACTGGTTGTTGATGTAGTCGACGGACACATCACATACTCCTCAGACAACCAGCAGTCATCTGTATATACCGTAACAACAGGAGTACCAAGTGACCCACCGAAGCCATAATCAGCACGAATCATGCCTCCAGCAGCTGAATTATCTACGGTCTTCCAGAGGACCGTCCCATCATCAACCCACAGCGTGACTTCTCCGTTGATTGCACGCTTAGCATACAGCTCAACGCAATACCAGGTTGCAGCTGAAGGTGCAGTTCCAGCAATAATCACCCCTGGAATATTATACCCATCAATATACCAATACACTGTGCCGCCAGACATATAAATCCCGCATTCAGCAACAGTCTGAGTGGCAGACTTTATTAAAATAATCTTCGCTGCATCACCATTACTTAACCCAGCGAAGCTATTAAACCGTATCATCGCCCGGGCGTATAACTCATCCTCCGCCGGGCAATCCCAATACACATAATCTCCAGAGTCATCGCACTCTAAGGCCCAACTACCATCATACACAGTACCCCCTTGGACAACTGGCGTACCACCAGATCCATTAAACCCTGTGGTATCTCCAGATTCGAATCCATCATAAAATGGTAGCCCTGTGGAAGATGTTGAAGTTGAAGTTGAGCTAGTGCTCGTTGATGTAGTACTCGTGGAAGTCGTAGAAGTCGAAGTAGTCGATGTTGATGTACTCGTACTAGTACTCGTTGATGTACTGGTAGACGTGCTCGTACTAGTACTCGTGCTTGTCGAAGTAGAAGTCGTTGAAGTCGTTGAAGTACTAGTACTAGTCGTAGAGGTAGAAGTGCTGGTAGAAGTACTCGTTGAAGTAGACGTAGAAGTTGTTGAGGTACTAGTGCTACTCGTAGAAGTACTAGTCGAAGTCGTTGTAGTAGGACAATCCAGATATACAACATCAAGATAACACTCATCAACAACAACCGTAATGGTGGGTGTACCTACAGAACTCACCCAGCCATATCTTGCATATCTCATACCGCCAGCAGCAGTATTATTATGCCCACTTACCCAGAGCAATGGTGAATTATTCACCCAAATTCCAATCTCACCAGTGCCTGCTCGAACTGCCTCGAGTTCAATACAATAACACGTCCCTGTTAACGGTGAACTGTCCGTCAGTGACCTAGCAGGCCGGTTATACCCATCGATATACCAATATACTACCCCACCGGTTTTATAAATCCCACACTCTGCAAGTGTCTCAGTAGCAGATCGTAGAGCAATAACCCCAACTCCTTCGCCGTTTCCTAGTCCAGCAAAACTATTAAACGTAACATACGCCTTAGCATACATATGGTCTTCTGATTCATACACCCAGTATACATAATCTCCACTTGCGTCGCACTCTAACGCCCAGTTACCCACACAGACCGTTCCATTCTGAACAACTGGCGTACCAGCCGAACCATGGAACTCAGAGGTATCTCCAGTTTCAAATCCACCATAAAACGACCAAGGATCCTGTGTGGTACTTGTTGAAGTAGTACTTGTACTAGTAGTGGAAGTAGATGTTGTACTAGTTGAGGTAGATGTAGTACTAGTTGAAGTAGTACTTGTTGAAGTAGATGTAGTACTCGTAGAAGTAGTGGTCATATTTCCAACATCCTAGGAAAACTATGCCAGATTAGGATTTATTATCATTTAGCATCCTAGCAAAAAGCAGCGCATAGCATCCTTATTCCTAGTACTAAATCTAAGAATGGATATTAAATTGTTGCTGATCAGGACTGCTAGAGACCTGATGTCACTCTTTCCAAAAAACGTATATTACCCTACCGTGTACAGGAGGGTATGCCTTGTAGTTAGTCGCAGAGGTTGTAGAAACGATTGCCTCTGGGATTCCTCGTGGATGGGGACATAGGCTCCAATCTCGCAAGCTGTTCCTCATCATTATAAACACTCCATGAGTTGAGTTAATCAACTTATCAAACATCCTCCACCCGCCAGGTTCATCGTGGACTAGAATATGATGGAAGACATTGAGGAGCAAGACGTAATCAAAGTCCTCAGTGATACTATCGACAAACTCAACTACATTACCATTGAGAAAGTAGGGATTGGTTGGATTAAATCCATCCCTGGCAGCTACACATTTGCAGAGCTCAGTACGACGATTATCCAGCTCAATCCCTGTAGTTTGTGCCCCTAGTTCTGTGAGTTTAAAGCAGAAATATCCCAAGTTTGACCCTATGTCGAGGAAGGACTTCCCTGTAATATCTCCACAATGATCAGTAATAGTCCCCAGGATCCTCTCAAACCCCTTAACTCTCTTCTCTGCTGTCTTGTGCTCAAATCCTCCTACAGGTTGATACATGACCTTTAGGCTCTCTGCCCAGTTAAACCATCTCTCACACATTACAATCTCCCCGGCCATGGATATTTGTTTTCTGCTCCACACTTCTTACAATACATATGGACACCATCAAGCTTACTCCCAATTGTCTTTTTCTTCCAAGAAGTGTGTTGGTAACAACTCTCACACATCCCACTCATGGTTCCCTTCCTAGGAGGACGCTCATTATCCAAAACAATCTGCTGAAGGTCCCCTGGTAAATCCCTCCTCCCTATCCTCCATCTAAACGGCTCATAATCAGGATACACAACGTCATAGAACCAAATATGATTAACATCCATAGCGTCAAGTAACCTTAGCCTATGTTGCCCAGATATCACAGCATATTTCCTGCCCTTATCAGGATGCAACTGTAGCTGCCAGATAGGATTATACAGTGCCCCCCACATATTGGAAATCCAATGATTCATTAATCCCCAGTTACCATGAAGCTTAGGCATATCAATTCCTCTATGTGCATAGTTCTCTCGTAGTTCTTCCATGGATATTCTATTGAACTCAACAGTAAATGGGTGTCCTCTTTGATCTCCAGAAAACTTTAGATAAAAATATTTCCTAGCTGGAGGAAGCTCCTTGATATGAGGATTCTGGAACACAATGCCTGGCTCTATCTCATCTCCAATCTCAAGCATGTGTCCTCAGCCACTTCCTCGGGTCTTCTCTACGCTGCCTAAGGGATTCATTTAACTCATCATGGGTCATCTTTGTCCTCTCAAACGCCCTTCGAAGCTTGGTCTCAGTAAAAATCCCCCAAGACTCATTATTCCTCACAACCTTCCTGTTGCCATCTGTCCTATGAATAAACCACTTACCACGTCTAGCAATATCTGTAACATCAGCACCACCAAACTTCCTGATACTCTTACCATGTGTAGTCAAATGCAAAATCTTACCATACCTCTTTTGTCTGTTTGCTGCCCTTCCATGAGTAATCCATATCACTGGTACACCATCAAACCTAGCCCTCCTAGCTAAATCTATATCCGCACACCATCTAATAGTTTCATCAAGTCCCTGGACCTCATGTAACCACTTCTTCGATGTCCCCATAAACCCATAGCCCCCTCGGCTTCTCGCTTCTGTCATCAACTTCTCAAAATCATCAAGCTCGGAAATCTCTGGAACTCTACTCAGATCTCTTACTCTACCACTTAGCCAGGCCTCTTTCTTGGGACTACGCCCGCACCAATAATTATAAAAATCAAGCATTATCCCACCTACATCGTCTGCAAATACACGATCACTACCAGAAATTATAATCAAATCACTCTTCGAATTACGAATCCCAATGTTATAATTCATCTGCCAAAGATGGACACTGAGGATCTTATCCAATGTCCTATCTGGAATCTCCAAATCTATATCAGGAGGAGAAGTATATACATACTTCACATTCAACTCCTTCTGATACTGACTACAAAGCTCCTCTATGTCACTCTTAAATGGCTCATAGCTAGCAAAATCAGAAACAACAACCTCATCAAATCGATGAGTCTGACGCTTCATAGACTCCAAGGATACCCTAAGTGGAGCAGCCTGTACATTCCTCACTGGAATCATCAGCGTCATAGTTTTCGCTATTGGCATAATCTCATCCCAGAGGATCAGGGCCTATTCCATTATACCAGTTTTCCATACCAGCTATCTTATCTTTCCTAGCAGTTGTCAGCACCTCATCAAGGGAGAACTTCTCTGCACTTCTCAGCCATTCTCTCGTACCAGTCTTATCAACAACTTCCTTAGCAGATTCCCTCAACTGAGGTATCCTCCCTCTTCCATGTTTCTTCAGCATAGCTTGGTAACAGATCTCCAACCACTTTTCATCCCCAAGGATGTATGCAATCATGAAGACATTCCTAACTCCATGCTCACTCCATGACCAGCCACCATATTCCTGAATCTTCCTCATTCCATCATCAGGTCGATTAAACATAAGGGCAAATCTGATTTGCTCCAATTTAGCCTTATCCGACACATCTGACATCATAATATTATTCACTATGGTAATCATCTTGAATTGGTTCGCTTGCTTATAGGTCCTCGGATACATCCCATGTATATGCCAGGACCGCGGGTCAACCATCACAGTGTAACCTAACATCTTGGCCTTCAGAGGTAAGTACCCTTCAGGATGCGGGTAGAATCTACACTCCTCGAAGTACGCTCCCAACTTCCAGAACACATCCCTCCGGTACATCGTATACGCCTGACTCCCCATGACAACCTCAAAGGGTCGAGGTTCTTTAACTATACTCTTATCCCTCAGCTGCCCTAGTGGCATATAATGACCATGCATATGTGTCGGTAGCGTCGGACCGCCTCCTCCAGTTGCCTGTTTCGCCGGCGGATGGAAGATCTCATAATGACCACCCAGTCTCCTGAGATCATAATGACTCCAGGCTGTCATGCCAGAAATTAACCCGCACTCCTTATGATCCATGAGGTAATACGCCAGATGCTCAATACTCCCTTTACCCAGTGTCGTATGCTGATCCATGAATATTATAAAATCCCCTGTTGCATTAACGGCTCCAGTATTCCTAGCTACAGGTCCGCACTGACGATCATCAAAGAAATACCTCAACTTCCCACTTCTCATAAACGCTCTATACAATGCCTTCGGCCCTGTAAACGCTCTCGGTGTGTTCTCATCAACAACAGCATTCTCACAGACAATTATCTCCCAGTCAAGCGGCGAATCCAACATCTCTGTCTGAATATTATTCACTGTAGCGTATATCTCAGGGTAGGCATGTATCATGGGTATTACAAACGAAACTTTCTTTTTATTTATCACTCACACCTCCTAATCAATTCAAACCCTTCAGCATACGCTAATCCAAGTTGTGCCCCTCTAAAGGCAGATTGCGTTCTAAATATCTTTTCATCAAAGTTCGACCTTTCATATTGTGTCTTATAACAGAGCAATGCTCTAATCTTCGTATCCATAACACTATCAATGTCCACAAAAATTGTCGGATTAAATCCCATTGGAGTAGTAGATATCTCATAACTACGAATCTCCTCCTTTCCCCGTCTGAAGGCCCGTATCCCCTCAACTGCCAAGACCCTATGGTCCTGATGAGGATCCTTCACCGATGGAAGATAAACCACATCAGGATTAATCTCACGACGGAGTTCTTCAATGTGACTTCGTATCTCGTTTGATTGAGATGGAAATCTTGAATTCCAAAAATCAAGTACAGCATATCTATTGACTTTTAAGATACCCATTGATCTTTCAAATTCTGCTGTAATTTTTCCCCCTGTAAACTCAAGTCCACTATTCGTGCCACAATTAGTAAAAACAATGACAACTGGTTCCTCATCTGTTTTTCTAACAATTGTCCCACCACAGCCTATCTCCACATCATCAGGATGTGGTCCGAGATACAGTGCAACTTTCATTTTTCCATTTTCCTCGCAGGATTCCCAATTACAGTCACGTTATCTTCAACGTCTTTTGTAACAATGGCTCCCATTCCAACAACCGAGCCTTTACCAACCGTTATTCCATCTCTTATAATGGCGCCAGGAGCAATCCAACTATTATCTCCTATCTTATCGCTTCCTGCAATACAAGATAGACAAACAATAATACAGTTCTTTCCAATTTCAGCATTATGTGCAATATGAACTAAACTGTCTATCTTAGTGCCCTCTCCTATTATTGTATCACCAAGAGTGCCTCGATCTATGTTAACATTTGCCTGAATTTCCACATCATCCTCTATAATGACTCTTCCGTAATGAGGAAACTTCTCATATCTACCATCTTCATTTCGTTCGTATCCGAACCCATCAAAGCCTATGGTACATCCTGGTCCTATCTTTACGTTCTTTCCTATCTCAACATACGGCCAGTTTATTATAGCAGTTGGATGTATATCTGGTTGTTCATCTGGCGGGAAGAACTTAGTCGCAGCTCGTATGAAGGATAGCCGAGGATTATCAACTATTAACAAAGTTTGATTTGGCTTCGGAGTTCCATTAGAGCAGATAATCACACTAGCATTAGAGTTACGAAGATCACCAACGCAGAAAGTAAGACTCCCAGATTTAGCAGATTCAATTGAGTCAATCTGTTGGACAGCTGTATCCAACCTTCCGAGAACTTCTTTTGGATTAATAAGGCCTACAAGTTCTTTTATCTCAATCATTCTATCATCTCTAAGAAACGCTTAACACCAACTTCTGGTGAATGCATTGCCTGCACATATTTATACGCTGCTTCACCTCTTTGAATCCTATAGTTCTTATCAGTAATTAATCTATACAATTCATCTTTTTGATCATCAGCTGTTTGTAAGTGTGGATCTGTGAAAGGACAGTCAATTCTCAAAGAGTCTATATGATCCTTTGCAAATGAATCCATCGAGCAAACTACAGGCATCTCGAAGCCTGCAGCTTCTATGGCATTTACACCATACATTGGGCTTATCACTCTGTCATAATATATATCCGCTTGAGCCTTTAAGGTAAGATTAATACGATGTTGTTTTCCGTAAATCCATTGAACTTCAAAATCAAGGCCCTCCTCTCGAAGCTGATCAAGAACTTTTATCATTGAAGAACGATATCGTTTCGGTCTTGTCTGGGCACCATAGATTATAGGAGGGTCATTTCGTTTCATTGGGTATTCCTTACGGTAATGCTCTATTGGAACAATAGAAGGAAACCAAGTCGCTTTAGGAACAAGGGCCAGCAGGTCAGGAGTTGAAACAATAACTTTGGCTTGAGGAAAGTTAGAGTAAAGGGTTTTTAGATATCTAGGATAACGCCTTCTAAACTTAGAGCCATGAGCATGATAGATAATTTGTTTTCCTTGACAATCTTCGGGTTTAGAACCTATTGAAAAAAGTAGAGTTGGAAGTTCATTGATGTGAATAACATCGGCATCTCTCACTAATCCAGGCATCTTGGCCTGAATCGCTTCTTTCCCACCAACCATCGTAGGATATCTAATCCAAGTAGAAGCTAAGGTTACACTTGTAGCATGATGATCTGTCAACTCATTGATGGCGGTACAGAGGTTGTAGGAAAGTCCAGCTAGGTCTTCATAATTTACACTTAAAATGTTCAACCTACATCAACTGCTCGTTAACAAACGTTAGGAACTCATTAACCCTAATCTCATCTGTATGATACTTCATAACCATTTCATGCCCTCTCTGTGCAATTTCCTCTCTCTCCTCATCATGCGTAACATAATAGCGTAGTTTCTCAGCATAGTTACTTACATTGACTTCAACAAAATTCTCATCCGAGATGAAGTGTAGTTCTTCTGCATCGCAGGGAGTATCAGCAATCGCCAATGTATTACACCCCATAACTTCGGTGTACTTCTTAACTGGATAATAAAACTTACTTGAGTCAAATACCATTGTTTTGGACTGTGCCAGTATCTCTGCGTAATTCTCCCTAATAATCATCTTCACTCCGCGCCGTACCAGTGGCAGTCCTCTCGTCCTCGTGGGCTTGTGACTATAGAATATTTCGAGATCATCCAACTTACCATTATTATAATCTTGAACCATTCGTCCCCTTATCGGGTAGTAACCACGGGAGTTCCATGCCATCACTGCATCGTATATTCGTTCAAACCCATAGTCCTTGAAGACATGAGTGGGTATACTCCACGGAAGAAATACTAGATGATGTCCATCCCAAACCTTCCCTCGGTAATTTGCCTCTATCCCATATGTAAGTGTACCATCTTCTCTTACTCCGCGTACTCGATGAAATGTTGCATCAATCTTATTATCATTTATATATTTACAAGTTTGCTGGGGCTTTCCATGAGGATCAGTTACCAAAGTTACAGCCGGGCACGTTTTCTTATCAAGATTCTCCCATATCTGAAAATGGGCAATGAATATAAGATCAGGATCAAACATCTCCTCTAGAGTAGGAATGTCCCTCTCTAGAGCTGCTATTGTTGGCTCCTGTATCCCCAGCCCATACTCAACAAGGTCTACTTTCTCAGCTAACTTCTGCCTCCATGCATAAAACTGTAGGTGCATTCTCAGGTCATCACCTGATCTACCGAGCCAAAGGATTCTCATGGTACCAACTCCAGTTTCCTAAATCTAGCAATCATAACATCCCAACGAGGGTCTTCATCAACTAGATCCGGAGGATTGATTAGGCAGACTTTCATTGCTCTTCCTCCTCAATGAGTGTCTCTAACTGATTCTTCCAGATCCATGTCATATTATATGTTTTCAACACATGTCTCGACATCATCAGCGGTTTAACAGCTCCAAAGTTCCCCAAATTCTTCCCACAATGCTCACAGGTATAATCAATCAGGCCCAATCTCGCAATTAACTTCTCGGCCTTCTCTGCCCAATAAGTCTTCTCATCAGGCTGATACTCTGTTGTCCACTTAGTCCCTCCCCACTCAGCACCAGCCTTGATATACTCCGCTCTATCTCCAGCAAGCTCAGTCATAACTCCAAGATCCTCATTGAGTACCAGGAGGTTCTTTGTCACACCAGCTTCCAGCATAGCAAAACTAAACGTCTCAGTCTGAGTAGGGAATATGAATACATTTGCAATCCACATCATATCCCTGACAACCTTCCAAGGTACCCCTCTCTCCCAGCTCTCCCCCATCTCGCTACTAAACACAAGGTTCTCCCTGGGCACACCATGCTTTATTGCCTCATCTCTAATCCTCTGAAGATTAGCTTTCATCTTCGGAGAATTGCTCCAGCTATTGAGGAACAGCATCTTAGCATCACAGCGCTTATTCAGCGCACCAAGCAACCTCATTGCCTTGAACATTCCCTTCCCTTCTGGATGATCAATCCTCGTTGCCCAGACACAGAGTACATCAGGGGTGTATAGATCATGCTTCTCAATGAGTTCTACAGATTGCTTGTGCATGTCGAAGAATCTCACAGGATCAAAGACGTGATACACTGTTTTTATCCTCTTCAATGGAACATCGTACATCTCTGCAAACTTTGGTGCCATGGTATTATTCGGACTCACCCATACAGCATTAGGCATCCCACTATGCCGGAGTGTATGAGGGTATTTAAGACCCTTTGGCTTCGCTGACGGACCACTGTGTAGCCAATGAATCCACCTTATCTCAGGATGATTCTCGGCAATCTTCCTAATTGCAGCATTATGAGGCACGAACCATGTCTGAAACACAAGGTCATGTGTAATAACAACGTCATACTTTGCCAATTCCTCATCAAGTTTACTGACAATTAGATTCACTTGCTTATCAAAATTGGTCTTCGGTGGCTTTCCCTTTCCACCATACGCCCCCTTTCCATCAACATGATGCTTCTGCCTCTTAGTCCCTGTGCCGTAATCAAATAAGTGCATAAACGGCACAAAGGGCTTCAATTCCACTCCTTCTGGTACTCTCTTTGCATCAACATGCTTCTCAAAGCCTTTGACTACAAAGAGACCAGGGGTATAGCCAGCAGCTACGAGCATTTTGAGCTGCGAGAGAATCACAGGAACTAGACCGTAACTTGCAGGAAGGTCCATCAGGGTCGTTAAAACAGCTACTTTTTTCATTTTTTGCTTTCCTTCTTGTCTACTTCTCTTTGGATAAGCCTCACCACAGCATCATTTAGCGTTTCATTTTTTGAGACAATATCCTTAAATCTAATCCACAGCTCATCACTGATGTCTAGAAGAAGCTTTCCAGGCAAGAGAAGTCACTACAATCCATTAGATTTCGTAATATTTAAATAGGCAGGATTGCGTAGGATAAGAAACTATTAGAAAAAAAGAGATGGATACTAAGTTACCAAATAACACTCAAACATAAGTGTACAATTAACCCCAAAATACCTTTATCACTATACTAATTACTGAAACAACGCCAGCTATAATAGATGAGATAATCATAGCCTTTTCTTTGCCGGTGAATGATCCTTGCAGTTTGCTGTCAATTGAGCTTTCAATGGATGTAAGAGTTTTATTATGGGCAGTTAATTTAGTAGTTATTTGATCAAAGTTCTCTTTACACTCTTGTTTAAATTCCTTAACGGTAGTATTAATATGCTTTACTTCGGTCTCAACTACAGCCAGTCGTTCTCTGATTGTTGGATCTTTATTATTCATTTTTTACACCTCTGTTGGACGTGAACTGCGAACTCAGCGCTTCCATTTCACTATAGGCTCTCCTATTATTAAATCAACGAATATTCGTTACGTTTGTAAGAGGATGTAATGATTTAGCCAAACGCTGCGATTACGGTGGGTGCTGCTCCTGTGAAGGCACCCCAGTTAAGTATGAATCCTCTTGGAACATACATTTCCTGTATTGTGCCTAGAGCGGCTAGTAGGACATCAACCCCGTTCTGGTCTTTAAGCATGATTGCGCAGTTGGCGTTACCTGAGTTGGAGGAGCTTATTTTCATGTCGTTATGTATCACAGTGTAATCGGTGCTCGCCACGGGGGCGGCTGCACCACCATTCTCTGCAAGATAATCGTTCACCACATCGAATGGGTTAGCAATCACGCCTACAGGGTTATGTCCCATGTTATCCTTGACTATTCCATTGGGATTGACTCCAAGTGCCATCCGTATTCCCGCCGTC
>SDBU01000504.1_pt1 | contig 54246 bp, 75 predicted proteins | sample 2277071 | NCBI WGS metagenome assembly SDBU01 (sample SAMN10397929, study PRJNA504765) | marine sediment metagenome | isolation source: marine sediment core GS08_GC12, 126 cmbsf | place: Arctic Ocean: Gakkel Ridge, Loki's castle | collected 2008 | reverse complement strand
GTTGCCCCCGTAATTCCAGTATCCCCAACGCCTGTGTCGCCCTGTGTACCAGTTGCCCCCGTAATTCCAGTCGACCCTACCGTTCCTGTTGCCCCCGTAATTCCAGTATCCCCAACGCCTGTGTCGCCCTGTGTACCAGTTGCCCCCGTAATTCCAGTGTCACCCTGCTCCCCAGGAGCGCCACCTGTCACTGTTATATCTATCGCCTCTTGTTCAGTTATAGTTACATTCACATCTTCTGGCATTAGCTCGTCCTTATGGTCACATCAATTAGAACTCTCACACGTCCCTTAGTTACAGTTATTATGTCATCGTTCGTCTTCTTGGCCTGAATATCATAATAATAATTTCGTCCCTCCAGATCGTCCGTTTCCGACGCCTCCAGGGTAAATTTCGTTTCACCTGCTGTCGGATCCGAGTGAGAGGTTATATCCTTCTTAATCTTAGCATCGTCATCAGCATCACTCTCTTTTTCCTTCAGAGTAAAGAAAATAGTCCAGCCAGTTATATTGATGGCATCACCAGCACCATCAACAAAAGTGAGCGTATATTCCCGGGTATCTCCGCGGTAGAAATCGTTTAAGTCTGCCATTCTACGTCTCCTCTAAAATCAATATTCCACCATAATATACAGCGAATTGAGCGCCTTGCATCTCTGACAAAGGCGAAACTTCGTTCTTGATAACTACTGTGTACGTTGTCCCAGAATCATTTATCTGGTCAGGCGTGAAAGTAAGTTCAGTTACGTTGAGCCACCAGTCATCTATTTGCTCAAAATCAGACTTTGCTTCCAGTTCCATCGGGATTTCCCACCTTCTCTTGATCCACCATTTATACGAGTAAGACTTCCCGTTGGCAGCTCTATGATGTGACACATCCAGGATCCTGGGAGCGACGTTTCCTACTGCAGGATCCCACTCAAAAGTATTGCCATTATCCGCCAGTTTCATTGCTTTAGCCATTATAACACCACCTTCTCTACCTTACCTTCCCTGGCCAGAATTTTCAATGCCGGTAAAGTAGTCCGCTCAGTAAAATTCTTTCCTTCGGCTGAACTCATCGCCCGACCACCCGCTCCTTCGGAGAATGGGTTTGACCCCTCTGACGCACCACTCGACCCTCCGCTTGCTTTTCCTGAACTCTTATAAATCGTGTGCCGTATCGTTGTTATCGTGATAGTTTTATCTTTCATACTTGCGATCTCTCTTTTCAACGCTGCCACAGCTTTCTGCACTGATGAAGCCTGCGTTCCGACTTCTCCCAACGCACTGCTTACGCTTCCAATTTTCTCCACGACAGAACTCAGGTCAACATTTTTTAGCCCATCAAATTCGCCAGGAGCCTCTTTAACTTTTGCTGCCAGAGAATCAAGCTTTCCCTCAACTTTTGTTATCTCCGACTCTATCCGGCTTAAATCCACATTGTCCTTCAACGAGTCGAATAACTCTGCGACTTTCGCGATCTTGTTTGTTAGCTCATCTTTTAGCTTTAAGGTAATTTCTACATCTGCCACAGGCTTCTCCTCAATCAAAAATAGCGAAGAAAAAAGACTTCAGCAAGAGGCTTCTTGCGCGCCTTCCTTCCTCGCCAATTTCTCGCTCATTCATTATCCTACGTGTAGCTCGCAAGTGTGTTAAAAAGTATAGCCTGGGCCAGGTACGTCAACGTCGAATCGTATTTTATCTTCGCAGTTGCCCCGACTCTCAATCTTCCTGGACCAACTATTGCCAGCGGATAGGCCGTGAATAATACCTTCGGTAAATATAATTGCAGCTCGTAGTACCAGGGAGACGTGCTGATTGCACCACGGAACATTATCAACCACCTTCGAGTAGTCCAACCCTTGAAATATGTCTCCCAGTCTGTTCGGGCGTCCACCACATAGCTCGCCGTCAACGATCCGCTCCGGAATACATCACCCACGATCCTGGCAATTCTTTTAGTATTATCTAGCAGCGGGATCCCGACCAATCCATTCGATAAGGTCAGGCTCAATCCCTCTAACTTCTGATCTTCGCTCCACACTTCGTAGGTGTCTCCATTTGAGGGCGCCGCAGACATTGCAGGGCTCCAGGTGATTGTCGTAGCCGTATTATCGGTTATCTCCCTTATCTGGTCCTTGCTTGTTCCGGAGGTCATCCGGATCCACTTCCCAATTAGTGCATCGATTGTATAGCTCGCAGCCACATCATAGATCTTAGTGGTTGTGTTAGAATTGCCGTTTATGTCAACAGTTGCGGAGTAATCTCTTCCGATAAAAAGGTAAGCCTGGTTCCACCTGAAAGGCTGCGTCGCTTCCAAACTAGGCGCCGTAGGGTCTATCAAATTTACATCCTTCGCAATCCACCCAGCCGTCAGCCCAAGTATCTTCTGATCAACCCCAAAACTAAAGTTCATCGTATTAACCACAGCTCCATCGTACTGAAACGCTTTCGCCAGATCCCTGTCTATTTCCAATGTGTAAGGAGGCAATACGCAATTTTCAGGTCCGTTTCTGATCTCAAAGACACTCGTATTATCTATGGCGCTTGCGAACGCCACTGAAACTGTCAGTTGATTTGAGGAAGCTGCTGAGTCGCTGATAAATCTCCACGCTCCTGCATTTGTTCCAGAAACTATTCTCAACCAACATCCATTAAATTCATCGTCGGTTGTTACCAATCCAGAATCAATAAGAGTCGTAGTCGTCCCGGAATCAGCAGTTCCACTAGCCTCAATATCTTTGCCTGGAGTAAAGATGTGCTTTCTCACAGTTCCGGTCGGAGTCGTAGTCAGACACTTTCCAAACCAGGACCGCAACATATATCCGAGCCCGTTCGGATGGATCTCATGCACCGTAGGCCCCTCGATCCTTCCAATCCCCTCAAAGCTATCCGGCTCATCTCTCACAGAAGATAACGAGTTCGCAACCAACTCCTCTATTTGCAGGTTCAATGCTTCCGACGAAAACTTCAGATAGTCGGTCGCACCTACCTGCGTTCCCCAGATAACTTCTTTAGCGATCCCAATATGTGTTTGCTGTCCCGACATTCTCTTCCTCCAGATCTACTTTACATGCTCGAGCACACTTCTCACATCCCCTGACAACTCATTTACAGTCTTCACAAGACCGTCAAGGCTTCTTCTATTCTCATCAATGCTCTCCCGGATATACTCAAATTTCGTTTCAATCACTGAAATTCGTTCTCGATTCTGCACCGATGTTTCAAAGGCTTGTGACGACTTTTGATACGAAAAACTAAACAATGCCAGTAGCACGATTATAATTGCTGACACGCATCCCCCTACAACCAATCTCGAAGTTCCGTTATCTTTCCCGTTTTCTGTTCCCATTAGTCCGTCTCCTTTTATCTATCGCCATTGCTCTTCTTCCTGAGCCACTAACCTCAACTGGCAGAAATGACACAGCACATCTCCGAACATTACCATCCCAACCAGCTCTACTTGTAAAGGTTCACTCTCAAAAGCAGTATCATTCAAATATGGATTTATTCGAAACTTCTCCGCAACAGCTTCAATTATTGCCTGAAAGTCTAACTCGCTTTCCTCAGAATCATCAAGCGAATAGTACCCCCGGATCATAAAATTATGATTCCTCAAATTAGTGCTTGGCGTTTGCGCAATCTCCGGCGTTCCCACCCGGCTTATCGTCCACCCTTTTATCAAAGATCCCGTCTTGAAAAGGTCCAGGTAATCCTTCCAGTTATTCGACCACCGCTCATATTCGTAGACGTTCGTACCTACTCCGGTAGCCGTCAGGAGTATTACTTTGACCTGTGCTCGTATCAACGCTAAACTCATTTTCCTCTCCTATTCAAAAGGCCGCCCACCATGGCGTTTTAGCCGAGACTATCTTCGCTGAAGCGTCAAGACTCTCCTGCATATCTATCTCCAAAGTTTTCGCATTTACGTATTTCTGTTTTCCGATTTCAAACATATGCCGTGCATGCGTTCCCGTTTTTCCGATATGCCGTTGGACAAAATACACCCACCTTATTCTATCAAAAAATGTCGCTGGCTGCAGGACTGCAAAAACCCATCCCTTTATTGCCTCACTCGGTGGCCAGTGAGGTTTAGTTCCCAACTCCACCGCCAGTCCATACCCGCAAAAAGGTGCACCAAACGGACTCTGGTATAAACTTGGTCCTCCACGTGATGCAACCGCTCCTTCCAAAATCCCTCCTCCGCCACTCGATCCATACGGTTTCAAGGTCAAACCAGGACCCATCTCAACCTGGGTCGATGCCCGTAGAATTCCACTTGCCCCAATAGGCGTATTTTCCCGAACTAAATCTCTCAAAGTCTTCATACTTTCCTTGAAAGCAGAAGTATATTTATCTACAATTATTTTGATCGACTTCCCTGGCTTTGTTAGTATTTGTCCGCGTATTTTCATTTTGGTAGTTATTTTTGCCATAGTTCTATCTCTCCCAGCTCTTATGCGTCAGGTACTCTTCGCCCCACACAAATCCGGTATCGAACTCTTTGATCCCACCCGCTGCAACCTCTACGTCAAGCCCAAGCGCGATCAGGTATAAGTCATATAATTCCTTTGCTCTCGTCGACGCTGCAGAAGATTTCGCTGCATAATTCACAACATCCGCACCGATAGTTGGAGCTGATGTCTGCAACATCTTCGAGGCAATCGACCTCAAGCACAGCGAAGCAGCCAACTGGCACACAGCTTCGACATCATTTTGAAAGATTGTCGATGAGTCTGCTCCTATCGTATGAGGCAGTCTGTAGGTTACACGGACAGTGTACGCCGCTGCTGGCTTTATAGTCAAAAATCTCAGTACGTAAGTCTGCGTTGATCCAACAAGTTTCAGAAAAATAGTCCACTCTTCTTTCGGAATAGTTGTTATAGGCTGATTATCGCTCGGATATTCCACCTGGGTTATTAGCGAGAATCCCTGCTTCCAATCATCGGGTAGGTCATAATCATAGCCACCATCACCAGTGAATTCATCAACCTTTATCAACGGCCTTTGGATAGAATACATTTTTGCTGCTGCTTTTATGCTTTCGTCAACTCGACTCGATGACAAAAAATTTGCATCATCGAGGATCATGGTGTCAACTCTTGCGTTATAATCAGTAAGGACTTCTTCAGCCATTTGTCTTTCCTAACTTTTTGGCGTTAAGTGAACAGCGAAAGTAAATTTCGGGGTCCCAGTTCCAGCCACAGTTGCGTTTACCCTGAGCCACTGTCCCATATTTGTCAATTTATAAAGAACTGTTCCGACCGCAGTTATTTGCGTACAGGTTGTATGTGTCAAAATAGTTGTCCCATCATCAGGAGAACTTTGAACAATTATGTCCAGAGTAGCCGTTCCTTCCTCAGCAGTCACGCTAATCGCCAACTGTGCCTCTATCGCCCACCCCACTTTTTTCCACGTTGAATTGTAAGTTGCAGCGACTCTTTGTAAAGAGGCTAACATTGTTTTAACTACACATAATCTAGGCATTTTGCACCTCTATATTTCCTGTACCTTCAGCCAGACTTTCACGTTGTCTCCGCCACTGACGTCCCTAGCTGAGGCTGATATTCTAGTTCCTTTGTTAAAAATATGCTCAGTTCCGCTCGGCGCTGATGTCCCCGCTTTTTTGTCCGAATCGAACTGCAATATGTCGAAGAAAGTGGATCCACTGTCATCTGAAAGCCTAAGCTGATACCACTCGGTTGTAGACGTATCAACAACAATACCTACTATTCGGAATGGATTATCCCTGCCAGCTACGGACAATAATTCCGTGTCTGAACCATAAGTATTTGCTGCGCCTGTATTGACCTGAATTCCTATCAAATTATCTGGCAATATCGCGATATCAAGAGCACCGAACATATCTATCCAAATGCTATCACCGATCTCATCATCTACATTCCTGGTATTATGATGAAAAGTCACATCATCGAAATGCTGCTCATTGCCGCCATCGATGTCTATCCCCAACGCTGAATCCCCGATAACCAACTCATGGAAAATATTTTCGTCAGAATCGGCACCGATTATCTGAAGACCCGTAAGACAACTAGCCATTGATATTATATCAATATTGCATCTAGCGAATTGGTCTAGCTTTAGCCCTGTCATATAAGTAGTATTACCTACAATATCAATCCTACTTAAATCGGCATGCTCTGCCGATACTCCGTCCAGCCATAATCCCGTTTTTGCACTTGTCAAGCTGACTCCGTCAATATGGATATTCCGTCCAGTTGCTCCTGAATGAGTCATTATTAGACCATGGTTCCCTGTCCCTAAATCAAACAATAGGTTCCTAACTTCCGATTTGCCAGTCAGTTTGAGGACAGATGTAGCTGAAACATGATTATTTTTGATTGATGCAAAATGAGGATCCGTTCCTATTATCATGACGTTAGCCGCCCACGTCGGATCGCCGGTCGTGTTGATATCATAATAGGTAGTATGCGGACTGACAAGGATTAGCGTTAGATCGTCGGTATCGACACTGGCCGCATCTAGGGCTGTCTGGACAGTTTGGTAAGCACTTGCCCAGGAAAGCCCATCGCTACCGTCTCCATCTGGTGAGACTGCCAATACAGCCGTTACAGCCCTGCCACTTATATAATTTCCGGCAAAAGAAGCAAGGGCAGCACCGTCAGTCCCCCTCTCGGCAATATAGTTGGCAGCTAAAAGAGCATCATCGGTTCCCCTTTCCGTAACGTAACTTGCAGCTAAGAGGGCATTATCAGTTCCCACCTCGGTGGCATAGTTAGAGGCTAGAAGAGAATTATCGGTTCCCCTCTCAGTTTCCACGTCTCCGTCCTGCGGTGGATACGCAGTCCCTGCAGGCAGGACACACACTAAGGCCACCAGGATTATCAACGCCAGAGAAACATAGATACCTTTCTTCATCCTACTGTCCTCCTGCTGCGATTTCTTGCACTCGCATTACTAGGTATGTGACTGCTCCAGTACACTTAAAATTCACTGTATCTCCCGTATGAACTAACATGTCAAAAATATAGACAGCATTTGCCACCAAATTGCTACCACTATTAAACTTCACTGTTTGCGCGTCTGAGCTCTTCGTGATCACTGCATTAAAAACGGTGGCCGAATTTATGGCCACCATAATCCTGAACAGAGAATAATCGTAGGTCGGAGCAAGGTCACTCGCAAGAACAACCGTGTCCGCACCCTTCGCAGTGTTATGCACGTTAGCTTTCTGCAGGGGGGTTGCCCGGGTCACAAGAGCGACCCAAGCACTCCCACTCCACACATAATCTATTCCTGTGTCCGTCTCAAGGAACTTTGACGCTAATGGAATTCCTGCGGTCGGCTTCGCATCAGCCGCTAACCCCAGATATTCCCTCACGCTCATTTTTGCATTTCGCCAACTTGAAATGACAGTCATTCTCTATCCTTACACGATCTTATGTTTCTGTCCATTCTGTGTTACAATTATCAAAACTCCGTCTCTCACATTATGAGACAGGTAGTCTTCTTTCTTCATCTTGAGCGCCCTCATCGCAATCTTCAGTCGTGTTTCATCTCGCATTTCGTCTTCCACATCTGGAGGCGGCTTCAACGATTCCTTTATATAAGCCTCAATAAATCCCTTCATCGACTGAAAGAAAGCCCTGGCCGCCAAATCGCACTTTCCACGAAAAACTACTTTCCTGGAAATTACATTCAACTGTCCGATGATTCTATCTTTCTCATCCCGAATATCTATCAATGAACATCTCTTGTTTCCCCGCCTTGGCAGATTCACCGACGCCGGAGTCATTTCAATTTTCACCGCTGTCTTCTTTGTCATCTGTTTATCCTCCATTTATAAGGCAGGCGGCTCAAGGCCAGGTCCCCGAGCCGCCTAAAAGAAAAGAAAAAGTGGTACAGAAGGAGAAACAGGGCAACTTTTCTAACATCCTGGCTCCTTCTTCTAAACTCCTGGCCAGTTCTATCACTTCTTCTCTTCTCCTTCTGGATCCAAAACCAATGCTCCCAGGTTGAATACATCCATTCCTTTGAAGGTAACTTGGGAAGCTATCTTCTTCTTGCATTCAGGGCATTCCTGTTCCCCCGTAATAGCTTCCAACTCTTCCAGGGTTATTCCATTGTATTTGATTTCGATTTCTACTTCGGTGAGCTTTTTGAACTCTTCCTCAAATTTCTTCCGGTCTTTGAACACATACTGGTTGTTCTTGCTAACCGGTTTCCCTTTCTCTTCAATCAGTCGTCCAGTCTTCGGGTCCTTCTTGTCCTTCGTGTACTTCGTCGCCAGTGTGTCAACTAGCTTTTCCCTGGCCTTTTCCATATCCTGCATGTGATTCCCGAGTTCCCTGAGCGTCCTGGATAACCAATAAGCCATCTTTGTCGGAATCTTCTCCTTCATCACTTCCGGCAACCCCATGGTGATTCCCCTTGCATCTCCTAGTGTTAATTTCACCTGTACCTCCTTTTCCTCTTTTTCTTATTTCTTAATCATTCTAACCCGCGTGATTTTCCGCGTCCCAAATGGCGTATTTAGAGTTATTTTTCCTGCTTTCTGTAACAACTTCCCCAGGAATGTTTCTCCGCCTTCTACTATGGTAGCCATCTTTTTTTTAATCTTGAGTTTTACCTTTGGTCTAGCCATCTCGTCTTCCCCTCCTAGTTCTCGCTGGGGCTGTTTAAGCCCAGCCCCGAGGCTTTTTTGAATCTATCTAGTCTATACAGTAACATTCTTCCATGTTTCTGCAGCTATCACATATAGAGTCGGACTAACTCCCGCTATCCTGACAGGAATTAAAACGTACTCATTAAAGGCACCAAATTCATCTGATCCTGTCAAATCCCCGGAAGTCCAGCCATCTGCAACCAACCCCTGGAAGTCAAAGGCATAGGTTGTAGCACCATCAAGATCCATCTTAATAGCTGATGTTCCACTTGAACCGCTATCATTTTGGATATTGACTATTGCATCTAGGGCCGCGTTGGTGAAAGCACCGAAGTCCGCAACATAGTAACTACCAGTTATCGTTCCAGCACCAGTTACCAGAGCTTGAAGTGCATTGATCCGAGAACTCGCCGAAGAAGCTCCAGCACCGACATTTAGATAGAAAGAGCCGGCCGATACTTCTCCTGTTATCGTTCGTGCTCCACTGATCGTCACATGAGACTGTATACCGTAAACTGCACCCAAGTCAGAGCCGACTTCCATTCTGAGAGCATGTCCAGCGACAGATGTGCTAGTGGTTGTTCCAGAAGTAGTGATCTTGGTATAAGCAGCCTGATACCAATAGGCTACATTCGCAGTCATTGTTACATTGTGCATGATACCAAACATGTGGTCAGTAGTCGGAGCAACCGCAATAGCTGTTCCATATTTACCTATATTTATAAAGCTATTGTCACTATCGGCCGCTATCGGGTCTTCAGTGAACTCCAATCCATTCTTATATGAACCCCCAACCTGAATAGCCGCATCATACGCTCCAGATCCACTGGTTACAAGAACTATTCCACCCGTTGTCACCAAAGGTTCTATTTTGAGCATCTGAGTCGGGCTTGCGGTGTTATTCGTATTGAGATACAGGACAGAATCAACATCCGCATTCGCCGATGCCATAAACTGAGCTACGTTGTAATCACCCGTCACCGTGGCCGTTCCACTCACGATGGCAAATAAAGCAGCAAGCCTGTCATTCACAGTATACGTTCCAGTTCCAGCGTTGAGGTAGAACGAACCCGCAAACGCTTCTCCACCAATAGTGACATTACCCACTATATCCAGTTCACCCTGATAAACATAGGCATCCTGGAAGTTGTTATCCGCAACGATAGTCCAGTCAGAGCATTTCATTCTAAGGTTAGGCATATTAACAGTATCGTGGGTGATAAGCTGGTAAATACCATTAACCGTGCTAGTGCTAGTCGGTGCTCCACCCGAAGCTGTCAGGTTGATATTCATTTGTATCGGATCTAAGTTCTGAGAAGCGGCGTTGCCCAGATTCACCGTTAGTTCACTCCCTCTGAGTCCTATCCCCAACCCGTAGTCCAATCTACTAGCGTCCGGAACTAGTGTCCCAACGTATCTGAATCCTGTATCTCCATTCGCTGTTACCAGTCCACCGAAGAAAGAGGCTAAGACAACACCCATTCCACCGTCAGTCTGAATGGATCCACTGGTTGTCGTGGTCGACACCGTAGCATCATCCTGAACTATTTTCTGGGCAAAGGTAACGGTAGCCGCAGCCACAGTTATCACGGCAGACCCACTAACGATAGCAACTACTTCGGCTGTATTCCAGCCAATTCCTGTAGTTTCGTCTGTTCGGTTAGGGATTAGGGTAGGATTAGTCGTAGTCGCAGCCTCGTTCTGAAGCGTAGGTCCCGCGGCATCATTACATAGCACGTCACCAGCCTCGGTTATCGTAGTTGCATTCATCTCAAGACCAACACTCAAATTGGACCCAAGTACGATACCCGTTGAGGTTGACCCACTAGGTGCGGCTATATTAATTCCAGTCATCACCTGACTACCATGAGTCACGTTGGTTGACATATCAAGATTGATTCCGGTCATAGCTCCAGCCAGTGTAGTAGTAGAAAAAGCCATGTTTATAATTTCACCCAGAGTCTGGTCGGTCGTGATCCAGATAACTTCACCCATTGTCTGTAGAGTCGTTATGCGGATACACTGTGTATAAAGTCCGGTAGAGGCTGGCATATCTATCTGTATGCCTTTCATATCGTATGAGCCAGGCACTATCCCGGTCATATACACGTTGAACCCAACCCATCCACCAGTTAGCGTCTGCGATGTATTATACAATCCAACCATCGTTCCGGATGTCAGCGAAGAAGTCATCTTCATTCCTTTGGTGCTGCTGAACAAATCAAGCTCGCCAGCAGTAGACGACGTTATGTATTCTCCACCATCCTGACCATCGACGAAGATTTTACGTCCCTGTATTATCGAGATATCCTCAGTCGTTAATGTTACATCACCTTCGATTTCGATATCGCCTACCACATCAAAGTTAGCGTTCACCAGCTCTAATGTGTCCGTAGCCTTATTCCACCGCATATAGGCTCCCGAGGTAGCCCCGAAAGCCTTAAAATCTTTTCCCGCTCCGTCTTTGCCAAGAACTATGGCAGAGCGCTTAAAAGTTGATACTCCCATCTTACTTTCCTTCCTTGATTCAGGCTCCCCGCCGAAACGAGGAGCCTAATTACAGCTTTCGCCGTATTCAAGTATTTATTTTTTTTGTTAAGTCTAGCTTACAACCGCTTTATAGAAACCACGGTAATCTGTCATTGCCGCACCATATTCGTGCCGCACCTTGTAGGTGATTCTATCCCGGGTGAAGGTAGCCCCAACATTCGGCTGATCCTGCACCAGTATCGTGGGATTCTCTGCACCATCAATGAAGCCAACCTCGAACATATCCAGCCAGGTTTTATCCGCTATCAGATACCAGTCGTTCGCATCTGTCAACGCTCCGACGACCATCAATTTAGCAATTCCCTTCATCACGTTAATATTGTTCTCGACAGTATCAGGTTCCAGGTCAGACATCAGTATTCTTCGCCCCGTAGATTCTAATTCAGTAGGAACAGCCAACCATCCAGGTTGAATTCCGATCTTCTCATCCGCGTACTGGAAGACCTCGTACTTACTATCAGTGGAGACAGTTACCGTCCAGTTAGATGACAGGGTTAGAGTCGTAGTATTATGAGATGAAATTGTTCTCACCTGTCCTACACCAGTCCCGTAAACTATTCTGACGAAGTATCCTACCTGTTCTGAAGATCCACCAAAAGGTGCTCCAGAATCAATAAGAGTCCCCGAAGCGCCTCCAGTAGCAGTCCCTTCAATCGTATAATTTCCCTTCTCCAGCATTCCCTTCTGCGCCGTAACAGCCGCATCCAGAGAATCAAAGTCGAGTGCATCGCTTCCCAGATTTCCTCTACCAGTTATGAATGGGACAGCTCCATCGTAGATATTGACATTATTTGCTATAAGATTTGCCCAGACGTAGGTGTTCAATGTCTTAGCCGCAGCTCGGGCCAATCTGGTAGGAACCTGTCTCAGCATGTTCATGTCGTCGTTCTTGATAACCTTTCGAGAAATAGCAAACAACCCACCCTTCGTCAGAGCGGTGTAGCTTGCCGACTCATCAGTCGGGAAAGCCACGTCTGCGTATGCAGCATCTTCAGCCACGGTCGGGAGTTCCCCGAATCCGCCCCATCTGATCCTCTCTTGCTGCTTAAAATTGTCCACCGGGACAATATTACAAAATTCTTTCCAGGGAAGAGGCAGTAACTTGTAGACCTTCAACATCTTCCGAGTTAGCGAAGTTCCGAGCGCATTGTCGAAATCGGCTATCTTTGCTGTCGCTTCCGTCAACCGCATCGATCTCTGGTTCGTGAACGTAATGTTCGGGTCCAAAGGATTCATAGACCTGTAGGCTTCCCTAATACTTCGGAAAGCTCCCACGCCTTTCTTATCCTTCACATCTACGTCGAACATCAGATCCATCGCGATCTGTTTCTTGTCAGATTCATCCAGAGTAACTTGCACCTTTGTCTGTCCGAGCCCCTTTAGGTTTCCGCTCTCACTCAAGGCAGCCAATGTATCTTGCTCGGCCTTTAGCGCCTCAGTCAGTTCGGCAGTCTTGAAAACCTTACCTTCAAACTGCGCTCTAATCTTATCAAGTACAGGGGTAAAGAGCGTCGATTCAGTCAAGGTTCGGTTCAGCACAGCAGTACAAGCCTCTTTCTTGATACTTTCCTCGACCTTAGTTATCCGAGCCAGAGCTTCAGCAGTTTTATCTTCTTTCTTCCCTTCAAGTTTGCAGACAGTCTCAGCCTCAGCTTGCGTTTTACCCTTTGCTACTTCGCGAGCTACGCAATCCGTGTAGGCAGATTCTTTAGCAGGTTCCTCTTTCTTCGCTTCAACCTTGCACACTTTTGCCGCATCAGCCATACTTTTTCCTGCCTTCATTTCACGTTTCATGCAATCACTGTAGGCTGATTCGTTGACATTTTCCGGGAAAAGATCATCTACCGTCAAAGGATTGTCGTCATGCTTGGACGGATCCGTTTCCTTCTTAGGCTCTCCGTATCCCTCGGACTTGAGTTTGTCCTGCAAGGATGTCAAAGCCTTGATCGCAGCTTCCTTCTTATCGCCCTTCAGTAAACCGATCACCCGTTCAACTATAGCCTTCATAAACGGCGCATGAGCCTCCAGAGCCTTTGCTTCTCCCAGGAACTTCTCATTCTCGACTCCAGCCTCAACCAACGCCAAAAATTGCTCATCGGTCACAGCCGATTCGTCGATTCCCTCTATCAACGCCTCATCAATCTTCCTAAAAATTCCCAACAATCGTTCCATCAATGTCTTCATTCTACCATTTCCTCCGTTTGCGCTGGCGAGTAGCCTCAATAATTGACCCCCTTGAGCGGGATTCGTGACTAATTCGACAGACGACACGTCCGTTATTTTATCCACGCTTTCCATTTCTATGCCAAAGCGTTGGAATTTTGTTATGTCTCCAGATGCGTCGTGCGAGAATCCAAAAAGGTTCTTTACCCCGCTTTTCCAGGCGTCGAGTAATTTATCTCGCAACCATTGTGACCCTTTATCTACGTGAAAATTCGCTAAGATTCCTTCGCGAGTCTTGCCACCGTCCGAGAAGGTCTTGAATAAGGGCTTTCTCAACCATCCAACCAAGTGCTTAATCAACCGTGGCTTTTCGTCAGCCATTGAATCTGGCAAATGGTCAGCTTTCTTCCCCAACTCGAACAGGTAAACAGGGCAATCTTCGTACAGGTGTCGTGCGTCCTTTAGTACGTCAGCAGCGTAGCTCCGGTTATTCTTTCCAACACCAGTCTCGATGACAACGACTTCCCAATCTTTGCCCTCTCCGTTCTTCGCTTCCAGTAATCTTAGTCGCGTTAAAAACTTCACGCCGGGTTCTCCGTCATTTGGGAGGACGTAAAGAATGCCTTTTGCTTTCCACCCGGACTCGCTCATTCCTCGGCCCAGGAAAGGCTCTTCGGTAGGTCTACCGGACTCGCGCATTCCTCGGTCCGGCTTTCTCTTCCAAGTGTTATCTAAATTATAGCTTTCGATCTTTGTGTGTCAAACTACGATCTCTGTTCTCTTCAATGGCCTATTAATCGACTCAAGACTAACCCCGGCTTTCCTAGCCATTACAATTCCAACCACTTCCAAGTAATTCTCTGCAATTATAAAACTACTTGGCATTGGATCTTTAAGGACTGTCCTGTTCCCCTCTACTGCTATCACTTGTATTCCAGCCTTTACACAAGCAATATGAGGTCTTCCGTATACATTTATGGGTGTAACTAAATAATCGATGTCGGTATTCCAAAAAGCACTACCCTTCATAGATATTCTAGGAGCCATATGCGCGCCCTTCAGGCAGCAATGTAGATAGTAGCAGGATACCATCTCAGCAGCTTTCCGAGGATCAACAATCTCATCAAGCTCTCTTGCCGCTTCACCGTTTTCAACCGGCGCATGCACCACCGGCCTGTTTAATCTTTCGGACATTATCTTTGACAACCTTGCCTCCACTCCTCCCCACGGATTTGTCCCTCCATCTTTAAACAAATATTCTTTTGCTTCATTGTAGTCTGTATCGATCGCCGTATGAACGACCAAAACATCAAAATCATATCGGCTAACCTGTTCTACCGCCGCATCAAGGTTTTGTATTTGTCCATCTGCCATCCCTCTAACAACAGTAGCCGTCATTTCCAATGGCACTTTTAGCTCCACTATTTCGATTTCTGCTCCTATAGTTGCTCTTGCTGCGGACACTGCATTAATCGTCCCTGTCTCAACAGGACCATTTGTAGCCAAAAGTATCCTATTGCTATAGACTTCCTCAAGGCCGATCTGTCCTTCTAGGAATCTATCTAAAATAGAGCCTTCCGTATAAAGCATGTTTTCAGTCATCTCGTTGATGTCGGAAGCGTTCACAACATTTGGATGTGTGAATAAGCGGTCACAAACTGATGCTACTAACTTAGCTGCCGGAGTCGCATCACCAGAATGCCCTCCTATCTCCGCTCCTATCCCGGTAGGGACAATGAAAACAACATTCATCATAGCCTCCTTATGATTGTTTGTTTGGCCACTATTCCCTCAAACCACGTTGCAGAAAAATTCACCACCAGACTTTCATCAAAATCTCTACAACTTAAAAACATTAAGAAACACCTTCTGCAGCATATCTAATGTATGGATTGTGATATTGCTCGTCTTGATAAACTGTACCGCTGAAGTCCCGACTAAATGAGGTTCCGTTTCTTCTTCTCCTTTCGGCGTATACAGATCATCCCACCAGCAGAGCTTACATCTCTCCATACCTATCAACCTACAAATTTCCTTAAAATAAAGTCTGATCTTTCTTCTTCTAAAACTATTGGGATCGCAGTTATGCAAATCCAAAATAAGCTCCTTCCCGTAGTCTCCCATCTATTTCTCCTCTCGAGTAAAATATGTGCAGTATCTACGCACGCGTAGACAGCAGTTCGAGCGGTAGCGAATTTCTCTCGAGTAGAATTTCACTTTTCTTCTCCCGGTTTTCTTGCCCTCTTCATTACCCAGACATTCACCCCGGGGTCAGATCTCACTAGCGCAACATTTCCACTCAATCCACCATTGTCAAAATCTATCAGGAAGAACACGTCGCTCTCCTCAACAACCTTCGCCTGGCCACGATTAATAATCTTCTTATGTGACACAATCTTCTTGTTCGGATTTCCCCACTCCGGATGCTCCGGAGGTATTATCCCCTCAAATTTCATCCATTCCCTGAAGTTCCCTCCATTCGGGGTTCTTCCTTTGATCTTCCGATGCACCGCTGGGATCCCCTGGTTCAGATTCTCCTTGATCATCGGGTCAGTCTCCAGTCTGAACTCATCCAGATAATCCCCTCCGCGATCGATCAACAAACTCCAGTGCTGCACAGGCATTGCCCGAACAACCACCTGCCCTCTCCACCAATTCCTTTTCACCACATACTTTGCATTCTGTCCTTCAGCCTCTTTCAAACGGTTTCCTTTAAGCACCTTCTTCTCGATCAGGTGATTATACGCTTCGTTCATTCTATCGAGCTTCTCATTCCGGGACAATTCCGCACCTCTTCCCCACCATCGGAATTCACCAGGTATCTTCTTTTCCCAGTCAGGAGGCAGGCCGGATGCTGTAGTTCTACTCCCATCAGGGATATAGTCTCGCTTAACTCTCGCCCGCCTCGTCAGCAGATACGGGGTCTGGTCCTTCAGATTAAACCATGTTTGCCATTGCAGTTTGCCTTTTGGGGCCTTTTCCCATTTCGCTCCAACTGGAATCAATCGAATTACCATTCGTCCCTTGTAATCCTTCATATCCAAGAAATATTCCTCGAAGAACGGCTTCTTAACCGTCGGGTACGCAAACCCCTCATCCTCCAGGATTATCACTCCCCACCCAAATCTTGTTGCCGAAACTGTACCCGGCTCCGCCGCAGCATGTTCACCCATGAATCTATCGTGGTATTTTAACCACACAAGCGGCTGTTTTGCCTTTTTAATCACCACAACATGAGTAGTCGGATCCATGTCAGGTCTAAACTTAAATTTCACAGCTTTCATCCACTTTCTTCCCTGCTCCACAGTCTTAATGTCCTCAGTTATTGATCCCTCCGGCTGATCAGTGAGAGTTCTACCCTCAAGGTGCTCATTCATTTTGACCCGGAAATCCTTATGCTGAGATCTCGTGCGAAAATGATTCTCGATTACCGCCCAATATTTCGGAGCCTTCTTCGCTGCAGCGCTGGCCTGCTTAATCTTTGTACGATAGACCACATCTACATTTTTACCATCTTCCTTGATCATCTCCTCGCATTCCATCAAACAATCTCCGAACGCTTCACTCCGGAAATAGAGCCTAGTTTCGCTTTCTTTCATACCAATACTTTTCTCCACCAATCCCAGGTAATCCTCCACCCCCATATTTTCCACCAAGCCGATATCGCTCGATTCATAGATTGCTTCACCGTCCTTTCCCACTGTCTTGGCCATCAGGATCCCCTCTCTCCTGGCCCGGGCTACAACTTCATTCACACCGTCAGGTTCGCTCCGGTCTCCTAGCTGTCGCATAAACCTCGGAACCCAGGCGGACACCCTCACCGTTCCGGATTTCTGATCCTTCACAAAATTCAACGTCGAGAATTCAATCTCGATGATTCCCCCACGTTCAACATTCTTGTTCGTCGAGAAAGTAGTTCCGACTTCCATATAATCTTTGTCCTTGACTTCGGCCATATCTCCAGGCCGCACTTCATATTTACCCGAATCAATACCGTAGCGGTAGGTATAAACGCCTGATGTCTTCGTTCCTATCCTTTCTATCACAATGCCTGCAAGAAGCTCCGTATTGTGTAACTTATACCATCCACCCTTTGCATTTCGCTTCAGGTAATACCTGGCTTTTGCCTTCTTGATTACAACGCCCTCGGATCCAGGTCGCCTTCGCAAATCCTCGATTGCTTTTCTCAATCCCTTCGCATTTTGAGATCTCACCGTCTTCACTAGATTCAATCTCAGTGCAAGGTTCGGTTTATCGTTCGTCGACTGCCCGAACTTTATGCTCTCCAGAGTCTTTCTTCGTTCATGCTCTTCTTTCTTATGAAGATCCTCACCATCCTTGTAAACAATTCCGTACACATTCAACAGGACTTCGCTGTCATCGGCCTCGCTTTTCTCATGTAAATATCCCGACATTATCTCTCTCGGCAAATGCCTGCCATCACGCCATAGTTCAGCCTCAGCCTCAAAGATTGCGTTCTTCACTCCAAGTTTACCGATTGCTGCAGCACTCTTCGGCAGCCTCGCGGTGACATCCGCCCCATCATCACTGTAAAATTTTACAGTCTTTCCATCCTTGAAAATTATGAGTTTTGCCCCGTCATATTTCTTCTCCACATGTACCGGATAGTCGCCTTCCTCCACAAACTTCATTAGTCCGTCAACACTCATCTTCTCTTCTTTGAGGTATCCTTTGGTAGGCTTCATTCCGAAAAAGTACCGGTTCATTTTGATCGTATCTTCCCGAGCGGAAGCAACGGCCTGTGCCTGTTCTCCCTTTCCCTCACTCATCTCGCTCTCGTAAAACTCCTCCACGAATCCAGGCTCATTGATCTCTTCAACCAAAATATCCATTCTCGGAACCAGGGCTAGGTCCCACACCGGCAGATTTCGCCAGTTCGGTCCGAACGGCTCTGCAATCGGGTGGGAACTAACCCCGAAGTATTTCTCAAATATTCTGTCGACCTTCAGCAATAATGCGGTGCTGATCTCTTCGTCCCTGAACACAGTGTCCAGGTCATTCGGCTTTCTTTCTCTTTTGTCGTCAACAAACAACGACGATCCAGTCAAGGAAACAAACTTCGGCTTCCAGATAATCGGCCCGAGCTCCTGGATCTTCTTCAGTCCTTTCTTCAGGAAATCAACAACTTTCTCATCTTCTGACGTTGTCAATCTCATCAAAGGCCCACGAAACTCCATCTCAGCTCCCCGTCGCTTCAACTCGTCCCTCACAAACTGGAAAGCATTGATCACCAGTTCATCATTCTGCCTTTGCCCTCTTTCATCCCAAATATTCTGTAGCCTGCCCTGCTGCGTCAACAGTTCGTATTGATCCAATTTCTTTAGCGCGGCAGGTGCATAATCACTTGGATTGAACGCTTGCTCCTTCACTATTTGATGAACCATTCTTCCTTCGACGATTCTATGTTTGAACTTCATCTATCTCCTCCAAAGCAGAGCAGAATCCAATCTTTCGCCTATTTATAATTGAGTCAGGAATTCTTCCCCTGGCCATCTCAACCAAGAATATCTTTCTCTCTGTCTTATTAACTTTATCCGCCACCGGAATTTGACACAACAGGTGAAGCAATCCTTTATCTAAATACGGAAGATACACTTTCACTTGACTAGAATTCTTATTTAATGGCTCTAGCTGTTCTTTCTGCAACCTCCGGATGTATTCATAATATGGTCGCTCAATTTCTTCAGCCTGATGGCCATAGTATCCCGCATTGAATTCATCTGCTCCGTCACAAGAAATTATTCTATCTTTATATCGCCACACAAATCTATAGAACAACCTTGTCGCCTTATCTCCTTTCATATCACTTCCGAAACTATGTTCGTCACGTATCTCACGCTCCGAAGGAATATACACTCTATGCTTCACCTCGCCTACGCCAAAATGCTCCGCCACCAATCTCGCATATTTAACGTCTGGGTGTTCGTCTGAGCTTCCTATTGTGAAAACCTCTACTTCTTCATACACCTGCAACATAAAATACAACATCAAGCTCGAATCCAGCCCCCCGGATAATGCAAGGCTATTACAGCACGTGTTACGAACCACTTCTAAAATCCTTTCCTCCACTTCCTCTTTCATTATCGGCTTGCCTATCTGTTCCCAATTCCTGGGATATACTATCATTTACCACTCCTTCCCTTTCTCTTTCAATGTCATTCCTGCTATCATCTTCTTTGATTTGATCCCACCATTTACAGCTTCCTCATCAGACCAGGAAACTTCCTGTTCAATTTCCAGGCCTGTTATGATGTGGTAAGTCCCATCCTTAATCTCTTTTCCTTCCAGGAACACTTTTCCATTCTCAATCCACAAATGTCCCTGTTCGAATAGGTTAGCGTTATGGTCGTAAAGAAGACAGTGGTGTACCTCTTCCTTACCCTTTTCTATCTCTACGTGATGAAGAAGGTACTCGAAATCCTTTATCACCTCTTCCTTTACACTTTCATTAAGTTTCGCACGTTCCCCATACGTCTGCGTGCCTTTCGGCACACTCACCTTGCGAGGTTTCTCCAGAGGAATCCATGTTCGGATAGCGTAGTAGTATAGCTCCTTCTTCCCAGGCCACCATCCCTGCCTTTCATCCTCGCTCACCCCGTGTTCGTCTCTTCTCGCAGCAAACTCAGGCCACCCGATCTTCTTTCCTGGCTCGAATCGTGCAAATCCAAATTCATACTCCGGGCCAACGATACTCACAAACGACCCCTGCAGAAACTTCCGAGAGTGCACGGTTGCATTCTTCCGCCCCTTGTAAATCGCTTCCCCGTGAGGCGCCACCAGGTACCGAAACTTTTTAACTACTTTATCAAACGCCTCGAGGTAAATTTCTTTTCCAGCATCCGACCACTTATCAGGATGAAACTCGGTAGAGCCTTCACGGATTAACTCTCTCAGGCAGAGTACTAAGAACTTATTCAGTATCTCATCTTTTGTGTACTTAAACTTTCCATTGCCTTTCAGCGTTGCCCACCAACCGGCAAAAATCCTGAAGTCATCCCGACATTGTTTCAATCCCTTTTCCGTAGATGCGTCAGGTTTATAAGGAAGCACCGCCTCTAGTATCTTTGCCTTCATTTTCCGCCTCCAAGAGTACCAACTTCCAACCCAAGCCTCTTCATCAATTCTCCGTAAACGCCCTTCGCAAACTTATCTTCGATCCACTTCTTCTCCACGGCCACCGATAGTGACTCGATCACCAGCTTCATTCCCTGAGCAAGTGTAAAGAAATCCTTATCTAGCAGTTTAGGCATCGAGACGACAAATGTCTTATCCGTCTTATCGGTTATCCCTACTTTTCCACGAATTATAGCCTGATCAATCACATACTTGAAAATCAATGTTATCATGTACTTGAAATACTTCTGCCGAGTCTTCAGCCGTTTCATAACCGGAGTAGACATTTCCAACGCAGTCGCCCTCGTAATCCCTTCGCCCCCCGCGTACCAATGAGGCGGTAAGCCACCACCACCCAAAATCTGATTTCGGAACAACTTCGCCTCTTCTGAAGCATCACTAGCACCAAGGTCCGGAACGATCGTACTCCATTTAACGTATTCGTTGTGAGCTCGTATTGACGCAGGCTGCGGTACTCCCTGATCCCTTAGCCACTTATCAATATCCTTCTGTTTCATTCCTTTCAGCTCAACGTCCCACAGGAAAACATTCATCAGATGAGACCTCTCCAACCGGTTGAATAAAAACTGGTCATATCCATCGATCCAATCTGCCAGCGCAAATAAATCGCTCCTTCCCCTTGTAGCATTCGCCACCTTGTTTATCTGGAAAGCAAAGATCTCACCAACCAGTTTTCCGCTAGTCTTTGAATTCTTCTTCTCATCCACAGCAATCACGTCATAGTCTGTCTTTATCGCGCTACTTTCTTCATCTAGCGCTTTCCGGATTACCTTTGTCTGTATTTCCACATTGTTAGGATCCGTCTTAACTTCAAAAACACCCTGTGGATCGAGGTATCCCAACCTAACAGCTCCATCAACTTCATTCACAGCCGTCGGATAATATTGCTCGCCGTACAGCCCAAGCTCCAAAACTTTCTGCCCCTGCTTTAAGTCCCACCCATTTATCGGATCATTCCAAAACTTGTCCAACACTTTCTGCACTTCATCGTCAGCAGCCTTGTACGTAATTCCCTCACCAACAACAAAGTCCTTTGTCATTTCCAGTATTCTGTGTGCAAAGGGGTTTGAATCATACAGGTAGAAACAGATCTCAAACATCCGGTCCTGGGTAAGAGGGGTCAAGTCTCTCTTCAGCTTTCCAGTTATCGGCCGAAAATCTCTGTCTTCTTCTCTATCGACCGAAATCGCTTCCCTCAAATTCTTGTCCTCCTTCATTTCAGCGATCACACTCTTCTTCACTTCGCTCGATAAAGCCGCTACCCTTCCACGGCCCATCACCGCTTCACCAATTCTTTGTCTTATGCTTTTAGCCATTTCATATCTCCCTCATTGCTCTTTGTTAAGTTTACTTCCAGCCATTTCGCTTCGTTATTATATCTCACAAAAAAAGCCTTTCGCCTCTTCATCGGACTACTCATTCTGTTAAATAAATTCTTAACTCCGATACATCTCTTCTCACTAAGTTTATATCCCCTGCCATTTTCACTATTAACAAACGACAGTTTACCCATTCCATCGTTGTATCTCACAACTATTCTCTGGCTATCCTGTAAATATGCCTTCACCAAACTAAACGAAAAATATATTTTCCCCTCTTTCGGTCTCATCACGATGTACGGTCGCCTTTTATCCCTGCTGAGCTTCTCTCTCGGATCGATTTCTACCCATCCTTCCCTCACATCCTCCTCCTTCCGGTCATACTCCCGAATCCACTCCGCACCTGTCCAAAAATTCCGAGTCCAGCGTTTCCACTTCTACCGATTGCCGATCTTTTTTCTTCAGCATCTTTCGACCCACTAGCGATCTCCAACGTCACCTCAGACACGCACCCTGACACCACAGCCGCCACAGCGTCGACCATATCCTTTGTCGTATTGTATCGATGGTCAACTTTCATTCCCTGCTTTAACACTAATCCCTTGATCTCGTCTCGCAACTCCTCGGGAAAGTGACCCTCGAGTGTTCCCTGATAGATCGTCTGCTTCAATGCGTCGTGCTCCGCCTTTAGCACATATAAATTTTCCGGCTGTAAACCCTGCGCCTGTAAAGCCTGCCACACAACAACAGCTCCCCAGGTATCAAACGTCGCCCTTCTCACCGTAAAGTCTCGTCTCAAAATCTCCAGAATAAAATTGCGAACCTCCAGCACATCGATCTCTCCCATCTTTGCCTCGAATCGATATGACAAATCAATTATTACCCGGTCCCCAAGCCGATGCGCAAGTGCTATCCCAAAAGCATCATTCTTGGCAGCCGGATCTCCGTGCAGGTAGTAATCGATCTCCAGGTTCCCTTTGAACCAATTCTTCAAAAGCCCCTCTTCGTCAACCGGACTCTCGTTCCCAGCACATTTTAAGAATGTTTCCTCGATACGGGAAGGCACTTTGTAATAGTCATCGCTACCTTTGGATGGGTCAGCGCCAAAATCCCTGGCCGCCGCTTCGGGATCCTTCCTAAATTCTATGTCAAAATGTTTCCGCGGCAACTTCGGATTCATTTCCCACGTCGCCAGCTTGAACCCCAGCATATTTTCGATTTCTTCACTCATCCGGTATAAGCTCATAATTTTATCTTTATCCCACAGCGGCGAGGAGATCGATACAATAATACCTTCCTCTCCAAACGGCTCAACAGAGCGCGTCAGCGAGGTATAAACCGCGTCCGCAGAGTTCTTCCCACCCTTATCTTTGAACCGAGCAAGCTCATCGAACAAGACCAACTTAGCCGTTTTTCCCACGATCGACGCAGAATTTGAATGCCCGCAGCGGATCTCAAGTCCGCTGTCCCTGAACTTTATTGTTCCCCCTTTCTCATCGTATCGCCTCAGGTTATAAAAGGCCGAGTTCTTAATCCTGGCAACCGTCTGCGCATAAATCGTGTCTTCAGCCTGGACCCGGGAGGTCGCAACGTTGATGATAAAAATACTCTGCCCTGCAGGGAATCCCCAATGCTCGCACGGATCTCCCTCTCGATACAACACATACTCCTCCCAGCAGCAGATAACCGAGGCCAGCACCGTCTTTCCACTCTTCATCCCCGCCACTACCACCAATTCTCGATATTTCTCGCTTTCCTTCCAGGTTGTCTTCTTCTCCTCCTGCAGCCGGTACATTATTCCAAGCTCTTCTTTCGTCATCTCCAGGCCATAAAACGCTTTCAGGATCAACGCTTGCATTGGATTAAGTTTGAAATTAAGGTGAGCCCTGTCTTCGATAAATCCTATCACGTCTAAGTTTGCTTTGATTTCTATTGCGGGTGGGTTTACATCGTGAAGTCCAACTTCTCTCTCGTCGTCATGGTCTAACATTGCTACCACTGACGCATTCAAATCTACTGACTGGTAGTACACAGCCGTTCTTAGCGCCACTCCCAGCTCATTGCAAATCTCTCGCTGAGTATAACCCCTTCGCTTCAGCGCTTGCGCCCTAGCAGCTTTCCGAAGCGCATCCTTTCTTCTTTGCCCCAAATGCGTCAGGTCACCTGGTGTCAACGCCCCGGGCACAAAGTATCTCTGATTCCCACTTCCCATCAATGCCTCCTGAGCGTCCAGTTATCTGATTTTCCTCCACCTATCATCACAAATCCTCCACTTCCAGGATCATATTCCTTCACGCAGGGAAACATTACCCGGAAAAAGCCACTAAACCCTATTTCGATCTCCACAAGTTCTTCCCTCATCTACTCTTCTCCCATCGCTGCTTTCCGTTTCTTCTCCAGTAATTCCCTAGCCTGAGCATGCGCATCCTCCCTCACAATCTCCCCTCCTCTTATAATTCTGGTCTCTCCCAACGGATCCTTCTTTTCCCCTTTAACTTCCTTCTTTTCCCCCTTTTCCTCATTCGTCCCTCGCTCTTTCGACCGTTTCCGTACGCACTTTTTACACCAATACTGCCTACCTGTTTTTGACCTCTTGTCCAGGTAAAACTCATCCGGCTCCTTCGAATCCTTACACTTCGAACAGGGAATCTTCTCCCCGCCTTCATTTCCGTTTCCACGCCCTCCATCTTCAACACCAAGCCCAATGTCAATCGTCCTGATAGGTTTCTCTTTCTTCTCGACCGGCACACTACATTCCAATATCCAGGCGTCTATCTGGCCCAAATCAAATTTCGTCAGTCTGCCGATCTTCACGTGCGGGATCTCTTGATTGGACACCCACGGATAAACCGTGCATATCTTCACACCAAGGTATTCCGCAATTTCCTCGACGTCAAATAACCTTTTCTTCACCTGGTTTCTCCCCCTTCTATTTCTAACACCCTGGCCTCTTTCGCCTCAACTTTCTCGCTCGGATACTTCCCGATAATCTCCTTATGCAAGTATTTACCTATCGACGTTTCGAGCAACGCCTTCCACTTCTCTGGCCGAACTCCGCTGTAAATATAGGTCCTGCCTCCTTTAAACTCCACCGCCAATCTCTGCGTCTCTCGATCGTACCCAACCTCTCGAACATTTGAAGATATCACTGGTATCATTCTTATGATTCCTGGCATAGTTTCTCCTTTTCTTTCGGCAGCCTGAAGAAGCACCGCCATTTTTCATCCACCACCCTCCCAGTATAAGCGCACTTCCTGTCCTTGCGCCTCTTCAGAGCTGGGTGAATACAGATATCGTCTTTGGCTAGGAAGTCACAGTTGATCATTTCGAAAAATGCCTTTTTCTTTTTCCCAGCCATTCCCGTACATCAACCACGATCATTATGACCAAAATAATAATCACTGTAACTACGAGAGTCACGGCAAGAATCATATTCTCACCCTGGGTCATCTCATCCATCCTTTGCCTCCTTCGATTTCAGCTTACAACCAATAAAAACTTTGTCAAGGGAAGAGGGGGGGGAACATAAACCCTTCGAGCTCCAATCCGTTGCGCTTTCAAAATTTTGTCGTTGCACAGAAATTAGAAAGCGAGTTAAATATATATATAGAAAGTATTCTTTCTAACTTTTCTTTATCTAAAGAATAAAAAAGAAAGAAACCTTTCCAAACATTTTTTTGAAAATCATTTTTCAAAAATCCATCCAACATCCAAAGGCCAGGGTTGTTCCTGACAACCTTTGCTCGTCAAAGTTCCTGGCCAAACCAAAACCAGGTTTCCTCATGGGAAAGCTTTGCTCTGGTCGAAGCTCCCTGGTCTCTCTCCTAGACCGAGACTCCAGCTCTCCGAGCATGGAGTCTCTACTTCTCCTCGGCCTCCCAGTTGTACTCTCCTTCAAACTCCCTAGGCCATCTCTCTCTTCACTCTACTTTCGTAGACAAACACTACTCACATCCGAGTAGAACCTCCGAGCCATCCTGTGCTCAGGTAGGCTCGGTTACTTCCGAGCGTCTTCCTCCAGGCTCCAGCACTTTTGAGCCAGAAGCAGTGCATAACACTCTAGCGCATCGCATCTTCCAGGTGCCAGCCTCTCCCTGAGGGAGCGGGGCTCAAACCCTCTACCCTAGTCTGCTCCATCGACACCACATATCAAAAGAAGTCGCAGCCTTCTCCCTAGCCCCTAAATCTTTTAGGGGCAGGGCCACTCCTCATTAGTCGTCGTGGGCAGACCTTCCCATCCTAAGCTCAACATTCTCAATCTACTCAGTAGCCCCTTTGTCTCGCTTCGCTCAACATTTCCCCAGGTGACTGGGGAAACCCCTTCTCTGGCTCTCCTAGCTTCGGTCCAGGCCAAAGTCAAAGTCTAAGTCTAAGTCTAAACCTTATGGCTATCTGGCAGACCAATCTATCTGTCAAGTTCTATCTACTAGATCTACTACATCTACCAGTCCTATCTCAGAACATCTAAGTCAAAGTCTAAGTCTAAGTCAAGTTCTAAGTCAGCCTGTCCCTCAGCACGGTTCGCCTATCTCTTCCCCACTGCTTGAGGCAGCGGGGAAGAGGCAACACTAGAAGCAAACCACCCTTTCCCCCAAAACCCTTTACGTTCTTCATTCCCAGCCCCGGCGAATGGAATGCTGTTCGTCTAAACTACCTAAAGTCGCTATGCAAACAAGACCTTCATTGCATTTGAATCAGCCCCGTTTTTGCCAAAAAATTTTTCCCGAAGCATCTCTACGCCTAAAAGGAAAAGTCGTCACGCCATCTCAGTCGTACACTCCTTGTCGAGTTCCCTCTTCTATGGCGTTCCTCCATCTGATTAACCACTAAGGAATCCAGCCTTTCCGAGAATCATAGATTATCGGAACTAATCCTCAGAAGGATGAGTCGGCTTCCTCTGGAGGAAAACTTCACTCCGAGAAGCCTTTACATAATACTGTATTATGTAAACCAAATCTTCGCTACGAGAACCAGTTCTCTACGCTTAGAATTTGGCAAGGTCTTCTCTACGCCTAAACATCCTGGTTAGCCCTCAACTCTTCTGGGTGATTTCATCACCCCTAAATCGAAGAGATCCTTCGAGGCGGAATTATGGGGACACAAAGTACCTCCTGACCAAATTCCTTTCTCAGGAAGTTCAGATCACTTACCTTAACTTTGTGCTTCCCTTAATCCCACCCATAATTATTTTAAGCATAAGCCAAACTCTTCACCCCTTTAACGACAGAGCGCATTGCCCTTCAGGACTCTCTGCTGAGAGACCCTTCATGGTGCCAGGTAGTCTGGCCAAACCACCGGTAAAGAATGGTGGTTGTCCAGCCTAACAGGCTAATCCTCATCGGATCGCCACTACACACCAAGTGTCATCCTCTTTCGGCTAATACAAACCAGAACAAAGGAAGATTCATCTTCAAGCCCAGCACTTCGGCAGACCGAAGTACAAGATTCGACATTCGAATCGTTCGGCAAAAAAATAGCCTTCTCTCTCTCTGTCTCATAAAAAAGTAGTTTCTGTTCATTCCACAAAACACTTGACCGGTTAGGTGTCAAAGTCGTCACTACGTTCCTCTCTTTGCACCGTCACCGTATTTGCCAAAAAGGTAATGTAAGTAATCACTTTTCAAATACGAACAGTAAGCTTTATTTTCAGCCATACCACACCTTACCCTAAAAATAAAACGAAATTGGCCTGAGTGAAAACCTATACCAAAAAAAACAAAGACCCTCTAATGTAGGGAGTTTTGGCACGAAGACCTAAAGCTCTAAGACCTTCAACCAGTCTAGCTCACGTCAAGCGACTCACTCAAACTGACTGACCCTTCAGCCACCTTTCTCCCATTTTCCAACCCATTTATAACTCTCAATAGGCAATTCTTGTGCCAGGCCTCAAAGCCTGTCCTATGGCCTATCTTCAATCCTTTCTCTCCTCCACCTAAGAGAATAACACTATTCTTCACTTCTCTACGAATAGCGCATACGAACGGCACACTCAGCCAATCCCGCAAAGCCTTTCCTTCTCTACCTTTCCTCTATTCCGAAAACCAACGAACGGCACACCTGAACGGCACACCTAGCCATTTACGAACGGCACACCTAGAGAACCTTTAAGACCTTGAACTACCCTACATCTTAGAGACTTCAAAAAGCTACGAACGGCACACCCAGCACCTAGAGCTAATCCTTCAAGCCCTCTCCCTGTCTATGTTTCAGCCCTTTTTGATGAACTAAGAAAGAAAGGTAGTACCAAAGAAAGAACCTAATTAGTTAGTCTTAGATATCCTTTTACTTTATAAGTACTAAGTACTAAGTACTAAGAGCAAGAGAACCGCCTGACTCAAATGTTTCTCTCTCTCTTTTTCTTTCTTTCTTTCTTTCTTTCTTTCTCCACCCACAGGGAAGAGCTCCTAAAGCCTATCTATAGAGGTTAAAAACTTGACAAACACTTAAAAATATGCTATAGTAGGGGTAGTTATTTGAGTATGAGATAAGAAAAAAAGGAGTAAAAAGAGATGAAGAAGATTCAGAACAAACAAGAAATAAAAGCAGCTGAAATCTACGAACAAAGAAGGAAAAGGAGACAAAGTAAAAAAGGCCAGTCTCACCAGGAACTAGCCTTAATTATCAACGATGAACCAGCCCTTAAGGAATTAGTTCAGTCTCAGAAGCATGAACCAAAGCTCACCGCTTACATCTTCTACCTAGATCCCGGTCATGGCTGGTTATCTGTCCCACGCCAAGAACTGATTGATCTTCACATTGACCACCTTATCAGCACCTATAGCTACCAGAAAGATAAACTTGTCTACCTCGAAGAGGACAGCGACATGCCAACCTTTTTAAAAGCCAAAGGCCAAGCGAACGCTGAAATCATCGAAAAAGTAAGCAACTCCGATAGCATAATACGGAGCTATGAACCCTACAATTCAATCAACAAAAAGGAGCAATCATGAACACACTAACACAGAAGCAACTAGAAAAAGGATTGACCGACAAGGACAAGCAAACTATATTTTTTGAACGAGCCAAAGCCAGACTCTCAGACAAGCCGGTTACCGACCCAATGATACCCAGAGACCAGATGAGAGACCACTTAGAAAACCTAGCCAAAGCAAGCCGAGACTTAAACTTATCTATCAACACTGAAATCAGTCTATGGTATGTCATCGGTATCCTCGACTTCATGTTGGAACAAAAAGAACAAAAATCCTTCACCGTTCAGACAGCCGAGAAGACCGATCCTGGCATTAGAATCCTACGCAAGAGCAACTATGGAAGGCAACCAATCCCGGAAATAGTCAAGAACCTTACAGCCATTGCCGAATCAAAATGCATTAACCAGCCAGCCCCCAGGGAAGCCAGCCTTTGGAACGCTATTGAAATATTAGAAGACTTAGAATACTCTAAGGAACTGCGTTATCGCAGACACAGAGGACTTTCCCAAATAAATATTGACGAAAAAGAAAGGAATATAAATGAAGAAAATAACAGCAGCATTCAAGCAAGCAAGACGAAATAGCAAAACCTTCTCCCGCCACGACCTAAAAAAGGCCTCTCTACCTTTCAAAATAGCCTTCATCTCTACAGCCATTGCCGTTTTTCTCATCCTGGCAATCTGTTACCGAGCCGTATCAGCCCAAGACCTGCGCTCCGAGACCTTTGAAACCCTGGACTTCTCTGGGGGAACAATCCGCACCCAATACTTTGAGGACTCAGTGATTAATTTTGCCGACGAACTCCTGCAGGAAGAACTTAACGCACTGAACGAAGGAGAACCCTTGACCCTCAACGCTCAAATCCTCATTTTCCTGGACGACAACGCAGTGATGAACTACGCCCAAGACAACCCTTTCAACATCATCGAACTAGCCGAGGTTATAGCCCAGCAGTGGGAAAGAGAGCTTGAGAAAGAACTTCCCGACTTTTTGACATTCACTATCTTTGACGAAGCCCTGGCCATTGTCTATCAAGGGAGACTTTGGACATCGAAAGACTACTACACCCAAGCCCAATTTGCTATCGACCGACAAGCCGCAATCTGGGAAGAAGAGAGAACAAACGAGAATATGTACCCAGATAGAGACGAGGAACAGTATTATTACGATGAGAACAACGAGATACAATTTTACTACGAGAACGAAGCAATCAGACGAGACCAAGAAGAAGCCGAAGCACGAATAACAGCCGATTGACTTTGCACCCTGCGCCCTTAGTCTCCCAATCGAGGACGCAGGAGCAAGGCCACCAGGCCAAATACGAACAAAGGAGCAGTATGATGATAGTAACAGTAAAATATAACGACGAGGACAAGAAAGAAAGAGAACGAATGTTTATTAACCAACCAGCACAAGCAAAATCCTTTATTGATGAAATTGTCAACGAAGGAACAGAGGGAGAAAATCTATATCCCTAGTCAACTAAAATACAGACCCAAAGGAGCAAGACCTTGAAAAATAGCCAGCTTTACAAACAAGCCCGACAGCTAAAAAGAGTATCAAGAGACGCTACGCACCGAGACTTTACCGACGACCTTTCACGCAACCCCGAAGACGCCTTGCAAGGCTGGATCGAATACTATTGTCACTACTGCGGCCACTCTTTCAGATCCCACTTTGATGAAATCACTTGCCCGGATTGCCAACAATGTAATCTCGAATATGAAGGCTACAGCAATATATTATATTTACAGAAGGAGCGGAGCAAATGAAATGCTGGGAATGTAAAGAAACAATCAGCCAAGCCGCCGTTGTCTTTTATCTCTCACCAACTCAGGAAAGGCCAAGAGATGTTTGTTACTCTTGCAAAGCACTTCTCACCTTCAACCCTTGCCACTTTGTAGAAGTGGAACACATTACCGGACGACAACTTAAAAGCCGCACCATATCGGAGACCTCAAAATGAACCTCTTCCCCACAACCCCGGTCCGACAAATGGAACTCTACCACCAAAAACTTTCTGATTACACCGCCGCAGGACTCACAAAAAGAGACGCCCAGAAACTAGCAATTAAAACCGCAGGAGCAGTATTCAAGAGACACAGCAGACCGAGAGGACTCCAGCTTTGCTGGCACTTCCAGGGAGACCTCAGCGGCCAAAAATACTTATTTAAGGAGTAGATTTGATGAAACGACCTAAAGGCAAACGCTGTAAAAACTGCGAGCATTATCCAAACGACTGCGCTTACTGGGATATGAAGAAACGCAAAAAAGAAAACGCTACTTACATCACCCCAGAGACAATTCATAACTGTTCAGACTTTAAGGTAAAAAAAGCAAAATTGATGAACCCAACAATCGAACAACAAATCGGAGACCTTGAAGCAAAAATCGCATCTGCAGCCAATAAGTCCGGAGGAGGCGCAGACGAAGAAAGCAGAATCGATGATATGTTCTGCCAGTTATCCACGCTGGAACAAAAACTTGACGAAAAGGAGCAGAACCAATGTCAAAAATAACTATCGACTTTGACCCAGTAACCAAAGTAGGAGCAGTCTATTATGGAGACGTGCAACTCTGCGATATCCCTTTGGACGGCTGGATAGCTGACACCATTGACGAGCAAGTCACCGAACACATCACAAAAGGGATTGAGCACCACAAGGAGCAAAACCAATGTCAAAGAGACTCTTCTTAACCACCGCTCAATATCATAGACTCAACGACACTTTTCTCGATATGCAAAAACAGCAAGTTTTCAAATGCTGGACGAAGCGACCAGAAATCCCGACCGCTGGAATGTTTATGGACTGCTACCTATGCATAGTCAAAAGACTTTGCCAGCGAATCTTCAAAGCAGTCAAAGATGTCAGGTAAAAAAATTCACGCAAGGCTGGCCTCTCGCGAGGCCACGCCTTGCGCATAAAAACTTACAAGGAGGTTATTCTATGTTTCATAAACGAACGTCCCAGGCTAACCCAAGACCTTTAACCCTACTCAACAAAACTTTCTACCATTACGACTACAAACGCGGAGGTGTACGAAAAAAATGGGGTAAGGTCATTGACATTTTCTATGGCAAGGCTACAATTTACAACTCAACTAATTCCCCAGGATCCCGGACCTACAAAATCTCAATTAAAGAACTCCAAACCTGGATCACCAAACGACTAATCTTTCAAAAAAGGAGGACCTCATGCAAACTTTAACTCGCGAACAAAAAGAACTCCGATGGCAAATTATCAACTTCTGGCGTTTTCACAATCCAGATACCGGCTTCAAGGAATTCAAACCAGGAACTCCGCAGTTTGTCAGAGATCTCCTGGAGGAAATCACAGAAACTAATCTCACAGCCGCAAGGACGGCCTCTAACAAGGCCGCCTTGCGCCACAACACAAAGGAAAAAACATGTCTCACAAACCAAGACGCATAAACTCTACTCTACGCCTAATTCCATTTTCTATCTGTCCAATCGGTCAACTTCTCTCAACTCCAGAAAACAAACTTCTCTTCTCTGATGAATTCAAATTTCTTTTAGCAATAATTCATAGACACAAAAATCAAAACAAGGAGCGTTAAGCTCAGCCCTCTCATCTGGGACGCCCGCCGTCCTAGGTCTCTGGGCGAAAGGAAACTCGATGACAAAGAAGCAACCAAAAACAAACCTCCGCTGCCCTGAATGCCGTCTCTCAGGACAAATTTACACCCGAATCACAAAGAACGACCGAATCTGCCGCGCCTGCGGTTTCGCCGGGCCGATGGCCGACTTCATTCATAAATCGCCGAAGCCGAAAGAAACTGTGCCGATTCCCTAGCACTTGACAAAGTAAATAATTATGCTATTATATACACAATGGAGCAAGAAAACGTGGAAATATGATCGATAATTTGTGGAGCACTTTTCGACCCAGGATTCAGTTTTTTTGCTCCTTGCGGGCTTTGGCGCCCACACCTTAGCCCGCGCAACCAAACGAAAGGAGTAAAACAATGCCCAAAAATATCATCCCATCTCTTTTTCACACTCTTCCAATTCTAAACTCACTTCACCAGGACCTTATTGAAGCAGCCTCAGCAATTGATATCGACCAATTCGACAGGGCCTCATCTCTAATCACAAAAGTCGACGATCGCCTTACTAAAGCCGTTTTTCTCGGCCAAATAAAGGAGCAAACACCTTGAAGATAGACCACCTTTCACCTAGCCAAATTGCGATGTACTTAAAATGCAGTCTTCAATATTTCTTCCGCTATCACGAAGGCATCAAAATCCCACCTAAGGGAATTATGACCCAGTCAAATTGCATCCACCGGGCCGTTGAAACAAACTTCAAGCAAAAAATTGTCACCTTTCTCGATCTCCCAATTTCCGATGTCCTGGACGACTTCTCCACAGAATTCGATGAAAGGAAGCACGATACAGCCTGGTACGAGGACGAAAAACCAGCAGCCTTTAAGGACCAGGGATACAACCTCCTAGGGGCCTATCAAGAAATCATCTCACCAACGATCCAACCTTCTCACGTCGAATATGAGTTCTCCATCAATTTCGACAACTTCGATATTCCTCTCATCGGCAGAATGGATCTCATTCACAACGAACAAATCGCTGACAATAAATGCACCGGAAAAGCTCCCTCAGTTATCCTCAAAGAAGCCGAATCAAGTCTCCAGCTTACAGCCTACGCTTTAGCCTATCGAGCCAAATTCCAGAAACCAGAGAAAGCCGTCAGCATTATCGCACTTTTCAGACCCAAAAAAGAAAAAGAACAACTCTCGCATCCCTTTGTCAAGAAAGCAACCAGGACCAAAGCAGCCAACGTCCAAACTTTTCACGCCACTCGCGACCAGGCGGCTATCAATCGCTATCTTAAATTGATGGCTCACGTCAAGCACGCTATCGTGAACGACATTTATCATCCGTGTGATCCAAACAATTTTCTCTGCAGCAGTACATACTGCGGTTATCACGATACCGTTTGCAAGGAGTGGTAAGATGAACACATTTCTCAACAAAAAATCTCTCAAGAAGGCACTCAAAAATATGAAAACCATTTTAGACGAAAACGGCAATCCGATTCCAGTTACTCCAAAGATCTACCTATTAAACCAGCTAGAAAATAAACGAAAGGAGAAACCATGAGAAACATATCACCAGAAAGCGCCCAAATAACAAACGACGTCCTCGACAGGATTCTCGTGCTCAAAAGAGATCTCGATACTCCCAAATCCCCTTCTATCTTCACTCTTCTATATTGCATCACTACCGTCAAAAAACATCTCGCTCTCTATCAACCAACCTGGGCCGAATCCGTGGCTCTCAAAAAAGGCAAACGCTCAAAAGGCGGACTCAATAGCTCCCCATCAACACCCAGGCCAGCACCACCAAAAGGCCAACGAAAGGAGAATATCATGAGACGAGCAATTCTCAAAGTCACTCCCCTCTTCATCGGAAATCTCTTCTATAACGGAGACTTTCACTACCGAACCTCATCCGGCCTACCAGACGACGCCAAATTCATTTCCTCCTGGTGGGACCCCGAATCAAACTGCTACAATCTCTGCTACGAAAGCGACTCCTTCGCAGACGTTCCGGAGGGAGACCGAATGCCGTACATCGACCCCCCAATTTGTATCACCATACAAAAGGAGGAAGCATGTCCATAAAACCACCAAAAACATATATCGTCCAAAAGCTAGACTCCGGCTTTCTTGTCACTTCCGATTCCCAACAACTAGCCTGTGCAAATCACCAGGAAGCATCTAACGTTGTTACCGAATTCATTAGAATCCTTGACTCCACTACAAAACAAACACGGATCTCCACGGGAAAAGATTCACTCCAATTCTCAATCATTGCCGTGTCATCTAAGCCGCCTAAATTCTCTCCAATCCAGTGCTGTTTCGTTGCACCTAGCGGAGCTTTCTGTCATGAACTCGCTTCCTTTCAAATCATATACGGCAATTCTCCTTCTGAGGTCACCGAATCTTGTTCTACCCACATTGGAGATCTCATTCAGGACGACGACGTACATTCAGTCACCGTCCGAAAACTCACACTCTGTCCGAATTGCGGCAGCACTCAGATTGAAGAAGGTCAGGACTGTCATTTCGTTTGCCAATCTTGCGGTAAAAGGTGGGGTTAATATTTCCAAAATATAATCACAAGGAGGAAGCATGAGCAAAACCATAAGCGGCAGACTTCTACAATTACAAAAATCAACATTCGAACTCAACCACAAATTGAATCAACACCGACTCGAAACGCCTGATGCCCTTTCTGGTATCGTTAGGATTCTTAGCGGAATCACAATCTATCTTCAAGAATTAGAACAAAAAAAATTAAATACATAGGAGGCTTTTTATGCGTATCATCAAGCTCCAAAGTGAGAACGTGAAAAGGTTAAAAACCGTTGAGATTATTCCAAAAGATAACGTCGTGATAATCTCGGGCAAGAACGAACAGGGAAAGAGCTCGGCCTTGGATTCCATTGAGCTCGCACTAAAAGCCAGTAATTTTAACAAGCCAGGGAAACAGATGCCTCGTCCAATCAGAAACGGCCAGGACAAGGCCCAGGTCGTCCTCGAACTGGATGAGTATATCGTCACCAGGAACTGGACCGCTAACGATAAAACCTATCTCAAAGTAGAAAACAAAGAGGGGGCCTCCTTCAAATCTCCTCAAGCTCTAATCGATTCCTTCCTGGGAGACCTCAGCTTCGACCCTCTACAATTCGCCCGGCTTAGACCATCCGAGCAAAAAGAAACGCTCATCCAATTCGTTGACACCGATATCGATATCCGGAAATTAGAAGAACAAAAGAAAAAACTCTACGATGACAGGACACTCAAGGGCCGGGAATTAAAAACCGCTCAGGCTCAAATCACTATCAAGGAATCCGACCCCGCGGATTCCGTCCTTCCAAACAAAGAGATCAGCGTTTCAGACTTATCCACCAAACTAATGGATGCCTCCAATAAAAACGCTCTCAGGACAGCCAAACAAAATAACATCGACCTCCAACAGAACGACATCAAAATTCAAAACGACCGCATAGCACAGCTTGAGGAACAACTACATTCGGTCAAATCAGCTCTCACCGATTCTGACTTCAAACTGGCGGCACTCGAAGAAGCTCTCCTCAAACTCCCCTACATCGACAGCGAACCTATTCAAAAGCAACTCGACGAAGCTGAATCTATCAACACTCGCGTTCGCAACCGCGCCAAAGACACCTCAGCAATCAAACACGCCTCCGATCTCCAGTTCCAATTCGACACCCTCACAGTCAAAATCGCAAGGCTTGATCAAACTAAAGCCAAAGCTCTCTCAGATGCCAAAATGCCAATCAATGGACTCGGAATCGACGATGACGGCATCACATTCAAGGATAAACCATTCAGTCAGATCGGATCTGCAAATCAACTCAAAGTGAGCCTCGCGATCGCCATGGCCATGAATCCCACTCTTAGAGTTATAAGGATTACCGATGGATCTCTCCTCGACGAAGATAACAAAGCCATCATCAGAAAGATGGCCAAAGACAACGACTATCAGATCTGGCAGGAGGAAGTTGAAAAAGACGGCCAGGTAGGCTTCACCCTGGAAGACGGTGAGGTTGTAGCGATAGATGGCAACAAAATCATAAAAGAGAAAGTTATCGAGGAGTAAAATATGCTAAAACACTCACTTCTAGACATCAGCAAATCACTACACATTACGCAACGCAGAATCGCACTCCGCCGATCCGAAGCCTTAACACCCGTCTTCAATCACGTTCTCAACGCAATCTATCTCCTCAATAAAATCATCGACAAACACAAGGAGTAAGCATGCCAGAACCAACAGCTCCACAAATAAGGGACATTTTAGCCCGCGCCGCACACAACACCATCTCTCTTCGATCCTCACCACTCAACTCAGCCGCAAGCAAAATCCTACAAGCAGTCACTATTTTCGACAAATATATCAAATCAAACCGAATATAAAGGAGGAAAACAGTGAATGATATCGAAGTACCTACCGTCAAGAAAGACGACGCAGGAACAAATCTAGCCAAGCTAGAAAAAGGCACAGCAGCCGTGAAAACCATTTCAGAATCAACCGAGATATTCCAGCTCATGGAGTCCCGAGATGAGGATCAAATGTTACAGGAGGTGATGGGTGTCTTCTCCAACGAGTACATCTATGATTTGCCTTTCAGGGGCGGCAAATCCGCATTTTGTAAAACTCCCGATTGTCCGCTCGCAAAACGCAAGGAACCACACACTCACGTCCGCGGTTTATCCTGGAGTGGGATCAAGGAAGCTCGCAGGATTTTCAAGGCTATCGATACCCGGGAGGTTTCAAAACCAATCATCATCGAGCACGACGGCAAACAATACTACGAATGCAAAGTTACTGCAGTAGATCTCCGGACCGGGAATGTCACCACGACCTACAAAAGACATCCCCTCAAGAAACAGCGCAAGGATGGTTCTTTTATGGAAGATCCCTATGCTTTTGAGGTAGTTCAATCAAAGGCTAAGAGAAACGCCATTTCTGAGCTTCTGCCTCAACCTTTAGTGCGAGGATGGATTTCCGACTGGGTTAATGGTAAGAAGGATTTCGATCCACAAAGAGTAACGGATCTCAAAGAAGGGAAGGGCTACGAAGTTAAAAAACAATCAAAAGCCTCCACTTCTTCCACCGCAAAACTCAAAGAAGAACCACGACTCCCTAAAGCAGTTATCGACAAGCTCAACTCAGTTCTCCGTGATTTCGAGGAGAAGGGCGGACTCAAGACCGGGGACTCAATCAAGCAGTATTGCTCACACTTCAAAGTCAAGAACCTTGCCTATATCTCAGTCGACCAGGCAAATAAAATTATCAAGGCCGTCACCGCTCGCATCGCTCAAATAGCATCTCAAGTTCCTGGCACTCAGGACGTCGAATCTCCTGACTCCAAAACCAAAACTGAGAATATCAAACTCATCAAAGACAAACTTATCGACCTCGGCTGGGACCTCAAGGATCCCAAAATGGTATCTTCCCTTCTCAAACAACACGGGCTTGACTCCCTCGATGACCTTGACAAAGCTGACGAGATTCTAGTCAAAGAAATACTCGATAAGGTTGAAGAGACAAAATAAGGAGAAAATTATGTCAGAGAAAATAACCATCAAAAAAGCAACTAAAGGCTTTATCGTAACCAGAGACCAAGACGTCTTTGCTTTCGCCACTCTTCTCGACGTTGCCAAAGAACTCGCATCATTCCTCAAGACCGACTCATGCGCTTCAATTACGATAACCGCTGAAAGGAAATAATCATGGCAGGAAAACCACCAAAACCAGGCGGCAAGTATGCACCAGATTTCCAGGAACACCGCATAGGTGCGCTCATTTCAGCGTCCGGCATCGAACCACCAAAAGGAAAAGTCTCCCTCATCACTCTTGACTGGTTTGGGAAGACCGTCGGAGATCTCACGTTCAAGGGAAAGAAACTTCACTTCACCGGCAAAGCAGACAAATCCGCTAAAATGCTCTTTGATATCCTCAAGAAATTCGTCGAGAAATACATCGTTGAACGACTCGAACTCGGTCCCAGGGATACTAAACTATCCGTCCCCTTTAATATGGTCGAACTCATTGCCTCCAACCCACAATACTTCAAGACAGGCCTCGATTCAGCTACCTCTCCGATCCTCGCATGGATTCGCTCTAAGGACAGAAAACCAGGAGATAAGTTCATCGTAGAAATTACTAAGTAATTAACAACCCGCTCTGGGACGCTGCAGCGTTCGGGGTAATGGCTTACGAGCCGAGGTCTAAGTTACAACAAATTAAAAAGGCGAGCTTAGACGCGTAGTCAGGAGGAGGCACCTGGCCGGAGCGCCAAACAAAAAAGGAGAAACCATTGAATAAATATTCCAAATTTGCCAGGGTAGTCGCACTTACTATTCGTGACTGCATGAATCTTTTCTATAAGCACAGGGAGGCCGAATTATTTAGGAGAGATTTATTGAATCATCTTTCCAGTCTTCACTTCTCGGCAAAACATAATTCGTTCGTTCTCCCAGGGAGAAAGGTCAAATGACTAAATTCCAGAAGAGAGTAAAACAAATCGTTGCCTCTGAGTATCCAGCCCAGACTGTCTGTAAACGAGACGGCACGGTTCAGACTAAAAAAGGCTACTTCGATCCCCCAGGCCCCGGCAATTACACTGCCAAAGGATGGGGTGCAGATATTCTCAAAGCCTTAGAAAAAGCAGGCTTAAAAGTAACCATCGCCACCTGGTATCTCCCCGCACCATTTCCCAAGATGAGTTATCTCGTAGCAGCCCTGAAGGAGAACCGATGAAACCTAAAGTTATTTGTATCTGCGATTCAACCAAGTTTGCTGATTTACACTCAATAGCAAAGTGGAATTTTGAGAAAGCTGGCAATATATGCCTGATGATCAACTATTTGCCAACCTGGTATTCCGAAGAACAAGGCTTGAAGGGCTTTCATCATTTTGGTGAACAAGCCGGGGTCAAAGAACTGCTAGATGAACTTCACCTCAGGAAAATAGATCTAGCAGATGAGATCTTCGTCATCAACAAAAACGGCTATATAGGCGAGTCAACCACCGATGAAATCCAATACGCCATCGATCACGGCAAGTCGATCCGCTACCTTGAAAATGATGCCCCGAACTCCGAAATCACAAAACACAAACTATAAAGGAGAAATCATGCCACTGATAAACTCTAAACTCAAAGAACTTCAGGCAGACATCGATTCAATTTGGAGTCAGTTAAACCGCAGCAAGATAGATGCAATGACAGCAATCAGAGGAATAGCCTTAGTCCTCAGTAAGCTCGTTTCATTCATTACTAGATTAGACAATCGAATAAGGGATAGACGATAATAACAAAACCAAAATAAAGGAGGCAAATCAATGTCACTAGATTACGACATCAAAAATCTCTTCATCCAAGCCAAGGTCGACCAGGTACTAGAAATCTTCAAAGACAAGCTCAATGAACTTTACATCCAGTTCAGATTGCTTGACTCACAAGCACGCGGAAAGGGCCTCACTATTGACGACCTACAAACATCCGTCCAATTTCTCTACAGTCTCAGCACCGACAACATCCCAAAACTAAGAGACTTCAACTATTCTGATCTAGGCGCTATGTCAGATTCTCTCAAACTCCAAATTGAAGATCTCCTCAAAGATTCGGTCAAAGAACTCATCGCCTTAGAGGCAAACCATGAAACCAAAAAAGAGAGTTGAAACCAGGGCCTATGCAAAAACATTTATAGAAGGCTACTCTGAAATGGGCCGCTCAACTATGTATGTCACTTGTCCATTCTGCAACAAGGAAATCACGGTCTACATCTGGTCATTCTATGGGTGCGGGAAGCGCTGCGACTGCGGAGCCCTGCTTTGGCGTTATGGTGCAAATAAATGATTGAACTTTCAATCCCTTTAGTCCCCTGGAGCACCAACGAAAAGAATTCCAAATCCTGGACTCGCTACGGTCACGTTCAGCTCGCAGATATGAGAAAACTTTGGCTTGATGAAATCTGGTTTGCATTAAAGGACAAAAGGATCTACGACCAGTACAAAAAGGCCAAAATAACAATTACAATTTTCTTCAAAACGTTTGCTCATAAAGACGCAGACAACTACACGTGCAAGGAGGTCATAGACGCTATCAGATACAACGGCCTCATCGAGGACGACGATTATGCACATATCGGCAAGGTAGATATTGATATTACACAGAAAGATAAACTCCATCCGAGAACCGAAATAACTATAAAGGAGGTATGATCATGCGTATAATTTCCAAGCCCCGGGGAGGGGGCAAAACATTCGAGATCGCCGAGTGGGTCAAGCAAGGTAGGACCCTCGGCAGAAAAGATACGAGCGACAGGATTTTAGTCGTCAGGTCCGAAGAACAAAAAAATATCGTTATGCGCGACTTCAATCTCGGCCATCACGAAGTTGAATCCGTAGACACAATCGTCAATCACTACTATAGTCCATCCCTATCTATCAAGGACCTCTTTCTTGATAACGCCGATGACTTCCTGCAACACCATTTCAAAGGACGCCTTCACGGCGTATCTTTCACGTCTCACCAAGTCGATTACCACCTACCAGATCACGTTTGCCTAGAGGAGCTAGAATGCTCCGGAAAAGATTTCAAAAAGGACATAAAATAATGTCAAAAAATAACGGAGGTAATCCAATGATCGCTAAGCAACAAACACCGCCAACACCACCAGGTATTCCCATCGATAATCTCTGGAAGATTATCCTAAAATGGGCTGGTTGGCTAAGAACTTTTGAGGATGGATCGCAGGTAGTTCAAGTCATTCTCAGAAAGTCCGAATTAGATCGCGTGGTCAAAATCTGTTACGCAAACGAACTCCCTCAACGATCCTCATCTCCCGTCATTTCCATTGACAAACTTTGGGATATTATCTTGAAATGGGCCGGCTGGATAAGAACTTTTGAGGATGGCCTTCAAGTCTCACAGGTTATTCTCAAAAAAGCAGAGCTCGACCGCGTAGTTAGGATCTGCTATAGCGTAGGGGTAACAAAATGAATTATGTTAAACATACAATCACCAAACTCAACTTTCCCGCCAGGCTTTACCACAACTGGATCGTCAAGATCTCACTTCGACTGCTTCGAGATCTCGATTCCAATATGATAAAGGCTCACTATCCTCGTCACAAGCGCCGCCAGTTCTGGAGAGATTTCATTTATTCAAGTCACCACAGCATTGTTGTCCAGAAAACAATCGGCAAATCCATCAAAAAAAGGAGAAAACATTGATTCATAAAATTAAGACTTATGAAGTTCGCAGCCACGGCTTCTTCTCCAGGGTTTCCAATACAGGAAAGTTGTTAGCAGCTCCTCATCTTTTCTATGAAGATAATCACCTCAGCAAAGCATACGTAAGAAGAGTCGACCTACATCTCCAGGAAGTCTTGAAGTGCATGAAAAAAATAGCCAAAGACCAGGAAGCCAAGAACGCCCTCAAAATTGTTACCGAAACAACTCCTGGCCAGGAGGCAAAGAAATGAACATTCGCGACAAACTCTCTGACTTCGTCTGGGGCCTTCCGGGCCTCGTCGTCTTGATTGCTGCTCTCATATTCATTAACGCTCTTGTCCAATCGATTCCTTCTTCTTTTACTATTAAATCATCTTCCTTCTCGATTCTCCCGATTACCCTCACAGCCTACTCCCCCTCAAAAGCCCAAACTCAGGGAAATCCATTCGAGACCGCCTCTGGCCAGATCGTCTCAACCGTCGACCTAGAAAAACAACTTTACGCAGCAGCTTCCCGGGATCTTCTCCTCAAATTTACTCAAGGAGCTCCTCTCGATTTCGGATCCAAGGTCTATCTCGAGATTACAATTATCGACACAATGCACGAACGCTGGACAAACCGAATCGACCTCTTTGTACGTAATCAGCAAATCGCCAGATACATCGGCAATCAACCAAACAGAAACATAATAATTCTAAAGGAGTAAATTGTGATATGCAAAGAATGCAAAAAACTCGGACTCAAAAGCAATGTATATCCTGGTCTTGGTCTTAGGACTGCCATGTATTTTCCACCTTGGTACGATGGAAATGGCAGGTTCCACGATCACGATGGCAACACGACCACTACGAACTATTCGTGCTCAAACGGCCACAAATGGATCGAGAAAACTACAGGAAACTGCTGGTGCGGCTGGCCAGACAAAAAGGAAAAGTAATCGTGCCAGACATCGAGCACCGCAAATTCATATTGAATACGTCTATCTTTGACGCCAAACTCTGGCACGCTTCTCCCTGGAAGCTTAAAATCCTCATCTATCTCATAGCTAACGCCAACACTCACACCGACCAGCATTTCAGCGTCGCAATCGAGAAAGGTCAACTTCTACGCTCCTACAGACGCATCGCTATAGACTGCGCCTACAAGGTAGGCTACCGCACCTTCACTCCAAGTTCTTCCAGTAACATCAAGCATTTCTGCGATCAACTTGAAGAAGAAGGTCGCATTTCCCAGCTCAAGACACCCTACGGCATTCTCTTCACTCTTTCACACCCTACTTCGCCAGAACCAACGACTAAGCCAGATTCCCCGGCAAAACCGAAGAAATCACTTTCAGCCCATCATCCTTTCATAACGGAAACGGAACGCACTACTCTTGCCCTCCTGGATACCATCGAAGATTATCCTTCCGACCTTGACACTGACATCGATTTTCTTCATTCCCTTCAAGCCGATTTTCCTTCCCTGGATCTTCTCGAAAACATCAAGGATTGGAAGACCTGGCTCTGGGATCATAGAAAAAATATAAAAGGCCAAGTCCGCTACCGCTTACGCCTGCGTAACTGGCTAAAAATATCACAGGAGAAAAAGCATGGAATCAGCAGTTTCAAAACAAAACTTAAACCGAGCTCTGCAGAATCTAAAAAATTTGAGAACGTCTACGAGTAGATGTAAAAAATGCAAACTCCCGATCAACGTCGGACAGCTTCGCTTCTGTTCTGACAATTTCCTCCCGTTCTACTGCAAAGTTCACGCCAAACAGGCGCTTGAGCTTCGCGCCGAGGATATGAGACTCAGTTCCGCCGCAAACATCGGCAAACTTCTTCTCGAAAAAGGCGTCCCGCCCCGTTTCCTCAACTGTTCTTTCGACTCGTTCGTTTGCCCCCCTGGTCGCAAGGGCGCGCTTCAAGCTGCCAAACAAATTGCCCATTCAAACCTCTCAACCGGCCTCTTCCTCACTGGACCGAATGGCACCGGCAAGACTCATCTCGCAACAGCGATCCTGAGAGACTCCATCCTCAACGCACAGGTATTCTGCAGGTTCATCAAAATCCCAAAACTTCTCTTTGCGGTCAAAAAGGCTTTTAACTCAGACGCCCACGACTCCGAAGAAGTTCTCATCCAACGCTTCATCGATTATGATCTCCTAGTTCTCGACGAGTTAGGCGTCGAGAAAGCTACCAAGTGGGCGCTTCAAACTCTCTACCTCATAATCGACGGCCGAAGCTCCAATCTCAAAAAAACAATCTTCACTTCCAACCTCACATTGCAGGACATCGAGGACAATCTGGATCCCAGATTCGCCTCCCGGATCGTAGAGATGTGCAAGATCATCAATGTCCACGGACCAGATTTCAGGCTACTTCGCAAAAATGGTAAGAAGGAGGAATTATGAATCTGACAGACAAACCACTACTAGGCGTTGTTACAACCCGTGATTGGCTTCACACTAACGACGGCCACAACTATAAGGCTTTCTTTGGCTTGTGCTCTGTCCATAAAGCTGACGAAGTTATGGGCTGCCGTACCGGTTCAGGTCAGGCCGATTTCGTCATAAAAATTGGCGAGACCTTTCCATTTGTTATTGCCGGCTGTGGTTTCGAATCATTTCACGCTTGCGATTCCAAACCTAACAGTAACGAAATTTGTGAAATCTTCTAGGAGGCACTAGATTGCTAGGTAAAAACAACCGACTCTTTGGCTTCGCTTCCCTGGTTTCCAAAATGTCTACCGAGGAAATGAAGTACCGGATTGCTTACCACTTCCACCATAAACTCAATTATCCTTTGGTAACTTGCGAATGTGGTATTGGGTCATCTAACTACGCAGATGTATTGGCTGTCAAGGAAGAGGTAGTCTCCGAAATAGAGATCAAGCAAAATAAGGGAGAGATATTCCAGGATCTAAAGACAAAACCTGAAAAACATAATTTATATCTGAAGTGGGATGACGCAGAGATAGTTGCTGGTAATAGAAATTGGCACAAGTATACGAGGCCAAATAGATTCTACTTTGCTATCCCCTGGATTATTTCTGGTAACGAGATGAAACTTAGACAAATTATAGAGAAACTCCCTAAACCTTATGGATTGATTACTGTTTCCGTACATCATTATGAGTGGGGCAAGTGTGCCGTTGTTAAGAGAGGACGATATCTTACCAAAGACCGCAGCCAGATTCCATTGATCAAAACGGATATATCGCAGCGACTTACCAATGAGAATCTTCATTTTAGAAAAAGCAAATTGAAAGAAAGATAGAGGAAGGAGTCCAAATGCCACACAGATCATTCAGAAAATCCCACAAAAGCAAAATCCGTAATAAGAAGAAAACGTTCCGGAATGATAAGTTTTTTAGGCTGAGAAATAAAGACAAGCGTAAATCAAAAGAATTGTTTCGTTCTATCAGACGAGCTCAAAACAGGTGACATCGCACTTCTCCACGGTGGGGAGCTGTCCCTATTTTAACATTGTAGATTTCATGCGGGTTTCACGATTTTAATCAACCGGTTATGGCTGCCTCGAGGAGCTCCCTGATCAGTGATCCGTTCAAAATCCGACAAAAGGCTCTCCACCAGGGATCCAAAACAAGCCATTTCCAGGGATGCCGCTCCACTCGAAAAGTTTTACAAATTCTATTTTTTTATTTCCGTCTAGGCAAGTTTTTAAAAAATTCAAGCGCTGTTTTTACAGTCGCAAAGTAACGATATTCCTTTCGTAGCGGTTTTACCCAGTAACATTTTTCACGCCTCAAATCAATATGTATTATCCCACTTTCATAAATTCCCACGCCACCAACAACTGGTATCGTGCTTGCTATTATAAATGCTCGTTTGAGTAAATTCGAGGGCGGTTTAATGTCAACTGCTTCTCCTCGAAGATGATAAGAGTTCGAAGCTCCTCGGACAGACTCACTTGCGTTATGCTCAACAGTTCGATACCCAGACGTTACTTCAACTACTTTGTTAAGTTGTTCACGTATTAGTTGACACACTCCAACTAGAACAGAGCTAATCTTTACTTCTTTTGTGTCAGGTGACTCGAACTCCTTTAAGTTAAAATTATCGGTTAGTTGAAAATTGTTTACATCACTTATCATCTTTAAAAAACTGATTCCCCCAATTTTCTGTCATAAATTTACCAGTCCATTCATCATGACATTCTGCACACAATGTTCGCCCTTTTTCTATATTCCATAGTTCTTTGCAGCTCAGCGCTCCTTCAAAACTTCTTATTTTATTCGCCTCAATAATTTTTGAAAATGTCTTAGGATAATGATCAGCATGTAACAAAACTCTCTTTCCATTTCCACTTCTTTTCCCGCAAAATTTACAAGTCCAGTCATCCCGCTGAAAAACACTTTTACTCCACGTTTTGTATTCAAAACAGCGCCTGATCTGAATAATAACCGGAGTTATTCCTCCTTTCCAATTCCAATGTTTCTCACCACTTATCTGCGAATATTTTTTCCCTTTATTCCATGGTGCCTGTTTCTTCTTAAATTCTGTTTTTCGAGAAATCCTTTTCCCTTTCTTAGAAATTCCATAACATCTACCTGTACAAAATTTTCCCCAACCATGTCTAAGTGAATACGGATAAATTTTAAATCCTTCACCACAAGTTAAGCATCTTTTTAGTATCATTATCCATATTATATTATCTCAAAATTTCCTGTCAAGTCCCCACTGAGACATCTCCAGATGCAGAATGATGGATAGTGATTCGTTCCCACTTCATTCTCTTTTTACTTCTTATTCGATTCGGCCACTTGCGCTTCAAGTGCCTTGCGCATTTTCTCTGCTTCGTGGTCCTTGTACCACCAGACAATCGCAATCGATGCTATCGGCACGAACACTTCAATCGGCAGTATCTTGACAGCAACGAAATAAACCAGAGACACCGCAAACAATACCGTCACAAATGGTCTCACCAATTTTATGATAAGTTCGATCATCACTCCACCCCCTCGTATTTCTTAATCGATGCAATCAATTTCCCCAGCAGTCCAAGCACCAACGCAATCTCTCCAAAATCCCATTTCCGGTCCAATTTTGCGGCTTCGATTGCTGCCTGGAGTTGCTTATAATTCCCCATAATCTCCTGGTTATCCTGCCACTCCTTGAACTTAGTCCTGTTAAGACTCCACCACTTCTGGATCTCTTTCAGCTTCTTCATAAACCCTTCCTTAAAAAACAGGAAAATCACGATCGCTCCTATCAAATATCCCCAAATTCCCATCGTTTCCTCCTTTGTTTGCCTTTCTCAATCACCCGCTTACTTGTTCCTTTGCCCACTCATTCCACTTTTTCCATTCATTTTGTGCATCATTGACTCCCTGCCAGGCATCATCCCAGCAGTAGACAATGTAACCATGATATCCTCTTTCTACCCAGAACCTTACCTGTGCCTCTACGTCAGGTTTCGTGTATTTCAATCCATCGCTGCTGACATAGCCCCATATTCCTTGCAGCATCGGGATAAACGGCACTCCGTCCAACTCTTTCTCAATCCTATCCGCTGTGGCTATTAACTCTGCCATTGCGTCGGGATATCTTTCGTGGTAGGTATAGCATCCACAGGTAACAAAATCAGCTTCTCGTATAACTTTTAACCACTGATCCTTCTTCCCAATACCGCAGCCAATGTCTCGGTAGAGACAGAAGCCAACTTTGATATTAGGAGTCTCTGCTTGCATCTTCTTGAGCAATGCCAGTTCTTCCTGTGGATCGTGCTGTCTGCAATCCGGATAGTCAGTAGTAAATTTAAGAATTATTGGCCCAGGCATATCAGGCCACTTTGAAATGAAATCCCCCGTCCATCCACCAACAACTCCCGCATAAGGCATCTGTCCGTTGAATCCTAAATCAATCATCTGCGCCTTGCTAGGCAGAGGATTGAGCGTTAGAATAACCCTCTTATCCCGCATCTCCTCAAGCTGACTAATCGGCTGTGATTCGGGATAATATATGTCCCTGGCTCTTGTCGGTGGTCCCAGTATATTGTAGGTTTCTCCTGTAGGATATCTTGCATTCAATTCATCAACGGCTAGACTTTTATCAATCTTATCTATCCAATCGCTTCCCGCATAGTCAGCAGCGGTCTCAGGATTTTCAAGCCAATGCTTTATTCCATCTTTAGGAAAAAATACTTCTGGTTCCGTAAAAGCCTGAATCAGCTCCTTTGCTGCCGGAGTTCCAATCTCCACTATCTTTCCGTGGTATTCCTCTCCCACCACAAACTCATTTGGTTCAAATCTCACTTTCATTATTTACCTTCCTTAGCTGATTTAGTCTCTCAATGGTCTCTTTTGTTAAAAAATCTCCGAATCCGAACCCCTCAGCTTTTTTTAAGGCTCTATTCTGCCCTTTCTTTTCATCACGTAATACATTGTTCATCTCTTCTCTTTTTCGCCCTACTTTCAATAGTGCCTACCATTCTCCATAGTAATCTTTGCTTTCGTTATGACCTCAAAAATATCTATCGAAAATGTAGCCGAAATCGAATCAATCGGTTTGTGAATTTCTATTCTTCGAAAACCAACTCTCGCTGTCACAATTTCACTAAAAGTTTTCTCCACGAAAACTTGCCAGCCTGGTAAATATTCCTCGATTCTATTCAATCCAAATCCTACATCTATGATTTCACTTTTGAAGGCTAGAGCATTCACTTCCCAAAGTGCTAGTTCTCTTTGATGAACCCACCCATTCCCGACATCCAATAATTCCCCGGGGTCCCAGGTGCTCAAGGTCAGATTATAATACCCGAAAGAGAACCTATCAACCCGAGCCTGGACTCCATAACCGTTCACCTGGTCAAACTGCATTGACACCAGATTAGCCGTACTCGACGGACCGACCGCTACCTGCGGCGAAAACGTTAGCACCAAAATAATAATCCCTAGAATCAGTCCCATTCTTCTCCTCCTTTATGAAATATCGTCAAAGTCAGCAGCTTCCAACCTGATGGTAGCTGCTGCTAAATTTATATCGTGTATCTTGTAAATTCTAAAGTATTTGTCAGAATAGCTGAAGAACGCATTTGTTACTTTGATGATGTCTCCTAACTCGGCAATCTGTCCTTCCATGAAAGCTGTAAACTGAATCACCTCCAGTGGATTCTTGAAGACCTCTATTCTGCGGTCTGCGAATGAGGTTGCACTGGCCAGTGTGTTATGCCAGATTACCGTTCCATCGTTAATATTGATAGATTTACCGAAATTACCCTGCGAAGTTCCATCTTCTTTCAGATATGAACCGTTGAAGTGCTCCGGCCCAACCCATTTCAGTTTCGCTTCGTCAAAATAAATGGTAGATGCGTCTACATCTTGCGAAAGCAACATTATTCTCGTCTGCGTATCTGCGGCAATAAATGTAGTCGAGAGTTTCGTCCAAACGGCAGAGGTATTTATTCCTGACACATTTGTATATGTAAATTGCCCATAGATGGAATAATCTCGGGATACTCCACTTCCATCGTACGTCAATGGGTCAGGCCAGGCTCCGAACGCCTCCGCCTTCCAACGGTAGATTCCCGTCCCGGCGTCATAATATAGCTCCATCGCCGCATCATCAGACCAAAAGGCCAGATGGTATGTGATACCAGCGGCTAGATTCGGGGGGTTGGGCTCGAACTGGAAAAGTATCCATCTGTCAAGGGTGCTATTAGTAGCGAGTGCATCCGTTTGCGCTGCAAACTCACTACCAACAGCACCAACATACAAAGCCCCCTGTAGACTCTTTAGTTGGTTGCTCTTCTTGACGTAGATCCAAAATCCGTCTAACACTCCAGCGGCGCGTGGTATCATTTCAAAGACGATTATCTTGTCTGCTCCTACCGTATCAGCCGTTCCACCCTTGTCATATTTGCCAAATGTTCGCCTGACTTGAACTTTAGCATCGCCAGCGGCGACATAGGAGTATACTTCCGCCCTGTATTCGACGCCAGGCACTGTCGTAACATCTTGATACGCACCTTCTCCTGCCACATCGGTTATTATTTTCCGAGAATAAGTTCCCTTATATACCTGGGTAACCGACCGCTCGTTGGTGGGTGGAGTACCTTCATCCGTCCAGTTTGCATCTGCTTCCATGCTTCCGTTTGTAACTAGATCGTAACTTACTTCTCGATCGTACAAGACTTTGTGGTAGTTCACTATTTTTGAATCATCCAACTTTACCACAAAATCAGCAGCATTCGTAGTATTAAAACTCCGTTCAGTACCTGATGCTACCCCCTTCGCTCTTCTAAGAAAAGTTACCAACCCAGAGCCATCAACCGAAATATCACTATTCGTCAAATCACGTATTAGCTCCATCGCTTCCCGAATCGTTTCTCCAGTTAGTCTTCCCGATAAAGAAAGATTAGCCGTGCTGCAAGCCGTTTTCCAGGTTGACCAAGCCGTGTAATCAATGTCAGTATTCGCAGTTGAAGCCGTCGAATCCAAACCCCCATGACTTACCAAAATATCCCAAGCGAGATCTGCTGGGTTATAAGCTGAGGTATAATAATCTACCGGCGAATCTTTTGAGCCTATGGTCTTTTCAAACAATCCAGCAAATTTATCACGAATCGCAACTGATACCGATGTCTCCACAAATATCGGGTCATCACCCCAACCCGTGAGGATGTCAAGCCATTCACCAGCCATCGGCACGAACTTTCCGGAAGAGATCACACTTCCAGCTTTCAACGCAGTAAGGTTCGCCACGGTTATCCCTGCTCGCGCGACTCCGGCCCTAGCAATCGTGTTCTCGATTCCGATCCCAAGTTGTAAGGTAGCTGTTTTTCGTAGGTTAGATTTATCGGAGAGAAATTTATTCCAATATTGTGCAGTATTTATCAAGCCAACTACTGTACCTCCGGAAACAATCAAGTCAGAAGATCGTACGATTGATCCAAAATTCTCTAATCGAGTCGTCTCATGCACCGAATCATAAACAAACTTTCGCACCAGATTCAACTGCTGCTTTACCATCCAAGTTTGCCAAAAGGCAGACATCGTTTTCATTCCAGATCCTTAAGTGAACGCAAATTCCAGAACCAGCATTATCTCGCCAATCCCTACTTTTCCTCCGGCACTTGACAAAATCACTGTGTCGCCAGCATCAACCGCAGTCTGCAGCAACGTCACATCCTTTGAGTACCATTGCGATTTACTCGTCTCTGATGTTCCATTGAAGAAATAATCATCGTCAGACTCTTTCCCGATTTTAACGGCAACACCAGCGTCTCCGCTCGATGCTTCTGTGTAAAGTAGCGTAGCTTTAATTAGCGTACAGGCCCGCTCGCAATGCAGGGCAATCAAGGTCGCTGCGGCACCAGACAAATCAACGGATATAGCTGTCCGGCAAATCTTCTGAACGTGAGTCGCCAGGAGTGCATGAAACGCTTCATTGAAGCTTGTCCCTGTTAGCCCACTTCCATCATCATTTGTTACGGTCGGATAACCCATCTACATTCTCCCTCGGAAAATATTTCGTCAGCCAGTCTATGTCCGTTCGTTTTTTGCCTAACCGGTGCCATCCCTGCAGATTGTCGTCTCTGGCAGACTCGAACACATCGTATAGAGAATCAAACCATTCATTGAACATAAACTTCACTCTGTCCATCGAGAAATTCCTAAGCGCCCAGGTTCGGCAATCTATTGGCCGGATCCTATCAATATTCCTCGCAGCCCAGACAAATTGTGAAAGAGTGTGACATCGATAGCCAGTAATTCCGTGCAAAATTGTTTCCGAAAAAACTCCAAAGTCCGTACTGATTACAGCAGTTCCGCAGAGCTGCGCTTCCACTGCTGCTCCTCCAAACGGTTCCAGATATAACGTCGGGACAAAAACAGCCTTCGCGCCTCCCATCAAGTCGCTCCTCATCTCAACGTCTGCGTGCCCGACGTACTCTATATTCTTTCCAGTTATTGTAAAATCATCTCCGACCAGTCTTTCCCCGTCCCAGGATTTCACTCCCTGGCCAGCGATCTTCAACTTAACACCGAGCTCTTTTGATACAAGATGAGCGACCTCAATCCCTTTTCTCTGGATAGATCTCCCGAGGTATAAGAAATAATCTTCCTTCTTCTCTCGATATTCGAATTCAGAGGGATCATAATAATTAGGGATAACAACGTCATAGTTATTGCCGTTGATGCTCTCCCTGGGATGTTCACTGCCATAGGTAAAATTCTGCATGTACGAGGATTCAAACGCCCTGTACTTACACCAACTCCCCCGGTATCCGATCCCTGGCTCACAAGTCAAAAATAACTTCGTACCATCTGCAACTTCCTTCTGGTATGATCCCATCGTCAGTAGCAGAAAATCATCATCCTTCTTTCTCAGGTTAATCTCTTTGATAGTATTTTGGAAAAAGGTGTTTGTCGCTTCATTGTGTTTTGAATTGAAATCGTTCTTGAAGAATTCCTTATGCCAGTCGTAACCAATCTCAAACAGATTATTCCCTTCCCCGTAAACCTTCCTGATCATTTCCAGGGACACAACTTCCACGAACTTACTGCAAAAATCCGTGTCCGATCCCTCGGCCCCGTACAAAATAACTTTATGGCCAAGCGATTTTAACATCTCGCATAGCCTGTAGATCTTCACCGTGAACGCACACGAATTATACTCTCTGCTGCAAGGCAGGTGCGCAAGCCCTAAAATGTGAAATCTAAATTTCCTGGTTTTCATACTTTTCTCCTTTGAAAATTCCGTAGTAACATTTTCCCCAACATCCACTTTCTCCCTTGATTTCCTCGACCGCACCGATTCCTCCCAGAAAATAATTCAGCTTCGCTTCGGTCAAGTTTTGAGGATGTCCACTATTCGTTCCTGTTTCTATCCACTCAAAGATCCGCACAATTTTTCCAATTCTCATGACTTTCTTCAACACTATCTCTGGCCGTTCCACATGCTGCAAACAATTATAGATCCAGCATTCATCAAATATCCACACATTTTTCAAAAGCTCCTCTCCTTTAATTTGAACATATTTTATTTCTGCTCTTCTGTACCTCTCAAGCACCCATCCTGGCCAAACAATCGGGTCCGCTACTGTTCCATCTACATCAACGCATTTCAACAAAAGTGACGTTGGACCTCCACCAATATCTAATACTCTTTTCCCCTGCATCTCAATTCGGTATGGCGTACTTTTATCCGGTGTGAATTTCAATCCCATCCTCTTCACGTAGAGAAGCTGCTTGATCTCTTCTCCAAACGTATTCGTGCAATCTCCCCACCACTTCTTCTCCCATTTCTGCGCCTGGTTCCACATTAGTTCCTCCATCTTTATTCAATCACATTCTTCCTATTTATCAAATTTCCTTCTACGTTCCTATCCCCGACACTATCGGTCTTACCAATTTCATCAATGATGCCCGATAAACTGGATTATTTGCTGGTGTTCCGTGATTTCCATTTCCCGATATATCAATTACTGAATTGGCATCATCCGCAGTTTCTCCATCTGGCTTCTCGTTCATCAGCCAACGACCAGTCATACTATTAACAATATTGTCATGTCCCTGAGCACTGTGTAAAATTTTAGTTTCTGCGACTGTAAGTGCTCTCTTATATATTCGCATTTCAATTAAATCACCGTCAAACCAATGAGAGGCTGGAGAAGTATTTGCAGCTATGTACGGTGCTACACCATCATCGACTGTAATAGTTCCAAGTGCTCCATTGATTTGTGAACCAATAGACAAACCATCAAGGAACATCTCTCCCTTAGTCCCATCTCGAACCCAAATTGCTGTATGTATTGCTCCATCGTTCACAGCAACATCTTGTCCACTTGCTGTAACTTGGTTTGCGTCTCCATCCCGATATCTGCCAAATAGTTTATTATCGGCATTGCCTATTGAGAAATTTATCGAATTGTCTGTGTCAACACCCTTAACTTGGAAAAAATAACCATCTGTACCCGCACCATTAAAATTGAAGGAAGTTTTAAATCGCACAAATATCGAAAAATCACCCGCACCAGGACTAAGAGTTGATGAATTGGCTAAACTGATTAATTGTTCAGTAGCTTTAACAAATTCTAGTGCCATTCAATCCCCCTTATGTTACAGGTATTCTAATTTTTAAGTTTAGAACACCGTAATCCCCATCAGTTTTTGTTCCACCATCTATTGCTATTCGGGAAAGCATTAACCGAACTAAATCTGAAGCAGTCCATCCTAAATTGCTTACAGTCTCGCTCCATGTTATCTGGTCGATTTCGTCTTGTTGCGCATCAGTTACTTTATCCCCACTGTCCTTCGTGCTATAAGCAGCATCCCAGTTCTCGCCTTCAGCCTTGGCTGAGTGAGACATTCTAAGTTGTACCTCATTACCGTCCGCAGTCACGGCATAGCCGTATATACTAAAATAAACTGTTCCACCCGTATTTAGATTCGTTGGTATCTCAAAGGCAGGATCTAAAAGAATAAACTCTTCTGTAGTATCATCGAACAGATGCCTGAACATTCCTCCATTAGTTCCTACATCTCTATCCAGAGGTGCGGGATTGCTTGTCGGATAATTCCATGAACCAGCAGGAAAATTAAACTCGATATATCCCGCTGCGCCAGTGTCACCTTGACTTCCAGTTGCCCCCGTAATTCCAGTATCCCCAACGCCTGTGTCGCCCTGTGTACCAGTTGCCCCCGTAATTCCAGTCGACCCTACCGTTCCTGTTGCCCCCGTA